>JACDJB010000137.1_pt1 | contig 101241 bp, 82 predicted proteins | sample 7454121 | NCBI WGS metagenome assembly JACDJB01 (sample SAMN14253290, study PRJNA609438) | sludge metagenome | isolation source: sludge after 25d culture with pyrite | collected 2018-12-20 | reverse complement strand
TGGAAAATGGGGTGCAAGGGGTCGCGAGTTCGAATCCCGCCGTCCCGACCAATCGACCGGTGCAGCGCGTCGTCGCGGCTCACGCCGCCGCGAACGGCGCGCGGGCCGCGTACCGCACGTCGAATGCCCCGGCCGTGCGCGTCAGCTGCCAGCCCACGAACGCACGGCGAACCACAGACCGGCAAGAATCAGGCTCGCGCCGACGACGCGCGCGAAGTGCCAGCCTGGCGTGGCGACCTTCTCGCCGAGCACGACCAGCGTGACGACCGCCATCCAGGCGAGATTCATCGCGCCGACGACGAACAGCACCGCCATCAGCGCCCAGCAGCAGGCGGCACAGTAGACGCCGTGCTCCAGTCCGAGCACGAAGGCGCCGGTCGCTGCGTCGCGCCACTTCGTCATGAAGAAGCCGAGCGGCGTGCGGCACTTCGACAGGCAGGCCCGCTTGAACGGCGTGAACTGGTAGGCGCCCGCCGTCAGGAGGATGCCGGCGCTCAATCCGAGGCTCGTGCTTCGCGACATCGGATCGAGCAGCAGGGCGTGCGTCAGCATCCACTGCACCGATGCGGCGGGGATCGCGCAGCCGACCCAGGTCGTTGCATAGCCGGCGACGTACATCGCCGTGGCGAGGGTGGCTCCGTGCGCATCGCGCCGCCACGCGAGGCCCGAGAAAACGGCGGCCGAAGGCGACACCGCCGGCAGCATCATCGCCACCATCATCACGGCCCACATCGCGAAGACGGCGACGAACGACGGCGCATGGCTGCCGCCCATCGCCATGGCGTCGCGCATCGCCATCTCGCCCGTCCGGGCGAGATGGAACCAGGAGACAGCGACGATCGCCACCATGCCGATCCATACCGGTGCGTGGCGCCGGCTCGCGGCGCAGCCGGGACTCGTGACGGCGCGCATCGCGTGTTCACTCCGATCGATACGCAAAGTCGGACATGAAGCCGTTGCGCCCGGAGAGCTTCCAGTCCCAGCCGTGATCGGCGAAGGTGAAGCGACTCGAACGCGCGACCGTCGCCGGTTCGCCGGGAGCAATGCACAGCGGATGCCCCTGGATCGTGATCGGAGCGCCGCCCTGGCCGTCCATGCGCTCGATCTCGGCCTCGGCCACGCCGGGAATCGACAGGCTGCTCCTGCGACCGTCGGCGTGATAGCGCATCGGCACGTTCCTCGCGCCCGCCATCTCGCCGATGAACGAGGCCAGGACCGCCGGGTGTCCGCCCGCCTTGCCGCCGAAGATCGCGTGCAGCGCTTCGTTCTGCGCAGCGCTCGCCTGGTCGTCGAAATACGCGGCCACTTTCCACCGGGTCGACACCATGGTCCCGGGTGCATGCACCGCGAGCGCCACGTTCAGGCCAGCGAGCGACGTGTCGCCGTATCGGCCGCTGTCAATGTGCCAGGCGACGATCGCCGTGCAGTCCCCCTCGGTGGGCGGACTGGTGAAGACGCACGGACACGCCGCCTCGCAATTGCAGGTCTCGAAATACGTTCCCTTCAGGTTCCACTGCGTCATGGCGTGACTCCTCTGGAGCAGTGGCGGCCACGAAAAGGGACTCCTTCGCGCCGCCGTGAGTCCATGCTCGACGGCGTGCGTGTGTGCGGGCGTTTGAGCCGGCGTTGAAATTCGCGTCGATCCGCCGCCCGTCCCGGGTGGCCCGGATCGCGCGGAACGCGCAGGTTGCCTGCGTACCGTGATCGCCGGGGCGCTGCCGCGCCGGCGTGCCGCCCGGACCCGGCGCGGCGCTCGTCAGCGCTGTTCGCTGGTCTCGAGCAGCGGCCTGGCGAAGAGCGCCTCCAGCGGCGCCGCCTTGCCGACGAGTTCGCCCTGGATGTGGTCCACGCCGAGCTCGGTGAGCCGATCCAGGATCTCCTGGTTGTGCACGTGTTCGGCGATGGTGCGGATGTTCAGCCGGCGCGCGACACGAACGGTGGACAGCACGATCTCTTCGTCGATGGCGCTCGTGACCAGGTTGCGGATGAACGAGCCGTCGATCTTCAGGTAGTCCAGCGGAAAGCGCTTGAGGTATTCGAAGGTGGCCAGCCCGGTGCCGAAGTCGTCGAGCGCGATGCCGAATCCCTCGGCCTTCAGGTCGTCGACCAGCCGCGAGGCAGCTGCCGGGTTGCGGATCGCCTCGCTCTCGGTGATCTCGAAGACGATCTTCCCCGGCGGAATCTCGAACTCGGCGCGCTGCTCGCGGATGTAGCCGGCGATCGTTCCGTCGCTCATCGTCAGCCCCGAGAGATTGATCGAGCATTTCCAGGTGCGCGCGAGCGCGTCGGGATGCGCGGCGAGCCAGGAGAAGATGCGCCGGATCACGCCGCGGTCCATCGCCGGCGTCATCTGCGCCTGCACCGCCAGCGACAGGAATTCCGGGGGACGGATCAGTCCGCCGTCACGGTCGAGCAGCCGGATCAGCACCTCGTACGAGAGCATTCCCGCCGGCGCTTCGGGATCGACGATCGGCTGCGCGTGCATCTCGAAGCGCTTCTCGCGGATCGCCTCGCGGATGTGCTCGATCTTTCCCTGGTGCGCGCGTCGCGCGTCGATCATCGTCTGCGACAGCGGTTCGACGAACAGTTGCGGCTCGCGCACGCTCGCGGCGATCGCCATCGCGTCGGACAGCGACATCAGGCAGTCCTCGCTGTTGATCAGCGCGTGCCGATCGACCAGCAGTCCGCCGACGCAGGTCTGCAGCCGCACGTTGCCGTTCGGCGTCTTGAACTGCTGGCCGTTGAGTTGCGAGTAGATTTCGCGCGCCACCGCGCGCACCTCGGCCACCGAGGCGGCTTCGATCAGCAGCGCGAAGCGCCCGCCCGACAGGCGGGCCGCCGCGCGCGCAGCGGGTTGGCGCAGCAGCAGCGCCGCGGCGTTCTGCTCGAGTTGCAGCGCGGGCATCGTGCCGCACAGGTCGTTGAGCGTGTCGAAGTTCGCCAGGTGCAGGCCGATCAGGCCGTAGTCGGGGCGCGTCGGCATGGCCAGCCGGCTGCCGACCTCGGCGATCAGCCCGCGGTCGTTGAGCAACCCGGTCGACAGGTCTTCGCGCGCCTGCGCGCCGACCCGTGCGAGGGCGAAACGGCGATCGCTGGCGATTCCCTGCAGCATCAACGCGACGACGATGGCCGTGAGGACGAGCATCGACGCCTCGATCGCCCGTCCGAAAGGATCGGCGGCGCCGGCGATCTGCTGCGAGCGCACGACGAGCAGCGGAAGCGTCGTCAGGACCAGCGACAGCGCGGTCGCGCGCTCGTTCATCCGGATCGCGATCCAGGCGACGATCGGGAAATAGAGGAACAGCAGCGCGTAGGCATAGGTGCGGTAGCCGAGCAGCGACACGCCCAGGCTCGCCGCGACGACGAGTGCAGTGACGAAGAACGCGGGCGCATCGAGCAGCGGCTCGCCGCGCTGCGCTTCGTCGTCGGTCGCGACCAGCGCCTGCCCGAACCAGGCGAGCAGCGCCGGGGCGATCAAGAGCACGCCGAGCGTGTCGATCAGCCACCAGACGAGAAAGCGATGCGCCCAGTGCACCTCGGCGAGGCCCCCGACGAACTGCATGCCGGTGCTCGCGAGCAGGGCGTCGATCGGCGCGGCGACGAAGGCGACGACCGAGATGAAGCGCACGGCGACGTCGAGCCGGTATTCGGCCGGCTTCCATTCGTTCAGCCGGCGCAGCACGAGCGCCGCAAGCATCGGACCGAGCGCGCTGGCGGCGAACACGCTCGCCACGACGCTCGCGTTGCCGAACTCGATCCAGGCCCACAGCGCGGCGCCGGCGGCCGCGCCCGGCGCCCAGCGCAGCCCGTATCGCCACGCGAAGGCGAACGCCACGGCGGCGCCCGGCCAGACGAGCAACAGGTCGATCGTGTGGAACGAGACGAGTTGCGCGACCAGGCAGGCGAGGAACGCGATGCCGATGGCGAGCAGCAGGCGGGGGAAGGCGGCGAGGCCGGCTCCCCCGGGCAGCGGCGGCGCTGACGATTCGGACAAGTGCAATGGGACGACGCTTCGCGGGACGGCGCAGTGTAATCCAGTTGCCCGCTTCGGCGCCCCCGCACGCCGACCGTCGGCGGCCGGCGGCGAGGGGAAGGAGGTGCGGCCTCCTTCGGCGCGGCTTCAGCCGGCCAGCAGCTCGCGCAACACGAAGGGCAGGATTCCGCCGTGGCGGAAGTAGTCGACCTCGATCGGGGTGTCGATGCGCGAGAGCAGCCGGACGGTTTCCGAGCTGGCGTCGGCACGGTGCACCGTCATCTCGATCTCCTGCTGCGGTTCGAGCACGGCCGGCACGTCGATGTCGAAGCGCTCGTCGCCGCGCAGGCCGAGCGTCTCCCAGCTCTGGCCGGCGGCGAACTGCAGCGGCAGCACGCCCATGCCGACCAGGTTCGAGCGGTGGATGCGCTCGAAGCTGCGCGCGACCACGGCCTTCACGCCGAGCAGTTGCGTGCCCTTGGCCGCCCAGTCGCGCGACGAGCCGGTGCCGTACTCCTCGCCGCCGAAGATCACGGTGGGCGTGCCTTCCTCGATGTAGCGCATCGCCGCGTCGTAGATCGGCATCTTCCGGCCGGAGGGCTGGTGCAGCGTGACGCCGCCTTCCTCGCGTGTGCCGTCGGCACGCGGCGGAATCATCAGGTTCTTGATCCGCACGTTGGCAAAGGTGCCGCGCATCATCACTTCGTGGTTGCCGCGACGGGCGCCGTACGAATTGAAGTCGGCGCGGCTGACGCCGTTGGCGACCAGGTACTGCCCGGCGGGCGACGATTCCTTGATCGATCCGGCCGGCGAGATGTGATCGGTGGTGATCGAATCGCCGAACAGCCCGAGCGCCCGCGCGCCGCGGATCGCTCCGGCCGCGCCGCCCGGGGTCATGGTGAAGCCTTCGAAGAACGGCGGCTCGGCGATGTAGGTCGAGCGCGGCCAGTCGTAGACCTGTCCGTCGGCCGCCGGCACCGCGTTCCACAGCGCATGATCGCGCGTGAGGTCGGCGTACAGGCGACGGAAGGTGCTGGCGTCCATCGCGTACTGCATCAGCTCGGCCACCTCGGCGGTGCTCGGCCAGACGTCGCCCAGCCAGACGTCGCGACCGTCGCGGTCCTTGCCGATCGGCTCGGTCATCAGGTCGACGTTGACGTTGCCGGCGATCGCGTAGGCGACGACCAGCGGCGGCGATGCGAGGAAGTTCGCGCGCAGGTTCGGGTGGATGCGAGCCTCGAAATTCCGGTTGCCCGAGAGCACGGCCGCGCACACGAGGTCGTTGGCGACGATCGCCTCGTTGAAGCCGGCGGGCAGGTCGCCGGCGTTGCCGATGCAGGTGGTGCAGCCGTACGCGGCCAGTGCGAAGCCGATCTCGGTGAGCGGCTCGAGCAAGCCTGCGCGTCGCAGGTAGTCGGTGACGACGCGCGAGCCGGGCGCGAGCGACGTCTTCACTTTCGGGTCGACCTTCAGCCCGCGGGCGACGGCCTTCTTCGCGAGCAGGCCGGCGGCCAGCAGAACGCCCGGATTCGACGTGTTGGTGCATGAGGTGATCGCGGCGATCAGCACGTCGCCGTTCTTCAGCTCGGTTCCGTCGGCGGCGCGGTAGCTGCGCGAGAGCTCGGCTGCGTCCTTGGCGAAGCCGTTCTGCGCGACCGGCTTCGAGAACAGGTCGGCGAAGGTGCTCTTGACGTTGCCGATCTCGATTCGGTCCTGCGGGCGCTTCGGTCCGGCGAGCGACGGTGCGACGGTGCCGAGGTCGAGCTGAACGACCTTCGAGTAGCGCAGATCGCCGAGCTCGGAGACGCCGAACAGGCCCTGCGCGCGGAAGTAGCTCTCGAGCGCGTCGATCTCCTCGGCGGTGCGACCGGTGCCGACGAAGTACTCGAGCGTCTTCTCGTCGACCGGAAAGAAGCCCATCGTCGCGCCGTACTCGGGCGCCATGTTCGCGATCGTCGCCCGATCGGGCACCGCCAGCGAGCGCGTGCCTTCGCCGAAGAACTCGACGAACTTGCCGACGACCTTCTCCTTGCGCAGCATCTCGGTGATCGTCAGCACCAGGTCGGTCGCGGTGCAGCCTTCGCGCAGCCGGCCCTTCAGGTTCACGCCGACGACGTCGGGGGTGAGGAAATACACCGGCTGGCCGAGCATTGCGGCTTCCGCCTCGATGCCGCCGACGCCCCAGCCGACGACGCCGATGCCGTTGATCATCGTCGTGTGGCTGTCGGTGCCGACCAGCGAGTCGGGGTACGTGACGCTGGCGTCGACGCCCTCGCGCGCGTGCACGCCGCGCGCGAGGTATTCCAGGTTCACCTGGTGGACGATGCCGATGCCGGGAGGCACGACCTTGAACGTGTCGAAGGCCTGCATGCCCCACTTCATGAACTGGTAGCGCTCGGCGTTACGCTCGAACTCGAGCTTCATGTTCAGCTCGAGCGCGTCGGGACGCCGGTAGTGATCGACCATCACCGAGTGATCGACGACGAGGTCGACCGGTACCAGCGGCTCGATGCGCTTCGGGTCCTTGTCCATGCGTGCGGCGACGTTGCGCATGGCCGCCAGGTCGGCGAGCAGCGGCACGCCGGTGAAGTCCTGCAGCACGACGCGCGAGACGACGAACGGGATCTCGTCGACGCGCCTGTCGTTCGGCTGCCAGTTGGCGAGCTGCGCGACGTGCGCCTCGGTGATCTTCTTCCCGTCGACGTTGCGCAGCACCGACTCGAGCACGATGCGCAGCGACACGGGCATCTTCGCCACGTTCGGGAAGCTGCGCGCGAGCGCGGGCAGCGAGTACATGCGGGATGTCCTTCCGGACTTCAGCCGGAATTCCTTCAGCGTATCGAACGCGTTGTGGGGCATGGTCAGTGTGGCCTCGGATGGAGCGAATGCGAAAAGGAAAATCGGTGGGTGCGGTGCGCGTCAGTGCGTCGCCCGCGAGCCGCCGGCACGTCTGCGCGTGCGCGGCGGGGGGTCGGCCGGCGCCGGGGGTTCGGCGCGGAACTGTCCGTCGAGCATGTTCAGCGTACCCATGCCGGGCACGATCATGTCGCCCGGTTTCTGTCCGCTCGCGCACGGGCCGAGCCAGTGCGCCTCGAGCGCGTCCTTGTCCTCGTGGCGCACGCCGGCCAGCGGCGGGTCGTAGCGCACGACGGTGTCGATGCGGTAGCGATGCAGGAAATCGCCGCCGGCGACGGAACGGCTGGTGACGGTCGTGCGGCCCTGCTGGCAGGTCGACTCGGCGAGCCACGCCTGGCCGGCGCGCGTGAACGGGCCGAAGTCGCACGCTCCGCGCCGCCCGACGCTGCGGTCGAGGTGATTCGAGGGCGTGTCAGTGTTCGGCCCGACGCAGAATTTCGTCGCCCCGAGCCCGGCTGCCTGCGCGCCGACCGAGCGCACCTCCCACAGACCGACCCGTCGCTTCGGATGATCGGCCGACAACGTGTCGGCGGGCGCCGGCGACGCATCGACGGCGGGCGCCGGCGGGCGTGCACGCTCGGTGGGCGCGCGCGGCAGCGACGGAGCGGCGTTCGACGCGGCGGCATTCGACGCCGCGACGACGAGGCCGATGCAGGTCGCGCGCACTGCGCGGGAAGGGCAGGCGGGCCGCACTTCGCCGTCGTCGTTCAGATCACGTAGAGGTCGACGTAGTCGGGGACGGTCATCGCCTCGAACGCGCCGCGGGCCAGCGAGACGTCGAGGATTCGCTGCTGCTGGCGGGCGGGGAAGCGGCGTGCGAGGTTGGTGCGGAACTTCTCCACCAGCAACGGCAGTCCTTCGGCGCGTCGGCGTCGATGCCCGACCGGATACTCGACGACCACCTCCGGCAACCGGCTCGCGTCGGCGAACTCGATCGTGATGCCGTTGGCGATCGAGCGCTTTTCCGGGTCGAGGTAGTCGCGCGTGAACTGCGCGTCCTCGACGCAGGTCATCTTCGCGCGCAGCGCGTCGATGCGCGGGTCGGCGGCGACCGAATCCTCGTAGTCGGCGGCGGTGAGCCGGCCGAAGATCAGCGGCACCGCGACCATGTACTGGATGCAGTGATCGCGATCGGCGGGGTTGTCGAGCGGCCCCTTCTTGTCGATGATGCGGATCGCCGATTCGTGCGTGCGGATCGTGATCTTCGCGATCTCGTCCAGCGAACGGCCGGCCTCCTTCAGTTGCCGGTGCAGCGCCATCGCGCATTCCACCGCGGTCTGCGCGTGGAACTCGGCCGGGAACGAGATCTTGAACAGCACGTTCTCCATCACGTAGCTGCCGTACGGGCGCTGGAACGCGAATTCGCGACCCTTGAAGAGCACGTCGTAGAAGCCCCAGGTTTTTGCGGTGAGCACCGACGGATAACCCATCTCGCCGGTGCGCGCGATCAACGCCAGGCGCACGGCGCGGCTGGTGGCGTCGCCCGCCGCCCAGCTCTTGCGCGAGCCGGTGTTCGGCGCATGGCGATAGGTGCGCAGCGACTGGCCGTCGACCCAGGCGAGCGACACCGCGTTGATCAGTTCGTCGCGCGACAATCCCATCAGCTGCCCGCAGACCGCCGTGGAAGCCACCTTCACCAGCACGACGTGGTCGAGCCCGACGCGGTTGAACGAGTTCTCCAGCGCGATCACGCCCTGGATCTCGTGCGCCTTGATCATCGCCTCGAGCACGCAGCGCATCTTCAGCGGTGCCTTGCCCTGCGCGATCGCGGTGCGGCTCAACCAGTCGGCGGTGGCGAGGATGCCGCCGAGGTTGTCCGACGGATGCCCCCACTCGGCGGCCAGCCACGTGTCGTTGAAGTCGAGCCAGCGGATCATCGCGCCGATGTCGAAGGCGGCCTGGACCGGATCGAGCTGGAACTGGGTGCCGGGGACCTTCGCGCCGTTCGGCACGATCGTGCCCGGCACCACCGGGCCGAGCAGCTTGGTGCAGGCCGGATAGTCGAGCGCCTCGAGCCCGCAGCCGAGCGTGTCGATCAGGCAGGCGGCTGCCGTGTCGAGCGCTTCGCGGCTGGTGATCTCGTACTTCAGGACGTAATCGACGATGTCGACGAGGACCTTGTCCGGCTGCGGCCGTCCGGTCGTGGAAACGTGGCTACCCATGTCTGGCTGCTTTCCTTCGGGGGAGGGGGGTCGGGCTGCAGGAGCCGTTCGTGCTCAGCCGCGCTCGGCCAGAGGCACGTAGGCGCGATCGTCCGGCCCGGTGTAGTTCGCGCTCGGCCGGATGATCTTGCCGTCGAGCCGCTGCTCGATGACGTGCGCCGACCAGCCGGAAGTGCGCGAAATGACGAACAGCGGCGTGAACATCGCCGTCGGCACGCCCATCAGGTGGTAGCTCACGGCGCTGAACCAGTCGAGGTTCGGGAACATCTTCTTGATGTCCCACATCACCGCCTCGAGCCGCGCGGCGATGTCGAACAGCTTCCTGTCGCCGGCCTGGCGCGACAGCGTGTGCGCGACTTCCTTGATCACCTTGTTGCGCGGGTCGGCGATCGTGTACACCGGGTGCCCGAAGCCGATGACGACCTCGCGGTTCGCCACGCGCTGGCGGATGTCGGCTTCGGCCTCGTCGGGGTCGGCGTAGCGGCCCTGGATCTCGAAGGCGACCTCGTTGGCGCCGCCGTGCTTCGGGCCGCGCAGCGCGCCGATCGCACCGGTGATCGCCGAGTGGAAGTCGGCGCCGGTGCCGGCGATCACGCGCGCGGTGAACGTGGACGCGTTGAACTCGTGCTCGGCGTACAGGTTCAGCGACGTGTGCATCGCGCGCACCCACGCCGCCGACGGCTCGCGGCCGTGCAGCAGGTGCAGGAAATGACCGCCGATCGAATCGTCGTCGGTCTGCACGTCGATGCGCCGGCCGTTGGTGGCGTAGTGCCACCAGTAGAGCAGCATCGAGCCGAGCGACGCGAGCAGGCGGTCGGCGATGTCGCGGGCGCCGGCGACGTTGTGATCTTCCTTCTCCGGCAGCACGCAGCCGAGCACCGAGACGCCGGTGCGCAGCACGTCCATCGGGTGCGCCGACGCGGGCAGCGCTTCGAGCGCCGACCGCACCGCCGCCGGCAGGCCGCGCAGCGAGCGCAGCTTCGACTTGTAGGCGACCAGTTCGGCGCGTTTGGGCAGCCGCCCGTGCACGAGCAGGTAGGCGATTTCCTCGAATTCGGCGACGTCGGCCATCTCGAGGATGTCGTAGCCGCGATAGTGCAGATCGTTTCCGGTGCGGCCTACCGAGCACAGCGCGGTGTTGCCGGCGACGACGCCGGACAGGGCAACGGACTTCTTCGGCTTCGGGCCGGCGGGGGCAGCCCCGGCGTGGTCGGTCATCGCGTCGTTCCGTGGTTCGTGGTCATTCTTCGCTCGCGAGTCGGTTCGAGCGCGAGAACAGTTCATCGAGCTTGCGTTCGTAGTCCCAGTAGCCGATCGCGTCGTACAGTTCCTGGCGCGTCTGCATGCGGTCGAGCACCGCCTTCTGCGTGCCGTCGCGGCGCAACGCCGAATAGACCTCCTGCGCGGCCCTGTTCATCGCGCGGAACGCCGACAGCGGGTAGAGCACCATCGACACGCCGACGCTGCGGAGTTCGTCGACGGTGAACAGCGGCGTGTGCCCGAACTCGGTGATGTTCGCCAGTACCGGCACCTTCACCGCGTCGGCGAAGCGCCGGTACATCGAGAGTTCGGTCATCGCCTCCGGAAAGACGCCGTCGGCGCCCGCTTCGACGTAGGCGACGGCGCGTTCGATCGCGCGATCGAGCCCTTCGACCGCGAGCGAGTCGGTGCGCGCCATCAGGAAGAAGTCGGGATCGGTGCGCGCGTCGGCCGCGGCCCGGATGCGATCGACCATTTCCTGCTGCGAGACGATCTCCTTGCCGGGGCGATGGCCGCAGCGCTTGGCGCCGACCTGGTCCTCGATGTGCATCGCGGCGGCGCCCGCCTTGATCATCGAGCGCGTCGTGCGCGCGACGTTGAACGCCGAGGCGCCGAAGCCGGTGTCGACGTCGACGAGCAGCGGCAGCTCGCAGACGTCGGTGATCCGGCGCACGTCGATCAGTACGTCTTCCAGGCCGCTGATGCCGAGGTCGGGTACGCCCAGCGACCCGGCGGCGACGCCGCCGCCCGAGACGTAGATCGCGCGAAACCCGGCGTGCTGCGCGAGCAGCGCGTGGTTCGCGTTGATCGCGCCCACCACCTGCAGCGGCTGCTCGGCGCCGAGTGCCTCGCGGAATCGCCTGCCGGCGCTGTGCGTCATGGCGTTCATCCGAGCAGGTGCGCGACGCCGTCGCGCTCCTCGAGCAGCTCGTTCAGCGTGTGGTCCATCTTCGAGCGGCTGAACTCGTCGATCGGCAGGTCGCGCACCCGCTCGTAGCGGCCGTTGCCCTGGCACAGGACCGGAAAGCCGTAGACGATGCCCTCGGGAATGCCGTAGGCGCCATCGGACGGAATGCCCATCGTGACCCAGCGCTCGCCGGCGCCCAGCGCCCAGTCGCGCATGTGGTCGAGCGCAGCGTTGGCCGCCGACGCCGCCGACGACAGGCCGCGCGCCTCGATGATCGCCGCACCGCGCTTGCCGACGGTGGGAATGAAGACGTCGCGGTTCCAGGCTTCGTCGCCGACCAGCTCGCGCACCGATTGGCCGTCGACGGTGGCGAAGCGGTAGTCGGGGTACATCGTCGGACTGTGGTTGCCCCAGACGACGAGCTTCTCGATGCGATCGACCGGCTTGCCGATGCGCGCGGCGAGCTGCGACAGCGCGCGATTGTGGTCCAGCCGCAGCATCGCGCTGAAATTCCCGCTCGGCAGGTTCGGCGCCGACTTCATCGCGATGTACGCGTTGGTGTTCGCCGGATTGCCCACGACGAGGATGCGGCAGTCGCGGCTGGCGACCTCGTCGAGCGCGCGACCCTGGACGGTGAAGATCGCGCCGTTTGCCTCGAGCAGGTCCTTGCGCTCCATTCCCTTCGTGCGCGGACGTGCGCCGACGAGCAGCGCGTAGTCGGCGTCGCGGAACGCCACTTTCGGATCGTCGGTGACGACCACGCCGGCCAGCAGCGGGAAGGCGCAGTCTTCGAGTTCCATCACGACGCCGCGCACGGCGCCCAGGGCCGGGGTGATGTCGAGCAGCTGCAGGATGACGGGCTGGTCCTTGCCGAGCATGTCGCCGTTGGCGATGCGAAACAGCAGGCTGTAGCCGATCTGGCCGGCGGCGCCGGTGACGGCGACGCGCTTGGCGGGTTTGGACATGGGGAGGGGCCTCGGTTCGGGGATGGTCGGCAGCGCCGACGAGTCTAGTCCGCTGTGCCACCGAATGTCAAGCAGCTCGCTATCTTATATAAGAGATAACTCAATAGACCTTCGAGTCGGTTTCATGCTTCAATGCGCCGATGAACGAGAGTCTGCGCGGCGGCCCCGGCGGTGTAGAGCCGATCGGCGACGAAACGCCCACCTTCGCGCCGCTGTACCGCCAGATCCGGGCGTTGCTGCTGCGCGGGCTGCAGTCCGGCGAGTGGAAGCCGGGCGAAGCGATCCCCAGCGAGACCGAGCTTGCGGCCCGCTATCGCGTGAGCCAGGGGACGGTGCGCAAGGCGATCGACGAGCTCGCCGCCGAGCACCTGCTGGTGCGCCGCCAGGGTCGAGGCACCTTCGTCGCGTCGCATCGCGAGGTGCGAACGCAGTTCCGCTTCCTGCGCCTGCGCCCCGACGAGGCGTCGTCGCTCGCCGCCGGCCACCCGCCGGCGCCCGAAGGCGGCGAGGCGCGCGGCGAATCGGGCCCGGGGCTCGCGATGACCAGCCGCGTGCTCGAATGCCGCCGGCTGCGCGCGCCGGGCGAGGTCGCGCGTGCGCTCGGGCTGCGGCCGGGCGAGGCGGTCGTGCTCATCCGGCGACTGCTCGAAACCGACGCGCAGCCGGTCGTCCTCGACGAGATCTGGTTGCCGGGGGCGCGTTTCCGCGGCCTGACGGTCGAGCGGCTCGACGCCTGGCACGCACCGCTGTACGCGTTGTTCGAGACGGAATTCGGCGTGCGCATGATCGGCGCCGCCGAGCGCCTGAAGGCGGTTGCCGCCGACCGTTCGCACGCGCGCGCACTGCACGTGGCCGAGGGCGCGCCGCTGCTGCTCGTCGAGCGCATCTCGTGGACCTACGACGAGCAACCGGTGGAATTGCGACGCGGCTATTGCGTCACCGAACACCACCATTACTTCAATCGCCTGAGTTGAAATCGGCACGCCGGCAGCCGACGGCCGAGGGCGCGGCGGCACGCCTGCGTTTTGTGCAATGCGCCAACTTCGGTCAGAATACGAAGGTTTGCGATCGATGGGAACGACGATGCCGAGCGCGGTGGGCAAGACGACGAGCAATCCGGGGGCCCGGCCGGACTTCCGCAACATCCACATCTCGCAGATCGTCCGCTACCGACTCCCGCTGGCCGGTCTCGTGTCGATCCTGCACCGGATCAGCGGCGCAGTCATGTTTCTCGTCGGGCTGCCGCTCGTCCTGTACCTGTTCCAGCAGAGCGTCGTCTCCGAACTCAGCTTCGAACGTTACCGCGAATTCGTCGCGAACCCGTTCGTCAAGCTCGTGCTCGTGGGCATCATCTGGGCGTACCTGCACCATCTGCTCGCGGGCGTGCGCCACCTGCTGATGGATCTCGACGTCGGCGTGAGCAAGGCTGCCGGTCGGACGTCGGCCGCCGTCGTCCTCGCCGTGAGCCTGGTCCTCACCGTGATCTTCGCCGCGAAGGTCTTCGGACTGTTCTGAGCCTTCGTGCGGTCTCCCGAGCGTTTCCGGAAATCCCCATGACCACCTCCCGCATCGTCGTCGGCGCGCATTACGGGCTGCGCGACTGGCTCGCGCAGCGCTTCACCGCGATCGTGCTCGTCGCCTACACCTTCGTGATGCTCGGCTGGCTGTTCGCGTTGCCCGAGCTGAACTACGGCAACTGGGCCGGCATCTTCGCCACCGGCTGGATGAAGGTCTTCACCTTCGTCGCCGTGCTGGCGCTCGTCTGGCACGCCTGGGTCGGCGTGCGCGACATCTACATGGACTATGTCAAGCCGGTGGCGCTGCGACTGGCGCTGCAGGTCCTTACCATCGTGGTGCTGCTCGGCTACGCCGGCTGGGCGCTGCTCACCCTATGGAGCGTCTGAGATGGCCGACGTGCTGAACCATCTGTCCAACAGCCTGCCGCGACGCAAGTTCGACGCCGTGATCATCGGCGCCGGCGGCGCGGGCATGCGCTGTTCGGTGCAGCTCGCCGAGGCCGGCTACGACGTCGCCGTGCTCTCGAAGGTGTTTCCCACGCGCTCGCACACGGTGGCCGCGCAGGGCGGCATCGGCGCGTCGCTCGGCAACATGAGCGAGGACAACTGGTACTGGCACATGTTCGACACCGTCAAGGGTTCGGACTATCTCGGCGACCAGGACGCGATCGAGTTCATGTGCCGCGAGGCGCCGAAGGTCGTCTACGAGCTCGAGCATTTCGGAATGCCCTTCGACCGCAACCCCGACGGCACGATCTACCAGCGCCCGTTCGGCGGACACACGGCGAACTTCGGCGAGAAGCCGGTCCAGCGCGCTTGCGCGGCGGCCGACCGCACCGGCCACGCGATGCTGCACACGCTGTACCAGCGCAACGTGCGCGCGCGCACGCAGTTCTTCGTCGAGTGGATGGCGCTCGACATCATCCGCGACGCCGAGGGCGACTGCGTGGGCGTCGTCGCGCTCGAGATGGAAACCGGCGAAGTGATGATCCTCGAGGCGAAGGTGACCGTATTCGCCACCGGGGGCGCCGGCCGCATCTGGCAGGCGTCGACCAACGCCTTCATCAACACCGGCGACGGCCTGGGCATGGCGGCGCGTGCCGGCATTCCGCTCGAGGACCTCGAGTTCTGGCAGTTCCATCCCACCGGCGTGGCCGGTGCGGGCGTGCTCATCACCGAAGGCGTGCGTGGCGAGGGCGGAATCCTGTTGAACAAGGACGGCGAGCGCTTCATGGAGCGCTATGCGCCCACGCTGAAGGACCTCGCCCCGCGCGATTTCGTCTCCCGTTCGATGGACCAGGAGATCAAGGAGGGCCGCGGCTGCGGCCCCGATGGCGACTACGTGCTGCTCAAGCTCGATCACCTCGGCGCCGAGACGATCATCAAGCGGCTGCCGTCGATCCGCGAGATCGCCATCAAGTTCGCCAACGTCGATCCCGTCAAGGATCCGATCCCGGTCGTGCCCACCGCGCACTACCAGATGGGGGGAATCCCGGCGAATTACCACGGGCAGGTGGTCGTGCCGCGGGACGGCAACCCGGAAGCGGTCGTCGGCGGCCTGTACGCGATCGGCGAGTGTTCGTGCGTTTCGGTGCACGGCGCGAACCGGCTCGGCACGAACTCGCTGCTCGACCTGCTCGTCTTCGGGCGCGCGGCCGGCAACCACATCGTCGCCGCGAAGCTGCGCGAGCGCAGCCACAAGCCGTTGCCGGCCGACGCGGGCGATGCGGCGCTGGCGCGCCTGGCGCGGCTCGACGCATCCACGTCGGGGGAGAACACGCAGGAGGTCGCCGCCGACATCCGGCGCACGATCCAGTCGCACTGCGGCGTGTTCCGCACCAGCGCGCTGCTCGACGAAGGCGTGCAGCAGATCGACCGGATCGCAAAGCGCGTCGAGGCGCTGCACATCGCCGACAAGTCGCGCGTGTTCAACACGGCGCGCGTCGAGGCGCTCGAGTTGCACAACCTGATCGAGGTCGCGCGCGCCACCGCCGTGTCGGCGGCCGCCCGCAAGGAGAGCCGCGGCGCGCACGCGCTGCAGGACCATCCCGAGCGCGACGACGTCGACTGGCTCAAGCACACGCTCTGGTATTCCGACGGCAACCGCCTCGAATACAAGCCGGTGCGCATGAAGCCGCTGACGGTCGACAGCTTCCAGCCCAAGGCGCGCACTTTCTAGGCGCGCGCCTTCCGAAACCCGTTTCCGATCCGCACAGCGCAGGAGCACCATGAGCGCAGTCCTCGAACCCGCGGTGAAACCGACGCCGGCCGCTCCGGGCAGCCGCGCCGTTGCACCGGGCAGCCGCACCGTCCGGTTCTCGATCTACCGCTACGACCCCGACAAGGACGCGCGTCCGCACATGCAGTCGCTCGAGATCGCGCTCGAGCCCGGCGACAAGATGCTGCTCGATGCGCTGATGCGCATCAAGCAGAGCGGCGACGATTCGCTCGCGTTCCGCCGCTCGTGCCGCGAAGGCGTCTGCGGCTCCGATGCGATGAACATCAACGGCAAGAACGGCCTGGCGTGCATCACGAACCTGCGCGACCTGCAGGAGCCGATCGTGCTGCGCCCGCTGCCCGGGTTGCCCGTCGTGCGCGACCTGATCGTCGACATGACGCAGTTCTTCAAGCAGTACCACTCGATCAAGCCGTACCTGATCAACGACACGCCGCCGCCCGAGAAGGAGCGGCTGCAGTCGCCCGAGGAGCGCGAGGAACTCAACGGTCTGTACGAGTGCATCCTGTGCGCGTGCTGCTCGACCGCATGTCCGTCGTTCTGGTGGAACCCCGACAAGTTCGTCGGGCCGGCCGGGCTGCTGCAGGCGTACCGTTTTCTCGCCGACAGCCGCGACGAGGCCACCTCGGAGCGGCTCGACGACCTGAACGATCCGTATCGGCTGTTCCGCTGCCGTTCGATCATGAACTGCGTCGACGTCTGCCCGAAGGGCCTGAATCCGACGCGGGCGATCAACAAGATCAAGGACCTGCTGGTCCGGCGCTCGGTCTGAGCGTCGCCGCCCGGTGCGTGTCGTGCCCGCCGATCCGAAGGCCGAGAGGCAACGCCGACTGCGCTGGCGCGCGCGCCGGGGCCTGCTCGAGAACGACATCGTGCTCGAGCGCTTCTTCACCCGTCACGGCGACGCGATCGACGACGAAGTGGAGCTGGGTCTCGACGCGCTGCTCGCGCTGCCCGACGGCGAGCTGCTCGACCTGATCCTGCGGCGCATCGAGCCGCACGGCGAGGCGCGAACGCCGGCGGCGCGCCGGGTGCTGGAAATGCTGCGCGAATCGTGAGGCTCGACCAGGCCCCGAGCCGCTGCCGCGGAATCCCAACGATCCGAGGATGAATTCCATGAAAGAGAAGAGCAAGGCCACGCTGTCCTTTCCGGACGGTACCGCGCCGGTGGAGCTGCCGATCTACTCGGGAACGGTCGGCCCGCAGGTCATCGACATCCGCAAGCTGTATGCGCAGACCGACCGCTTCACCTTCGATCCCGGCTTCATGTCGACGGCGGCCTGCGAGTCGAAGATCACCTACATCGACGGCGACAAGGGCGAGCTGCTGTACCGCGGCTACCCGATCGAGCAGCTCGCCGAGCGCTGCGACTACCTGCAGACCTGCTACCTGCTGTTGAACGGCGAGCTGCCCGACGAGGAGCAGCGCCGCGACTTCGAAGGTCGCGTCACGCACCACACGATGGTGCACGAGCAGATGACGCGCTTCCTGCAGGGCTTTCGCCGGGACGCGCATCCGATGGCGGTGCTGGTCGGCATGGTCGGCGCGCTGTCGGCCTTCTACCACGACTCGCTCGACATCAGCGATCCCGAGCATCGCTTCGTCTCGGCGATCCGCCTGATCGCCAAGATGCCCACGCTGGTGGCGATGGCCTACAAGTACTCGATGGGCCAGCCGTTCATGTATCCGCTGAACCGCCTGTCCTATTCGGCGAACTTCATGCGGATGATGTTCGGCACGCCGTGCGAGGAATACGAGCCGAACGACGTGCTCGTGCGCGCGCTCGACCGCATCCTGATCCTGCACGCCGACCACGAACAGAACGCTTCCACCTCCACCGTCCGGCTGGCCGGATCTTCCGGCGCGAACCCCTTCGCCTGCATCGCAGCCGGCATCGCGACGCTGTGGGGCCCGGCGCACGGCGGCGCCAACGAGGCGTCGTTGCTGATGCTGCGCGACATCCAGCGCCAGGGCGGAGTCGAGCGCATCGGCGAGTTCATCGAGAAGGTCAAGGACCGGAACTCGAACGTCAAGCTGATGGGCTTCGGGCACCGCGTCTACAAGAACTACGACCCGCGCGCGAAACTGATGCGCGAGACCTGCCACGAGGTGCTCGAGGAACTGGGCCTGCACGACGATCCGTTGTTCGCGCTGGCGATGAAGCTCGAGAAGATCGCGCTCGAGGACGATTACTTCGTGCAGCGCAAGCTGTACCCGAACGTCGATTTCTACTCGGGCATCGTGCAGAAGGCGCTCGGCATACCGACCGAGATGTTCACCTGCATCTTCGCGCTCGCGCGCACCGTCGGCTGGATCGCGCAGTGGGGCGAGATGATCGCCGATCCCGAGCAGAAGATCGGCCGGCCGCGCCAGCTGTATACCGGGCATGCCCGGCGTGACGTGCCCCAGGTCGGGAAGGCTCGACGGTGAAGGGCTGAGGAAGGCAGCCGCGCACTAATCGCCTCTCGATGCCGGATCGGCTTGCGGCTATGATCCTGCGATCGGGGCGAGCAGCGCCGGCGCCCCGGGTTCGTCCGGTCCACCTTCGGAGCCATTCATGAACGCCCATCCTCTGTTGCGCGCCATCGTTGCAGGCGTCGTCGTCGCGCTCGTCGCCACCACCACGCCGGCGCCCGTGCAGGCGCGCATCATCGGCACCGAAGAGGCGCTCGCCGCCGCCCAGGTCGACACCGCGGCGACGGCCGTTCCGGCACGTCGGACGCTCGATTCGTGGCTCGCGCGCGACGAGGTGCGCGCGCAACTCGAATCGCTCGGCGTCGATCCCGGACAGGCGCGCGCGCGCGTGCAGGCGCTCGACGATGCGCAGGCGCAGGCGCTCGCCGAGCGCATCGAGCAGATGCCCGCCGGCGGCAGCGTGCTCGGCGTGGCCTTCCTCGTGTTCGTGATCCTTCTCGTCACCGACATCCTCGGCTTCACGCGCGTGTTCCCGTTCACGCGGCCGATCCGCTGACGAACGTGCGCGAGCGCGGCGCTGCGTTCCTCGGGGCGCTCGCCGGGGCGATCGTCGCGCTGCTGCTTGCCGGCTGCGCTGCGCCGCAAAGCGCCGCACTGCGCGCTTCGGCGGCGTCGGCGTCGATGGCAGCGCACGCCGGACGCGCGGTGCCGCCCGCGGCTGCGCGAGCGATCGTCGACGGGGTTCCCTTCGTCGCGCAGAGCGACTACGAGTGCGGCCCGGCGGCGCTGGCGATGGCACTCGCCGCGGCCGGTCGTCCGGTCGCGTTGCAGGACCTCGTCGAGGCGGTCTACCTGCCGGCGCGCAAGGGCAGTCTGCAGGCCGAGATGCTCGCGCAGCCGCGGCGCGAGTCGATGCTCTCGATCCCGGTCGAGCCCCGGCTCGCCTCGGTCCTGCAACTCGTGGCCGACGGCGTGCCGGTGCTGGTGTTCCAGAACCTCGGGCTGTCCTGGGCGCCGATCTGGCACTACGCGGTGCTCGTCGGCTACGACCTGCCCGCCGGCGTCGTCGTGCTGCATTCGGGCACCGAGGCGTCGATGCCGATGTCGATCGACGCGTTCGAGCGCACGTGGGTACGCGCCGGCTCGTGGTCGATGATCGTCGTCGAACCCGCGCGCATTCCGGCCAGCGTCGGCGTCGGCACGGCGCTGCGCGCGGCCGTCGCGCTCGAGCGGCTCGATCGCGCGGCGGCGATGCGCGCCTACGACGTGCTGCTCGCGCGCGCGCCGGGCAACCGGCTGGTCGGTTTTGCGCGCGCCAATGCGCTGCTCGCCGACGAGCGGGCGCGCGAGGCGGTCGACGCCTACGAGTCGCTGCTCGCGCGCCATCCCGACTTCGCCGACGCCTGGAACAACCTCGCACACGCCCTGGCCGACGCCGGCGACGCGGCGGCGGCGCAGCGCGCCGCGCAACGCGCGGTCGCGCTCGGCGGCCCGTCGATCGCGGTCTACCGGCAGACGGCCGAGCGCATGCGCCGCCAGGTGAGCGCGCCGCCGCGGTGATACCATCGCGGGGTTCCCTGCTCGCGTGCAGGCGCCGTCCTACCATGCACTGATTCTCGTCCATCACCACCGTCGGATCTCGAACGATCGCTCCGGAAGCCGGACGACGTTCGCCGGCTGCAGCAGCAGGCACGCCGGGCATCTGGGACGAGAAACTCGTTCTCGAGGTGAAGAAACCATGTTGAAAGCGCTCCGGTCGAACTCCTATCTGTTCGGCGGCAACGCCCCCTACGTCGAAGAGCTCTACGAGAGCTACCTGAACAACCCCGCGTCGGTGCCCGACGCGTGGCGGGCGTGGTTCGACAGCCTGCAGGGCGTGCCCGCCGCCGACGGCAGTTCCGAAACGCGCGACGTCGCGCACGGCCCGATCGTCCAGTCCTTCGCCGAGCGGGCGAAGGAGGGCCTGCTGCAGCCGCAGCAGATGGGCGGCGACGCGGCCACGGCGCGCAAGCAGGTCTTCGTTCAGCAGCTGATCGCCGCCTACCGTTTCCTCGGCTCGCGCTGGGCCGACCTCGATCCGCTCAAGCGCCAGGAGCGGCCGTCGATTCCGGAGCTCGAGCCCGCCTTCTACGACTTCACCGAAGGCGATCACGCGCACATCTATTCGGCGGCGAACACCTATTTCGGCTTCGACAGCGCGCCGCTGCGCGACATCGTCAAGGCGCTGCGCGACACCTATTGCGGCTCGATCGGCGCCGAGTTCATGTACATCTCCGACCCGGCGCAAAAGCGCTGGCTGCAGGAGCGGCTCGAGTCGACGCGTTCGCGCCCGAGCTACTCCACCGACCGCAAGAAGCGCATCCTCGAACGGCTCACCGCCGCCGAGGGACTCGAGCGCTACCTGCACTCGAAGTTCGTCGGCCAGAAGCGCTTCTCGCTCGAGGGCGGCGAGAGCTTCATTCCGGCCATGGACGAACTCGTGCGGCGCGCCGGCGAGGCGGGCATCCAGGAAATCGTCATCGGCATGGCGCACCGCGGGCGGCTCAACGTGCTGGTGAACACGCTCGGCAAGATGCCGAAGGACCTCTTCGCCGAGTTCGAGGGACGCCACGCCGACGACCTGCCCAGCGGCGACGTCAAGTACCACAAGGGCTTCTCGAGCGACATCACCACGCCCGGCGGTCCGGTGCACCTGTCGCTGGCGTTCAATCCGTCGCACCTGGAGATCGTCAATCCGGTCGTCGAGGGCTCGTGCCGCGCGCGCATGACGCGCCGCGGCGATCGCAACGGCGACCAGGTGCTGCCGGTGCTCGTGCACGGCGACGCGGCATTCGCCGGGCAGGGCGTGGTGATGGAAACGCTGAACCTCGCCCAGACGCGCGGCTACGGCACGCGCGGCACGGTGCACATCGTCATCAACAACCAGATCGGCTTCACCACCTCCGATCCGCGCGATACGCGCTCGACCATCTACTGCACCGACGTCGTCAAGATGATCGAGGCGCCGGTGCTGCACGTGAACGGCGACGACCCCGAAGCGGTCGTCTACGCCACGCAGCTCGCGCTGGACTTCCGCCAGGCGTTCCGCAAGGACGTCGTCGTCGACATCGTCTGCTACCGCAAGCTCGGCCACAACGAGCAGGACACGCCGGCGGTGACCCAGCCGATGATGTACAAGAAGGTCGCCCAGCACCTCGGCACGCGCCGTCTGTACGCCGACAAGCTCGTGCGCCAGGAAGTGGTTGCCGAGGCCGAACCCGAGCGCATGGTCGCCGAATACCGCAAGGCGATGGACGAAGGCAAGCACACCTTCGACCCGGTGATCACCGACTTCAAGAGCAAGTTCGCGGTCGACTGGATGCCGTTCCTGAACCGCAAGTGGACCGACTCGGCCGAAACGGCGGTGCCGATGGCCGAGTTGCGCCGGCTCGGCGAGCGGATCACCACGGTTCCCGAGCACTTCAAGCTGCACCCGCTGGTCGAGCGCGTCGTCAACGACCGGCGCGCGATGGCCGAGGGCGAGCATCCGCTCGACTGGGGCATGGGCGAGCACCTGGCCTTCGCCACGCTGCTTGCGTCGGGCTACGACGTGCGCCTGTCGGGACAGGACTCCGCCCGCGGCACCTTCACCCACCGGCACTCGGTGCTGCACGACCAGAACCGCGAGAAGTGGGACCAGGGCGCCTACATCCCGCTGCAGTTCGTCGCCGACAAGCAGGGCCAGTTCGTCGTCATCGACTCGGTGCTCTCCGAGGAGGCGGTGCTCGCCTACGAGTACGGCTATGCCTCGTCGGACCCGAACACGCTGGTCATCTGGGAGGCGCAGTTCGGCGACTTCGCCAACGGCGCGCAGGTGGTCATCGACCAGTTCATCTCGTCGGGCGAAACCAAGTGGGGGCGCGCGAACGGCCTGGTGATGATGCTGCCGCACGGCTACGAGGGACAGGGCCCCGAACACTCGTCGGCGCGCCTGGAGCGCTTCCTGCAGTTGTGCGCGGAGAACAACATGCAGGTCTGCCAGCCGACGACGCCGGCGCAGATCTTCCACCTGCTGCGCCGGCAGATGATCCGCATGTTCCGCAAGCCGCTGATCATCATGACGCCGAAATCGCTGCTGCGGAACAAGGAAGCGGTGTCGTCGCTGAAGGATCTCGCCTCGGGCGAATTCCGCACCGTGATCGGCGACGCGGGGGTCGAGGCGAGCCGCGTGCGCCGTGTCGTCGTCTGTACGGGAAAGGTGTACTACGACCTGCTCGCTGCGCGCCGCGAGCGCGAACTCGACGACGTCGCGCTCGTGCGCATCGAGCAGCTCTATCCGTTCCCGCACAAGGCTTTCGAAGCCGAGATGAAGAAATACGCGTCGGCCACGCAGGTCGTCTGGTGCCAGGACGAGCCGCAGAACCAGGGGGCGTGGTTCTACATCCAGCACCAGATCTCCGAAGCGCTCAAGGACGGCCAGAAGCTGAGCTACGCGGGACGCGCAGCGTCGGCTTCGCCGGCGGTGGGCTACTACGACAAGCACTACGCGCAGCAGAAGGAGCTGCTCGCCGCGGCGTTGGGCGCCGCGCGGCCGCGCAACCGGAAAACCAACCGCGACGCCGCCTGAAGCGCGCTCGCCCCGGAGACACATAGATGCCCGTCATCGAGATCAAGGTTCCGCAGTTGTCCGAGTCGGTCGCCGAGGCCACGTTGCTGCAGTGGCACAAGAAGGTCGGCGAACCGGTCGCGCGCGACGAGAACCTGATCGACATCGAAACCGACAAGGTCGTGCTCGAACTGCCCGCGCCTGCCGACGGCGTGCTCGTCGAGATCGTCAAGGGCGACGGCGAGACCGTGGTCGCCGACGAGGTGATCGCCCGGCTGGACACCGATGCGAAGGCCGCCGCGGCAACGAAGCCGGCCGCGCCCGCTGCGGCTGCCGCGACGCCCGGGCAGGCGGGCGCGCAGGCACCGGCGGGTGTCGACAAGGCGGCTGCGGCGGCGCCCGCCGGCACCTCCTCGGGCGCTGCGGCAGCCGGCGCGCCGCCGGCGTCTGCAGGACCGAAAGGCGACATCGCGATGCCGGCCGCCGCCAAGATGCTGCGCGAGGCGCAGATGTCGCCGGCGCAGGTCCCGGGCAGCGGCCGCGACGGACGCGTCACGAAAGCCGACGTGCTCGGCGCGCTCGGCGCCGGCGCCGCGACACCGGGGGCGCGCCCGGCTGCGCCGGCTCCGGCGCGCCCCGCGCTGCCCGACGTGCGCCCGCCGGTCGACGTCTCGCAGTTGCTCGAAGGCCGTCCGGAGCAGCGCGTGCCGATGTCGCGGCTGCGCCAGCGCGTCGCCGAGCGGCTGGTGCAGTCGCAGCAGACGAACGCGATCCTCACCACCTTCAACGAAGTGAACATGCAGCCGGTGATGGAGTTGCGCAAGCGCTACCAGGAGCGCTTCGAGAAGGAGCACGGCACGCGGCTGGGTTTCATGTCGTTCTTCGTGAAGGCCGCCGTGCACGCGCTGCGCAAGTATCCGATCGTCAACGCCTCGGTCGACGGCTCCGACATCGTCTACCACGGCTACTTCGACATCGGCGTGGCCGTCAGCTCGCCCCGCGGGCTCGTCGTTCCGGTCGTGCGCAACGCCGACCAGCTCGGCTTCGCGCAGATCGAGCGGCAGATCTCGGATTACGGCAAGCGCGCGCAGGAGGGCAAGCTCGGCATCGAGGAACTCACCGGCGGAACCTTCTCGATCAGCAACGGCGGCGTGTTCGGCTCGATGCTGTCGACGCCGATCATCAATCCGCCGCAGTCGGCGATCCTGGGCGTGCACGCGACGAAGGAGCGTCCGGTCGTCGAGAGCGGCCAGATCGTCGTCCGGCCGATGAACTACCTCGCCGTGTCGTACGACCATCGCATCATCGACGGGCGCGACGCGGTGCTGTTCCTCGTTTCGATCAAGGAGGCGCTCGAGGATCCTGCGCGCCTGCTTCTCGATCTCTGAGCAGGAGCGAAGTCGATGTCCCAGGCCTACGACGTCGTCGTCATCGGCGCCGGTCCCGGCGGTTACATCGCGGCGATCCGCGCCGCGCAACTCGGCATGAACGTCGCCTGCATCGAAGGGTGGCGCAACGAAGACGGCGAGCTGTCGCTGGGCGGCACCTGCCTGAACGTCGGCTGCATTCCGTCGAAGGCGCTGCTCGCCTCCAGCGAGGCCTTCGAGCTCGTGCGCGACAGCTACGACACGCACGGCATCGGCGTCGACGGGCTTCGCCTCGACCTCGCGAAGATGCAGGCGCGCAAGGTCGGCATCGTGAAGAAGATGACCAAGGGGATCGAGTTCCTCTTCCGCAAGAACAAGGTCACCTGGTTGAAGGGCTTCGGGCGCTTCGTGGGGCACGAGGACGACGCATACCGCATCGAAGTCGCCGACGACGAGATCGACGGCGGACAGGCGCAGCTCGTCGACGCCAAGCACGTGATCATCGCCACCGGCTCGAAGCCGCGAGCGCTGTCCGGCGTCGACGTCGACAACCGCGTCGTCTGCGACAACGTCGGTGCGCTGGCGATGACGCAGGTGCCCAGGCGCCTCGGCGTGATCGGTGCCGGCGTCATCGGGCTCGAACTGGGCTCGGTGTGGCGCCGGCTTGGCGCCGAGGTCACCGTGCTCGAGGCGATGCCGACTTTTCTTGCCGCGGCCGACGAAGGCGTGCGCAAGGAGGCGTGGAAGCAGTTCAAGGCGCAGGGCCTGCGCATCGAGCTCGACGCGCGCATCGCCGGCGTCGAGGTCGGCGCCGACGGCGCGCGCGTGCGCTACTCGATCGGCGACGGCGAGGAGCAGCGGCTCGACTGTGACCGGCTGATCGTCTCGGTCGGACGCGTGCCGAACACCGACGGGCTGGGGCTCGATGCGATCGACCTGGCGGTCGACGAGCGCGGATTCGTCCCGGTCGACGAGCGCTGCCGCACGAGTGCGCCGAACGTGTGGGCGATCGGCGACGTCGTTCGCGGGCCGATGCTCGCGCACAAGGCCGAGGACGAGGGCGTGATGGTCGCCGAGCGCATCGCCGGCCAGGACACGCACATCGACTACGCGCTCATTCCGTGGGTGATCTACACGGCGCCCGAGATCGCGTGGGTCGGTCGCACCGAGGAGCAGCTGAAGAAGGACGGACGCGCGTTCAAGGCCGGGCAGTTCCCTTTCTCGGCCAACGGGCGCGCGCTGGGCACCGGTCACGCGAGCGGCTTCGTCAAGGTGCTGGCCGACGCGGCCACCGACGAGGTGCTCGGCGTGCACATCGTCTCGGGGTCGGCTTCGGAGATGATCGCCGAAGCGACGCTGGCGATGGAGTTCCGCGCGTCGGCCGAGGACATCGGGCGCACCTCGCACCCGCATCCGTCGATGTCGGAGGCGCTGCGCGAGGCTGCGCTCGCGGCCACCGACAAGCGTGCGCTGAACGCCTGAAGCGATCGGTGCAGAGTTCTCGCCGGTGAGCGTCGCCCAGGCCTGCGCGCGGGCCTTCGCCGAGCGCGGCCACCGCCCCGACGCCGCGCAGCAGGCCGCGATCGAGCGGCTGCAGCAGATGTGCGAGGCCTTCGTCGAATTCAAGGCGGCGCGCTCGAATCGCCTCAAGAAGCTCGTGCTTCGCCCCGAAGTGCCGCGCGGAGTATGGCTGTACGGCGGCGTGGGCCGCGGCAAGAGCTTCCTGATGGACTGCTTCTATGCGGCGGTGCCGGTGGTGCGCAAGACACGGCTGCACTTCCACGAGTTCATGCGCGGCGTGCACCGCTCGCTCGACGAACTGAAGGGCCGCGTCGATCCGCTCGATGCGGTGGCGGCGAACGTGGCGCGCCGCTATCGGTTGATCTGCTTCGACGAATTCCACATCTCCGACATCGCCGACGCGATGATTCTCGAGCGGCTGATGCGCGGGCTGTTCGAGCACGGCGTCACCTTCGTCGTCACGTCGAACTACCGGCCCGACGGGCTGTACCCCGAAGGGCTGCACCGCGACCGCATCCTTCCGGCGATCGAGCTGATCGAGCGCAACGTCGACGTGCTGTGCGTGGACGCCGGCGTCGACTACCGGCAGCGCTCGATCGCCGACGTGAACGCGTACCAGACGCCGCTCGGCCACGTTGCCGATCGCGCGCTGCGCGAGATCTTCGCACGGCTGGCAGAGGCGCGCGACGAGGATCCGCGGCTGCTGATCGAGCATCGCGAAATCCGCGCGCTGCGCCGCGCGGGAGGCGCCGTCTGGTTCGACTTCCGCACGCTGTGCGGCGGGCCGCGTTCGCAGAACGACTACCTCGAGATCGCCAGCCAGTTCCACACGGTGATCGTCTCGGGCGTGCCGCGGATGAGCGCGGCGATGGCTTCGGAAGCGCGACGCTTCGTCTGGCTGGTCGACGTGCTCTACGACCGGCGCGTGAACCTGATCGTCTCGGCGCAGGTCCCGCCCGAGCAGTTGTACACCGAGGGCGTGCTGGCCAACGAATTCCATCGCACCGTCAGCCGCCTGGTCGAGATGAACTCGCGCGAGTACCTGCAGGCGCCGCGCCGGCAGGCCGGCGCCGCGCTGCACGTTGCCGGCGATTCGACCGGCGGCGCGCAGCGCACGCCGGCATCGGCGGAACGGTCGCATTGAGTCGCCCGCGGCAGCGGACGTATCATTGGCGCTCGGTATTCCGCTGCGTGTCCACCTTTCGGGCCCCTCGGCGGGCGAATGGTACCCACATGATCGAAGACCAGAGTGTCGACGAAAGCGAGAACGCGACCGGCATCGGCGATTCCATCCGACAGCGCATCACCGAACTGCAGCTCGAGCACCGCGGCCTCGACTCGATGATCGACGCGCTCGGCATGCAATCGCATTTCGACGAATTGCAGTTGCGTCGGCTGAAGAAGCGCAAGCTGCAGATCAAGGACGCGATCGCGTTGCTGCAGATGCGACTCGTCCCCGACGAACCGGCCTGATGTCGGGTGCCGGCGCCGCGTCGCGTCTGGCCGAAGCGGTCGACGCGGCGTTCGACGCCGAGGCCGCAGTCGCCCGCGCCACCGCAGGGTACGTGCCGCGTCCGGCACAGCGCGAGATGGCGCGCGCGGTCGCCGAGGCGATCGAAGGCGGGCAGCCTCTCGTGGTGGAAGCCGGCACCGGCGTAGGCAAGACCTTCGCTTATCTCGTGGCGGCACTGCTCAGCGGTGCGCGGGTGCTGATCAGCACCGGAACGAAGACGCTGCAGGACCAGCTTTTCCGGCGTGACCTGCCGCGCGTGCGGCAGGCGCTCGGTGCGGGCGCGCGTGTCGCGCTGCTCAAGGGTCGGGCGAATTACGTCTGCCGCCATCACCTGCGGCGCAACCTGGCCGAGGGTCGTTTCGAGCGCCGCGAAGACATCGCCGTGTTGCGTCGCATCGAGCGCTTCGCCGCGATCTCGGCCACCGGCGATCGCAGCGAGGCGCCGGGCATCGCCGAGGACGCGCCCGCGTGGGCGCTGGCCACGTCCACGCGCGAGAACTGCCTGGGCCAGGAATGCGACGACTTCGGCGAATGCTTCGTCTTTCGTGCGCGACAGGCGGCGCAAACGGCCGACATCGTCGTCGTCAACCACCATCTGTTCTGCGCCGACCTGGCGCTGCGCGACGAGGGCGTCGCCGAGTTGCTGCCGAGCGCGAATGCGATCGTCTTCGACGAGGCGCACCAACTGCCGCAGGCAGCCACCCAGTTTCTCGGCCGCGGCGTGTCCACGCGCCAGATCGTCGATTTCGCGCGCGACCTGCTGCGCGCCGGACGCGCGGAGGCGCTCGACGCGGCCGACTGGACCGCACTGGCGGCCAGTATCGAGCAGGCGGTGCGCGAGCTGCGCCTGGCTGCCGGGCGCCCCGGGCGACTCGACGCGCGCCAGGCGCGCGGCGATGTCGCGTTGCGCCGGGCGGTCGAAGCGCTGCTGCAGGTGCTGGCGCCGCAGGTGCTCGAGCGCTGCGCCGAGCGTGGCCGCGAGCTGGGCCGATTGCTCGTGCGCGTCGGCGAGCTCGTCGAGCGGCTGCAGGAGTGGCGCGACGGCGTCTGGGAGGGCGGCGCGCAGGACGACGCGATCCACTGGGCCGAAGTCCACGCAGCGGGCGTCGCGCTGCAGGTAACGCCGCTGTCGGTCGCGCCGATCCTGCGTCGGCATCGGGAAGCCGGGGCCTGTGCCTGGATCATGACCTCGGCCACGCTGTCGGTGGCGGGCGACTTCGACCATTTCTGCGCGGCGGCCGGAATGCAGGACGCGCGCACGCTGCAATGCGACAGTCCCTTCGACTACGCTCGCCAGGCGCTGCTGTACGTGCCGCGCGAATGCGGCGACCCCGCTTCCGCCGCCTTCGGCGAGCGCGTCGCGCGCGCGGCCTGGCCGCTGATCGCCGCCAACGGCGGGCGCGCATTCGTGCTCTGCACGAGCCTGCGCATGGTCGAGCGGCAGGCGGCGCTGCTTGCCGCGCGGATCGCTGCCTGCGACTGCGGGATCGAGCTGCTCGTGCAGGGCAGCGCGTCGCGCTCGGCGCTGATCGAGCGTTTTCGATCCGCGCCGCGCCCGCTTCTGGTGGGCTCGGCGAGCTTCTGGGAAGGGGTCGACGTGGTGGGCGACCGGCTGTCTCTGGTGGTCATCGACAAGCTGCCCTTTGCGGCGCCCGACGACCCGATCCTGGCAGCGCGCATCGACGCGGCGCGGCGCGCGGGTCGCGATCCGTTTCGCGAGATGCAGCTGCCTGCCGCGGCGATGGCGCTGAAGCAGGGCGCCGGAAGACTGATCCGTTCCGAGACCGACCGCGGCGTGCTGATGATCTGCGACGAGCGGCTGGCGACTCGTCCTTACGGGCGAAAGCTGGTGGCGAGCCTGCCCGCGTTTCGGCGCACGCGCGACGCCGACGAGGCGCTGGCGTTCTGCGAGCGCGTCAGCGCCACACCTGCCACCAGCGACGATCGTCTTGCGGAAGGCCTTTCGTGAGCAGTTCGCTGTCGGGGAAATTCGCACGCAGCACCCGCTCGGCGTCGTCGCGCAGATCGGGCATGCCGAGCCGGTCGTACGACTTCACCAGCAGGTACAGGGCCTCCTCCACTGCCGGCGCCTGCTGGAACTGACGGACGACTTCCTGTGCGCGGTTGGCCGCGGCGATGTACGCGCCGCGCTTGAAGTAGTAGCGCGCCACGTGCACCTGCCCGCGCGCCATCGAGTTCACCAGGTACTCCATCCGTGCGTGCGCATCGGAGGCGTACTTGCTCTCGGGAAAGCGGGTGACGAGTTCCTTGAAGGCGTCGAAGGATTCGCGCGAGGCGGCGTGGTCGCGCTCGGAGAGATCCTGGCTGCCCAGCTTCGCGAGCAGCCCCTGCTGCTCGTTGAAGTTCACGATGCCCTTGAGGTACAGCGCGTAGTCGATCGACTCGTGGTTCGGGTGCAGCTTCATGAAGCGGTCGATCGCCGCCAGCGACAGCGCGCGTTCGCCGTCCTTGTAGTGAGCGTAGGCGGTATCGAGCTGGGCCTGCTGCGCCCAGGTGCCGAACGGATAGCGCGCCTCGAGCTTCTCGAGCAGCTTGATCGCCTGCTCCCAGTTGCCCGTGCGCATCTCGTCGCTGGCCTCTGCATATAATCGCTCGGGCGTCCACCCCAGCGTCGTGTCGGGCGCTTCGGCGGTGCCGCACGCCGCCAGCGAAACCAGGGCGGCGCACGAGGCGGCCCGCACGAAGGAAACCAGAGCTGCTTTCATGCGCGGCATTATAGCGACGCCCCTCGACGGGGCGGCGGACGATTCGCAGGCCGGCAGCGTCGTGATCGACGCCGCCGACGCAGCCGGACAGCGGGTCGACCGCTATCTTGCTGCCCGCCTCGACGGCGTCTCGCGCACGCGGCTGCAACAGTGGATCGCGCTGGGCGCGGTGCACTGCGACGAACGCACGCTCTCGGCGAGCACGCGGCTGAGGGGCGGCGAGCGGATCGTCGTCGAGCCGCAGCCGCGCGAGGCCGATACCGCCTTCGCGCCCGACCCGGTCGAACTCGACTTCGCCTACGAGGACGAGGATCTGCTCGTCGTCGACAAGCCCGCGGGCCTCGTCGTGCATCCGGCTGCCGGCAACTGGCGAGGCACGCTGATGAACGGCCTGTTGCATCATCGGCCGGCGCAGGCGCGCCTGCCGCGGGCGGGAATCGTCCACCGCCTCGATCGCGACACCAGCGGACTGCTCGTGGTTGCCCGGAGCGAGCGCGCGTTCGCATCGCTGTCCGCGCAACTGGCCGAACGCAGCATGGGGCGGCGCTATCTCGCGCTCGCAGTGGGCGTGTGCGCAACGTCCGGCACGATCGATGCGCCGATCGGCCGCGACCCCGTCTCGCGCGTGCGCATGGCGACGGTTGCCGCAGAGCGCGGCAAGGCCGCCCGCACGCATTTCGAGCGGCTCGCGCTCGGTCGGCTCGAGGGCCGCGAACTGAGCCTGCTCGAGTGCCGGCTCGAATCGGGCCGTACGCACCAGATCCGCGTGCACCTGCGCTCGATCGGGCATCCGCTCGTCGGCGACGCGCTGTACGGCGGCCCGCGCCTGGCCGGCTTCGAGCGGCAGGCGTTGCACGCCTGGCGGCTCGCGCTGCGGCATCCGGCCGACGACCGCGCGATGCGGTGGCGCTCGCCGTTGCCCGGGGATCTGCGCGCACTGCTCGCGCTCGCCGGCATCGACGCCTGCTCGATCGAGACGCGCGAATGAGGCAGCGAAACGCCGAAGCCCACGCAACGTGCGAAGCCTTCGACATCGAAGCGGCGATCGTTCCGCGATGGGATGCACCCGCGCGCGTGCGAGCGGTATCGACGACGCGTCGAGGCGGCGTAAGCGCGGGACCGTGGGGACTCGCCGGCGGCGTTCGAGGCGGGCTGAATCTCGGCGCGCGCTGCGGCGACGACCCGGTCGCGGTCGAACGCAACCGAGAGCGGCTCGCGCGATCGATCGGCGCAACGCCGCTGTGGCTCGAGCAGGTGCACGGCACCGACGTGCATTCCGTCGTGGCAGCAGCGCCGCCGCAATCGTCGCCCGGATTTTCGTCGCCCGCGGCGTCGGCCGCGGAGTCGCCGTCGACCCGCGAGCCGCGCGCGGATGCGGCCGTCACCAACGTTCCCGGCGTCGTTCTCGCGGTGCTCACGGCCGACTGCCTGCCGGTGATCGTCTCGGACGCGCGAGGAGAGGTCATCGGTGCGGCGCATGCAGGCTGGAGAGGTCTTGCCGACGGCGTGCTCGAGCGCACGGTCGAGGCGCTGCGCGCACTCGCCGGCGGCGACGTGCCGCTCTGCGCGTGGCTCGGACCCTCGATCGGGCCTCACGCCTTCGAGGTCGGCGACGAAGTGCGAGAACGTTTCTGCGATCTCGACGCACGCGCGGCAAGCGCGTTCGCCGTGGGCGAGCGCGACGGGAAGTGGCTCGCCGACCTGCCTGCGCTCGCACGGCTTCGACTCGGCGGCGTCGGCGTGCAACGGGTGGCCGGTGCGAATCGATGCACGCTGCGGGACGCGACCGATTTCTATTCCCACAGGCGCGACGGTCGATGCGGACGCATGGCCACGCTCGTGTGGATCCCGTCGCGTTGACAAAAGGATGGCGCAGTGCAGAATGAAAGCGAAGGTTCGGCCCACGAAGAGGAGGAGACGATGCCCGGTGCAACCCGTGCGACGCGACGCGGCAAGCCGAAGGCTGCGCGAAGCGACGAATCGAACGCGCGCGGTGCGAAAGCCGGACAGGTGCACTCCGAGGGCAACGATCGACCCGCGGCGAAAGCGACCGCGCACGTCGGAAGCACGATCGACGCGGGCACGCCCAAGGCAGCGGGCCGTGCTGCCGAACCGGTGAAGCGGGGCGCCCGCAAGCTCGCGAACGCGGGTGCCGACGCCGGCTCGGACGCGCGCCGCGCGCGATCGACGGCGAAGCCGGCGCAAGATCGCGGCGGAGCCGAGCAGGCTTCGCGAAAGCGAAAGGTGCAGGCAACGCCGCAGAAGCCGGCGACGCAGGCCGTGCAGGCCCGGCCGGCGACCACGCCCGCGCCGCAGACGCAGGCCGCGCAGCCTCGGCCGGCGGCCACGCCCGCGCCGCAGACGCAGGCCGCGCGGCCGATGCCGGCGCAGGCCCGGCCGACGCAAGCCACGGCGCCGGCGCCGCGCGCCACGCCGGCGCCGAACGACGCAGCGCAAGCTCGTGCGCGCAAGGCGGCTGCGCGCCGTGCGCCGAAGCGCGAGCCGCACCCGCAGGCCGCTGCAGCGAGCCGGCACGACGAGCCCATCCACGTGCCCGGCGGGCGGCTCGGCGCATTGCAGGCCGAGTACCTCGCGCGCCTCGGCGAGTTCGTACGCTCGGCGTCCGCCCCGGAACCGGCCGACCGGCGCTTTGCCGGCGATGCATGGCGGCAGGGGCCGTATGCGTGGACCGCCTCGCTCTACCTGCTGAACGAAGAGTTCATGAAGCGGCTGGCCGGGTCGGTCGAAGGCGGCGACGAGAAGACGCGCGAGCGCATCCGCTTCGCCACCGAGCAGTGGCTGGCCGCGATCTCGCCGGCGAATTTCCTGCTCACCAATCCGGAAGCGCAGCGGCGCGTGCTCGAGACGCAGGGCGAGAGCCTGCGCTCGGGCATCGGCAACCTGCTCACCGACCTGCAGCGCGGGCGCATTTCGCAGACCGACGAGTCGGCCTTCGAGGTCGGCGTGAACGTCGCCACGACGCCCGGCTCGGTCGTCTTCGAGAACGAGCTGATCCAGCTGATCCAGTACGCACCGACCACCGAAACCGTCGGCAGTCGGCCGTTGCTGATGATCCCGCCGTGCATCAACAAGTTCTACATCCTCGACCTGCAGCCGCAGAACTCGCTGGTCGCCTACGCGGTCGCGCAGGGTCACACGGTGTTCGTCGTCTCGTGGCGGAACGTGCACGCCGACCAGGGCCATCTCGGCTGGGACGACTACCTCGAGCTGGGCGTCGTCGAGCCGGTGCGTGTCGCGCGCGAGATCTGCGACGTCGACCGCATCAACGCGCTGGGCTTCTGCGTGGGCGGCACGCTGCTGTCGGCCGGCGCTGCGGTGCTGGCCGGGCGCGGCGACGACTGGATCGAGTCGATGACGCTGCTCACGTCGTTCATCGATTTCTCGCGCCCCGGGTCGATCGGCGTGTTCATCGACGAGCACCAGGTGGCGTACCGCGAGTCGACGATCGGCTCGGGCGGGATCATGCCGGGCCGCGAACTGGCGCTCACCTTCAACTACCTGCGCCCGAACGATCTCGTCTGGAACTACGTCGTCGCGAATTACCTGAAGGGCGAGCCGCCGCCGGCCTTCGACCTGCTGTACTGGAACGCCGACAGCACGAACCTTCCCGGCCCCATGTACTGCTGGTACCTGCGCCACATGTACCTGCAGAACGAGCTGCGCCAACCGGGCAGGCTCACCTGCCTCGACGTGCCGCTGGACGTCGGCGAGATCGGCGTGCCGACCTACATCTATGCTTCGCGCGAAGACCACATCGTTCCGTGGCAGGGCGCGTACGAGTCGACGCAGCTGCTCTCCGGGCCGTTGCGCTTCGTGCTCGGCGCCAGCGGGCACATCGCCGGCGTGATCAATCCGCCGGCGAAGGGTAAACGCAGCCACTGGCTCGGCGAGAACCTGCCCGAAGACGCCGAGGAGTGGTTCGCGCAGGCGAGCGAGCGCCCGGGCAGCTGGTGGCCCGACTGGGCGCAATGGCTGTCGGCCTTCGCGGGCGAGCAACGTCGCGCGCCGTCGTTGCCGGGCAACGCGCGTTATCGCGCGATCGAGCCCGCGCCCGGGCGCTACGTGAAGGAGAAGGCGGGCTAGACCGGTATCCACCGGCGGGCCGTCGCCCGTCGGACCCAGCGACGAAACGAGAGGAAGCACGGCCATGAGCAGGATCGCGTACGTGACGGGCGGAATGGGCGGGATCGGGACGGCCATCTGCCGCAAGTTCCACGACATGGGATTCGTCGTGATCGCCGGTTGCGGGCCGACGCGCGACTACCAGAAGTGGATCGCGCAGCAAAAGGCCGACGGCTACGAGTTCCACGCGTCGGTCGGCAACGTCGCCGACTGGGATTCCACCCGCGTCGCATTCGAGAAGGCCGGGCAGCTCGGCCCGATCGACGTGCTCGTGAACAACGCCGGCATCACGCGCGACGGCGTGTTCCGCAAGATGACGCTCGACGACTGGCGCGCGGTCATCGACACCAACCTGAACTCGCTGTTCAACGTCACCAAGCAGGTCATCGACGGGATGCTCGACCGCAACTGGGGCCGCATCATCAACATCTCTTCGGTGAACGGCGAGCGCGGTCAGTTCGGACAGACGAACTATTCGGCCGCGAAGGCCGGCATGCACGGCTTCACGATGGCGCTGGCGCTCGAGGTCGCGAGCAAGGGCGTCACCGTGAATACGGTGGCGCCGGGCTACATCGGCACCGACATGGTGATGGCCGTGCGCGAGGACGTGCGCGAGAAGATCATCCAGCAGATTCCGGTGCGCCGGCTCGGCAAGGCCGAGGAGATCGCGTCGATCGTCGGCTGGCTGGCCACCGACGACGCGGGCTTCACCACCGGCGCGGAGTTCTCCTGCAACGGCGGCCTGCACATGGGCTAGGGTCTGCACGAGCCCCGACCCGGAGAACCCGATGGCGAACGCCACCCGTCTGATCAAGAAATACCCGAACCGGCGGCTGTACGACACGCAGACCAGCGCCTACATCACGCTGGCCGACGTCAAGCAGCTGGTGCTCGGCAACGAGAGCTTCCGGGTGGTCGACGCGAAGAGCGGCGAGGAACTCACCCGCAGCATCCTGCTGCAGATCATCCTCGAGGAGGAGGCCGGCGGCGCACCGCTCTTCTCCTCGCCGATGCTCGCGCAGATCATCCGCTTCTACGGGCACGCGATGCAGGGAATGATGGGCGCGTACCTCGAGAAGACGATGCAGGCCTTCGTCGAGATCCAGAACAAGATGCAGGAGCAGTCGAAGAGCTTCTACGACAGCAAGGGCATGCCGAACCCGGAGATGTGGGCCCAGTTCATGTCGATGCAGACGCCGATGATCCAGACGATGATGGGCAACTACATCGAGCAGAGCAAGAACCTGTTCGTGCAGATGCAGGAGCAGATGCAGGCGCAGACGCGCAACATGTTCCAGAACTTTCCGTTCCCGATGTCGCCCGGCGCCGGCGTGGGGCCGGGCGGAACGGGCGGCCCGGGCCACCCGCCCGGCGAAAAGGGCGAAAAGGGCGAGAAGGGCGAGAGGGCTGAGAGAGCCGAAAGGGGCGAAAGGGGCGAAAGGGGTGCGACGGCCGACCGGGGCGCAACGGTCGACCGGGGCGACGCACGTCCGAAGAAGTAGCTCCGGGCAGCTTCGCCGCCGCGTATCGCGCCTGCGCTGCGCGCAGGCATCAGCGGCCGGTCGCCTCCCCGCGCATTCCTGCCGCCGCGGCGAGCGCGGCGCCCGCGACGAGTACGGCCACCGCCAGCCACGACGCGGCGACGAACGAGCCGCTGCGCTCGGCCATCCAGCCGCCGATCGCCGGGCCGACGATCTGGCCGATGCTGAACGCGACCGTCATCCGTGCGATCGTCTCGTCGGGTCGATCGGGCGCCAGCGCGCGCGCCTGCGCCAGCCCGAGCGCCGTGATCGCCATGAAGGTGCCTCCCAGCAGCGCCGCGCCGACGTACAGCGCGATCGCCTGCTGGCCGATCGCCACCAGCGCCACGCCGATCGCCTCGAGCACGAAGGCGGCGACGATCGCCGGGTAGACGCCGATGCGCTGCGCCACCCGCGCCCAGAACCAGTTCGACGGTGCACCCGCGATGCCGACGATCATCCAGCTCCAGAATTCGACCGTGCGCGCGTCGGGCAGGCCGCGCGCCATCACGACGATGAAGGTGGCGGTGATCACGTAGCCGAAGCCGAGGCAGCCATACGATGCGACGAGTCGCCCGAGCGCGCGACGGTCGGCCGATGCGCTTCGTTCGTCGCGCGCCCCCCCGCGCGCGGCGACAGGGGCCGGTGGCGTGTCGAGTTCGCGCCACGGCGCGATCGCCAGCACCAGCGCGAGCGCGGCGAGCGAAGACCACAGCGGCACGAAGCCCCAGCCCGCGTCCCGGCCGAAGTCGATGAGCACGGTCGACGTGACGATGCCGAAGCCCACGCCTGCGTAGAGCAGCGCGCCGAGCATCGGGCGTCCCTCGCGTGCTGCGCTGGCGAAGACGACGGCGGAGGCGAAGACGAGGACGAAGGCGCTTGCCAGTCCGGCGACGAAGCGCACGACGGCCCACGTCCAGGTGCCGGCGTCGATCGCCATTGCCGCGGTCGTCACGACGGTGGCGACGAGTCCGGCACGCAGCCACAGAACGCGCCGACGTGCGACGAACGAACGCGTCGCCAGCAGCGCACCGGCGAGATAGCCGGCAAAATTCGCCGATGCGACCAGGCCGGCGCCTGCCAGCGACAGGCTCGAGCCGTCGAGCATCGGCGGCAGCATCGGGGTGTAGGCGAAGCGCCCGACGCCCATGGCGAGTGCCAGCGCAAGGAAGCCGGCAAGCGCCTCGATCGTGCCGCGGCTGGCGAATCGCGCGTTGGCGTCCGATTGCGCGCTCACGAACCGCAGCCCGGATCGGCCTGCGGCAACTGGTCGTCGAACCAGTTCAGGATCGCGTCGAGCCAGCAGTAGTTGATCGCATGCGTCGTCTCCGAGCGCACGAGCGGCTTGGCGTGGTAGGCCACCGAGACGCCGGCGATCGACATCATCTTCAGGTCGTTGGCGCCGTCTCCGACGACGATCGCCTGGCGCGGCTCGCAGCCGATCGCCGCACAGGTGCGCTCGAGCGCGCGCTTCTTGCCTTCGGCGTTGACGATCTCGCCGAGCACGCGCCCGGTGAGGACGCCGTCGCGCACCTCCAGCGTGTTGGCGCAGGCGAAGTCGAGGTCGAGGCGATCGCGAAGGCGCTCGGTGAAGAAGGTGAAGCCGCCGGAGACCAGCAGCACGTGCAGCGAAGCTTCCCGGGCCGCTGCGATCAGCGTCTGCGCACCGGGCGTCACGCGCAGCCGCTCGTCGTAGACGCGCTGCAAGGTCGATTCGGGCAGTCCGGCGAGCAGTTCGGTGCGGCGGCGCAGGCTCTCGTCGAAGTCGGCGATCTCGCCGCGCATCGCCGCTTCGGTGATCGCCGCCACCTCCGCCTTTCGCCCGGCGAAGTCGGCGATCTCGTCGATGCACTCGATCGTGATCAGCGTCGAGTCCATGTCGAAGGCGAGCAGCCGGTAGTCCGACAGGCGCGCATCGGCGGGAACCACCTCGGCGTCGACCTGCAGCGCCTCGGCGAGTTGCGTCGCGCGATGTCCGTCGATCGGAACGTCGTCCCAGGTGGCCAGGCGCGGCAGCCGCAGCGTCGGTGCGCGACCGACCGCGTCGCTGCACGCGGCGACCGCCTCGTCGTCGAGCCGCAGGTGTTGGACGACCAGGCGGCGCGTGCTCACGGCTGCGCGAGCGCGGCGAGTCGATCGAGGATCTCGCGCACTTTCTGCACGCGGGCGGCCGGATCGGGGGTGGCGACCGCGAAGCGCATCCGGTCGGGGCCGGCGAGTTTCACGTCGCGCCGCGACTGGATGAAGCGGATGATCGCCGCCGCCTCCAGCGGCGGCTCCGGCACGAACTGCACGACGATCGAGTCGGCGGCGGCGTCGATCCGCGCAATGCCCAGCGGCCGCGACGCGATGCGCAGCCGATGCGTTTCGAGCAGCATGCGCGCGGGCTCGGGGAGCTTGCCGAAGCGATCGACGAGTTCCTCGCGCAGCGCGTCGAGCGCGTCGGACGTCGTGCAGTTCGCCATCCGCTTGTAGAGCGAGAGCCGCTCGCGCACGTCGGGCACGTAATCCGCGGGCAGCAGCGCCGGCGCCCGCAGGACGATTTCGGTGGTGGCCGACAGCGGCGCGGACAGGTCGGGTTCACGACCGGCGCGCAGCGCGTCCACCGCCTCGGCGAGCATCTCGCTGTAGAGCGCGAAGCCGACCTCCTGCATGTCGCCCGACTGCGACTCCCCGAGCACCTCGCCGGCGCCGCGGATCTCGAGGTCGTGCATCGCGAGATAGAAGCCCGAGCCGAGCTCCTCGAGTGCCTGGATCGCTTCCAGGCGCTTGACCGCGTCGCGCGTCATCGCCTTCTCGTCGGGCACCATCAGGTACGCGTAGGCCTGGTGGTGCGAGCGCCCGACGCGGCCGCGCAACTGGTGCAGCTGCGCCAGGCCGAAACGGTCGGCGCGGTGGATGACGATCGTGTTCGCGCTCGGCACGTCGATGCCGGTCTCGATGATCGTCGTGCAAAGCAGCACGTTGAAGCGCTGCTGGAGGAAGTCGCGCATCACGCGCTCGAGCTCGCGCTCGGGCATCTGTCCGTGTGCGACGGCGATGCGCGCCTCGGGAACGAGTTCGGCCAGGCGCGCGCGTCGGTTCTCGATCGTCTCGACCTCGTTGTGCAGGAAGTAGGCCTGTCCGCCGCGCTTGAGCTCGCGCATCAGCGCCTCGCGGATCGTGCCCGAGCTTTCGCGGCGCACGAAGGTCTTGATCGACAGCCGGCGCTGCGGCGCGGTGGCGATCACCGAGAAATCGCGGATGCCTTCGAGGCTCATCGCGAGCGTGCGCGGGATGGGCGTCGCGGTGAGCGTGAGCACGTCGACCTCGGCGCGCAATGCCTTGAGCGCCTCCTTCTGCCGAACGCCGAAGCGGTGCTCCTCGTCGATGATCACCAGGCCGAGCCGCTCGAACTTCACGTCGCGCGACAGCAGCTTGTGCGTTCCGATCGCGATGTCGATCTTCCCGTCGGCCAGGCCCTCGACGGCGGCGCTCGTCTCCTTCTTCGAGCGAAAGCGCGACAGCTGCGCGATGCGCACCGGAAAGTCGGCGAAGCGATCGCTGAAGGTCTGGAAGTGCTGCTCGGCGAGCAGTGTCGTCGGCGCCAGCACCGCCACCTGCCTGCCGTCGGCGACGGCGACCCATGCGGCCCGCAGCGCCACTTCGGTCTTGCCGAAGCCGACGTCGCCGCAGACGAGCCGGTCCATCGGCTTGCCCGACGTCATGTCGGCGACGACCGCGTCGATCGCCGATTGCTGGTCGGGCGTCTCGTCGAATGCGAAGCCCTCGGCGAAGACCTCGTAGTCGTTCGGCGCGAAGCCGAATGCGTGGCCTTCGCGCGCCGCGCGCCGCGCGTACAGGTTCAGCAGCTCGGCCGCCGCGTCGCGAGCCTTCGAGGCGGCACGCCGCCGCGCCTTCTCCCACTGCCCCGATCCGAGCTCGTGCAGCGGAGCGTCCTCGGGTGCGGCGCCGCTGTAGCGCGAGATGACGTGCAGTTGCGCCACCGGCACGTACAACGTCGCGTCTTTCGCATAGCGCAGGTGCAGGAATTCGGTGGGCCCCTCGTCGAGCTCCATCGTGACGAGACCTTCGTAGCGGCCGATGCCGTGCTGTGCGTGCACGACCGGATCGCCCGGCTTCAGCTCCGAGAGGTCGCGGATGATCGAGTCGACGTCGGTCTGCGTCTCGCGCAGGCCGCGGCGTCGACGGCGCGGCGCGCCGGCGAAGAGCTCCGTTTCGGTGACGACGCACAGTCCGGCACCCGGAACGGTGAAGCCGTCGAAGATCGGTCCGACTGCGATCGCCTCGCGCAGTTCGCCCTCGGCGAAGTGCTTCCAGTCGTCGACCGTGGGCAGGCGCAGGCCGTTCTCCGAGAACAGCTGCTCGAGGGTCTCGCGCCGGCCCGGCGACTCGGCGATCACGAGCTTGCGCGCGGCGGAATCGGCGAGCCACTCGCGCAGGCGCCCGAGCGGGTCGGTCGCGCGACGTTCGATCGCGACGTCGGGCAGTGCGAGTGCGAACGGCGCGCGCGCGTGCGCGTCGGCGCCGTCGCCGCCTTCTTCGCCGGGGGCCGCCATCGACCAGCGGCCGTATTCCTTCGCCTGCGCGAACAGCGTGTCGCTGTCGAGGAACAGTTCCTCGGGTGCGAGCAGCGGGCGGCTGCGGTCGTGCGACAGGAACCGGTAGCGCTCGGTGGCCTCCTGCCCGAAGCGGCGCGCGGCGGCGTCGACGTCGCCGTGCGAGACGACGATCGCGTCGTCGGGCAGGTAGTCGAACAGTGTTGCCGTCTGCTCGTGAAAGAGCGGCAGCCAGTACTCGATGCCGGCCGGCGCGATGCCGTTGCCGATGTCGCGGTAGATCGTGCTCGTCGACGGATCGCCTTCGAAGCGCTCGCGCCAGCGACCGCGAAAGGCGGTGCGAGCCGCCTCGTCGAGCGCGAATTCGCGCCCGGGAAGCAGCCGCACGCGATCGATCGGGTACAGGCTTCGCTGCGTGTCGGGATCGAACGTGCGGATCGAGTCGATCTCGTCGCCGAAGAGGTCGATGCGGTACGGCAGGCTCGAGCCGGTAGGGTACAGGTCGATCAGTCCGCCGCGAACCGCGTATTCGCCGGGGCGCACCACCTGCTTGACGTGTTCGTAGCCAGCGAAAGCCAGTTGCCGGCGCAGTCGCGCCTCGTCCAGGCGCTGTCCCTTGTGAAAGAAGAACGTGTGCGACGCGAGGAACTTCGCCGGCGCCAGCCGCTGCAGCGCCGTACCGATCGGCGCCAGGACGACGTCGCAGTCGTGCTGTTGCAGCGCGTACAGCGTGGACAGGCGCTCGGAGACGAGGTCCTGGTGCGGAGAGAACGCGTCGTACGGCAGCGTCTCCCAGTCGGGCAGCAGCAGCACGCGCAGCAGCGGCGCGAACCAGCGCATCTCCTGCGCGAGCCGCACGGCGTCGCCGGGCTTCGCCGTGACGATCGCCAGCGCGCGGCCGTGCGCGGCGGGCGTCGGCGCAGCCGCCGCGCCGGCGTCGGCCGCGCGCAGCGCACGCGCGCGTTCGCGTTCGGCGAGCGCGGCCAGCAGGAGGGCGTCGCCCGATCCGTGGCAGCGCGGAAGGGTGCGCACCTGCCCGCGCCCGGGCGCCGGGATCGAACCGAGCGCATCGGCACGATCGCCGAGCAGCCCCGGAGGCGTCGCTGCAGCGGGGGAGGTCGTCGGAGACTCGGTTCGCAAGCCTAGAATTCTATCTTTTCGCCGAACGGCAGGTTTGCCTCGATGTCCGCACCACCTTCGCAGTCGCCGCGTCACGTCGCGTTGATTCCCGCCGCCGGGATCGGCGCACGCGTCGGCGCGGCGTTGCCCAAGCAGTACCTGGCGCTGGGCGCGCGCTCGATGCTCGAGTGGAGCGTCGACGCGCTGTGCGCGATGCCGTGGATCGAGCGCGTGGTCGTCGTCGTCGCGCCCGACGACCAGCGCGCCGCGATGCTGCTTCGCGCACGTGCGCGCGTCGAGGTGCTCGCGCAGGGCGGTGCGACGCGTCGCGACAGCGTGCTCGCCGGACTGCGGGCGCTGAGCGGCCGACACGATGCGAACGACTGGGTGCTCGTGCACGATGCGGCGCGACCGGCGATCGATGCGACGGCACTCGAACGCCTGCGCCACGCCGTCGGCGCCTCGTCGGTCGGCGGGCTGCTCGCGCTGCCGCTCGGCGACACCGTCAAGCGCACCGCCGACGACCGGCGCAGCGTCGCGGCAACCGTCGACCGCGACCGACTGTGGGCTGCGCAGACGCCGCAGATGTTCCGCCTGGCGCTGCTGCTCGAAGCGCTGGCCGCGCATGCCGACGTCACCGACGAGGCATCGGCGGTCGAGCGTTGCGGGCATGCACCGCTGCTCGTCGAAGGCACGCGCTCGAACTTCAAGGTGACCAGCGCCGACGACGTGGCGCTCATGCGCGTGGTGCTGGCGGCGCGCGCCGGCGACGGGCAGCCCGGATGAGCGAGCGCCCGACCGCCGCCCCCGTTTCGCCCCCGATCGGGCTGCCGCGCCTGCGCGTCGGCCAGGGCTGGGACGTGCACGCGCTGGTGCCCGGGCGCCGCCTGCGGATCGGCGGCGTCGACGTCGAGCATCGTGCGGGCGCACTGGGGCATTCGGATGCCGACGTGCTGCTGCATGCGATCACCGACGCGTTGCTGGGCGCGGCGTCGCTCGGTGACATCGGTTCGCATTTCCCCGACAGCGATCCGCGCTGGCGCGGCGTCGACAGCACGCTGCTGCTGCAGGAGGTTGCGCAACGCGTTCGCGCGGCGGGATGGAGCGTCGCCAACGTCGATTCGACGGTCATCGCGCAGGCGCCCCGGCTCGCGCCTTACGTCGTGCGCATGGCCGCGAACGTCGCTGCGGCGATCGGCGTCGACGTCGGCCAGGTCAGCGTCAAGGCGAAGACCGCCGAGCGGCTCGGGGCGATGGGACGCGCCGAGGGCATCGCCGCGCAGGCGATCGTGTTGCTGTTCGCCGCGCCGGTCGTCGACGCGGTCGCGACGCCGGCGCTTCGCGGCTCCGACGCCGAACCGATGGCAGATCGGGGCAGCCGATTCGACAGCGATTCGTGACTGCCGTTTCGGGCTATCGCATGGTCGCGACGCTCGGCTATGCTTGCCGACTCGAACGCCGACCGGCGTCGACATACGAGGAGAAAGTCGATGGGGGACCAAACGAAGTACCTGCTCGACGAGAGCCGGATCCCGAAGCGCTGGTACAACATCCAGGCCGACCTGCCCAAGCCGCTCGCGCCGGTGCTGCATCCGGGCACGATGCAGCCGATCGGCCCCGACGACCTGGCACCGCTGTTCCCGATGGACCTCATCCTGCAGGAGGTGAGCACCGAACGCGAGATCGACATCCCCGAGCCGGTGCGCGAAATCTATCGGCTGTGGCGACCCAGTCCGCTGTTTCGCGCGCGTCGACTCGAGAAAGCGCTCGGCACGCCGGCGAAGATCTTCTACAAGTACGAGGGTGTGAGCCCGGCGGGCAGCCACAAGCCGAACACCGCGGTCGCGCAGGCCTTCTACAACCGCGAAGCCGGCATCCGACGCCTGAGCACCGAAACCGGCGCCGGCCAGTGGGGCTCGTCGCTCGCCTTCGCCGGTGCGCTGTTCGGCATCGACGTCACCGTGTTCCAGGTGCGCGTCTCCTACGACCAGAAGCCGTACCGGCGCGCGCTGATGGAAACCTACGGCGCGCGCTGCGTCGCGTCGCCGTCGAACGAAACCGATTACGGGCGCGCGGTGCTCGAGCAGCGGCCCGATCATCCGGGCAGTCTCGGCATCGCGATCTCGGAGGCGGTCGAGATCGCCGCGAAGAACGATGACACCAAATACGCGCTCGGCTCGGTGCTCAACCACGTGATGCTGCACCAGACGGTCGTCGGACAGGAGGCGATCGAGCAGATGCAGATGGCCGACGCGTGGCCCGACGTGCTGATCGGCTGCACCGGCGGCGGATCGAACTTCGCCGGGCTGGTGTTTCCGTTCATCGGACAGGCGCTGCGCGGCGGACGCAAATCGCGCGTCGTCGCCGTCGAACCGTCGGCGTGCCCGACGCTCACGCGCGGCAAGCTCGCCTACGACTTCGGCGACACCGGTCACATGACGCCGCTGGTCAAGATGCACACGCTGGGCTCCACGTTCACGCCGCCGGGTTTCCACGCGGGCGGGCTGCGCTATCACGGGATGGGGCCGCTGATCTCGCATCTGCTCGACCTGAAACTGATCGAGGCGGTGGCCTACCAGCAGACCGAGTGCTTCGCCGCCGGCGTGCAGTTCGCACGCACCGAAGGCATCGTCCCGGCACCCGAGGCCAATCACGCGGTCAAGGCGGCGATCGACGAGGCGATGCGCTGCAAGCGCGAGGGTCGCTCGGAGACGATCCTGTTCAATCTCTCCGGCCACGGTCACTTCGACATGGCGGCCTACATGGCCTACAACTCGGGCTCGCTCACCGACCAGTCGTACGACGAGAAGGAGCTCGCGATGGCGCTGTCGGGGTTGCCGAGCGTGCCGGCCTGAAGGGAGAGAGGAGGAAGGAGGGGAAAAAAGGAGCACGGTTGCTCCTTTCCCCCTCGCGTTGACGGATATCAACGGAAGGCATTTGCCGACGGCGCATCGTTCGATCCAGTGCCGGCACATCCGGACGAGGAGGCGAACGTGCGAAACCGCGACGAAGCGCTGCCGTGGATGTACGAGAAGATGGTCGAGATCCGCCACTACGAGGAGACGATGGCAGCCGTCTACCTCGAGGGCAAGCTGCCGCCGAAGATCCAGAAGGGGCTCGCGTTCGACATCGGATCGGGGCCGGTGCCCGGCGAAATGCACCTCGCTGCCGGCCAGGAGCCTGTTGCGGTCGGCGTCTGCGCGCACCTGAAGAAGGAAGACACGGTGGTCGGCGCGCACCGGTCGCACCACTTCGCGATTGCCAAGGGCGTGCCGCTCGACCGGATGACGGCCGAGATGTTCGGCAAGGCCGCGGGGCTGGGCAAGGGCAAGGGCGGGCACATGCATCTGTTCGATGCCGAGCATCGCTTCAGCTGCAGCGGCATCGTCGGCGCGAGCCTGCCGCCTGCGTGCGGTGCAGCGCTGGCCGCGAAGAAGCTCGGACACGAATGGGTCGCGGTTGCCTTCTTCGGTGAGGGTGCGGCCAACCAGGGGTCGTTCCACGAATCGCTGAACCTGGCGGCGCTATGGCAATTGCCGGTGGTTTTCGTCTGCGAGGACAACCACTGGGCGATTTCGGTGCCGAAAACGAGCGCGACGTCGATCTCGCGCGTTTCGGATCGCGCTTCGGCGTACGGCATGCCCGGCGTTCACGTGGATCGAAACGACGCGATCCGGGTGTGGGAGGCTGCCGGCGAGGCCGTCGACCGCGCGCGGCGTGGCGAGGGGCCTACGCTGATCGAGGTGCGCACCGATCGTTATTTCGGGCACTTCCAGGGTGACGCCGAGGTCTACCGTCCCGGTGACGAAGTCGCCCAACTGCGCGCCGACGACCCGATTCCGCGCCTGGCTGCGCAACTGAAGAACGAAGGTCTGCTGGATGACGAGGCGCGCGCGCGCATCGAATCGCGAGCGAAAACGCGCGTCGACGAAGCCTTCGCCTTCGCGCGCACCGCCGAGGATCCGAAGCCGGCCGATGCGCTGGCCGACGTCTTCGCCTGAAGGAGATCGATCATGAGCGAATCCCGTAGCCTGACCATGGCGCAGGCAATCTCCGAGGCGATCGCCCAGGAGATGGAACGTGACCCGAGCGTCTTCGTGATGGGCGAGGACATCGGCCGCTACGGCGGCATCTTCGGCGCCACCGGCGGGCTGCTCGACCGCTTCGGCGCGGAGCGGGTCATGGATACGCCGATCTCCGAGACGGCGTTCATCGGTGCAGCCACCGGCGCCGCCGCCGCCGGCATGCGTCCGATTGCCGAACTGATGTTCGTCGACTTCTTCGGCGTGTGCATGGACCAGATCTACAACCATCTGGCGAAGAACACGTACATGGCCGGCGGCAACATCCGCCTGCCGGTGGTGCTGATGACCGCGATCGGCGGCGGCTACAGCGACGCCGCGCAGCACTCGCAGTGCCTGTACGCCACCTTCGCGCACCTGCCGGGGATGAAAGTCGTCGTCCCGTCGAACGCCTACGACGCGAAGGGCCTGATGATCGAGGCGATCCGCGACGACAACCCGGTGCTCTTCATGTTCCACAAGGGGATCATGGGGCTGCCGTGGATGTCGTATTTCGAGGGCAGCACGCGCGAGGTTCCGGCCGAGCCCTATGCGCTGCCCTTCGGCGCGGCGAGCGTCGTGCGCAAAGGCGGCGACCTCACGATCGTCACGCTGAGCCAGATGGTGCACAAGGCGGTGCTGGCGGCGGGCGAACTCGCGGGCGAGGGCATCGAGGCCGAGGTGATCGACCTGCGAACGCTGGTTCCGCTGGATCGGAAGGCCGTGCTCGCTTCGGTGGGCAAGACCGGGCGGCTGCTCGTCGTCGACGAGGACTACCTCAGCTTCGGGCTGAGCGGCGAGATCGCCGCAATCGTCGCCGAGAACCTCGACACCGTGTCGCTGCGTGCGCCGGTGCGCCGGCTCGCCGTGCCCGACGTGCCGATTCCATACAGCCGCATGCTCGAGCGCGCCGTGATCCCGCAGGCCGAGTCGATCGTCGCGGCGGCGCGGGCGTTGTGCGCTTCGTCGCTGCGCCAGACGGTTCCGGCATGATCGCGATCGGCCTCGACGACGGCGCCTGGAAGGACGTCGAGCCGGGAACCGAAGCGCTCGTCGATCGCTGGCTCGTCCGGCAGGGCGAAACGGTGAAGGCGGGCGCTGTGCTCGTCGTCGTCGTGCTGGTGAAGACGAGCATCGAGTTGACGGCGCCCGCCGACGGAACGATCGATCGCATCGAGGTGGCAGCCGGCTCGACCTTTGCGCGCGGCGTACCCATCGGGTGGTTGCGCGAGACCGCGTAGCCGATGCAGACGCAGGCGAGCGCCGCCGACGAGCAGCACTGGATCCGGGAGGCGCTCGCCGAACCCGTCCCGCGGCCGCGCTGGCACGTCTGGCGCTATCGCTCGCCGGCGATCGTCCTGGGACTGTCGCAGCGGCGTCTGCACGAGGAGATCGCCGCGCGCACCGGCGAGGCGCTTGCGGTGCTCGTACGCGCCTCGGGCGGTGGCGCGGTGCTCGCAGGCCCGTGGATGATCGGCGTCAGCGTATTGCTGCCGCCGCGGCATCCGTTGGCCGCGGGGGCGCTCGTCGACAGCTACCGGTGGTTCGGCGAACTGCACGCGCGCGTGCTGCGCGCCTTCGGCGTCGAATCCCGGCTGCTGTCGCCGCAGCAGCTTCGCGAGGGCGACTCGCGGGTGGGCGGTGTCGAACCGCTTCCCTGGGCCTGCTTCGGTGCGCTTTCGCCGTGGGAACTGGTCGACAGCGACCGTCGCAAGCTGAGCGGACTCGCGCAGCAGCGTCGCACGACCGGCATCGCTCTGGTGTCCGGAACGCTGCTGTGGCGCCCGCCCTGGTCGATGCTGTGCGAAGCGTTCGATCGCAACGACGCCCTCGAAGCGCTCACGAGGCGCACGACCGACTGCGAATCGATCCGCGAAGCGGCACACGAATCGATCCGTGAATCGATCCGCGAAGCGGCGCGCCTCGCCCCCCCGGACGAGAGGCGGCGCACCGACTTTGCCGCGCGCGTGGCCGCGGCGATCGACGCGGCGCTGGCAAGTACGCTCGGGAGCGGCTGACGCCGGGCGCACGTCGAGCTCGGGCGATCGTTCCCGGCGGCGGCGCCGAGGCGCGCCCCGCGCGCGATCAGTCCAGGTCGCTCGCCAGCGAATCGCGCACCGCGTCGGGCAGCGGCTCGGCCTGCGCGACGTAGTTCTCGTGGTCGATGCCGACGCCCAGCGCGGCGCCGGCCTTCAGCGTGTCGATCATCGCGGCGTCGAGCTCGAAGCGCAGGAAATGCACCGCCGAGGTCTTCTCCTCGGTCGAGCGATCGAGGTCCTCGTCGGCGACGGCATAGACCTTCTCGTGCCCCTCGACGCGCACCCAGACGCGGTCCTCGATGCGCACCAGCCGCCCGAGTTCGCGGCGGCGCTGCTCGACGTCGTCGTATTCGATGAGCATCGTCGCCTTCAGGTTGCTTCCGTCGGGAACGAGCGGGTTGTAGGCATCGAGTTCGTGCTGGATGCCCTCGTCTTCGAAGATCCGCTCGATGCGCAGCATCTCCTGGATCTGGTAGCGCACCGTCTGCTCGTCCTCGAACAGCAGCGTCACGTGCGCGCCCAGCGGCACCTTGCGGTTCTTCTTGTGCTCGAGCACCTTCGCACGCAGGTCGCTGCGCGCACGCGCATACGCCTCGAGCGTCATCAGCGAGTCGCGGGTGACCTTCGCCATGTCGGGATTGCCTCCGTGTTCGGTTCGCTGCGCGTCACGGCAATCCGTATGCCATGCGCAGCAGCGTCAGCGGGTGCGCGAGCCTGTCGTCGACCTTGCGTCCGGTGGCCGACATGCCCTGCGCGATGTGATGGCCCGCGAGCTGGCAGTCCGACGAGATCCAGTCGGGCTCGCCGTCGGGGTGTTCGCCCATCTGGCGGAACACGGGCCTGCCGATCTTCATCGCGATCTCGTGGAACTCCTTCTTCACGCCCCACGTGCCGGCGTGGCCCGAGCATCGTTCCACCGTGCGCAGCCGCGTGCCGGGAATCGTCTCGAGCAGCTCGCGCGTCTTCTGGCCGACGTTCTGCACGCGCAGATGGCACGAGACGTGGTACGAGACGTTGCCCAGTTCGCGAGCGAAGTCGGTCTTGAGCAGTCCGTCCTTCGAGCGTTGCACGAAGTACTCGAAGGGATCGAACATCGCGTCGCGCACGGCGCGCACGTCTTCGTCGTCGGGAAAGAGCAGCGGCAGCTCCTGCTTGTACATCAGCGCGCACGACGGAATCGGCGCGAGAATCGCGTAGCCCTCGCGGGCCAGCTTCGCCAGCGTCGGCACGTTGCGATCCTTCAGCTTCTCCACCGCATCGAGGTCGCCCAGTTCGAACTTCGGCATCCCGCAGCACGCCTCGCGCTCGACGAAGACGTACGGAATCTCGTTGTGCGCGAGAATCTTCACCAGGTCGTGCCCGATGCCCGGCTCGTTGAAGTTCACGTAGCAGGTCGCGTAGACGACGACCTTGCCGGGCGTGCGCTCGCCGTCGCGCACCGCACTGGCCGGCGATGCTTCGGCCTTCGCACGGAACCGGCGCGGCGCGAAATCGGGAAGCCAGGCCTCGCGGTGCACGCCGATGCCCTTCTCGAGCAGGCGGCGCATCGTCGCATTGCGGCTCGCGGCGTTGACCGTCTGCGCCACGATCGGGATCGCCGCGAGCCTGCCGTTGCGGTCGGTGGCCGACAGGTTCGTGTCGCGGAACTTCGTCGCCGTGCCCTTGCGGAACGCGATCGCCTTGCCGCGCAGCATCACGTGCGGGAAGTCGACGTTCCAGGGATGAGGCGGAACGTACGGGCACTTCGTCATGTAGCAGAGGTCGCACAGGTAGCACTGGTCGAGGACTTTCGCGTAATCCGCGCGGTCGACGCCGTCGATCTCGCCGCTGGCCGACTCGTCGATCAGGTCGAACAGCGTCGGAAAGGCGTTGCACAGGCTCACGCAGCGCCGGCATCCGTGGCAGATGTCGAAGACGCGCTGCATCTCGTCGAGCGCTTTCGCCTCGTCGTGGAACTCGGGGCTCTTCCAGTCGAGCGCGTGGCGGGTGGGCGCTTCGAGCGACCCTTCTCGTGCAGTCATCGGGTGTCCTCGCGAAAAGGGGAGCGTCGCGCTCCCCTCGTCGTGCAATCGGCGTTGCGGGCGCAGCCGCCCGGCGACGCTCAAGCCATCGACTCGAGCGCCTTGGCGAACTTGTTCGCGTGCGAGCGCTCGGCCTTGGCGAGCGTCTCGAACCAGTCGGCGATCTCGTCGAAGCCTTCCTCGCGCGCGGCCTTCGCCATGCCCGGATACATGTCGGTGTATTCGTGCGTCTCGCCGGCCACCGCCGACTTCAGGTTCTTCTCGGAACTGCCGATCGGCAGGTCGGTGGCCGGATCGCCGACTTCGGCGAGGTAGTCGAGGTGCCCGTGCGCATGGCCCGTCTCGCCTTCGGCGGTCGAGCGGAACAGCGCGGCGATCTCCGGTTGACCCTCGACGTCGGCCTTGTTGGCGAAATACAGGTAGCGGCGATTCGCCTGGCTTTCGCCGGCGAACGCGTCCTTCAGGTTCTGATGGGTCCGGGTGCCTTTCAACGCGGCCATGAGGAGTCTCCTGTTCGATGAGGATTGCGGGCGGTGCAGGCTGCCCGCGGGCAGGGCGCTCGCGCGCCGATCGTCGTCAATGTAGCAAAGTGCAATTGGAAACTCCAATTGAAAAATGGAATACGATTGATTGTTACTTGCTATTGGCGTCGACCCGGGGACCCAGGCTGGGCGGGCGCGTGGTAATCGGGCAGGTCGATCTCGACACGCAGGCCGCCGCGCGCGTCGTTGGACAGTCGTGCTCGCCCGCCGTACCGGCGCGCCAGCCGGTCGACGATTGCCAGCCCGAGGCCGGACCCGCCGCGTTCTCCGCGCGCACGGTCGGCGCGCGCGAACGGTCGCAGCAGCCGTTCGGCGTCTTCGTCGGCAATTCCGGCGCCGTCGTCGCGCAGCGCGAGCGCGATGCCGGTGTCGGTCGCGCGCACGCGCAGTTCCACCTGCACGGCGTGCACATCGTCGCGGCGGGCATGGTGCAGCGCGTTGTCGACGACGTTGCCGATCGCGCGCTGCAGGTCGGTCGGGTCTCCGTACCAGCGCAGGTCTTCTTCGGCGTCGATCGACAGCGCGAGCGCGCCCGCGTCGACTTCGGTGCGATACGCGTTCGCGAGCGAGGCGAGCAGCGCCGAGACGTCGACGAGTTCGGCGCGCGGCGGTTGCGCGATCTGCGCGTAACCGATGAACTGGCCGACGATGCGGTCGATGCGCTCGATGTCCTCGACCATCGACGCGCGCTGCGCTTCGGCCAGCGGCGCCAGTTCGACCTCGATCCGCAGGCGCGCGAGCGGGTTGCGGATGTCGTGCGAGATGCCGGCCAGCGCGAGCGCCCGGTCGGCATCGAGCTGCGCGAGATCGGCCGCCAGTCGATTGAAGCGCCGGTTGACGGCGGCGATCTCGGTCGGCCCGCTTTCGGCGAGCGGCGTCGGCGCGCGCCCGCGACTGAGCAGTGCGATCGCGCCGGCGAGGTCCGACAACGGGCGATTGACGAGCCGCGAGATGACCAGCGCGCCGACCAGCGCGAAGGCGGCGGCGATCAGCGAGAGCAGCGCCACGCTCGGGCCGAACTGGCGCTCGACGCGATCGCGCGGCAGGATCAGCCAATAGTCGTCGCCGTCGATCTCGAAGCTGATCCACACCGCGTCCACGCCGTTCACGCGCCCGGCGACCTGCGTCGAGCGTCCGAGCAGCGCGCGCAGCCGCGGCTCGAGTGCGCGCAGTCGCGCGCCGGTGGCCGACGGATCGATGCGGTCGGACGGCTCCTTCGGCAGCACGCGCACTTCCTCCTGCTGCGCGAGTTCGTCCAGCAGCTGCAGGCGACGATCGGGCTCGGCACTGACCAGCGCCGAGCGGGTGAGGTTGACCACCGAGGCGATTTCCCACGCCAGGCGCTGCTCGGGCGGGGCGCGCTCGAGCAGGCGTGCGGCGCCGATCGTGGCGGCGAAGCTTGCGACGATGAGCAGCACGACCAGGCCGAAGGTGCGCCAGAACAGGCTGATCGGGCGCGGGCGCGGGTGTACGCGCGGCTGCGCGCCTGCGGCAGCGCCGGTGCCGTGTTTCACGCCACGCGCCACCCGTGCACCCGCGCGCCTGCCTGCCTGGCGGCTTGCCGATTCACGCGCTGTCGCCGTCCGGCACGAAGACGTAGCCGACGCCCCAGACGGTCTGGATCAGCCGCGGCTGCTGCGGATCGGTTTCGATCAGCCGGCGCAGTCGCGACACCTGTACGTCGAGGCTGCGATCGTAGGCACCGTATTCGCGTCCGCGGGCGAGCGACATCAGCTTCTCGCGCGTGAGCGGCGTGCGCGCGTGCTGCACGAGCACCTTGAGAACGGAGAACTCGCCGGTCGTCAGCGGCACAGGCTCGCCGTCGCGCGTGAGTTGCCGGGTCGCCAGGTTCAGGCGGAACGCACCGAAGCGCACCTCGACCGGCCCGGCGCTCGGTGCACCGGGCAACTCGTGCGCAGGCTGTCGGCGCAACACCGCGTGGATGCGCGCGAGCAGCTCGCGCGGATTGAACGGCTTGCCGAGATAATCGTCGGCGCCCAGTTCGAGCCCGACGATGCGGTCGACGTCGTCGCCCCGGGCGGTGAGCACGACGATCGGCGTGCGATCGTTGGCGCCGCGCAGCCGACGCACGATCGACAGGCCGTCCTCGCCGGGAAGCATCAGGTCGAGCACGACGAGATCGAAGCTCTCGCGCTGCATCAGGCGGTTCATCGCCGTCGCGTCCTGCGCGACACTGACTTCGAACTGGTTCTCGCTCAGGTACCGGCGCAACAGTTCGCGCAGTTTCGGATCGTCGTCGACGACGAGAAGCTTGCGGGCAGGCTGGCTCATGGCTGGCGATGATAGCGGCAGCAGCGCCGCACGCGCCGCGGGTGCTGCGGGTGCTGCGGGTGCTGCGGGTGCTGCGGGTGCTGCGGGTGCTGCGGGTGCGATTACCGGCTGTTACATCGTTTACCTCCCGGTGGCTTCGCACGGCACGCCGGCGCGACCTAGAATGCCGCGATGGATCTGCGTCTTCGTTCTCCGATGCGTCGGGCCGCCGCGGGCGCTTGCGTGCTGGCGTTCGGTGCGCTGTTCGCCGCACAGGCGTACGCGCAGGGCCATGGCAGCATGGACAGCGAGCAGCGCGAGCGTTTCCGGCGCGAGCTGCGCCAGCACGACGCGCAGCGTGCCGATCGCGGCCGCGGCGACGACGCGCGGCGGCGCACTTCGCCCGAGGACCGGCGACTGTCGCCGGACGAGCGGGAACGACTTCGCGAGCAGGTGCGCCAGGCGCGTACCGACGAGTCCCGGCGCGGCGCCGCGCGTCGCTGACCGGGGTCGCCGCGCCCGGTACGACGACCGCGGGTCGGCGTACTAGAATCGGCCGGTGGAATCCAGCTCGGAAACCGAACCGGGTGCGCCGGCGACGCGTACCGCAGGCAGCGTCGCCGCCGGGCAGGCGCAGCCCAGCCGCGTGCTCGCGCTGTCGACTTCCGGTTCCTGGTGCTCGGTCGCGTTGTACCGCCACGGTTTCGGCGACGACGAGAGCGACTGCGTCTCCGAACCTCTGGGCGCGCAGCAGTCGATGAACATCCTCGCGATGATCGACGAGCTGTGCAGCGGCGCGCGCATCGAACTTTCCGAGCTCGACGCGATCGTCTTCGACGCCGGGCCGGGGTCGTTCACCGGGTTGCGCATCGGCTGCGCGGTCGCCCAGGGCCTGGGCTTCGCGCTCGGGCGGCCGCTGGTCGCGGTCGACTCGCTGCGCGCACTGGCCTGGCAGCGCGTGCGCTTCGGCGCACGCGAAGCGACGGTGCTCGCCGCCAACGACGCGCGCAGGAACGAGATCTACATGGCGATCTACCGGATCGAAACGCTGCCCGACGATGCGAGCGGCGTCGCCGGCGCGGCCCGGCTGGAGACCCTCGAGGCGCCTCGCATCGTCGCGCGCGATCGCTTCGTCGACGACATCGACGACTGGCTCCGCGCGCACCGTCCGCTCGGCGACGCGGCCACGCTCGTGCGCGCCGGCGACGCCTGGATGCATGCGCCCACGGCGCTCGCCTGGGATGCGCGCTTCGGCGCGCAGGCGCCGGCGCCGGTCGCCGACGATGCCTACGTGCGCGCCGACGCGCTGGCCGAACTGGGTTGGGCCGACTGGCGCGAGGGCCTTGCGATCGACGCATCGAAGGCCGTGCCGCGTTACCTGCGCGACAAGGTCGCCCTCGATCGCGACGAGCAGCGTGCGGCGCGCGAGCGGCCGCAGGTGCCGCGCGGCGAGTGATCCGCGTGCGCCCGATGCGCCGTCGCGACCTCGACGCGGTCGCCGCGATCGAGCGGTCGATCTACCCGTATCCGTGGACGCGCGGCAACTTTGCCGATTCGCTGCTCGCCGGCCACGACGGCTGGATCCTCGAGCTCGAGGTGGAGGAATCGCCGCAACTGATCGGCTACGCGGTACTGATGTGGCTGCCCGACGAGGTCCACCTGCTCAACCTGAGCGTCGCCGCGCCGATGCAGGGACGCGGCTATGGGCGGGAGATGCTGCACTGGCTGCTGCGCGACGCGTCGGCACGCGGCGCGCAGGGAATGCTCCTCGAGGTCAGGCCGTCGAACGCGCCGGCACTGGCCCTTTACCATTCGAGCGGCTTCGAGTCGATCGGCGTGCGGCGCGGCTACTATCCGGCAGAAGACGGTCGCGAGGATGCGCTGGTGCTGTTTCGCAAGCTCGATTCCGAGCGCCTCGGCCCGTGAACGAATCGCAACGTCGCGCCTTCGCGGCGCTGGGCATCGGTCCGCTGTGGCGAAAGCGCGGCGCGCAAGCGGCGGGCACCGCCCCGTCGGCGAACGCCGAGCCGGTGGACGCGCCGCGGGAGGCGGCGTGCAACGACGCGACTGCGCTGTTCGCGCTGCCCGACGAGTCGGGCCGCTGGCTGTTCGTCGCCGAGGCCGAGGCCCCCCTCGCAGGCGCGCCCGGCCCCGGACTGCGAGCCGATGCGATGCGCCTGCTCGAGCGCATGCTCGCTGCGCTGGACCTGCGTCCGGCGCACCGAGCCGTTGCGCTCGGCGCGTGCGGCGGCGGCCTCGACGAATCGTTCCGGGCGGGCTTCGCCTGCGTCGATGCGCCCGCGGTGCAGGTGATCGTTGCGCTCGGCGCCGGCGCCGCGCGCACGTTGTTGTCCACCGATGCGCCGCTGGAAGCGCTGCGCGGTCGCGTCCACGAATGGCGGATCGCGGCGCGCACGCTTCCGCTCGTCGTCAGCATGCATCCGTCGCAGCTGCTCGCGGCACCTGGCGGAAAGGCCGCGGCGTGGGCCGACCTGTGCCTGGCGCGCGCCGCCTGCGGGCAGGCGCCCGCTGCCTGAGGCGAGCCTGCGAGCGCCGGCCCGGCGCCGGCCCGGTCAGTGCTTGCTCTGTCCGATCAGCGCCACCGAATCGAACGAGCGCTGGTTGGCCCGATGGCGACGGATGACGGCGAGCATCACCAGCACGACGAAGGCGCCGAACAGGACGATCACGACGTTCACGCCGAGTTCGAGCCGCACCAGCAGCGAATAGAGCCCGAGCATCAGCAGGATGTTCAGGTTCTCGTTGAAATTCTGCACCGCGATCGAGTGTCCTGCGCTCATCAGCACGTGGCCGCGGTGCTGCAGCAGCGCGTTCATCGGCACGACGAAGAAGCCGGCGAGGCCGCCGACCAGCACCAGCAGCGGAAAGGCGGCCGCTTCCGAGCCGACCAGCGTCATGCACGGCACCACGACGCCCATCGCGACGCCGACCGGCAGCACGCGCAGCGAGTCGCGCAACCGGACGACGCGTGCGGCGAGCACCGCGCCGACCGCGATGCCGAGCGCCACCACGCCCTGCAACACGGCGGCGCGGCTCAGCGGCATGCCGAGCGCGTAGCGCGCCCAGTCGAGCACGATGAACTGCAGCGTCGCGCCCGCGCCCCAGAACAGCGTCGTCACCGACAACGAGATCTGGCCGAGCCTGTCGCGCCACAGGATCTTGTTGCACTGGACGAAGTCGCACATCACGCGCCAGGGTCGGCGCGACTGATGCGGGTAGCGCGCCCCGGTGTCCGGGATGCGCAGGTTCACCAGCGCCGCCAGCGCATAGATCAGCGCGATCGTCAGGATCGCCGCTTCGGCCGGCGTGTCGACGGCGGTATCGATCCAGGGCAGGTCGATCGACAGCAGCAGCGCGGCAATCGACGGGCTGATCAGCGCTCCACCGAGCACGGTGCCGAGGATGATCGACGCGACCGTCGTTCCTTCGATCCAGCCGTTGGCCGCGACCAGCCTGTCGGGCGGCAGCAGCTCGGTGAGGATGCCGTATTTCGCCGGCGAATAGGCGGCGGCGCCGAAGCCGACGATCGCGTAGGCGAGCAGCGGGTGCACGGTGAAGAACATGAACAGGCAGCCGGCGATCTTCACCAGGTTGGTGACGAACATCACGCGGCCCTTGGGCATCGAGTCGGCGAGAGCGCCGACGAAGGGCGCGAGCATCACGTACGAGACGGTGAAGAACAGCTTGAGCAGCGGCTTCATCCAGTCCGGCGCCTGCATCTCGATGAGCAGCGCGATGGCGGCGATCAGCAGTGCGTTGTCGGCGAGCGACGAGAAGAACTGCGCCGCCATGATCGTATAGAAACCGCGCTTCATTCGCCCAGGATGCTTCGAGAGTGAATCGCCGCGCGGTGGCGAAGCGGGCGGCCGATCGCAGTCGCGCGCCGCGGGCGATCGGGAACCGGTTGCAGAATGCGGGTCGGTTTATACCACGATCGTCGGGCGGCGGTCCGTGCGCGAATCGTCGCTTCGGCTCGCGCGTTATAGTGCCCGGCTGCCCCGCCTGTGCTTCGATGCCGCGCCCGATTTTCGCCACCATCTCGATTGCTGCGATGCGCCACAACCTGTCGCTGGCGCGTGCGCGTGCGCCCGGGCGCTTCGCATGGGCGGTCGTCAAGGCCGACGGCTACGGTCATGGCCTGGACAACGCGCTCGTCGGTTTCGGCGACGCCGACGGGCTCGCGCTGGTCGAGTTCGATCGCGCCGCGCGCCTGCGCGAACAGGGCTGCACGAAACCCCTGCTGATGCTCGAGGGTGCCTTCGACCGCACCGACGTCGCACAGGCGGCGGCGCAGCGGCTGACGCTCGTCGTGCACGAGACACGGCAGCTCGACTGGATCGAACGCCTGCCGCAGGGCAGCGCGATCGACGTTCTGGTGAAGCTGAACAGCGGCATGAACCGGCTCGGCTTCGACGCCGCCGCGTTCCGGCGCGCCGTCGAGCGCGCACGCGTGCTGCCGGCGGTGGCTTCGGTCGGATTGATGACGCACTTCGCCGACGCCGATCGCCGCGACGGCGCGAAGGCGGCGCTGCGAAGCTTCGACGAGGCCGCGCGCGGGATCGACGCGCCGCGCTCGCTGGCGAACTCGGCCGCCGTGCTGTCGCTGCCGGCCGCGCACGGTGCAGCGATCCGGCCGGGCATCCTGCTCTACGGGGGCACGCCTTTCGCCGATCGCGACGCGCGATCCTTCGGACTGCGTGCGGCGATGACGCTCGAGTCGCGCCTGATCGCGCTGCAGTCGTTGGCGGCCGGCGACGCGGTCGGCTACGGATCGGCATTCCGCGCCGAGCGCTCCATGCGCATCGGCATCGTCGCCTGCGGCTACGCCGACGGCTATCCGCGGCACGCGCCCACCGGTACGCCGGTCGTGGTCGACGGCGTGCGCACGCGCACGCTCGGACGCGTCTCGATGGACATGCTGGCGGTCGACCTGACGCCGCTGCCCGACGCCGGTGTCGGCGCACGCGTCGAGTTGTGGGGCGAGGGCATCGCGATCGACGAGGTGGCGGGCGCCGCCGGAACGATCGGCTACGAGCTGATGTGCGCGCTGGCGCCGCGCGTGCCGAAGCACGTGGTGGACGAGCGATGAACGCGCGCGTGCGTACGCATTACGTGTGCAGCGAATGCGGGGCGGCGGCGCCGAAGTGGCAGGGCCAGTGCCCGCAGTGCGACGCCTGGAACACGCTGGTCGAAACCGCCGCGCAGGCGCGCGCCGCAGCGCACCGCTTCCAGCCGCTCGCCCCGGCGCAGGCGATCGTCACCCTCGATGCGGTACCCGTCGTCTCGATCGCGCGCATCCCCACCGGCATCGACGAATTCGACCGCGTGCTGGGCGGCGGCATCGTCGAGGGCTCGGTCGTGCTGATCGGCGGCGACCCGGGGATCGGCAAGTCGACCCTGCTGCTGCAGACGCTGGCGCTGCTGTGCGCCGAGCGCGAAGTGCTCTACGTCAGCGGCGAGGAGTCGGTGTCGCAGATCGCGTTGCGCGCGCACCGGATGGGCGCGGAGTCGGTCCGCATGCCACTGATGGCCGAGATCGAGCTCGAACGCATCGTCGCGGCGATCGAGTCGCGCCGGCCGGCGGTGGTCGTCGTCGACTCGATCCAGACGCTGTATTCGTCGCAGCTGCAATCGGTGCCGGGGTCGGTCGCGCAGGTGCGCGAATGCGCCGCACAGCTCACGCGGCTGTCCAAGCAGCTCGGCGTGGCGGTCGTGATGATCGGGCACGTGACGAAGGAGGGCACGCTCGCCGGCCCGCGCGTGCTCGAGCACATGGTCGACACGGTCCTGTATTTCGAGGGCGACGCGCATTCGTCGTATCGGCTCGTGCGCGCGTTCAAGAACCGCTTCGGCGCGGTCAACGAACTCGGCGTGTTCGCGATGACCGATCGCGGCCTGCGCGGCGTGGCGAATCCGTCGGCGCTGTTCCTGTCGACGCACGCGGCCGGCGTGCCGGGCTCGTGCGTGAACGTCACGCAGGAGGGAACGCGCCCGCTGCTGGTCGAGATCCAGGCGCTGGTCGACACGGCGCACGTGCCCAATCCGCGCCGGCTCTCGGTCGGACTCGAGCACAACCGGCTCGCGATGCTGCTCGCGGTGCTGCATCGTCACGCCGGCATCGGCTGCTACGACCAGGACGTCTTCGTCAACGCGGTGGGCGGCGTGCGCATCTCCGAACCGGCGGCCGATCTCGCGGTGCTGTTGGCGATCGTCTCGTCGCTGAAGAACCGCGCGCTGCCGCGCGGCGTGGCCGCCTTCGGCGAGGTGGGGCTGGCCGGCGAAATCCGTCCGGCGCCGCGCGGACAGGAGCGGCTGCGCGAGGCAGCGAAGCTGGGTTTTGCGCGCGTACTGGTGCCGCGCTCGAACGCGCCGCGCCGGCCGATCGAGGGCATCGAGACGGTGCCGCTCGAACGCATCGACCAGGCGCTCGAAGCGGCCTGGGGGTAGGCGAGTCATGGCCAGGGACGCCCCTTTCGAGCGGCACACGGCCCGTTACGAAGACTGGTTCGAGCAGCACGGTGCCGCCTACGTCTCGGAACTCCTGGCGTTGCGGCCCTTCGTTCCGCTGCGAGGGTACGGACTCGAAATCGGCGTCGGCAGCGGTCGCTTTGCCGCGCCGCTCGGTGTCCGCACCGGCATCGACCCGTCGCCCGCGATGCTGGCGCATGCACGGCGCCGGGGCGTCGACGTCGTCCAGGGCGTCGCCGAGCAGCTGCCGTTCGACGACGCCCGGTTCGATCACGTGCTGGTCGTGACGACGCTGTGCTTCGTCGATTCGCCGACTGCGATGCTCGCCGAGGCGCGGCGGGTGCTCGTGCCCGACGGCACTCTGGCGATCGGCTTCATCGACCGTGAAAGCCCGCTCGGACGCGACTACCGGGCGCACAAGGCCGAGAGCGTCTTTTATCGCGAAGCCACCTTCCATTCCGCCGCAGAGGTCGAGCGTCTGTTGTTCGACGCCGGTTTTTCGATCGAGGCCTGGGCCCAGACACTTTCCCGGCCGCTCGCAGGGCAGCGCGAGATCGAGCCGTTGCGCCCGGGACGGGGCGACTGCGCATTCGTGGTGGTGCAGTCGCGCAAGGGTGCCCGATGAGCGGCGCGGTCGCGGTGATGCCGGGTCGCGGGCGCGCCGATCGGCGTGCTCGACCGTGGCTCGCCCGCGCCTATGCCATCAGCGCGATCGTCCTGCGAAAGCGCGCGAGCGCGATCGCGAAAAACGCGATGCCGATTCCGCCGATCCAGGCGAACTGCGGCCAGACGATCTCGAAACCGGCACCGCGATAGAGAATCGCCTGCGCAGCGGCCACGAAGTGCGTGGTCGGCGCCAAGCGCATGATGTGCCGGATGACGTCGGGCATGCTCTCCGCCGGACTCATGCCGCCCGAGAGCATCTGCAGCGGCATCAGCACGAGGATCAGCAACAGCGCGAACTGGGGCATCGATCTCGTCATCGTCGCCATGAAGATGCCGATCGAGGACATCGCGAAGAGGCTGAGCGCGGCGCACGCGAGGAAAAGCGTCACCGACCCCTCGATTCCGACCTGCAGCGCCTGCTGCACGATGAGCTTCAGCGAGAGCGCGACCGCGACGATCACGACCAGGCCCATCGACCACAGCTTCGCGATCATGATCTCGGCCGGTGTCACCGGCATCACCAGCAGATGCTCGATCGTGCCGTGTTCACGTTCGCGGATCAGCGCGGCGCCGGTCAGCAGGATCGCGACCATCGATACGTTGTTGATGATCGACATCACCGAGCCGAACCACGAGCCGGCGAGCGTCGGGTTGAAGCGCGCGCGTAGCGCCAGGCCCACCGGCGGGGGCGGTGTGTCCGAATGGCGGCGCAGGAAGCCCTCGATCTCGCCCAGCGTGATCGCCTGGATGTAGCCGCTGCCGGTGAACGCCTGGCCCACCCGCGTCGCATCGACGTTCAACTGCAGCGTCGCGCCGCGCCGGCCCAGAACGTCGCGCTGGAAGTCCGGCGGGATGTCGAGCACGAAGGTGTATTCGCCGCTGTCCATCCCGGGGTCGACGTCGGCGAGGCTCACCAGTTTCGGTCGGGTGAACTGCGGCGGAAAGAATGCCGAGACGATCCGCGCCGACAGCGCCGAGGCATCCTCGTCGACGATCGCGATCGATGCCCGGTTCAGGGTCTCCGGACTGGCGGTCGCGCTCGTATAGACCGACACCGTGAAGACGTAGACGACGAAGACCAGCATGATCGGGTCGCGCCACAGGCTCCACAGCTCCTTCACGCCGAGCCGGTAGACGTTCGTCGCGAAGCGCAGGCGGTCCATCTATTCCTGCCTGCGAAGCAACGCGATCGAAGCGCCCAGGATCACCGGAATCGCGATCAGCAACGGCCACAGCGCACCGGCGAGATCGTCGAAGCCCAGTGCCTTGTTGAACACGCCGCGGCTGATGTTCAGGAAGTACGTCGTCGGATAGATGCCGCCGATGAAGGCGCCGAAGCCTTCGAGCGACGATACCGGGTCGATCATTCCGGAATACGAGATCGCCGGCAGCAGCGTGCCGATCATCGTCAGGAACATCGCCGCGACCTGGCTTTTCGTGAACGCCGAGGCGAACAGGCCCAGACCCGTCGCGCACACGCTGTAGAGAACGGCGGACAGGACAAGGACGGCAAAGCTGCCCTTGATCGGCACGCCGAACAGCGTGATCGCCATCGCCACCAGCAGCCCGAAGTTCAGCACCGACAGCACGATGTACGGCAACTGCTTGCCGAGCAGGAACTCGCTGCGCGTCACCGGCGTCACGTACAGGTTGACGATCGACCCCAGTTCCTTCTCGCGCACGACCGACAGCGCCGCGAGCATCGCCGGGATCATCATCAGCAGGATCGGAATCATCGCCGGCACCATCGCCGGCAGGCTCTTCACTTCCGGGTTGTAGCGAAAGCGCGTCTCGATCGCCGGCACGGCGCGTGCCGCGTCGCGTCCGGCGCCCGGTGCAGCCATCGACGCGAGCCAGCTCTGGTGCATGCCCTGGACATACCCCTGGATGGTCTCGGCGCGCATCGGCATCGCGCCGTCGATCCATGCGCCGATCTGCACCGGCCGTCCGCGCGCGACGTCGCGGGCGAAGCCGGGCGGGATCTCGAGCGCCAGCGCGAGTTCGCCGGTTCGCATCCGGCGATCGAGCTCGGCGTGGTCGGCGATCGCCGGACGCTCGACGAAATACGCCGATCCGGCCAGGTTCGACGTGTAGTCCCGGCTCGTGGCCGTGCGGTCGCGATCGATCACCGCGAAGGACAGCGAATCGATGTCCATCGAGATCCCGTAGCCCATGATGAACATCAGCACGACGCTGCCGGCAAGGGCGAGCGTCGCGCGCAGCGGATCGCGCCACAGCTCGAGCGCCTCGCGGCGCGTGTAGCTCAGCGCACGCCTCGGGCTGAAGAAGCGTGCCGCGGTCACCGTGCGCGGTGCGGCGCCCGGCGCGTCCGTGGCAACGGGCGCGCCGGGCGTTCCGGCGGGTGCCTGGCCGGCGTCGTTCATCGCGTCCTTCAGGTACGCGATGAACGCCTGCTCGAGCGTGTGCGTGCCGCGTCGCTCGACGAGCTCGGCCGGCTTTCCGCTGGCGAGCACCTTGCCCGCGTGCATCAGCGAGATCCGGTCGCAACGCTCGGCCTCGTTCATGAAGTGGCTCGAGATGAAGATCGTCACCTGGTCGGCGCGGGCCAGGTCGATCAGCAATTGCCAGAACCGGTCGCGTGCGATCGGATCGACGCCCGACGTCGGCTCGTCGAGAATGAGCAGTTCCGGCTCGTGCACCATCGCGACGGCGAGGCTCAGGCGCTGGCGGATTCCCAGCGGCAGGCTGCCGGGCAGCGCGTTGCGCACGCCGGCGAGATCGAAGCGCCCGATCATCGCTTCGACGCGCGCGGCGAGGCGCTCGGGCGCAACGTGGAAGAGGCGTGCGTGCAGAACGAGGTTCTGCTGCACGGTCAGCTCGGCATAGAGCGAGAAGCTCTGCGACATGTAGCCGACGCGCCGGCGGGCCTCGATGTCGTGCGGGTCGACCTCCTCGCCGAAGAGCCGCGCCTGGCCTTCGCTCGCCGGCAGCAGGCCGGTGAGCATCTTCATCGTCGTCGTCTTGCCGCAGCCGTTCGAGCCGAGAAAGCCGAAGATCTCGCCGCGCAGAATCCGGAACGAAACGCGGTCGACCGCAACGAAAACGCCGAAGCGCCGCGTCAGGTTCCTCGCCTCGATCGCGACTGCGCGGCCGTCGCCCGGAACGGCACCCTCTCCGTAGTCGAAGGGCGGCACGACGACCGGACGGTGATCGCGTCGCCGATCCTGCGGCAGCAGCGCGATGAACGCGGCCTCGAGCGAGCCTGTTGCGGTGCGCTGGCGGATCTGCGCCGGCGTGCCGGTCGCCAGGACCGCACCGGCGTCCATGGCGATCAGCCAGTCGAAGCGCTCGGCCTCCTCCATGTAGGCGGTGGCGACGATCACGCTCATCGCTTCGCGCTCGCCACGGATGCGGTCGATCAGGTCCCAGAACTGGCTGCGCGCCAGTGGATCGACCCCGGTCGTGGGCTCGTCGAGGATCAACAGGTCGGGATCGTGGATCAGCGCACAGCACAACCCGAGCTTCTGTTTCATGCCGCCCGACAGCTTGCCGGCGGGCCGATCGAGAAAGGCGAAGAGGTCGGTGCTTTTCGTCAGCTCGTCGATCCTGCGGCGCCGCTCGGCGGCGTCGTGGCCGAAGAGCCGGCCGAAGAACTGCAGGTTTTCCTCGATCGACAGCGTCGGGTACAGGTTCTTGCCCAGGCCCTGCGGCATGTATGCGATCCGGCGCAATATGCGCCGACGATGCGACGCAGCGCCGATGTCGCCACCGAGCACTTCGATCGTCCCGTGCCGGATCGCGCGCGCGCCGGCGATCAGCGACAGCAGGCTCGACTTGCCGACGCCGTCCGGACCGATCAGGCCGACCATGCAACCGGCGGGAATGTCGAGCGAGACGCAGACGAGCGCCTGCTTCTTGCCGAAATGCAGTTCGACATCGACCAGCCGTGCGACGGGGTCGTCGGCCGGAGCGCCGGAGGAATTCACGAATCGGCGCTCGACGTCAGCCATTGCGGCCAGTCGGTCCGGGAGTCGCGCCGGATCCATGCGACTCCGGGCAGGCCGGTCTTGACCTGCTTCAGGTGGCGCCGCAGCAGCTCGGGCGGAATCTGCGCCTTGACACGAAACATCAGCTTCTCGCGTTCGCTTTCGGTCTCGATCGATTTCGGCGTGAACTGCGCGGTGCTGGCGACGAACGAGACCGTCGCGGGAATCACGTATTGCGGGGCCGCGTCGAGCACGATCCGTACCTCGGTGCCGATCGCGAGACGGCCGGCGAGCTGCGCCGGCAGGAAGAAATTCATGTAGACGTCGGACAGGTCGACGAGGTTCAGGATCTTGCCGCCCGGCGCCACGACTTCACCGGGTTGCGCAATCAGGTACTGCACGCGGCCGGTGCGCGGCGCGGTGAGCGTGCCATCGTCGATCTCGCTCTGGATGCGGGCCACCGTCGCCGCGGCGGCGGTCACCGCCGCGCGCGCGCCGATCACCTGCGTGCGGGCGGCGGCGAGCGCTGCTCGCGCCGCCGCCACCTGCGCCTTCGCTGCCTGCACGCCTGCCCGTGCGCTGTGCGTGCGCGCGCGATCGTCGTCGAGTTGCTGCGCCGACGCTGCGCCCGAACTCGCCAGCGCCTCGCTTCGCTGCAGGCGTCGCCTGGCGGCATCGAGTTCGCTTTCGGCCTGCGCGACACGGCTCTCGGCAGCGGCGATGTCGCTCTCGCGCATCGCGACCTGTGCGATCGCGGTGTCGACGCTGCTCGCCGCCTGGGCCTGCGCGGCGCGCGCTTCGTCGAGTTGCGCCCGCAGGCTGTCGACCTGCATTCTCGCGAGCACGTCGCCCGAGTCGACGAAATCGCCTTCGTTCACCAGGATCTCGTCGATGCGTCCGCCGATCCGTGCGGCAACGTCGATCTCGGTCGCCTCGATGCGGCCGTTTCCGCGGACCAACCCGGAATCGTCGTCGTCGGACGCGTACCGCTGCCAAGCGTAGAGGGCGGCGATCGCGATCGCGCCGACGACGATCGAGCCGACCAGTATCCTGCCCAGCGCCCGTCTCATCTGCACTCCTTCGCCGCCGACCGCGCCGATCCGGGTCGGCGCGCAGCGGATGCCGGCGCGGCACGGTCATGATCGCCGATATCGCCTCGATGTTCGGATTCCCGCTCGCGGGAATGCTCGGATTCCCGCTCGCGGGAATCTCCGAGTTTCGGCGAAAGCCGCAACGCACCGCAACCGGGAGCGGTTCTTGCGGCGGCCGCGCGGCGCAGGCCCGGGCGCCCCTCGCAGTCTGCTTCGGTAATCGCCGCGCAGCCCCGCCGTGCCGTAAGATCGCCGGTACACGTGCCCATGCGGCCCGGGGATCATCCGTCTGCCAACGACAAGGAGAACAGACCGTGAGACGCAGAAGCTTCAATGCAGCCATGCTGGCCGGCGCCGGCGTTGCGCTGTTCGGAGGCGTCGGCCGGGTATCGGCCGCGGAAAAGACGTTCATTACGATCGGCACCGGCTCCACCAGCGGGTTGTATTACCCGACCGGGGTGGGCATGGCGAAGATCCTCAACGATGCGGGGATCGACATTCGCGCCAATGCCCGCTCCACCGGCGCCTCGGTATACAACTGCCGCGCCGTCGGCAACGGCGAGCTGCAGATGGGGATCACGCAGAACAACATCGCCTGGTACGCCTACAACGGAACCGGCGTCGAAGCGTTCAAGGACAAGCCGATCAAGAACCTGCGCGGCCTCACGATGCTGTACCCCGAGGTGATCCAGATCCTGGCGCGCAAGGATGCCGGCATCAAGACCATCGGCGACATGAAGGGCAAGCGCGTCTACGTCGGCGACATCGGTTCCGGCACCGAACAGGACGTGCTGAACATCTTCGGTGTCTACGGGCTGAAGCTCGACGACCTGAAGACCGCGGTGCGCGGCAGTTCGGGCAATGCCGTCGACCTGCTGCGCGACAACAAGATCGACGCGATGTTCTACACCGTCGGAATCGGCGCGTCGGCGATCACCGAGGCGGCGCAGACCGTCGACATCGATCTGATCCAGATTCCGGCCGACCAGGTCGCCGAGCTGCACAGGAAGTATCCGTTCTACACGGCGATCACCGTGCCGGCGAACACGTATCCGAAGATCGACAGCGAGGTCTCGACGATCACCACGCAGGCGATGATGATCGTCGAGGAAAAACTGTCGGACGACGTCGTCTACGAATTCATGAACACGATCTTCGGCAAGCACCTGGAGCAGTTCTACAACGACGTGCAGAATCCGAACCTGAAGAAGTACTTCAAGGTCGAGACCGCGCTCGACGGCATGCCGATCCCGGTGCATCCGGGCGCGATCCGGTTCTTCAAGGAGAAGGGCGTCCAGGTGGCAAGCGACCTGGTTCCGAAAGGCTGAACCAGGAGCCGTTCGACACTTCGAAACCCCGACCGCCGCGCAGGCAGTCGGGGTTTTTGCGTTGTCCGAGCGCGGCAGACGACGCACCGGGCACGGGCAGAGTGAAGAAGAAACGGAGACAGGGATGGTCGAACGAGACGCAGCCGACGTAGCGTACGCGAACGAAGCAGCCGAACTCGTCAAGGCGAGCGACCACGGCGCGCGCGAGCCGCAGCATGCCTGGCAGCGCTGGATGCTCGCGCTCATCGCCGTCGGCTGGAGCCTGTTCCAGGTGTACGCGAGCTACGCCGGCACGATCAATACGCAGATCACCGGCGCGATCCATCTTGCGTTCGGCTTCGCACTCGCCTTTCTCGCGTTTCCGCGCAAGCGGGGCCGCAAGGACGCGATCCCGTGGTACGACTGGCTGCTCGCCGCCGCCGGCGTCGCGACGTCGCTCTACATCGTCGCCAACTACTACGACATCGTCGCGGTGCAGGGCGGCGTGCCCACCGAGCGCGACGTATGGGTGGGCAGCCTGCTGCTTGCCGTGCTCGCCGTTGCCGCAGCACGCATCATCGGCTATGCGCTGCCGATCATCGCCATCCTGGCGATCCTCTACGGCGCGACCGGGCCGGCCGGCGTCATCCACGCGACGCCCCCCGAGATCCTGCAGCTGCACAACGGCTACAGCTGGCAGCAGATCGTGCAACAGCTCTACATCACCGAGGAGGGGGTCTGGGGTACGCCGATCCGCGTCTCGGCGACCTTCGTGTTTCTCTTCGTGCTCTTCGGTTCGCTGCTCGACAAGGCCGGCGCCGGGCAGTATTTCGTCGACCTCGCGTACAGCGGCCTGGGCACGTTTCGCGGCGGACCGGCCAAGGCGTCGGTGATCGCGAGCCTGATGACCGGAGTCATCTCCGGCTCTTCGGTGGCCAACGTCGTCACCACGGGCACCTTCACCATTCCGCTGATGAAGAAGGCGGGCTACCCGGCGGTGAAGGCGGGCGCGACCGAGTGCGCCTCGTCGGTGAACGGGCAACTGATGCCGCCGGTGATGGGCGCCGCCGCCTTCATCATGGCGGTGTTTCTCGACATTCCGTATTCGCAGCTCATCATCTACGCGATCGTGCCGGCGGTGCTCACCTACGTCGGCCTTTTCTACCTGGTGCATCTGGAAGCGCTCAAGCTGGGCCTGAAAGGCGTGCCGCGCGCCGAACTGCCGCCGTTCTGGCCGACGTTCTGGCGCGGCATTCACTATCTGCTCCCGGTGGCGTTCCTGCTGTACGAGCTGATGTGGGCCAGGTTGACCCCCGAGCGCAGCGCGCTCAATGCCACCTTCGCGCTGATCGTCCTGATCCTGGTCCAGGAAGCGATCCGCGGTGCGCGAAGCGGCACCGGCCCGATCGCGGGGCTGTGGAACGGCGTCAAGCTGACGTTCACCGGCTTCGAGATCGGTGCCCGCAACATGACGACGATCGCCGTTGCCACCGCCGCCGCCGGCATCATCGTCGGCATGGTGACGATGACGAATCTGGGATACGGCCTGACGCAGATCATCGCCGTCGTTTCAGGCGGCAACATCTGGATCGTGCTCGTCCTGGCGATGATCTCGTCGCTCGTTCTCGGCGTGGGCCTGCCCACCACCGCGAACTACATCGTCATGGCGGCGCTGGTGGTGCCCGTGATCGTCAACCTGTCCGATGCGGCCGGCATCGCCGTGCCGCTGATCGCGGTGCACATGTTCGTCTTCTACTTCGGCATCCTTGCCGACGATACGCCGCCGGTCGGTCTGGCGGCCTATGCGGCGGCGGCGATCTCGCGTGCCGACCCGATCGCCACCGGCATCCAGGGTTTCATCTACGACATGCGCACGGCGATCCTGCCGTTCATGTTCTTCTTCAACCCGCAGTTGCTGTTGTACGACGTGACCAACTGGTGGACGCAGACCTGGGTGCTGTTCACCGCGCTGATCGGCATGCTCGCCTTCGTCTCCGCCACGCAGGGCTATTTCACCGCGAAGCTGGGCTGGACCGAGAGAGCGGCGCTGCTCGCCGGCGCGCTGCTGTTGATCAAGCCGGGCAGCGTATCGGACCTGATCGGGCTCGCATTGGTGGCGCTCGTCTACCTCGTGAATCGATGGCGCACGCGGCGCGGCGATCACCGCCCGCCTGCGGCTCCGGCGGCGGGATGACTGCGAACGCCGGCGAGGCGCTGCGCCGCGCGTGCCGCAGCCAGGCGGCCGCTGCGCACCGCGCCTTCCAGCGTCGCCGGATACTCGGGCCAGGCATGGTCGCCGGCCAGCCATAGCCCGGGCAGCGCGTCGGCGAAGGAGTCGACCTCGATGCGCGGCCGATCCGGCGTGCAGCGGAAGGTCGCGCGTTTCTCGGTCACCGTGCGCATCGCCGCCGGCGGCGGCACGCCGAGCTGCGCTGCAACCTGGCGTCCGACGCCCTGCGCGATCTGCGCAACCGGGGTGTCGCCCAGGCGGGCGCGCGCACTGATCACGACCGCGGCGATTCGTTGCGTGCCGCATTGCCCCCGATCGAACAGCCACTGTCCGTGCTCTTCGCGCGCGGCCGATTCGCGCAACATGATCCACCGCGGCAGCGTCGACAGCTGCGCTGCGGGCCACGCCAGGTAGACGGTCGTGATGGCGTCGTAGGCGAACTCGCGCAGGCGCGCCACGCGCGAGTGCAACTGCGGCGCATCGCGGCTCAGCGGTTCGAGCAGGCGTGCGGCCGCATGCGGCGGCACCGCCAGCACGAATTGCGCCGCCTCGATCGACGCTTCGTCACGACCGAACTGCGCACGCCAGCCGTGCGCGCACGGCGCGATCGCACGCACGGTGGCTCCGAAGCGCAGCTGCGCACCGCGGGCGCGCAGCCATCGCTCGGCCGGCCTGGCGATCAACGCATCGAGCGTTGCGTGCGGCAGTACGAAGTCGCCGTCGGCGCGCCGGCCGCCCAGCGTATCGCGCAGCACGACGGCGAACGCCGCCGCGCAGGCCTGCTCGGGCACCGTGTTCAGCGCCGCCATGCACAGCGGCGCCCACAGCCGTTCGACGAGTGCGGCGGGCTGCCGCAGCCGCACGAGCATTCGTTCGACCGTTTCGCCGCGCGCCACGCGCCAGCCGGCGCGGCGCAGCGCGCGCATTGCGCCCAGCATCGCGACGCGTTCGGCAAGCGGAATGCCGCGCGCGCGCAGCAGGCCGACGGCCAGGTGCAGCGGAGCGGGCAGCCGCGCTGCCCGCAATCGCAGGCCTGCGCCGTCGTGCAACGCGAGCGCGTAGCGCTCGAGCGGTGCTGCGCCGTCGTGCAGCAGTTGTGCGAGCGCCAGGCTTTCGCGATAGGCACCCACCAGCAGGTGCTGTCCCGCGTCGAGCGCCACCGGGCCGCAGCCGAAGTCCAGCTTCGCCTCACGCGCGCGTCCGCCGGCGCCCGGGGCGCTGTCGAGCAGCTGCACGCGCATACCGGCGAGCGTCGCGTGCACGGCCGTCGCCAGGCCGGCCCAGCCGGCACCGACGACGACGAGGTCGGCTGCGCTCAACGGGCCGGCGCGAGCGCCGGCGCCCCGAAGGTCCACGTCCGCCATGCGATCCAGATCTTGCGCACCGGCGTGAGCGAAGTGCGGTGCGTGAGCACGCGAAAGCCGTCGCGCTCGATCTCGTCGAGCAGCGTGAAGTAGATCGCCGCCATGATCAGCCCCGGGCGCTGCGCCCGTCGTTCCTCCGGTTCGAGCAACGCGACAGCGCGTGCGTAGCACTCGCGCGCACGCGCCGCCTGGAAGCGCATCAGCTCGACGAAGCGCTCGCTCGGGCGGATCGCGAGGATCTCGTGCGCCGCCACGCCGTAGCGCTGCAGATCCTCGATCGGCAGGTAGATGCGGTTGCGGCGCGCGTCCTCGCCGACGTCGCGGATGATGTTCGTCAGCTGCAACGCCACGCCGAGCTCCTCGGCGTAGCGTGAAGTCGACTCGCGCCGTGCGCCGAAGACGTTCGCCGCGAGCATCCCGACGACGCCGGCGACGCGATGGCAGTACAGGCGCAGGCCCTCGAAGTCGAGATAGCGGTTCTGCTCGAGGTCCATCTGCATGCCGTCGACGATCTCCAGCAGGCGCGTGCGTTCGATCGCGTTCGGCGCGACGTGCGGTGCCAGCGCGCGCGTCACCGGATGCTGCGGCTGCGCGGCGTACAGCCGCTCGATCTCCGAGCGCCACCAGTCGAGCCGCGTGCGCGCCAGGCCGGCGTCGGTCGATTCGTCGACCACGTCGTCGAGCTCGCGGCACAACGCATAGAGTGCGGTGATCGCCCGTCGGCGTTCGGCCGGAAGGAATGCGAAGCTGTAATAGAAGCTCGAGCCGCTGCGGGCCGCGCGTTCGCGGCAATACTCGTCGGGCGTCATCCCGACACGCGCACCGCCAGTGCCAGCCGGGCGAGCGCCGGCGCATCACGCCAGCCGAGCTTCGGACGCGCGGCCACCGGGTCGTAGCCGCCGATGCGCAGCCGTTCGGCGATCCGAAGACCGCCTGCGACGACGGCGCGCACCTCGAGCGCGAGCCGCCACGGCACGCGACGCACCAGCGCGCTCCCGGTGCGCAGCAGCGCAACGGCCTCGTCGGTCTGGCGTGCGAGCACGCCGGCGAGCCGCGGCCCGATGCGCCCGTCGGCCAGCGCCCGGTCGATGTCGGCGGCGCAGACGCCGGCCGCGTGCAGCTCGTCCAGCGGCACGTACAGTCGTCCTCGCCGGCCGTCGACGGCGAAGTCCTGCACGAAGTTCAGCAGTTGAAGGCCACTGCAGATCGCGTCCGAAGCGGCGCGCGTGTGTTCGTTCCACGCGCCGAACAGCCGCAGGATCAGCTCTCCCACCGGGTTCGCCGAGCGTGAGCAGTAATCGAGCAGGCTCGCGCGGTCGGGGTGTTGCAGGCCGGTGCGCACGTCGCGCGCGCCGGCGCTTGCCGCATCCTGTGCGAAGGCCGACAGCAGCGCATGCAGCGGCTCCCAGGGCAGGGCGTGTTCGCGCCAGTGCGCACGCAGATCCGCGACCGGTGCCGAAGCGGCAAGCTCGCCGCGCAACTCGCGACCCAGCGCGTCGAGCGCGGCGAGCCGCTCGGCGGCGCTCGCGTCGCCCTCGTCGGCGAGGTCGTCGGCGTGGCGCGCGAAGCGATACAGCGCGACGATCGGCGGGCGCAGTCGTGCGGGAACCGCGATCGAGGCGACCGGGAAGTTCTCGTAGTGATCGCTCGAGGTCAGCGGTCGGGCGAGGGAGGAGGCCATCGGCGCGCATTGTAGGCGGTGCGCGTCGTCGTGGCGCGCTGCCGGCCGCGCGCCGCGCGAGCGTTCGTTTGACGCCGGCAGGCCAGTCGGGATAAATTAATGACCAACGCGTCATTTATTCGCATGGCAGCGCAGCCGGTCGGCGCCGCCGCTCCCCCCTTGCCTCGATCACCGATGAAACGCTGCCTGCTGTTGCCTGCCGCCGCGGCCTTGTCGTTGGCGCTCGCGGCGTGCGACCGCCCGGCGCCGATCCGCGACGAGACCCCGCGTCCGGTGCGCATCGTCACGATTGCCGAGCAGCGGACATCGGTCCTGCTGACGCTGCCTGCCGAAGTTCGTCCCCGCGTGGAGACGCGCTACGGCTTCCGCCTCGCCGGCAAGCTCGCCCAACGCGCCGTCGAGGTCGGCGATCGGGTGCAGGCCGGACAGCTGCTTGCGCGTCTCGATCCGCAGGACCGCGAGCCCGCGCGCAACGTGGCGCGCTCGCAGCTGGACGCGGCGCGGACCGAGGCGCGCCTGGCGGGCATCGAACTCGAGCGCGTGCGCGAACTGCACGCGCAGCGCTACGTCAGCCGCGCGCAGCTCGATCGCCAGCAGGCGGCGGCCGACGCGGCGCAGGCGCGGGTGCGCGCCGCGCGCGCAGCGCAGGCGCAGGCCGACAACGAACTCGCCTTCCAGACGCTGCGCGCCGACGTCGCCGGCGTCGTCACGGCGGTCGAGGCCGAAGCCGGGCAGGTGGTCGAGGCGGGGCAGCCGGTGGTGCGGGTCGCGCGCGCCGGCGAGTTCGAGCTGCTCGCGCATGTTCCGGAGCGCGAGCTGCAGGTCGCCCGCCAGGCGAGCGCGTGGAGCGTTTCCTTTCCCGCCCTCGGCGAGCAGCGCCACGCGGCGACGATGCGCGAGCTCTCACCGCTGGCCGATCCGGCCTCGCGCACCTACGCGATGCGGCTCGCGCTGCGCGACCCGCAACTGGCCAGCGGCCTGGCGCTCGGGATGAGCGCCGTCGTGCAGGCCGAGCACGAAACGCAGCCCGCCTTCGAGGTGCCGCTGTCGGCGCTGTACTCGCGCGACGGCGGCGCGCACGTCTGGCGCGTCGGCGACGACGACCGCGTCGAGCTGGTCGCGGTGCGCACCGACGGCCTGCTCGACGACGCGGTGCGTGTCGTCGAAGGCCTGGCGCGCGGCGATCGCATCGTTACCGCCGGCACCGGTCTGCTCGTTGCCGGCCAGCGCGTGCGTCCGCTCGAGCCCGGGGCCGCGCCCGAAGCACAAGCGCGGCGATGAGCGTGCACCCAGGCGACGCGGCCCCCGGCTCGCGGCTGAACCTGTCGGCGGCGGCGCTGCGCGCGCCGCAGCTGACGCTGTTCCTGATCCTCGTCGTCGCGCTCGCCGGCGCGAAGGCCTATCTGGACCTCGGCCAGCGCGAGGACCCCGATTTCACCTTCCGGATGATGGTCGTGCGCACCCTCTGGCCGGGCGCGACGACGCAGCAGGTCGACGAGGTGATCACCGACCGGCTCGAACGCAAGCTGCAGGAGACGCCGTACTTCAAGCTCACGCGCAGCTACTCGAAACCCGGAGAGTCGCTGATCCTGCTCGAGCTGGAAGACACCGCCCCGGGCGCGCAGGTGCCGCAGATCTGGTACCAGGTGCGCAAGAAGGTCGGCGACATCCGCGAGACGTTGCCGGCCGAGGTGATCGGCCCGTTCTTCGACGACGAATTCGGCGACGTCTTCGGCACCATCTACGCGTTCACCGGCGACGGTTTCTCGATGGAGGAGCTGCGCCGCAGCGTCGAGGACGTGCGCCAGGAGCTGCTGCGCCTGCCCGACGTGCAGAAGGCCGAGCTGTTCGGCGTGCAGGACGAGCGCATCTACGTCGAGATCTCGCCGCAGGCGCTCGCCACGCTCGGCCTGGACGTCGGGCGCATCGCCGAGCAGCTGCAGGCGCAGAACGTCGTCGCACCCGCCGGCGTCGTGCAGTCGGCCAGCCGTGCGGTGCCGCTGCGCGTCACCGGGCAGTTCGATTCGGTGCGCGAAGTGCAGGCGCTCAGACTCGAAGTGGGCGGCCGCGTGCTGCGCCTGGGCGACGTGGCGCACGTCTTTCGCGGCTCGGTCGACCCGCCCGTCTACACGATGCGCTTCGCGGGGCGGCAGGCGATCGGGCTCGGCGTGTCGATGACGTCCAGCGGCGACGTGATCCGGCTCGGCGAGAACCTCGAGCGCACGATGCAGCGCCTGCACGCGCAGATGCCGATCGGCATCGAATTCGCGAAGGTCTCCGATCAGCCGCGGATCGTGCGCAACGCCGTCGGACTGTTCATGCGCGTGCTCGCCGAGGCGGTCGGCATCGTGCTGCTCGTCGGTTTCCTCAGCCTCGGGCTGCGCGCAGGCGCCGTCGTCGCGCTGACGATTCCACTGGTGCTGGCCGGCACCTTCGTGCTGATGCGCTGGTTCGGCATCGACCTGCACCGCGTCTCGACCGGCGCGCTGGTGATCGCGCTGGGCCTGCTGGTCGACGACGCGATGATCGCGATCGAGATGATGTCGCGCAAGATCGAGGAGGGTTTCGACCGCTTCTCGGCGGCCACCTTCGCCTATCGCAGCACCGCTTTCCCGATGCTCACCGGAACCCTGATCACCGCGGCGGGGTTCCTGCCGATCGCCACCGCGCGGTCGCAATCCGGCGAGTACGCGTTCAGCATCTTCGCGGTGGTGACGATCGCGTTGCTGGTGTCGTGGGTGGCCGCGGTCACCGTCACGCCGTTTTTCGGATACCGCCTGCTGCGCGAACGCCGCGGCGCGCCGCACGAGCTCTTCGATACGCGCTTTTACCGTGCACTGCGCGCGACGATCGCCGCGTGCATGCGCCGGCGCTGGACGACGATCGCACTCACGCTGCTCGCCTTCGCACTGGGCATCGTCGGCATGCAGCGCACCGAGAAGCAGTTCTTTCCGTCGTCGAACCGCGCCGAGATCCTGGTCGAACTGTGGCTGCCCGAGGGCGCGAGCCATCGCGCCACCGACGAACAGGCCCGCCGCCTGGAGGCGGTCCTCGCGAGGGATCCCGACGTGCGGACCTTCGTCGGCTACGTCGGCAACGGCTCGCCGCGCTATTACCTGTCGCTCGACCAGCAACTGTTCCGCAGCAACTACGCGCAGTTCGTCCTGCTCACCGACGACGTCGCCGCACGCGATCGCGCGCTCGCACGCCTGCGCCGCACGCTGCACGACGACTTTCCGGGCGTTCGTGCGCGGGCGTTTCGCACGCCCCTCGGGCCGCCCGTCTCGTATGCCGTGCAGTTCCGCGTGATGGGCGACGACGCAGCGCGTCTGAAGGCGATCGCGGCCGAGGTCGCCGAGCGCGTGCGTGCCGACCCGGCGACGCTCGACACGCACCTGGACTGGGGCGAGCGATCGCCGGCGGTGCGCGTCGAGGTCGACCAGGACAAGGCGAGAGCGATCGGCCTGAGCTCGGGGCAGGTCTCGCGCGCGCTCGCGGCGGCGATCTCGGGCACGACGATCGGGCAGTTCCGCGAGGACGACCGGCTGATCGACGTCGTGCTGCGCGCGCCGCCGGGCGAGCGCGCATCGCTGGCGAACCTGCACAACCTGCAGATTCCCACCGCCGGCGCGCGCTCGGTCGCGCTGTCGCAGGTCGCTTCCGTGCGCGAGGTGCTCGAGGAGCCGATCGTCTGGCGTCGCAGCCGCGTGCCGGTGATCACCGTGCGCGCCGACATCGTCGAGGGACTGCAGGCGCCCGACGTCGCGGCGCGCATCGACCCGACGCTCGACGCGCTGCGCGCGACGCTGCCGGCAGGCTACCGCATCGAGGCCGGCGGCCCGTACGAGGACAACGCGCACGCGCAGGGCTCGATCGTCGCCGGAACGCCGGCGCTGCTGGCGGTCGTCGCGCTGCTGCTGATGCTTCAGCTGCGCAGCTTCTCGCTGTCGGCCATGGTGCTGCTCACCGCGCCGCTGGGGGTGATCGGCGTGGCGGCGGCATTGCTCGTTTCGGGGCGGCCTTTCGGTTTCGTCGCGATGCTCGGGTTGATCGCGCTCGGTGGAATGATCATGCGCAACACGGTGATCCTCGTCGACCAGATCCGCCAGGACCTGGAGGCCGGACGCACGCGCTGGCAGGCGGTGCTCGAGTCCACCGTGCGCAGGTTCCGACCGATCTCGCTCACCGCCGCCGCGGCGGTGCTGGCGATGATCCCGCTGTCGCGCGACGTGCTGTGGGGACCGATGGCGGTGGCGATCATGGGCGGGCTGTTGGTCGCCACCGTCCTCACGGTGCTGTTCGTGCCGGCGCTGTACGTCGCTTTCTACCGCGTGCGGCCCGAGCAGGCCTCCGCCGCCGAAGGTGCCGGCGGGCCGACCGAAGGCTTCGTTTAGAATGTTTCGTTTGTCCGCGGCCGTGGCGGAATAGGTAGACGCACCAGGTTTAGGTCCTGGCGCTGCGAGGCGTGAAGGTTCGACTCCTTTCGGCCGCACCACCGCCGCGAGCGCGCCCGCGTCGCGGCGGCTGGCGTTGCGTCCTTACGCTCCTTTCGTCCTGACGCCCTTTCAGTCCTTACGTCCTTACGCCCACCAACAAATGGCAACCCAACTCGAATCGACCGGCTCGCTCGAGCGCAAGCTGGACATGGCCGTGCCGGTGGCCGACGTCAACCGTCAGGTTGTCGACCGGCTGCGCAAGTTGTCCCGGAACGTGAAGATGCCCGGCTTTCGGCCGGGCAAGGTTCCGATGAAGATGATCGAGCAATCCTACGGCCCGCAGGTGCACGCCGAGGTGCTCTCCGACGCGGTGTCGAGGGCGTTCAGCGACGCGGTCGCCGAGCACAGCCTGCGCGTCGCCGGCCAGCCGCGCATCGAATCGCGCGACAGCGGCACCGAGAGCGAGATCGGCTTCACCGCCACCTTCGAGGTCTATCCCGACATCGGGCTCGGCGATCCGTCCGCGCTGTCGGTCGAGCGCTTCGAGTCGCCGGTGGGCGAGGCCGAGATCGACAAGACGATCGACATCCTGCGCAAGCAGCGCGTGCGCTGGAACGAGGTGCAGCGCCCGGCGCAGGACGGCGACCGGCTCACGATCGATTTCGTCGGCAGGATCGACGACGTCGCCTTCGAGGGCGGCAGCGCCGAGGGCTTTCCCTTCGTGCTGGGCGAGGGACGCATGCTGCCCGATTTCGAGACCGGGCTGCGCGGCGCCGGCGTCGGCGAAGCGCGCACTTTTCCGGTCGCCTTCCCCGCCGACTACGGCTCCGCCGAGCTCGCCGGCAAGACCGCGCAGTTCGAAGCCACCGTGCGCCGGATCGAAGCGCCCGAGCTGCCTGCGGTCGACGAAGACTTCGCACGCCAGCTCGGCGTGGCCGACGGTGACGTCGCGCGGCTGCGCGCCGACATCCGCGGCAACCTCGAACGCGAGGTCGCGCAGCGGGTTCGTGCACGCACCAAGTCGAGCGTGATGGACGCGCTGCTCGGATTGGCGAACTTCGACGTTCCGAAGGCGCTCGTCGACGCCGAGAAGCAGGCGCTGGGCGAGCGTGCGATCGAAGACCTGAAGGCGCGCGGCGTCGATCCGAAGCAGCTGCCGCCGATTCCGCCCGACACCTTCGCCGAGCAGGCCGAACGGCGCGTGCGGCTGGGCCTGATCGTCGCCGAGATCGTGCGCCAGCACGAGTTGCAGGCGAAGCCCGACCAGATCCGCAGGCAGATCGAGGAATTCGCCCAGGCCTACGAGAATCCGGGCGAAGTCATCCGGCACTATTTCGGCGATCGCAACCGGCTGGCCGAGGTCGAGGCGATCGTCGTCGAGCAGAACGTCGTCGACTGGGCGCTCGACAAGGCGCAGGCCGCAACGCGCACGCTCGCCTTCGACGAGCTCATGGGCCCGCGTTGAGCGCCCGATACCGCAAGCAGCGACAGTGCGCGCGCGTCGTGCGCACGCCACGGAGACCGCGATGACCTTCAACAGCCTGGTCGAAGACCTCGTCAATGCCCATCTTGCGCATCGCCAGCAGCCGCAGGGCCTGGGCATGGTGCCCATCGTCATCGAGCAGAGCGGACGCGGCGAGCGCGCCTACGACATCTACTCGCGTCTGCTGCGCGAGCACGTCATCTTCCTCGTCGGCCCGGTGATGGACCAGACGGCGAACCTGGTCGTCGCGCAGCTGCTGTTCCTCGAGTCGGAGAACCCCGACAAGGACATCTCGTTCTACATCAACTCGCCGGGCGGGTCGGTGTCGGCCGGCCTTGCCATCTACGACACGATGCAGTTCGTCAAGCCCGACATCAGCACGCTGTGCATGGGCATCGCCGCCAGCATGGGTGCGTTCCTGCTCGCCTGCGGAACGAAGGGCAAGCGCTATGCGCTGCCGAACGCGCGCATCATGATCCACCAGCCTTCGGGCGGCGCGCAGGGCCAGGCCTCCGACATCGAAATCCATGCGCGCGAGATCCTCTACACGCGCGAGCGCCTGAACCGCATCCTCGCCGAGAAGACCGGCCAGCCGATCGAGCGCATCGCTACCGACACCGATCGCGACAACTTCATGTCGTCGGAAGATGCGGTAAGCTACGGCCTCATCGACAAGGTCATGTCGAAGCGGGGGGAAGGTGCCTGAGTCGGCCGCAACGCACGGTGCGGTTCCGCGGCACGACGCGCACGGTCCGGTTTCGGCGAGCGCTCACCGCGAAGTCGATCTGTCCGGCCGGGAGCGAACATGACGGACAAGAAGGGCTCGAGCGAGAAACTGCTGTACTGCTCCTTCTGCGGCAAGAGCCAGCACGAAGTCCGCAAGCTGATTGCCGGGCCTTCGGTCTTCATCTGCGACGAATGCATCGACCTGTGCAACGACATCGTCCGTGACGAGACGCAGGCCGAGACCGCCAACGGCAAGCAGAAGGGCGGCCTGCCCACGCCGGCGGAAATCTGCGGCATCCTCGACCAGTACGTGATCGGCCAGGAGAGCGCGAAGAAGATCCTCTCCGTCGCCGTCTACAACCACTACAAGCGTCTTCGCCACAAGGGCAAGAAAGACGAGATCGAACTTGCCAAGAGCAACATCCTGCTCGTGGGCCCGACCGGTTCGGGCAAGACGCTGCTCGCGCAGACGCTCGCCCGGCTGCTGAACGTTCCCTTCGTCATCGCCGACGCCACCACGCTCACCGAGGCGGGCTACGTCGGCGAGGACGTCGAGAACATCATCCAGAAGCTGCTGCAGAACTGCAATTACGAAGTCGAGAAGGCGCAGAGCGGCATCGTCTACATCGACGAGATCGACAAGATCTCGCGCAAGTCCGACAACCCGTCGATCACGCGCGACGTCTCCGGCGAGGGCGTGCAGCAGGCGCTGCTCAAGCTGATCGAAGGCACGATCGCGTCGGTTCCGCCGCAAGGCGGGCGCAAGCATCCGAACCAGGATTTCGTGCAGATCGACACGACGAACATCCTGTTCATCTGCGGCGGTGCCTTCGACGGCCTCGAGAAGGTCATCCGCAACCGCTCCGAGCGCACCGGCATCGGGTTCGGTGCCGAAGTGCGCAGCGCCGCCGAGCGTGCGGTCGGCGCGGTGCTGCGCGAGGTCGAGCCCGAAGACCTCGTCAAGTTCGGCCTGATTCCCGAGCTGGTCGGCCGCCTGCCGGTGGTCGCCACGCTCGACGAACTCAACGACGACGCGCTCGTGCAGATCCTCATCGAGCCGAAGAACGCGCTCGTCAAGCAGTACCAGCGCCTGTTCGAGATGGAAGGCGTCGACCTCGAGATCCGCCCGGCGGCGCTGCAGGCGATCGCCCGGCGCGCGCTCAAGCGCAAGACCGGCGCGCGCGGGCTGCGTTCCATTCTCGAGCAGACGCTGCTCGACATCATGTTCGACCTGCCCAGCCTGCAGAACGTGCAGAAAGTCGTGGTCGACGAGAACGCGATCGAAGGCGACGGCAAGCCGCTCGTCATCTACGCCGACGCACCGCGCGTGTCGGGTTCGAACTGAATCCGTCGTTCGCTGCGCGCAACGCGCCGTCGGTGCGCTGACGCACGCCGTACGTTTCGGCGGCGACGCCATTCGTCCGTCGTGTTGCGCTCGGCCCCACGCAGCCCGCGCGCGCCATCGAGGCGAAGCGCCGTTTCAGCGTATCCTCGAAGCGATCGGCCGATCGCCCTTTACCTTGAAATCCCCTCGTGCGCCGCAACATCGCGAGGGAGACCCTCTGGAGATCCGAATGTCCGAAGCTCAAACACCGAACCTGCAGTCGCTGCCGCTGCTGCCGCTGCGCGACGTGGTGGTGTTTCCGCACATGGTGATTCCGTTGTTCGTCGGTCGGCCCAAGTCGATCAAGGCGCTCGAGGCCGCGATGGAACTGGGCAAGAGCATCATGCTCGTCGCGCAGAAGAACGCCTCGAAGGACGAGCCGGTCGCCGAAGACGTCTACGAGATCGGCTGCGTGTCGAACATCCTGCAGATGCTCAAGCTTCCTGACGGCACCGTCAAGGTGCTGATCGAAGGGGCGCGCCGCGCGCGCGTCGTGAGCATCGACGACGGCGAGTCGCACTTCAGCTGCGAAGTCGAGGCGATCGAGGCGCCGGCCGGCGAGACGGCCGAGGCCGAGGCGCTGCGCCGCGCGATCCTCGCGCAGTTCGACCAGTACGTGAAGCTCAACAAGAAGGTTCCGCCCGAGATCCTCGCTTCGCTCAGCGGCATCGACGACGCCGGTCGCCTGGCCGACACGATCGCCACGCACCTGCCGATCAAGATCGAGCAGAAGCAGAACATCCTCGAGACGAACGACGTCTCGCAGCGGCTCGAGAAGCTGCTCGCGCAGATCGAAACCGAGCTCGACATCCTGCAGGTCGAGAAGCGCATCCGCGGTCGCGTCAAGCGCCAGATGGAGAAGAGCCAGCGCGAGTACTACCTGAACGAGCAGGTCAAGGCGATCCAGAAGGAGCTCGGCGAGGGCGAAGACGGCGCCGACATGGAAGAGCTCGAGAAGAAGATCAAGGCAGCGCGCATGCCGAAGGAGGCGCTGAAGAAGGCCGAGGGCGAGCTGAAGAAGCTCAAGCTGATGTCGCCGATGTCGGCCGAAGCCACCGTCGTGCGCAATTACATCGACACGCTGATCGGGTTGCCGTGGCGCAAGAAGAGCAAGGTCGACAACGACCTTGCCAAGGCCGAGAAGGTTCTCAACGAAGACCACTGGGGCCTCGAGCGCGTCAAGGACCGCATCATCGAGTACCTCGCCGTGCAGCAGCGCGTCGAAAAGGTCAAGGCGCCGATCCTGTGCCTCGTCGGGCCTCCCGGCGTGGGCAAGACCTCGCTCGGGCAGTCGATCGCACGGGCGACCAACCGCAAGTTCGTGCGCATGGCGTTGGGCGGCGTGCGCGACGAAGCCGAGATTCGCGGCCACCGCCGCACGTACATCGGTTCGATGCCCGGCAAGATCCTGCAGAACCTGACGAAGGTCGGCGTGCGCAATCCGCTGTTCCTGCTCGACGAGGTCGACAAGATCGGCATGGACTTTCGCGGCGACCCGTCGTCGGCGCTGCTCGAGGTGCTCGATCCCGAGCAGAACTCGACGTTCACCGACCACTACGTCGAGGTCGAATACGACCTGTCCGACGTGATGTTCGTCGCCACGGCGAACACGCTGAACATTCCGCCGGCGCTGCTCGACCGCATGGAGGTGATCCGCCTGTCGGGCTACACCGAGGACGAGAAAGTCAACATCGCGCAGCGCTACCTGCTGCCGAAGCAGATCCGCAACACCGGGCTGAAGGACAGCGAGATCTCGGTGGCCGAATCGGCGCTGCGCGACATCGTGCGCTACTACACGCGCGAGTCGGGCGTTCGCTCGCTCGAGCGCGAGATCAGCAAGATCTGCCGCAAGGTGGTCAAGACGCTGCTGATGAAGAAGCAGGACAAGCGCATCGTCGTCAACTCGAAGAACCTCGACAAGTACCTCGGCGTGCGCCGCTACAGCTTCGGGCTGGCCGAGAAGGACAACCAGGTCGGGCAGGTGACGGGGCTGGCGTGGACCGAGGTTGGCGGCGAACTGCTGACGATCGAGGCGGCGCTGGTTCCCGGCAAGGGCAAGACCACCTTCACCGGCAAGCTCGGCGACGTGATGCAGGAGTCGATCAAGGCGGCGATGACGGTCGTTCGCCGGCGCGCGCAGCGCCTGGGCATCCGCGGCGACTTCTACGAGAAGAACGACCTGCACATCCACGTGCCCGAAGGGGCGACGCCGAAGGACGGACCGAGCGCCGGCATCGCGATGACCACCGCGCTCGTCTCGGTGCTCACCGGCATTCCGGTGCGCGCCTCGGTGGCGATGACCGGCGAGATCACGCTGCGCGGCGAGGTGCTCGCGATCGGCGGATTGAAGGAGAAGCTGCTCGCGGCGCACCGCGGCGGGATCAAGACGGTGATCATCCCGGAAGAGAACGTGAAGGATCTCGCCGAGATTCCCGACAACGTGAAGAACAAGCTCGAGATCGTGCCGGTGAAGTGGATCGATCGCGTGCTCGAGCTCGCGCTCGAGCGCGAGCCTGCGCCGTTGGCGGAATCCGAAGCGTCGGCCGGCGGTGCAGCGGTATCCGTCGCGCCGGTCGGCGGCGGCGACGTCGTCACGCACTGACCGCGGTTCGACGGCGCGCCGCACGACGCGAGCCTGCGTCGCGCGTGCGGCGCCGCCGGCCTGCGACGCAAATCGAGGCGCGCGCGCGATGCACTTTCGAGTTGCGCGCGATGCGATTCCGACCTGCGCGCGATGCGAATCCGGTTTGCGTTCGATGTGTTTCCTGTACGCCGTAATCGGCTTGACACCCATGGGTCACGGCGATTTAATACGGCTCCCATTCCACGGCGCCTGCTGAGTGCGCGATGCCTCGCGCCGATCTGCGCGTTGTTTCCGCGTGCGACCGGATGCGCCGAACGAGCGAATACGACCTAGGGGGACTGCGTGAACAAGACCGAAATGATCGACCACATTGCCCGGCAGGCCGACATCTCGAAAGCGGCTGCCGGTCGCGCGCTCGACGCGCTGGTGGGTGCGATCAGGACGACCCTGAAGAAGGGCGGCACGGTCACCCTCGTCGGCTTCGGCACCTTCGCCGTCGGCAAGCGCGCCGCGCGCAGCGGGCGCAATCCGCGCACCGGCGAGACGATCCGGATCCGCGCCGCCAAGGTGCCGAAGTTCCGCCCCGGCAAGGCGCTGAAAGATTCGATCAACTGATTTTCTGCTATATTTGCGAGCTTCGCAGCGCCCGCAGTTTTTCGCAGTGTCTCGGTCGTGCGGGTGCTTAGCTCAGCTGGTAGAGCGGCGCCCTTACAAGGCGTAGGTCGGGAGTTCGAACCTCTCAGCACCCACCAGGTTCCGCCAGCCGGAGACCTCGCCCATCGGACGCAGGCGCTGCAGCGAATGTCACGGAGTGGTAGTTCAGTTGGTTAGAATACCGGCCTGTCACGCCGGGGGTCGCGGGTTCGAGTCCCGTCCACTCCGCCAACTCCAGGAAGCTGCCCCGAGGGCGGCTTCCCACCGACCGGGCGAACGCGAGTTCGCCTTTTTTTTCGGGCCGTGCGTGCATGTTCGACTGGATCCGTAAGCATCAGCGCCTGATGCAGCTGCTGTTGCTGCTGCTGATCTTTCCTGCATTCGCCTTCTTCGGCATCCAGGGGTACGAGCGATTCTTCTCGAGCGAGGGTGCCCTCGCCACTGTCGGCGACGCGAAGATCACGCGTCAGGAGTACGAAGCGGCGCAGCGCCAGCAGGGCGAGCAGCTGCGCCAGGCGCTCGGCGATCGCTACGATCCGTCGATGCTCGAGACGCCCCAGGCGCGTCGACGCATCCTCGACTCGCTGATCGCGCAGCGCGCGCTGCTGATCGACGCCATCGACCATCGCATCGTCGTCCCCGACTCGCGCCTGCGCGCGACCATCCGCGCCAGCGGAATCGGCGGCAGCGACGGTACGTTCGACATGGAGCGCTATCGCGACATGCTGCGCGCGCGCGGCCAGTCCGAAGCCGGCTTCGAGGCCGAAGTGCGCCGCGAGGTGGCGCTGCAGACGATGCCCGAGGCGGTCGTGCAGACGGTCACGGTGCCGTCGTCGGTCGTCGACGAAGTGCTGCGTTTCGCCGAGCAGACGCGCGAGGTGCGCGAACGGCTGTTCGCGCCGGCTCCTTTCGAGCAGGACATCCACCCCACCGACGAGCAGCTCGCCGCCTGGTACGAGCGCCACGCGTCGGCCTTCGAGGAGCCCGAGCACGCGCGCGTCGCCTACGTCGTCCTCACCCAGGATGCGATCGCGCGCAACATCGCGGTGTCGACCGAAGACGCGCGCGCCTACTACGAGCAGAACAAGGCGCGCTTCACCACCGCCGAGCAGCGTCGTGCGAGCCACATCCTCATCCGCGTCGATCCGGGCGCCAGCGACGAGCAGCGCAAGGCGGCCCGCGAGAAGGCCGAGGCGATCGAGCGGCAGCTGAAGGACGGCGCCGACTTCGCAACGCTCGCGCGCACCGAATCGCAGGATCCCGGCTCGGCCGGCTCCGGCGGCGATCTGGGTTTTTTCACCCGCGACATGATGGTGCAGCCCTTCGCCGACGCCGCGTTTGCGCTCGGCGAGGGCCAGACGAGCGGTATCGTGCAGACCGAATTCGGCTTTCACATCATCCGCGTCACCGACATCCGTCCGGCGACGCAGAAGAGCTTCGAATCGGTCCGCCCCGAGATCGAGAGCGAGATCCGCACGCAGCAGGCCGCGGCGCGCTACGCCGAGGCGGCCGACACGTTCAGCAACCTCGTTTACGAGCAGCCCGACTCGCTCGAGCCGGCTGCGCAGCGTTTCGGCCTGAAGATCGAAACCGGCGACGTGCAGCGCGACGGCAACGCCGATTTGCCGCGTGAGCACCCGCTGAACGACCGGCGTCTGCTCGAGGCGCTGTTCCGCGGCGACTCGATCGAGACGCGCAACAATACCGAGGCGGTCGAGATCGGCCCGAGGAAGCTCGCGTCGGCGCGCATCGTCGAATACCACCCGTCGCGCCAGCGTCCCTTCGACGAAGTGAAGGACGAAGTGCGCAAGCGCCTGGTCGCCGAGCAGGCACACGAGCGTGCGGTGAAGGCCGGCCAGGAGCAGCTTGCACGGTTGCGCAACGACGACAGCGCGAAGCCGCAGGGCGTTCCCGGCCCCGAGGCGGCGAAAGCCGAGGGCGGCGCGAAAGCCGAGGGCGGCGCGAAAGCCGAGGGCGGCGCGAAAGCCGAGGGCGGCGCGAAAGCCGAGGGCTTCGGTGCAGCGCGCACCGTTCGTCGCAGCGCTCCGGGCGACTTTCCGGCGGCGGCGCTCGAAGCCGTCTTTCGCGCGCCGGTCGATACGCTGCCCTCGTACGTCGGCGTCGACCTCGGCGAGCAGGGCTATGCGCTCTACGAGATCGTGCGCGTCACGCCGCCCGACGAAGCGCTGATCGCGCAGCGGCGCGACGCGTACCGCCAGCAGTTGACGCAGGCGTATTCGCAGCAGCTGCTCGGCGACTACGTCGCATCGGTGATCGCCGACGCGAAGGTGGTGCGCTATCCCGAGCGGCTCGGCGCGGACGAGCGCTGATCGTCGGACGCCGCCCGCGCGCGATCGACCAGCTCGGCGGCTGCACGCTCGATCGCCGCGTCGTCGATGTCGATGTCCAGCGTCTCGCCCGATCCGAGTTGCGCGTAGTTGCTGCGCATCGATCGCTCGTACGCGGGGTCGTAGTGCTGTTGCAGCAGCGACTCGACGAATTCCTGCCACCGACCGGCGCGGGCCTGCTCCTTCCACGAATCGAGCCGCGCGCGTCCGTGCAGTTCGAGCAGCCGGTCGAGGCGCTCGAACAACTGCGTCGGGTCGTCGACGAAATGACGGTACTCCTCGAGCAGCAGGCGCGCACGGACGTCCACGGGTGCCTGCAGGCGCGTGCAGCGCGCCGCGCGCATCGCATCGATCACCGCGTCGGGCACGTGACAGCGACCCACGCGGCGGCTTTCCGACTCGACGAAGACGACGCGCGCGGGATCGAATCGCCGAAGCGCGTCCCAGGTGGCCGTCTCGAAGGCTTTCTGCGAGGGCTGGACCTCGTCCGGCAACAGCCCCAGCACCGAGCCGCGATGCCGCGCGATCGCCTCCAGGTCGAGCACCTGCTCGCCGCGTTCGGCCAGGCGCTGCAGCAACCGGCTCTTGCCGCTGCCGGTCGGCCCGGCGACGACGTGCCAGTGCAGCTGCGAGGGCAAGCGTGCGAGTCCGGCGATCACGTGCCGGCGGAACTCGCGGTAGCCGCCTTCGAGCACGCTCGTTCGCCAGCCGACGGCGGCGAACACCGTGGCGAGCGCATCCGAGCGGTTCCCGCCGCGCCAGCAATAGACGAGGGGGCGCCAGTCTGCCGGCCGATCGGCGAAGGCGCCTTCGAGCAGCGATGCGATGTTGCGCGAGACGATCGCCGCGCCGATGCGCCGGGCAGCGAAAGCCGACTGCCGCTTGTCGAGGGTGCCGACGAGTGCGCGTTGCGCGTCGTCGAGCACTGCCGCATTGAAGGCACCGGGCATGTGGTCGTCGGCGAACTCGGCCGGGCTGCGCGCGTCGACGATCGCATCGAATCGGGCCTCGCAGGCGAGCGCCTCGTCGATCGGGATGCGTTGCGGCGCCTTCACGCGGCGGCTCCGGCCGTCAAGCGCTGTTGCGGCGCAGCCAGGTCGCTGCGCCGAAGGTGCACGGAAAAACCCGTAGAATCCATCTCGATATGAAAGTATTCGATCTCGCCTGCGAGCACGGGCACGCTTTCGAGGGCTGGTTCGCATCGGCCGAAGCCTTCGACGCGCAGCGCGAGCGCTCGCTCGTGCGTTGCCCGGTATGCGACAGTGCCCAGGTTCGCCGCACGCCCAGCGCGCCGCGCCTGAACCTCTCGTCGAGCCTGGGGGAAGCGCAACCGGCGCAGCCGCCCGCCCGACAGCCCGGCACGCAGCCCACCGCGATGCCCACCGATGCGCAATTGCGTGCGCTGTGGCTCGAGGCGGCACGCCACCTCGTGCGCAACACCGAGGACGTCGGCGAGCGCTTCGCCGAGGAGGCGCGTCGCATCCATTACCAGGAAGCGCCCGAGCGCGGAATCCGCGGCGTGACCACCCCCGAGCAACGCGCCGAGCTCGAGGACGAAGGCATCGACGTCTTCAACTTCCCGATCCCGGCGGCTGCCGAGGAGCCGCTGCAGTAGCACGGCCGGCCGCGCGCGCGGCTTGCGCACAGCCGGCGCGGTTCGGCGCGGGCCGGATGCGCACGTCGATCACTTCTTCACGCGTTCGGCAATCCGCCATCCGAGCTCGGCCAGCGGACGCGCCCGCCGCCCCGCGTCGACGGCCTTCGCATTCGATGCGGTGCCTTCGACGGCGCGCTTCATGATCCCCTGCAGGATCGCCGCCAGGCGGAACAGGTTGTAGGCGAGATAGAAATCCCAGTGCTCGAGCACGCGGGCCGGGTCGCGCTGCGTGCGCTCGCAGTAGCGCTCGACGTAGTCGCGTTCGCCTGGAATGCCGAGCGCCGCGTGATCGAGCCCGGCAATGCCGCGGAACTGCCCCGGCTCGATGTGCCAGGCCATGCAGTGATACGAGAAATCGGCCAGCGGGTGCCCGAGCGTGGACAGCTCCCAGTCGAGGATCGCACGGATGCGCGGCGCCTCGGCGTCGAAGACGAGGTTGTCGAGACGGAAGTCGCCGTGCACGATCGCCGTCTCGTCGCCGGGCGGGACGTGCTGCGGCAGCCATTCGATCAGGCGGTTCATCGCGTCGATCGGCTCGGTCTCGGACGCCTGGTACTGGCTGCTCCAGCGCGCGATCTGGCGCGCGAAATAGTTGCCGGGGCGCCCGAACCCGCCCAGTCCGATCGACTCGGGATCGATCGAGTGCAGCGCGGCGATCGTCCGGTTCATCTCGTCGTAGATCGCCGCGCGCTCGTCGCGCGATGCCTGCGGCAGCGACTGGTCCCACAGCACGCGGCCGGCGACGTGCTCCATCACGTAGAACGCCCGCCCGATCACCGACTCGTTCTCGCACAGCGCGTAGACGCGCGGCACCGGCAACTCGGTGCCGGCCAGCGCCTCCAGCACGCGGAACTCGCGCTCGATGGCGTGCGCCGAGGGCAGCAGCCGCGCCGACGGGCCGGGCTTGGAGCGCATGACGTAGCGTGCGCCCGGCGTCGTCAGCAGATAGGTCGGATTCGACTGCCCGCCGCGAAACAGCTCGACCTCGAGCGGACCGGCGAATCCTTCGACGTGCTGCGCGAGCCAGCGGTCGAGCGACTCGACGTCGACGCGAAGCCGCTCCGGTACCGTCGTCGTGCCGGTGTTCTCGCTCCCGTCGCTGGCGCTCATCGCTTCCTCCTGAAGATCGATCATTGCGGTTCGCTGCCGTGGAACCGCGGCGCACGCTTCTCGAGGAACGCGGCGATTCCTTCGCCGGCATCGTCGTGAGCCAGCGCCGCGACGAAGGTGTCGCGTTCGCGCTGCTGGCGGCGCACGAGCGCTTCGTGCGCGTCGTCGGTCAGCAGCGCCTTGATGCCGGCCAGCGCGAAGGCCGGCCCGCGCGCGAGCCGATGTGCGCGGACGAGCGCGGCATCGAGCGCGCTTCCGGGCTCGACGAGCGCGTTGACCAGCCCCGCGGCGTGCAGGCGTGCGGCGCAGATCGGCTCGCCCAGGCTCAGCCACTCGTAGGCGAGCGGGTAGGGCACCCGGCTGCCGAGAAGCCAGCTCGATCCGCCGTCGGGCGTCAGTCCGATGCGCACGTACGACATCGCGAAGCGCGCGTCGTGCGCAGCGACGACGAGATCACAGGCGAGAACGAGCGAGAACCCGGCGCCGGCGGCTGCTCCCTCGACCGCGGCGATCACCGGCTTGGGGCACTCCCGGATCGCCCGTATCCAGGCGTGCAGCAGGTCGATCGACGCTGCCTGTACGGTGCGGTCCTTCGAGCGATTCTCGCGCAGCCGGTTCAGGTTGCCGCCGGCGCAGAAATGAGCACCGTCGCCGGCGAGCACGACGGCGCGCACCTGCGGATCGGCCGCCGCGCGCGTGAACGACTCGACGCCGGCCGAATAGACGTCGGGATGCAGCGCATTGCGCGCGCCCGGATTCGAGATGCGCAGCACCAGCACGGCGCCGCGGTGCTCTTCGAGCAGCCGCGCCGGCACCGGATCAGTCCTCGTGCAGCAGCGACAGCCGCAACTGCGCGCGGCGGCGCAGCCAGCCGCCGATGCGGTAGCGCGGGTCGCCGGTGAGCGCGTGCAGGTTGTCGAGGATCTCGCAGACCGTTGCCGCGCCGATCGCGTCGCCCATCGCCAGCGGGCCGAGCGGGTAGCCGAGCCCGGCGCGCACTGCGGCGTCGATGTCGGCGGGCGATGCGATGCGCTGCTGCGCGATCTCGCTGCCGATGGAGACGATCATCGCGACGACGCGTTGCGCGACGAAACCGGGGCTGTCGCGCAGCATCGTGACGGCGACGCCGTCGGAGGCGAACAGCGCGTGCGCGGCGTCGCGGTACTCGGCGCGCGTGGCGGGCGTTGCCATCAGCACCCGCCGACGACAGCGGCCCGGCTCGATCGGGAACAGCGTGTCGATCGCCACCAGGCGCTCGGCGGGGAGATCGACGCCGGCGGCACCGGCGCGCGAGGCAGCGCTCGCGTCCAGGCCCAGCGGCGCGACGAGCACGAGTTCGTGCTCGCCCGGTGCTTCGGCCTCGCGCACGACGGCGCCGAGTGCGCGCGCCGTGGAGGCAACGAGCGCGGCGCGCGGGCCCGGTGCGATCCATACCGGAGGCCGCACGGCGGCCGCAGGCGCGGCCGGCTCGGCTTGCACATCGGTTCGAGCGCCGCGGGCGTCGTAGCGGTAGAAGCCTTCCCCGGTCTTGCGCCCGAGCAGTCCGGCGGCCAGGCGCTGCGCGCCGAGCACCGACGGACGGAAACGCGGCTCGTCGAAGAACTGCCGGTAGATCGATTCCATGACCGGCTGCGAGACGTCGAGCGCCGTGAGGTCGAGCAGCTCGAAGGGGCCCAGCCGGAAGCCGTTGCCGTCGAAGGAGACCTGTTCGCGCAGTACGCGATCGATCGTCTCGAAGTCGGCAACGCCCTCGCCGAGCGCCGCGAGCGCTTCGGTGCCGTAGGCGCGACCGGCGTGGTTGACGATGAAGCCCGGCGTGTCGCGCGCGACCACCGGCCGGTGCCCGGTGGCGCGCACCAGCGCGACGAGGCGCTCGACGACCGCTTCGTCGGTGCGCACTGCACGCACGATCTCGACGACCTTCATCGACGCAACCGGATTGAAGAAATGCAGTCCGGCCACGCGAGCGGGCGCCCGGCAGCGCGCGGCGATTGCGGTGACCGACAGCGACGAGGTGTTGGTGGCGAGGACCGCTTCGTCGCCGACGATCGGCTCGAGCGCCTGGAACAGTTCGCGCTTGGCGTCGAGCTGCTCGACGATCGCCTCGACGATCAGCTCGCAGCCGGCCAGCGCGTCGAGCGAATCGACGGCTTCGAGCGACGCGCGTGCGCGTTGCGCGGCTTCGGGCGCGAGACGGCCCTTGTCGACGAGCTTCGCGAAGCTCTCGCCGAGTGCAGCGAGCGCCGAGGAGAGTGCCGTCGGATTGGCGTCGTGCAGGCGAACGCCGATGCCGGCCTGCGCGAAGAGCTGGGCGATGCCGCGGCCCATCGCGCCGCTGCCGACGACGCCGATAAGGCGGAAAGGAGGGGGGTTCGAGGCGGACGAGTTCATCGGGCGATTCTACCTGCAGCCGCGTACGGCTCGATGCGCACCGACGCTTGCCCGCTGCCCGTCAACCGGCGTCGTCCTCGCGTTCGACGGCTTCGCGTTCGGCATCGCGCGCCGTGCTGCGTTCGATCCAGCGTTCCTCGAGCGAATCGCGCTCGCGCTGCAGCGCCGCGCGCTCGCGCGCGAGCATCGTCGCCTGCGTCGCGTCGCGGTACGCGTGCGGGCCGGCCAGCCGCTCGTCGATCGAGCCGATGCGCGCGGCGAGTTCGTCCAGGCGTCGTTCGATCTCGGCGATCTCCTCGTCGAACGGGCGAAGCCGGTCGGCGAGCCGCGCGCGCCGCAGCGCCGCGTTGCGTCGATCGTCGCGTCGCGAGGACGGCGGCGAGGCGCGCGCCGCGCCGGGCGGTGCTGCGCCCGGTGCCCTCGCAGCGCTCGCGTCGCCGGCGCCGCGCACCCGGCGATCGGACGACGCGGCGCCCTGACCCGTCCGCTGCAGCAGCCAGTTCGCGTAGTCGTCGAGATCTCCGTCGAAGGCCGCCACGCGCGCATCGGCGACGAGCACGAAGGAGTCGACCGTCGAGCGCAGCAGATAGCGGTCGTGCGAGACGAGCAGAAGGGCGCCGTCGAACTCGGCGAGCGCGTCGGCCAGCGCATCGCGCGCCTGCGCATCGAGATGGTTGGTCGGCTCGTCGAGCACGAGCAGCTGCGGGCGCGGGTGCAGCGTCAGCGCGAGCAGCAGGCGCGCTTTCTCGCCGCCCGACATCGGACCGACCGGGCGCGTTGCATCCTCGCCGCAGAAGCCGAAGCGGCCGAGGTAGTCGCGCAGCGCCTGCTCGCGTTCGAGCGGCGCGATGCGCTGCAGCTGCAGCAGCGGCGAATCGTCGCTGCGCAGCGCGTCGATGCCCTGTTGCGCGAAGTAGCCGATGCGAACGCCGCGCGCCACATGCACCTCGCCCGCGAGCGGCGCGAGCTCGCCGACGAGCGTGCGCACCAGCGTGCTCTTGCCGGCGCCGTTGCGCCCGAGCACGCCGATGCGCGCCGCGCGCCGGATCGTGAAGTCGACGTCGCGCAGGATCGCGTTCGGACCGTATCCGGCGTCGAGCGCCTCGGTGCGCAGCATCGGGTCGGGGCATTCGCCGACGTGGTGCAGCGGGAAGTCGATGCCGCGCAGCGCACGCACCGGGGCGACCTCGGCCATGCGCTCGAGCGCCTTGATGCGGCTTTGCACCTGTCGCGCCTTCGTCGCCTTCGCGCGGAAGCGCTCGATGAACGCGTTCAGGTGCTCGACGCGCTGCTGCTGCGCGGCGCGCTCGCGCTCGGCCTGCAGCTGCCGTTGCGCGCGCAGTCGCTCGAAGGCGCTGTAGCCGCCGGCGTAGCGCACGAGCTTCGCGTCTTCGAGGTGCAGCGTCGCGGTGGCGACGCGATCGAGGAAGTCGCGGTCGTGCGAAACGACGACGATCGTCCCCGGGTAGCGCAGCAGCCAGCGCTCGAGCCACAGGATCGCGTCCAGGTCGAGGTGGTTGGTCGGCTCGTCGAGCAGCAGCAGCTCGCTCGGCGCGAACAGCGCACGCGCCAGGTTCAGCCGCATGCGCCAGCCGCCCGACAGGGCGTCGACCGGCGTCGACGCCTGCGAAGCGTCGAAGCCGAGCCCGGCCAGCAGCGTGCGCGCGCGCGCTTCGGCGCTGGCGCCGCCCGCGTCGAGCCAGCGCTCGTGCGCGAGCGCGAGCGCGACGCCGTCGTCGGCGTGCTGCGCGCGGGCGAGCGCATCGCCTGCCGAGGCGAGCGCCGCGTCGCTGGCGACCAGGAACTGCCAGGCGGGCAAGGCGCTGGAAGGCAGCGATTGCTCCAGTCGGATCGTCGCCTGCCACGGCTGCTCGATGTCGCCGCCGTCGGGCAGCACTTCGCCGGCGAGCGCGGCCAGCAGCGTGGTCTTGCCGCTGCCGTTGCGCCCGATCAGCGCGATGCGTTCGCCCGGCGCGATCGATGCGCTCGCGCGATCGAGCAGCACCCGCCCGCCGCGCGACAGCACGAGCGCGTCGAGACGGATCACGCCGCCGACGGAAGAGCGCTCGCCTCGACGAGCACGAGCACGCGCTCGCCGGCCGCCACCGGCAGGTAGTGGTATTCGAGCGTCGGGAACGCTGCCTCGAAGTGCGCCGCCTCGTGCCCGATCTCGAGCAGCAGCAGTCCGTCGGCGGCGAGATGCGCTCGGGCGCCTGCGACGATCCGGCGAACGAGGTCCATGCCGTCGCGGCCGCCGGCGAGCGCTTCGCGCGGCTCGGCGCGGAACTCGGGCGGCAGCGTGCGCATCGAGGTCTCGTTCACGTACGGCGGGTTGCAGACGATCAGGTCGAAGCGACGCGCACCGAGCGACTCGAACAGGTCCGAACGCAGCCAGTCGATGCGCTCGTCCAGTTCGTGCAACGAGCCGTTCTCGGCGGCCAGCGCGAGCGCGTCTTCGGAGAGGTCGGCGCCGACGACGGTCGCCTGCGGGAACGCGTGGGCGGCGAACACCGCGAGGCTGCCGCCGCCGCTGCACAGGTCGAGCACCGCGCGCGGCGCGTATTCGGCGTCGCCGCGATATACCGCGAGCCAGTGTGCCAGCGCCTCGTCGAGCGCTTCGGCGATCGGCGAACGCGGCACGAGCGCGCGCGCGTCGCAGCGAACGCGCAGCCCGCGCAGCCACGCCTCGCCGGTGAGGTAGGGTGCGGGAAGCCGGGTCTGGACGCGGCGCTCGACGAGCGCCGTCGCCGCTTCACGCTCGCATCGCGTCAGGCGTGCATCGAGGTACGGGTCGAGGCGATCCGGCGGCAGATGCAGCGCGAACAGCAACAGCGCGACCGCTTCGTCCCAGGCGTTGTCGGTGCCGTGGCCGTAGGCCAGTCGTGCGGCCTCGAAGCGCGATACCGCCCAGCGCAGCAGGTCGCGAAGCGTGCGCAATTCGCGCGCAGCGCTGTGCGCGTCGGCGGCGACGCGCTCGAAGGCGATCTCGCGCGTCATTTCAGCAGCGCGGCGATCGTTCGCCGGTAGACGTTCTTCAGCGGCTCGAGCTCGTCCAGGCCGACCGATTCGTCGATGCTGTGGATGCTGCGGTTGGTCGGGCCGAACTCGATCACCTGCGGACAGATCCGCGACAGGAAGCGGCCATCGGAAGTGCCGCCGCTCGTCGAGCATTTCGGTTCGCTGCCGGTCTCGGCGCGCACCGCCGCGGCCAGCGCGAGCGAAAGCGCACCGGGTGCGCAGCGAAAGGGCTGCGCCGGCTGCGCCCAATCGAGCGTGTATCGAAGCTCGTGCGCTTCGAGCCGCTCGACGACGCGGCGCTGCAGCGCCTCGAGCGGACTCGCCGGCGAGAAGCGGAAATTGAAGTCGAGCGTGGCATCGCCGGGAATGACGTTGCCTGCGCCGGTGCCGGCGCGCAGGTTCGATGCCTGCCACGTCGTCGGCGGGAAGTCGGCGTCGCCGTCGTCCCACTCGGCGGCGGCCAGTTCGGCGAGCACCGGTGCCAGTTCGTGCAGCGCATTGCGCGCCCGCTGCGGGTAGGCCACGTGTCCCTGCACGCCGTGCACGACCAGACGCCCCGACAGCGAGCCGCGGCGCCCGTTCTTCATCGTGTCGCCGAAGCGAACTTCGCTGGTCGGCTCGCCGACGATGCAGTAGTCGAGCCGTTCCCCGCGGGCGGCGAGCGCATCGACCACGTGCGCCGTTCCGTCGGTGGCCGGTCCCTCCTCGTCGGAAGTGAGGAGCACGGCGATCCGGCCGCGATCGGCGAGGCCGGCATCGAGCGCCTCGTCGATCGCGACGACGAAGGCGGCGATCGAGCTCTTCATGTCGGCCGCCCCGCGCCCGTACAGCCGGCCGTCGCGCTCGGCAGGCTCGAAAGGCGGGCTCGTCCACCGCGCGACCGGTCCGCTCGGCACGACGTCGGTGTGGCCGGCGAGCACCAGGGTGGGGCCCGGGTGCGCCAGCGTGCGCAACGCCCACAGGTTCGAGACGCCGTTCGCGTCGAGCGGCTCGCAGGCGAAGCCGCGCGATGCGAGCCGTTCGGCAACCAGCGCCTGGCATCCGTGATCGTCGGGCGTTACCGACGGCCGGCGGATCAGCGCCTTCGCCAGCCGCAGCACCTCGCTCATCGGAACAGTCCGGCGTACAGCGCTTCGGAGAACCCGACGACGATCTGGTCGGGCATCTGCAGGACGGGACGCTTGACGAGCAGCGGTTCCTCGAGCATCAGTTCGCTGGCGCTCGCCTGGTCGGTGACGGCGGCGCGCCGCGCCGGGTCGAGCCTGCGCCAGCCGAGCCCGCGCCGGTTCAGCAGGGAATCCCAGGGAACGCGCCCGAGCCAGTCGGACAGCCGACCGGCATCCAGGCCGTCGCGGCGCAGGTCGTGGAAGCGGTGTTCGATGCGACGCGCACGCAGCCACGCGCGCGCCTTGCGCACATGGTCGCAACGGTCGATGCCGAAGACGACGACTTCGGGCAACGGCTTCGCAGCTCCTCAGATGTTGAGAAGGAATTCGGTGAACGACGCACCCTGCCCGGGCTCGCTGCCCTGGTCGGCCGCAGGCTTCTCCCGCGCCGACGACGATGCCGCCGGCGGGCTCGGGACCGATGGCGCCGGCGCATTGCGCGCCGGGGCGGCGGCGCTCGCCGCGCTCTCGTTCTCGAGCAGCCACAGGAGGTTGGTCGGCGAGTCGGCATTGGCGAGCGCGTCGGCACGCGCGACGTGTCCACGGCGAACGAGCGCGGCGAGCGCGTGATCGAAGGTGCACGAGCCCGAGGCGAGGCTCTGGTTCATCGCGTCCTTGATCTCGGTGAGACGCCCCTGCTCGATCATCTCGGAGATGTGCCTCGTGTTCGTCAGCACCTCGAGCGCCGGCAGTCGTCCGCCGGCCACCGAGCGAACGAGCCGCTGCGAGACGATCGCGCGCAGGGTCGCGGCCAGGTCCGACAGCAGGACGTTGCGGTTGTCGGGCGGGTAGAAGCTGACGATGCGCGTGAGCGCGTGGTGCGCGTTGTTCGCGTGCAGCGTGGCCAGCACGAGGTGCCCCGACTGCGCATAGGCGAGGGCTGCCGACATCGTCGCGGTGTCGCGGATCTCGCCGATCAGGATGCAGTCGGGCGCCTGGCGCATGGCGTTCTTCAGCGCGATCTCGAGCGAATCGGTGTCGGTGCCGATCTGGCGCTGGTTGACGATCGATCGCTTGTTGCGGAAGGTGAACTCGATCGGGTCCTCGAGCGTGAGGATGTGTCCGCTTCGGTTCTCGTTGCGGTGATCGAGCATTGCCGCCATCGTCGTCGACTTGCCGGAACCGGTGGCCCCGACGACGAGCAGCAGCCCGCGTTTTTCGAGGATCAGCTCGCCCAGGACCTCCGGCAGGTGCAGTTCGCCCAGCGCGGGAATGTCGTGCGGTACGAAGCGCACGACGCCGGCGGTGGTGCCGCGCTGGCGAAACGCGCTCAAGCGGAAGCTGCCGACCCCGGATACGCCGTAGCCGATGTTCAGCTCGCGCTCGTGCTCGAAGCGCTTCCACTGGTCGTCGGAGACGATCTCGCGCAGCAGCGCGTCGACGCTGGCCGGCTCCAGGCGCTGCGCGTTCACCGTGATCATCGCGCCGTCGATCTTGATCTGGATCGGCGAGCCGGGTGACAGGAAGAGATCCGAAGCCTTCTTTTCGGCCATCAGCCGCAGCAGTCGTTCCATCGCCATTGCGTTGTCCTCCGTCCGGCTCGGGTCGGCGCCCGTCAGTCGCCGCGCAGCAACTCGTTGATCGCCGTCTTCGCCCGCGTGCGCGCGTCGACCCGCTTGACGATCACGGCGCAATACAGGCCCACCTTTCCGTCTGCGCTCGGCAGCGTCCCGGGCACGACGACCGAGCCGGCCGGCACCCGACCGTAGATGACCTCGTCGCGCGCACGGTCGTAGATCTTCGTGCTCTGGCCGAGAAAGACGCCCATCGAGATCACCGAGTTCTCCTCCACGACGACGCCCTCGACGATCTCGGAACGTGCGCCGACGAAGCAGTTGTCCTCGATGATCGTCGGCGCCGCCTGCAAAGGCTCGAGCACGCCGCCGATGCCGACGCCGCCCGACAGGTGGACATTGCGCCCGATCTGCGCGCACGAGCCCACCGTGACCCAGGTGTCGATCATCGTGCCTTCGTCGACGAAAGCGCCGATGTTCACGTACGAAGGCATCAATACGACGTTCCTGCCGACGAAGGCGCCGCGCCGCGCGACGGCTGGCGGGACCACGCGCACCGCCGCGGCGGTGAACTCGTCGGCGCCCCAGCCGTCGAACTTGGTGGGGACCTTGTCGAAGAAGCGCATCGGTCCGCCGCCGGAAGGTGCCGCCGCGTTCGACCGGAACGCCAGCAGCACCGCCTTCTTCACCCATTCGTGGACGATCCAGTCGCCCGGCGCGGGCGAGCGCTTCTCGGCCACGCGCAGCGAGCCCGCATCGAGCATCGCGAGCACGCGCTCGATCGCGTCACGCACCGGGCCCGGTACGGCGGCCGGCGCCAGATCGACACGCCGCTCCCAGGCCTCCTCGATCGTGCGCTGCAGCGACCGGCGTTCGCGCTCGTCACCCGTTTCGCGCGTCGACGGCGGCGTGCGCACCGTCATGGCCGCGTGCTCGTGCCGGGGGCGAAGGCGCCGACGTCCACGCGCGGCGCCGGCGCCCAGCCGGGCTTGCGGTGCTCGGCTTCGACGGTGGTGAAGATGCCGCCGCGCACGTACCAGCGCGCCGTCAGGCGCAGGAAGCGCGGCGCGAGCGCCTCGACGAGGTCGTCGAGAATGCGGTTCGTGACCGCCTCGTGGAAGGCTCCTTCGTCGCGGTAGCTCCACATGTAGAGCTTCAGCGCCTTGAGTTCGACGTTGCGCTCGTCGGGAATGTAGTCGAGGACGATGGTTGCGAAGTCGGGCTGCCCGGTGAGCGGGCACAGGCAGGTGAACTCGGGCACCTCGATGTGCACGAGGTAGTCGCGCCCGCGCGCCGGATTCGGAAAGGTTTCGAGCTGCCGGGTCGGTCGGGTGGGCTGGGTCGGCATGGAAGGCTTCGATGCGCCGGGGCGGCGCGAGGCCGGTGCTATTATACGGAGCGACAGAGCCGCCCGAGCGCGGCTTCTCTATTGGGGGACGCGCTCTCGCGCTCCAGCCCGGCGGCGAGTGGCCGGACCGCGGGTCCTCCGCCGGTGCCCGCGGATCCTTGCATAGGGCTTTCGGTGCGACTCAAACAGATCAAACTCGCCGGCTTCAAGTCCTTCGTCGATCCCACTTCCTTCGATGTTCCCGGCCAGCTGGTCGGCGTGGTCGGTCCGAACGGCTGCGGCAAGTCGAACCTGATCGACGCGGTGCGCTGGGTACTGGGCGAATCGAAGGCATCGGAGCTGCGCGGCGAATCGATGCAGGACGTCATCTTCTCCGGCTCGTCCGAGCGCAAGCCGGGCGCGCGCGCATCGGTGGAGCTGGTGTTCGACAACTCCCTCGGGCGCATCGGCGGCAGCTGGGGCCAGTTCGCCGAGATCTCGGTGCGCCGCGTACTCACGCGCGACGGGCAGTCGAGCTATTTCATCAACAACCAGCCCGTGCGCCGCCGCGACGTGCACGACATGTTCCTGGGCACCGGGCTGGGCCCGCGCGCCTACGCGATCATCGGGCAGGGAATGATCTCGCGCATCATCGAGGCGCGGCCCGAGGAGCTGCGCGTCTTCCTCGAGGAGGCCGCCGGCGTCTCGAAATACAAGGAGCGGCGCCGGGAGACGGCGAACCGGCTGTCGGACACGCGCGAGAACCTCACGCGCGTCGAAGACATCCGGCGCGAGCTCGACGCGCAGATCGAGCGGCTGCAGCGCCAGGCGGAGATCGCGCGCCAGTTCCGCTCGCTCGAAGCCGAGCGCGAGCGCCGGCAGCACGGGCTGTGGCTGCTGCGCCGCGACGAAGCCGATGCCGAGCAGCGCAGGCTCGCCGCGCAGGCGGCCGATGCCGGAAACCAGGTCGAGGCGCGACTCGCCGAGCAGCGAGCGATCGAGGCCGAGATCGAGACGGTGCGCAGCGCGCACTTTGCCGCCGGCGACGCGGTGCACGCGGCGCAGGGGCGTTATTACGAGTGCAACGCGGAGGTCGGCCGGATCGAGGCCGAAATCCGCCTGGTGTCCGAAACGCAGGGCCAGCTTCGCGAGCGCCTCGACAGCGTCGAGCGCGCCGCGCAGCGCGCACAGGAGCAGCACGAGCACGCACGACGCGACCGCGAGGCATCGCAGCGGCAACGCGCCGATGCGAACGGTCATGCCGAGACGCTTTCGCGCCTCGTCACCGAGCAGGCGGCGGTGCTGCCCGAGTTCGAGTCGCAGGCGCGCGAGGCGCGCGCGCGCCTCGACGAGGCGCGCCAGCGCGTCACCCAGACTCGACAGTCGATCGAGTTGTGCGCGCTGCACGAACGCAAGGCGAGCGAGGCGCTCGACCTCGCGTCGCGGCGGCGCGAGCGGCTGCGCGCCGAAGCCGACGCGCTGCATCCGTTCGACGCGCTCGAGTTCGAGCGCGCGATCCGGACGCTCGCCGAAGCCGAGGAAGGCGAACGCCAGGTGCGGGAGCAGCTCGCGCTCGTCGAGTCGCGGTGGAGCGAGCTCGAGGCGCAACGCCAGCCCGCGCAGCAGGCGTTGCGGCAGGCCGAAGCGCAGCGCGCGCAGATCGACGGGCGCCTGCATGCGCTGCGACAACTGCAGGAGCGCGTCGAGAGCCAGGCGAAAGTGCAGCCGTGGCTCGCGCGGCACGGTCTCGAGCGTCTCGCGCGCTTCTACGAGAAGGTCCGCATCGACGACGGCTGGGAGCGCGCGATCGAGTCGGTGCTGCGCGAGCGCGTGCGAGCGCTCGAGGTCGGTCGGCTCGATGCGGTGGCCGGGCTGGCCGCCGATGCGCCGCCGTCGAAAGTGGGTTTCTTCGCACCGCTGCCGACGGCGGGCGGCGTCGTCGATGCCGCCTCCGCGGGCGTGCCGGCCGGACTGCGCGCGCTGGCGCAACTCGTGCACACGCACGACGCCGGCGTTCGATCGCTGCTGTCGGAGTGGCTGGCCGGATGCTTCGCGGCCGATTCGCTCGACTCGGCACTCGCGCAGCGCGCTTCGCTGCCGCCCGGTGGCCAGTTCGTCGTCGCCGACGGCCACGTGGTCGGTCGCCAGTCGGTCGGGATGTATGCGGCCGACTCCGAGCAGGAGGGCGTTCTCGCCCGGAGACACGAGATCGAGAACCTGCAGCGCAGCCTGCGCGCGCAGGACCTGCTCGCCGACGAGGCGCGCAGTGCGGCCGCGCGCATCGAGAGCGGCGCGGCCGAGCGACTCGCCGAGCTCACGCGCCTGCGCGCCGAGCACGCTCGCCAGCTGCAGCGCATCAGCGCGTTGCGGCTCGACGTGCAGCGCCTCGAGCAGGAGCGCGACGCCAGCGCGCAGAACCGCGAGCGCATCGACGCCGAGCTGGCCGAGCTGGCAGCGCACATCGACGAACACGAGGCGACGATCGCCGCCGAAACCGGGCGCTTCGAGACGCTCGATCTGCAGCTTGCGCAGCATCAGGAGCAGGCCGAGGAGCTGCAACGAGCGCTCGAAGACGCCGAGCGGGCGCTCGACGAACGACGCGAAGCGCTGCGCCGTGACGAGCGCGACGCGCAGGAAGCGTCGTTCGCCGTGCGCGCGGCGCAGGCGTCGATCGAGCGGCTCGATGCGCTCATCGAGCAGGCGATCGTCGTCGGAGAGCAGGCGGCGGCCGAGCGCGCGAGCGTGCGTGCGAGGCTCGACGAGCTCACCGACGCGAGCGCGCGCCACGCGCTGCAGGAGGCGCTCGCAGCGCGAAGCGCAGCCGAGCAGGCGCTTGCCGAAGCGCGGGCGCGGCTCGACGATCTCGGGCACGCGCTGCGCGGCCGCGAGGAGGCACGCCTGGCGGCGGAACGCGCGCAGGAACCGCTGCGCCAGCGCCTGGGCAAGCTGCAGCTCGACGAGCAGGCAGCGCGCATGAACCGCGAGCAGTTCGCGCAGTTGCTCGCCGAGGCAGGGCTCGACGATCCGGCGATCGAAGCGCTGCGGGACACGCTCGCCGACGCGCCGAAGCCGTCGTGGCTGCAGGGCGAGGTCACGCGCTTGACGAACGCGATCGCGGCGCTGGGCGCGGTGAACCTCGCCGCGCTCGAGGAGCTCGCGCAGGCCGAGGAGCGCAAGGGCTTCCTGGACGCGCAGTCGAACGACCTCGAGGAGGCGATCGCGACGCTGGAGGATGCGATTCGCAAGATCGACCGCGAAACGCGCGAGCTGCTGCAGCAGACCTACGACACGGTCAACGCGCACTTCGGGAAGTTGTTTCCGGAGCTCTTCGGCGGCGGCGAGGCGCGGCTGATCCTCACCGGCGACGAGATTCTCGATGCGGGCATCCAGGTACTGGCCCAGCCGCCGGGCAAGCGCAATACGTCCATCCATCTGCTGTCGGGCGGCGAGAAGGCGCTGACTGCGATCGCGCTGGTTTTCGCGCTGTTCCAGCTGAATCCGGCGCCGTTCTGCCTGCTCGACGAGGTCGACGCGCCGCTCGACGACGCCAACACCGAGCGTTATTGCGAGATGGTGCGGCGGATGTCCGACCAGACGCAGTTCCTGTTCATCACGCACAACAAGATCGCGATGGAGCTCGCGCAGCAACTGGTCGGCGTCACGATGCAGGAGCGTGGCGTATCGCGCATCGTCGCGGTCGACCTCGACGCCGCGGCGCGCTACGCGGAGGCGGCATGAGCAGCCTGGGCCTCAGCCTGCTTCTGCTGCTGGTGCTCGCCATCGCGATCGCCGCTGCGTACAACCTGCGGCAGCGACCGTGGCCGCGTTGGGAGCAGTCGCTGCAGCGCGCGCTCGGCGCAGTGCGCGCCGCACGCGGCAGGAGCGATCCGCCGCCGCCGGGCGGGCGCCGGGACGCCCCGGGCGCCGGCAGGCGCAATGCCGAGCGTGGCGAGCCGCGGCTGGGCGCCGGCGTCGACGGGCAGTCGGTGGGCGCCTTCGCCGAAGTCGGTGACGCCGACCGGCAGACGAGGTCTGCGACGTCTGCACACGGCGCGCACGCGACGACGGCGGAGCTCGGGGACGGTCCCGGCGAGCGAAGGCGGGTCGCGCCCGCTGCCCCCGATCTCGATGCCGAAGGCTTCGCTGCGAGCAACGAAGCGAGCGCGCCGCCCGCATCGGCTGCGCAGCCGTCTCGGCCAGTTGCCCGCAGCGCTCCGGCTGCTCCTGCAGTGGACGGCGGCGCTGCTGCCGCGACGAATGCCGGCGCTGCGACGCCGTCCGCCGCGCCCGCTTCCTCGGCTTCTTCCGCTGCGTCCGCTTCTTCCGCTGC
>JACDJB010000136.1_pt1 | contig 101421 bp, 82 predicted proteins | sample 7454121 | NCBI WGS metagenome assembly JACDJB01 (sample SAMN14253290, study PRJNA609438) | sludge metagenome | isolation source: sludge after 25d culture with pyrite | collected 2018-12-20 | reverse complement strand
ATGGTAAATCGCCCGTATTTCGTCTTCGCTTAGCTTTCGGATTGGTCCCATTGGGTAAATTATCTGTCATTTTTATTCTTCTGACTACAATCATTTATCCTGATTTTTGTGGATCTTTGACTCATGTCCCTGAGTAGTTACTAAAAAAATTAAAGTAAATAAATCGCATTTAATGAGGTATCTATGGATCAGATGATCGGGCGATCTTTAGGGAAGTACCAGATCGTTGAGCCCCTGGGGAAGGTGGAATGGCTTCCGTTTACAAAGCCTTCGATCCCAGTCTGGAACGCTATGTAGCTATAAAGATAATCCGAGCAATGAATCAGATTGATTCAGATTTTCTGATCCGATTCAAAGGAGAAGCACGAGCGTTAGCCAAATTAGACCATCCTTACATATTAAAAGTTCTTGATTACGGTGAAGAGAATGATCTTCCTTATTTGGTAATGCCCTATGTGGCACATGGAACTTTAAAGCAATACATCAACAAACGAATCGGTTATCAGAAAGCATTAGAAATAATTTTACCGATAGCAGAGGCATTGAGTTATGCACACAACCGTAAGATTATTCATCGGGATATCAAACCCGCCAATATTCTTTTTGGAGAGTCTGAAGAACCGATATTATCGGATTTTGTATCGCAAAAATGTTAGATGCTGGCGAACAAACCCAACTAACCGGTACCGGATTAGGGATCGGAACACCAGCTTAAATGGCGCCGGAACAGTGAAATGGGATTGCTGATGAAAGAACGGATATTTATGCTTTGGGAATTGTGCTTTATGAATTGATCACGGGGCGTTGTCCATTTCAAGCTGATACCCCAGCAGCGATTTTGATCAAACAGGTTCAAGATCCTCTTCCCAGGCCAACAAAATTTATACCTGATTTGCCAGAAAATGTAGAGGCGTTGCTGTTCAAAGCTTTAGCGAAAGAGCCAGCCTTACGATTTCAGAGTATGCAAGAGTTTATTCATGGAATGAGTTCAGTATTGCATGGAAGACCAGTGGACTACGCTTTACCGACTCAAGTGCACACAGATGCTGGGATAACTCAGATTACAACAAAACCTGTCTCAGAACCAATATTAACAAAACCAGAGGAAAAGTCTAAAAAACAAAAATGGCTACCCTGGGCGATTGGAGGGGTAGTTGTTTTGGCCGTTGGGTGTGTTCTATTGATTTTGATCCTCAGTTTGTTAAAAATTGATCCATTTAACCGGAAAGAACCCACTTCTGTAGTAGAAAATGAAAGTACACCGATTGCAACTCAAGTTATTCAGAGTAATGCGACAGCCAACATGGAGGAATCAGCTTCCACCCAAACACCACAATTCACGGAAACAGCAGCGATCATTATTACCGACACACCTAACTCCGTTGATTCGATAGAGGGTTTGCCAGATGACCTTCCAGTGTTTACCCCCAATAATGGCGACGTTGCTAAAACAATTGTTGAGAATGCCTTGATGTTTTCCTATTCCACCATATCTGACCGAGTTTCTGTCAACACCTTCATAGAAGAAGAGATGGCTCGATTAGGCTGGAACCTTATTAGCACCTCCGAAATAACTGCCCAGGAAACAACCATGTTTGCATTTCAAAAAGAGAACCGTAATGTTGTAATAACCATTTCTTCCTATCAGGATAATCATGCATTTATCCAATTGATCATTTCGGTAGATATTTGAATTATCTATCTTAAAAATTTATGGATTTTTCGGAAACTCACTTGACTCTGGTAATCAAATATGCTAAAGTAATCGTGTAAACGCTTCCAAAAATATCTCCAATTTTAAAGTATTTAAAACGAATGATCCTTATTAAATCAATCTAAATTATCTTGCCAAGTGAAAGAAACTGAAATTGAAAAGTGTTTATTTGTTTTATTTAGCAAAAAAAGGTTTAACCGGAATTTCAAACGCTGTTTGTAGTTCCAGGGGGCAATATAAAATTCTATGAACAAACGGTTAAAGAAAGTTACGATTGTGGATGTTGCTGCGGAAGCAGGTGTATCTTTCGGTACCGTCTCAAGAGTTATCAATAATGATGTGCATGTAAAAGATGAAACCCGTCAAAAAGTTTTGGATACGATGAATCGCTTGAAATTTGTCGCCAACCGTCAGGCAAGAAGTCTGGCGGGAGGTAAAACAAATACACTTGGTCTGTTGGTTCCTGATCTTGGCACTGGTTATATTGGAGAAATAATTCGTGGAATTGATGCTGTTTTAGGGGAAGCTTCGTTTGATTTGATGTTGTACACTACCCATCGCAAAGCTACAAAAGAAATTAATTACGTAAATAATTTAATTCGCGGCATGGTTGATGGTCTGATTCTCGTATTACCACGCAATCCAATTGATTACGTGGAATTGTTAAGTGATCAAGAATTCCCCTTTGTGCTTATCGATCACCAGGGTACTGGAGAGGATTGCCCGGCAATAGGCTCAACCAACTGGCAGGGTGCCTACCACGCTACCAATTACTTAATTCAGCTTGGACATCGTAGAATTGGTTTTATTACTGGTTGGATGGATCTGGGTTGTGCAGTGGATCGTTTGGAAGGGTATAAAGCTTCATTAAAAAATAACCGCATTCCATTGAACGATGACCTAATTTTTGAAGGTACTTTTGCACAATTGGACGGTTATGAGGGTGCAAATAAGTTTCTTGGGCTCAAGAAACCACCAACAGCGATTTTTGCTTCGAATGATGTGATGGCAATAGCTGCGATGGATGCTGCGAGAGAACGTGGTTTACGCATACCGGAGGAAATATCCATTCTTGGCTTTGATGATGTTCCACAAGCGTCAATGGTGCGACCCTCATTAACATCCGTAAGGCAACCGCTTGAGCAAATGGGTCGAACAGCCGCTCAAGTATTACTGGATATTTTAAGAAATCCAAACCACTCACACAAACGAATCGAACTTCCCACCGAGCTTATCATCAGAGATTCGACAGCAAGGCCGAAAGACAAAAAAGGTGAATAATTTGAACAGTCTGGATTGTCGGTTAAATGTATCAAGTGACTTATTTTGGTCGATTAAAACCAAAGTTTAAGTGGAAGAAACAGGAGATTTATACATTCACATGAGTAAATTAACTGATGGAAAGAAGTTTTGTAAAACGCTAATAGCTTGGGAGCGCTCTCACAAAAATTTCAAGAATAATACGCTTTTTAGTAATTTATTAAGAAATTTATATTTGAGGTGTGACCGATTTTTTGACTGTGTTTGTTGTACATCTCAATCGAGATTGTTTGTTATCAACTACCCATGTGAGTAGTGTTGAGCATCTACCACAGAAAATTGTTCTAAAAAGGAGGAATTTGGAAACTAATCATATTGAAGGTAAATTTAAAACCTGTTCAACATTTCAAAAAAATTGAAGGAGAAGTAAAAATGAAAAAAATAACTTTATTTGTTAGTTTGTTAGTATTGTTTAGCATGTTGCTTGCAGCTTGTTCACCTGCTGCACCAGCTGCTGAAGAACCAGCTGCCGAACAACCAGCCGCTGAAGAACCAATTGCCGAACAACCAGCCGCTTCTGGTAAGACTGTATTGAATGTGTGGTCATTTACAAATGAAATCATGACCATGGCTATTGCTTTTGAAAAAGAACATCCAGATGTTGATGTTGTTTACACCATGATCCCAATGACCAATGGTGAATACCAGACTAAATTAATGGCCACCCTCGGAACAGCTGATGTTCCTGATGTTGTTGCATTAGAGGCTGCTTTCGTGAAAAGCTATGTTGAGAGTGATTTCCTTGCTGATTTAGGTGATTTATTGCCATATGCTGAGGAACTTCAAGTTTATCCATTTGTTACTGATGTAGGTACACATGAAGGCGTCATCAAAGCTTATGCTTATCAGGCAACTCCTGGTGCATTATTCTATCGCCGTAGTTTAGCTAAAGAATACTTTGGCACCGATGACCCAGCTGAGATGCAGGAAATTCTTGGCGATATGGACAAGTACATTGCAGCAGCTGAAGTTGTGAAAGAAAAATCAGGTGGCGATACCTATATGGTTGCTTCCAATGGTGACTTCATGAACCTGTTCTACGCAAATCGCGAACAACCATGGGTTGTCGATGGCACTTTAACAGTTGATCCTATGGTCGATAAAATGGTGGAAACTGTCAAAACCTTCCGTGATAATGGCTATGAAGCCCGTGCTACACAATGGCAAGAAGGTTGGTTCGCAGGTATGAATGATACATTAACCGATGCTGCTGGCAATCCGAAGAAGATCTTCTCTTACTTCTTGCCCACCTGGGGTCTCCCCTATGTGTTGGCACCAAATGCTACATCAGCTGATGGATCAAGCACCACCGTTGGTGACTGGGCAGTAATTACAGGCCCATTACCATACCAATGGGGTGGAACCTGGTTAGGCGTTATGAAGGAAACCAGCAAAATGGATCTGGCCAAAGAATTCATCCGATTCTGCACCCTTGACGAAGAAAATCTAACCAATTGGGCAACTGGTGTTTACACCAATGAATATCTAAAAGCCATTGATCCTTCTGTTCCAGAAGGACAATCACAGGCAGCTGGTGATTTTGTTGGAAGCCAGGTTGTAGTTGAAAAGATTACATCATCCTTTGACGATTCAGAAATGAGTGCTTTCCTTGGTGGACAAAACTCATATGGTGGATTTGCTGAGGCTGCTCCAAATGTATCAGCAAGACTCTTCCAGGGTTCTGATGATGCTATTCAACGTGCACTTAACGATCCATTGAATTCCTATCTTGAAGGAACCATTGATCTTGATGAAATGTGGTCACTCTGGAAAGATGCCGTCCGAAATGAATTCCCGGATCTAATCATTCCCTAGTCAAAATTAATAGCATTCAATAATGAGTCAGTGTAAAATTTCTACACTGACTCATTTCCGAGGGATTGACCATGATAAAAAATAAAATTAGAAGAATTAATCGCGGTTATTTATTTGTTGCTCCGTTTATAATCGGCTTTTTACTCTTTGGTTTGTATCCTGTTTACAACACCTTAAGCCTGAGTTTTACGGACACCACGTTGATGAAGGCTGATTCAAATTTTATTGGTCTGCAGAATTTCGAACGACTCTTTCAAGATAAAACCTTTATGACAGCCATTACGAATACCTGGGAATTGTGGATAATGAATTTTATCCCTCAATTAGGGATTGCTATGCTCCTGGCTGTTTGGTTCACTGATGTACGCTTGAAAATTAAGGCTGGCGGTATTTGGCGAATGTTATTTTATATGCCAAATTTATTAATGCCTGCGGCAATTGCAGCTTTATATTTCAGTTTATTTTCTTATTATGGACCGGTCAATCAATTTTTGGTCAGGGCTGACATAATTCCTGAAGCCATTGACTTTTTGCGTAATAAAGAAATCACGAGAGCAATTGTTGTCTTCATTCAATGGTGGATGTGGTACGGGCAGACAACAATTCTTCTAATGGCTGCAATGACATCTATATCAATCTCTCTATATGAAGCTGCAGTCATGGATGGCGCAGGTAGTTGGAAGATGTTCAGATATATCACCCTGCCATTGATCAAACCGGTGATGATCTATATTTTAGTGACATCACTTGTCGGTGGGATGCAAATGTTTGATATTCCAATGCTATTAACAGATGGACGAGGAAGTCCGGCTAATGCGATTTTGACGAATAACATCATGATGTATATGAGATTCCGTAGTAGTCAGGGTCACATTGGAGCAGCGTCCTCAATTGGTGTGATGGTTTTCATCATGACAACATTCGTAGCATTATTAATATTTTATCTCCTGCGAGAAAAACATGATGATTTCAAGGGAAAGAGTAGTTGAGGAAATGATACGATGATAAAAAATTACAGATTATCAACTAATATATTAAGGTTTTTCATCTACCTATTTCTGGCTGTTTTGCTGATTGTTACCCTACTTCCAGTCTGGTTATTACTTGTTAATGCCACTCGTTCTACCCTTGAAATCCAACAGGGAATCAGTCTTCTTCCTAGCGTATACACGCTGAGTAATTACAAAATATTATTGAGCAAAGGACTGGATTTGCCACGCGGGTTTCTTAATAGTCTTACGATTGCTGCAGCGACGACAATCATCACGGTCTATTTTTCAATGTTGACGGCTTATGGAATTGTGGGCTATGAGTTTAAAGGCAAGAAATTTCTCTACAATTCTATTCTTGTTTTGGTCATGATCCCGATGCAATTATCGATTATTGGTTTTTACCAATATATGTCAAGGTTCGGGCTGACTGATAATTATCTATCGCTGATATTACCTAGTATTGCTACGGCAGGTGCCGTTTTCTTCTTTAAACAATATCTTGAATCAATCATGATTCAGGATCTGATTGATGCAGGCAGGATAGATGGTGCCAGTGAACTTGGTATTTTTCATCGAATCATGTTTCCAATAGCTGTGCCAGGTGCATTCACTCTGGGTATTTTTACCTTTGTTGCTGCCTGGAACAATTTCTTTAATGCTTACATTCTAATTACTTCCAGAGATAAATATACTTTGCCAATGCTGGTACAAACATTACGTGGTGATGTTTATCGACATGAATATGGCGCAATTTATTTAGGATTAGCAGCCTCTGTCATTCCCATTATTATCATTTACTTCTTATTCTCTCGCTATATTGTAAATGGCATTTCTATGGGTGCAGTTAAAGAATAATTTAAAGCAGACGTATATTTAGATACAAATTCATATCAAGATTCAAAACCAATTGATCCTAATTGGGCGTGTAGTTGTGTTCAAAAATTTAAGTTGAAAATAAGAGGTTTCTCCATGCAGTTTGGATATTTTGATGATAAAAAGAAAGAGTATGTGATCACTCAACCAGATACACCACTTCCCTGGATCAATTACCTGGGGAACGAAGCTTATTTTGGCATTATTTCTAATACTGCTGGAGGATATTCCTTTTACAAAGATGCAAGATTAAGAAGAATCACACGCTATCGTTACAATAATGTTCCATTGGATGTAGGGGGAAGATATATTTATATCCGCGACGAGTCTGATTTTTGGTCGCCTTCCTGGCAACCAACCAGAAAAGATCTGGATGAGTATGAATGCCGTCATGGGTTAGGGTACACAATTATAAAATCAAAGAGAAACGGGATTGAATCACAAACAAAATATTTTGTTCCACTGGGTCAAAATTTGGAAGTTTGGGAATTGTCCATAACAAATCGGAGAGAGGTTGAAGCTGGTTTATCGATATTTTCAGCTGTTGAATTCTGTCTTTGGGATGCAGTTGACGATTCCAATAATTACCAACGAAATTACTCCATTGGCGAGGTTGAAGTTGAAAATGATGTTATATATCACAAATCAGAATATCGAGAGCGCAGAAACCATTTTGTATATTTCGCATGCTCACAACCTTTAGCTGGATTCGACACACAGCGAGAAGAATTTTTGGGTAGTTACCGGGGATGGGATAATCCGATTTGTGTACAACAAGGAGTTTCGCATAATTCTAAAGCAACAGGTTGGCAACCTATTGGTTCGCACCATGTAAAAATAAATTTGGAAGCTGGTGAAACAAAAAATATCATATTCTTGTTAGGTTACCAGGAAAATCCAAATGCAGAAAAATTTAATCCACCTAATAGCCAGATAATAAATAAAAAATATGTCTTGCCAATCATTCAGGATTATTTGAAAGAAGAAACTGTTAATAAAGCTTTTGTCGCATTAAACAAATACTGGGAAAACTTACTTGGTAAATTCATGGTCGATACGCCGGATTTGCATACTAACCGCATGGTAAACATTTGGAATGCCTACCAAATGATGGTTACATTTAATTTTTCGCGGTCAGCATCCTACTTTGAATCGGGTATCGGACGCGGAATGGGGTTTCGCGATTCCACTCAGGATTTGCTTGGGTTCTCACACCTGATTCCAGATCGGGCTCGTGAACGTATTTTAGACCTGGCTGCCACTCAATTACCTTCTGGTGGTGCATATCATCAATACCAACCATTAACCAAATTAGGAAATAATGACATCGGCAGCGATTTTAACGACGATCCTTTGTGGTTAGTTTTAGCAGTTGCAGCATACATAAAAGAAAGCGGAGATTGGAAAATACTGGACGAGAAGGCACCCTTCGATAACCAGCCAGGTAGTGAAGATTCTTTATATGAACATATCAAACGCTCTCTTCAATATACGCTAGATCGCTTAGGTTCTCACTCTTTACCGTTGATCGGTAGAGCTGATTGGAATGATTGTCTCAATTTGAATTGTTTTTCAGATACTCCCGGTCAGTCATTTCAAACAACAACCAATAAAGAAGGCAAAGTTGCTGAAAGTGTGTTTATTGCTGGATTATTTGTGATTGCGACCAAAGAAATGGAAACTATTGCAAGATATGTGGGTAATGAGAATGATAGATCTCATTTTTATAACGCACGAACAAAAATGGAAAACGCAATAAAATCGCATGGTTGGGATGGCAAGTGGTTCAAACGTGCTTATGACAATGAAGGAGATCCGATAGGCTCAAGTCAATGCCAGGAAGGAAAGATATTCATAGAACCGCAAGGCATCTGCGTGATGGCTGGCATTGGAATTGACAATGGAATGGCAGAGGATGCATTAAATTCTGTCAAAGAAAGGCTCGCTTTTAAACATGGTATTGTGCTTTTAGAGCCAGCCTATAAAAACTATTACCTAAACCTAGGAGAAATCTCCTCTTATCCACCGGGTTATAAAGAAAATGGTAGTGTTTTTTGTCATACGAACCCATGGATCATGATTGCTGAAGCAATGATTGGGCGAGGAGATCAAGCTTTTGATTATTACCATCGTATTAATCCCTCTGCACGGGAAGGATTAAGTGAATTGCATCGTTGCGAACCCTATGTGTATTCGCAAATGATTGCTGGAAAAGAAGCATTAAAACCTGGTGAAGCAAAGAACTCGTGGTTAACTGGCACTGCTTCCTGGAATTATGTAGCAATAACCCAATATATTCTGGGAATTAGGCCTACTTATGAAGGATTGCAAATTTCCCCGGTAATCCCAAAGAACTGGAAAGGATTTAGCGCTACACGGGAATTCCGAGGTTGTGAATTTACGATTCATGTTGAACGGATTGGATTGGGAAACTCAGTCTCAATAGAAGTAAATGGCGAAATTATCGAAGGAACTATTGTTCCAACACCAGATAATGGTGCAAAGAAGCTGGACGTTCATGTTTTTATTCAATAGATAGGATAAATATTTTGAGGGATGAATTAATTGAAATAAAGAACTATGAACTAGAAGGCTTCATGCCACTTATTTCATTTGGTACCTGGAGAGTCGCAGCTTTGCGGTTTCTGGACGATTTAAAACCAGAAAACATCAAAACCATGGAAAGACATCTAGAAACTGATGAAGTCTTTATTCTGGTAAAAGGATCTGGTATGTTATTAACTGGTGGAAATCATGAGAAACCTGCGGGTGTACAGTTTTTCATTATGAAAATAGGGGAAGTTTACAACATTAAACAAAAAACCTGGCATTCAATATCTTTAACAAAAGATGCACATGTAATCATTGTTGAAAACGAAAATACAGATTCAGCTAATAGCGAAATAGCTGTATTAAATGAGAATGACAGAATGTATACTAAAGATAAAGTTTACACTTTTCTAAACAATTCTAAATAAATAGGAGTAGAAAATGACAAAATTTAAACCATTACCAGAGCATAAATTTACATTTGGGTTGTGGACAGTTGGCCAAATTGGTCGAGATCCATTTGGATCACCTGTCAGAGAACAAAAAACTCCAGCCGAATTGGTTTATTTATTAGGTGAAGTTGGAGCTTATGGTGTTAATTTCCATGATAATGATCTGCTTCCGATAGACGCTACGCCATCGGAAGAAGCTGAAATTAAGAAAGCTTTCCGGAAAGCCTTGGATGACACAGGCTTGGTTGTTCCAATGGCAACTACTAACTTGTTTGGTGATCCAATCTTTAAAGATGGCGCTTTCACTGCGAATGATCCAAAGGTTCGTGCTTATGCACTTCAAAAAACCATGAAAGCTATTGATCTTGGTGTAGAATTTGGTGCGAAAATCTATGTTTTTTGGGGGGGCAGAGAAGGAACTGAAACTGATTCCAGTAAAAATGCAGCCGAGGCGATTAAACGAAATCGGGAAGCAATGAATTTCTTGTGTGAATATGCGCTTGATAACGGCTATGATTTGAAATTTGCGCTGGAAGCAAAACCGAATGAGCCAAGAGGAGACATTTACAATCCTACCACCGGTCATATGTTGGCATTTATTGAAACACTTGATCACCCTGAGATGGTTGGTGTAAATCCTGAAGTTGCACACGAGCATATGGCAGGCATCAATTTTATGCATGGTGTAGCACAAGCCTGGGAATCTGGTAAATTATTCCACATTGATCTGAATGATCAATATCCTGGTCGTTATGATCAGGATCTGCGGTTTGGTTCAAGAGATATTAAAGCAGCTTTCTATTTGGTCAAATTCCTCGAAGATGTTGGTTATGATGGAATGCGTCATTTTGACGCGCATGCTTTCAGAACCGAAGATTATGAAGGTGTTAAGGATTTTGCAGCCGGATGTATGAAAACCTATTTAATGTTGAAAGAAAAAGCGCTGAAATTCAATCAGGACCCAGAAATTCAGGCAATATTGGCTGAATTAAATGCCGAAGATCCGGAAATGCTTCCTTTCTTTGGAAAGTACACTGCAGAGAAAGCAAAAGCTTTGAAGGCAGCCCAATTTGATCGAACAAAAATTTCGGTTCGAGGGTTAAAGTATGAAAAATTAGACCAATTAACCATTGACTTAATATTAGGCTATCGATAAAAAACAATCTAGTCTGTATGCAGGAGCAATATGGCGAGAAACCAGAAAAATAAATTTGAAAATGAAATAAAAAATTTGTTGCAGGAAATGACGCTGGAGGAAAAACTCTCCCAATTGCGATCATATTGGATTTATGAACTTCAGACTTCCGCTGTTTTGGATGACAAAAAAATTAGTGCAAAACTCAACAATGGAATTGGTCAGATTACAAGAATTGGTGGTGCTTCTGCATATTCTCCACAGGAGGCAGCAAAAGCTGCCAATCATATTCAAGCATTTTTGAAAGAAAAAACTCGCTTGGGTATTCCTGCAATTGTTCATGAAGAATGTTGTGTTGGATTAATGGCACCATTATCCTCAGTATTTCCGGAAATCATTGGTTTGGCAAGCACTTTCCAACCGGAATTGGCGAATAAAATGACTTCCGAAATTCGAAAACAAGTAATGGCCATTGGTTCCCGTCAGGGGTTAGCACCTGTGCTGGATGTGGCTCGTGATCCACGCTGGGGACGAGTAGAAGAAACATTCGGGGAAGATCCCATTCTGGTAAGTCAATTTGGTGTAGAGTACATCAAAGGTTTACAAAGTGATGATATCCAGAATGGTGTTATGGCGACCGGAAAACACTTTGTTGGTCATTCATTCTCATTGGGAGGATTGAATTGTGGTCCAGTTCACCTGGGGTGGCGTGAAATCTGGGATGTTTATTTAGCACCATTTCAAGCTGCTATTCGTGATGCTGGATTAGCTTCGATGATGAATGCTTATCCGGAAATTGATGGTGAAGTGGTTGCCGCTTCCAAACAAATTCTCACTGATCTACTCAGAGAAAAACTGGGTTTTGACGGCTTGGTAGTGTCTGATTATGAAGCGGTTATGATGATTCACAACTATCATTACAAAGCAGAATCTCCGAAGGAAGCAGCCATAATGGCGCTAACAGCCGGTATTGATGTTGAATTACCTTCCGTTGCGTGCTATGGAGACCCATTATTGGAAGCACTTGAACAAGGGGAGCTTTCAATTGAAATCATTGATCAATCCGTTACTCGCCATTTGCAGAAAAAATTTGAGTTGGGTTTATTTGAAAATCCATTTGTGAACGAAGAAACGGTAATGGATGTATTTGATACCCCGAATCAAAGAAAGTTAGCCTTTGAGATTGCCACTAAAAGTTTGGTGCTTTTGAAAAATGATGGTGTACTGCCCATAAAATCCAATAATTTGAGGATTGGAGTTATTGGACCTAATGCTGATTCAAGCAGGTGTATGGTTGGCGATTATTCATACACTGCCACTGCAGAGTTATTACAAGTCATTCCAGCAGAGGATTCGGGTTTCCAGACGTTGGGTGAGGAAGAAATAAAAAAACTCACTGTCCCGATCCCAACTTTTTTAGATGCATTGAGAGGAAAACTTCCACAATCCGAAATCCACTTTGCAGAAGGTTGTGGAATTAATTCCGATGATGAGAGTGGTTTCTCAAAAGCTGTCGAAGTGACTTATGCATCAGATGTAGTTATTATGGTTTTGGGAGGGCGATCGGGTTTAGCTCCTTATTGTACAACCGGAGAATTTAGAGACTCATCCGAGCTTTCATTACCAGGCGTGCAAGAAAAATTAGCCAGATTACTAATTGGCTTGGGAAAACCAGTTGTCATTGTTCTACTTAATGGAAGACCAAGCGCTATTCCAATGTTGGCTGAGCAAGCAAATGCAATATTACAAGCCTGGGTGCCTGGTGAAGAGGGAGCAAACGCGATTATCTCTGTGTTGGTAGGAGACGAGAATCCTGGAGGAAAGTTGCCGATTTCCATTCCACGTTCTGCTGGTCAAATACCGGTGTTCTATAATCACAAACCATCCGGAAGCAGATCGAATATTTATGGTGATTATGTAAACGAAAAAGTTACTCCATTGTACCCATTCGGTCATGGACTGAGTTATGCCAGGTTTGAGTATTCAGATATAGATTTTGTTAATCGAAATGGTGTGGCTGGTGAAGTGGTTGATATCTCCTGCAATGTAACCAATGTAAGTGAGGTTGCTGGGGAAGAAGTAGTTCAATTGTATTGCCGCGATGAATTTGCTAGTATTCCCAGACCGGTTAAAGAATTGAAAGGTTTTGTGCGGGTAAATTTATTGCCGGGTGAGAGCAAAAAAATTGTTTTCAGGTTACCTATCAATATGCTTGCGTTTTATGATATGGATTTAAACCTGGTTGTTGAACCCGGTAAGGTTGAAGTGATGGTAGGTTCTTCGAGTGAGGACATCCGTCTGACTGGAGAAGTTAATATTGAAGGAACGGAACCAACAATCGTGCAGGATCGAATATTTGTTTGTCCTGTGGAAGTAAAATAATCTTATAGTTAGTTCAATGAAAATACACTTTGGATGATAATTTCAAAGTGTATTTATTTAATTTAGATTTTATCAGGAACCACAAGATTTACGGATAATTAACTCTGTATCCATTAATACTCGCTTGATTACAGGATAATCACTTTCAATCAATTCAATTAATGTTTCAACGGCTTTGAAACCGAACTGAACTACAGGTTGACGGATGGTTGTCAATTGAAATTCATTCACAGCCGGAATGGGTAAGTCATCAAATCCAACTACGGCAACATCATCTGGCACATTTAATTGAGCTTCTTTTATGGCGCGAATAGCACCAATTGCCATCATGTCAGACGCAGCAAAAACTGCATCTGGTTGTGCTGGAAATAATTTTTTCATTGCATTGTAACCACCGCTCTCGGTAAAATCCGATTCGATAATCAGAGAAGGATTGTATTTTAAGCCTGATTTCTCAAGTGCAATTTTGTAACCTGTCAACCGATCATGACCCACAGTACTTGTTAAAGGTCCCGTGATCGTGGCGATGTGCTTGTGATTTAAACTGATTAAATGGCGCACCGCTTTTTCTGATGCGGACACATTGTCAATGTCGATATAACAAACCTTGTCTTCATATAAAGGTCTGCCCGCAACCAAAAGGGGAATATTTGTTGATGCCAATTCGAGAATGATGGATTGGTCTGCATCATGGCCAGATTGAATAATAATACCATCCAAAAAGCCACGACTTGAAAGGCGGGGGAGGATTTTCTCCTGATATTCGCGGGTGCCAGCAACAAAAAGTGCCAGGGTAAAGTCATAATGATTGCAGGCCAGGGAGATACCTTTGATCAAATGGGGGTAAAATGGATCGGTAAAGAAAGTGCTGACACTGTGGGGGAGAATTAATCCTATTGTATTTGACCGCTGAGAAACCAAAGTTCGGGCAGCCGCATTAGGACTGAAACCTGTTTCTTCAATTACCTTTAGAACTCTTTGCCGAACCTTATCACTTACATTTAACTGGTTATTGACAACCCTGGATACAGTGGAACGAGAAACTCCTGCTTTTTTTGCGATGTCTTCTAAACGAAGATTTGTCATAATACCTCTAATGATTAATTTATGAGAGCGCTCTCAGATAATTATAGACCAAACTCGAAATAATTGAGATTTGACAATCACTTAATTCTTTCACACATCCTCATTCAGTCTCTCACGGAAATTCTAAATGAGAACCTTAAAAAAAGCTTGACTCTTAGGTTTAATTTTCCTATAATGAAAGTGCTTACATAAAAGAAGTTACAGTAAGCCGATCATTATGACAAAACCTGATCCAACTATTTATGATGTTGCTCGAGAAGCAGGGGTGAGTATTGCCACTGTTTCGCGAGTTTTGAATTTTCCACATAGAGTAAATGCTATGACCCGTACTGCGGTCATTAACGCAATTGAAAATTTGGGATATGTTCCAAAAGCAGAATCACGTGCGAGAGCATTAATGGGAACAAGGAGAATCGGAGTTTTGATCCCTTTCTTTACTGAGCCATCATTTGTGCAACGGCTTAGAGGAATTGCTTCAGTCTTAAATAAAAAAGATTATGAAATGGTCGTTTATCCTGTGGATTCAAAAGAACGATCTCTCAGTTATTTAGAGACATTACCAATACGGAAAATGCTGGATGGGCTGATAATTCTTTCTCAGGTTTTCGATGAAACCATTACACGAAGGTTAATTGAGAATAAACTTGAAACTGTAACCATTGAATATAATGACCCAAATTTTACTTCTTTAGTAATTAATGATGAAAAAGGTGGAGAATTAGCAACACAATATCTGATTGATAAGCGGTATAAAAGAATTGCATTTGTCGGAGGACAAAAAGAACCTGAATTTGGTGTGGATCCGATAAAAAAGCGTTTAATTGGTTATAAAAAAGCAATGAAACAAAAGGGTATTGAGCTCCATGAGATATTGATTTATGAATATGTGTATGATCACTCCCAGATTTTCAAACAAATAATTTCGTTAGGACTTCCTGTTGCTGTGTTTGCAGCCACTGATCTTCAAGCAATAGCATTAATTAAGGAAGCACGCATAATGGGATTGCGTATCCCGCAAGATATTGCTATTATAGGTTTTGACAATATAGATATGGCAGAATATTTTGGGTTGACAACGGTTCATCAACCTTTGGATGAATCGGGCAGAATTGCTGCTAGTTTATTACTCTCCCGTTTAACTAATCCAACACAATCAAATCAACACATTGAATTACCATTGAAAATCATTCAGAGGGAGACAGCTTAAGATGATTTTTTGAGGAGGTGAATGACAAAGTATCAATTTTAATTAGTCAATAAGTTTATTTAAAATAAAAAATCAAAATTCGGAGGAAGAAATGAAATCGTTTTGGAAAATAATTGCAATGCTCGTACTTGCAACATTGGTATTAACTGCTTGTGCAACACCAGCGGCAACAGAAGAACCAGCTGCACCAGAAGAACCAGCTCCGCCCCCTGCAGTTGTGTATGAGGCTGGTCAGGAATTAACAAATGCATTTGCCGGAGAATACAAAGGTACTGTTGTTACTATGCAAGGGCCTTTCACTGATGCAGATGCAGTAAAATTTGATAATTCGGTCAAAGCATTTGAGGATGCAACTGGAATAGATATTCAATATACTGGCTCTAAAGAATTCGAAGCCAACATTTCAATTATTGTTGAAGGTGGAAATCCCCCTGATATCGTTGACTTCCCACAACCAGGTTTATTAAAGACACTTGTGGCTAAAGGATATGGTGTTGACCTTACAGATGTAATTAATCAGGACTGGCTTAAGAAAAATTACAATCAATCCTGGCTAGATATGTCTATGATAGAAGGTCCAGATGGAGAAATTATGGCTGGTGTTTGGGGCCGGGTTAATGGAAAATCTCTGGTTTGGTATCCGAAAGCCGAGTTTGAAGCAGCTGGTTATGCAGTCCCGACAACATGGGATGAAATGATAGCCCTTTCTGACCAAATTGTAGAAGATGGTGATTCTCCCTGGTGTATTGGGATCGAATCCGGTGCAGCTACTGGTTGGGCAATGACCGATTGGATCGAGGAATTAATGCTGCGAACTACATCCTTGGAGAATTATGATAAATGGGTTACAGGTGAATTAAAATTTGATTCTCCTGAAGTTCGTCGTGCAGTCGAAGAAGTTGCTAATATTTGGTTCACAGAGGGTTATGTTTATGGTGGACGTGGATCTATCGCCTCCACATTCTTTGGTGATGCCCCCAAACCGATGTTTGACACCCCAGTAAGATGCTGGATGCACAAACAAGGTAACTTCATAACCTCCTTCTTCCCAGAAGGAAAAGTTGCTGGTGAGGATTATGACTTTTTCTACTTCCCTGGATTGGAAGAAGAATATGGAAAACCAGTACTTGTTGCTGGTGACATTTATACAATGTTTAACGATCGACCAGAAACACGCGCTGTCATTCAATACTTCTCGACTGGCGATTCAGTAAAAGGCTGGGTAGAAGCTGGTGGTGCAATTTCCCCACACTTAGACTCAAGTCTGGATTGGTATACCAATATGATCGATCGTGGAGTGGCTGAGATTATTTTGAACGCATCATCTGTTCGTTTTGATGGTTCAGATCTTATGCCAGGTGAAGTTGGTGCTGGATCGTTCTGGAAATCTATGACAGATTACGTAACAGAGTCAATTGATCTTGATACCGCGTTGAAACAAATTGATGCATCATGGCCAAAATAATAAATTAAACGTATCATTTCAATAAACCGTGGTTGGATGGTGTTTTGGGCGGGAATTCTCGCCTAAAACACCAAGACCGCGAAAAATTGAAATGATTCAATTATTCATTATAATTTAATAGATTGATGCATTCACTGAGTGAAGGAGTAGTAAAACTGAATAGAATCAGATTTCTGCTCCTTCATTCCATATTTGGTGAAGGAGGGCATTGGTTATGCAAAAGAAACCTTTCTCTGGTATAGTGACCATTTTTACCTCAACAATTGGTAGAATCGCTGTCTCAATCCTAGTTCCATTACTTACTTTTTTAGGATTGTGGCAAGGATATATCTTTCTTCGAGATACTGAGGTTAACCAATTCATTGTTGTAATGGTAGCTATTTTATGGGGTGTGGGTGGTGTTACATTACTCTATTATGTGACCAATTGGTTGGTAGAGAAATTACCCAGTGAATGGCGAAACCGTTTACAACCATTCATTTTCGTTGGACCAGCTTTAGCAATACTAGGTTGGTTCTTAGCAATTCCAACTTTCAGAACCTTACTTTTGAGTTTTCAAGATGCAACAAGTAGAAATTTTGTTGGGATTGATAATTATGTTTTCGCCGTAACAGATCGAATCATGATAGAAGCATTTCGAAATAATCTATTGTGGTTAGTGTTTGGGACTTTTTTCACAGTAGCTTTAGGATTAATTATTGCGGTCTTGGCTGATAGAAGTAAATTCGAAAATGTTTATAAAGTGATTATTTTTATGCCCATGGCGATTTCTTTTGTTGGTGCCGGCGTTATCTGGAAGTTTATATATACCTATCGAGGTGAGGGAGCAGGTATTGCTGAAATTGGCTTACTGAATGCGATTGTAATTGCATTGGGTGGCACATCTCAACCCTGGTTGCAACAACCCCCATGGAACAATTTCTTGTTGATCATCATCATGGTCTGGTTACAAACAGGATACTCAATGGTGATCCTTTCATCTGCAATAAAAGGAATTCCTTCAGAATTATTGGAAGCATCCAGGGTAGATGGCGCAAATGAATTCACAATTTTCTTTAATATCATCATTCCAACCATAAAAGGCACATTAATTACCGTAGCAACAACGATCATAATATTCAGTTTAAAGCTTTTTGATATTGTGCGTGTAATGACAGGAGGTAACTATGGAACCAATGTCATTGCTAATGAATTCTATTTACAGCGTTTTACGTATGGTAATTCAGGTCGTGCTTCTGCAATTGCTATTATCTTGTTAATTGCAGTTGTTCCAGTGATGATTTATAACCTACGCCAATTCAGGGAAAGGAAGGCTTTCTGATGAGTAAAAAACCAAAGAGTTTTAAGAACCAAAAGATGGTTTCAAGCCTTTTTGTCAATGGTGTTTTGATATTCATTTGCCTTATTTGGATTGTGCCTACTTTGGGTGTTTTGGTTACATCATTTCGTTATAGCGAAAATATATTTCGATCTGGATGGTGGACTGTATTTCCTCATAAAGGATATGTAGAGACACGTGAGATAAATATTGATCCTGATACCGACGTGAATGGTCCGATTACGATTGATGGAGAGACTCATACCTTTGAAGAATGGCGTGAAGGGATCATAATGCCGGATGGTGATCGATATACCTGGTATGGTAACAAACGAACTCTGCTGGTAAAGGTTGAAGAACGGAAATGGGTTGGATTTGAAACCAATCTGACACTAGATAATTATAAAGATACCTTAACTGGAAAAGAAATATCATTTACTGATGGTATGGGAAATACGATTGTTCGGAAAGGAAATGACCTGGGTGGTGCGTTCTTAAATTCGATCGCAGTATCAATCCCTGCAACAATTATTCCCATCATGATTGCTGCATTTGCTGCTTATGGTTTTGCATGGTTGAATTTCCCTGGAAGGAAATTCTTCTTCACAATAGTTGTTGCTCTTTTAGTTGTTCCATTGCAAATAGCGTTGGTGCCAATACTACAAGACTACACAAAATTAGATCTCAATGGAACATTTTTAGCGATTTGGTTGGCCCATACAGGGTTTGGGTTACCCTTAGCGATTTATTTACTATTCAACTATATCAGCACAATTCCCCGTGAATTACTTGAATCAGCATTCATTGATGGTGCCTCACCCTTTACGATTTTTACAAAACTAGTTCTTCCATTATCTGTGCCTGCTTTGGCTTCATTTGCAATCTTCCAATTCCTATGGGTCTGGAATGATTACCTGGTAGCATTGGTATTCCTTGGTGATAAGACCAGGGTTGTGACAAGTGCTTTGGCAGCTATCGTAGGAGAAAAAGGGCAAGATTGGCATCTACTAACATCCGGTGCGTTTATTAGTATGATCTTGCCTCTTATTGTATTTTTAGCATTACAGCGTTATTTTGTTCGTGGAATGATGGCTGGATCAGTAAAAGGATAATTATTTTTTATGACAATTAACAAATTATGGTATAAGCAAGCGGTCATATATGAATTGAATGTCCGTGGTTTTTATGATGCCAATTCGGATGGAGTAGGTGATTTAAATGGTGTGACAGCTAAACTAGATTACCTGCAACACCTCGGGGTGGATCTAATATGGTTGTTACCTATTATGAAATCCCCAATGCGTGATGGTGGATATGATGTGATGGATATGCAGGATGTCAATCCGAATTTTGGTACATTAGATGATTTTGTTACTCTGGTGAATGAGACTCACCGTCGGGGGATGAGACTCATGGTGGAGTTAATTCCAAACCACACTTCCGATCAGCATCCATGGTTTCAAGCATCTCATGATCCATTGCATCCTGAGTATGAAAAATATAAAGATTATTATATTTGGAGCGATACAGATCAGAGGTTTTCAGATGCAAGAATAATCTTTATAGATTATGAAAAATCGAACTGGACTTTTGATCCCATCCGCGGTCAATATTATTGGCATCGTTTTTTCCATCACCAACCTGACTTAAATTATGATAATCCGGAAGTACAACGAGCAATGTTACGAACGATACAGTTTTGGATTGATTTAGGTGTTGATGCGATTCGTGTGGATGCACCACCTTACTTGTTTGAACGTGAAGGTGGCTCTTCTGAAAATTTACCGGAATCTCATGCCTACTACAAAAGATTACGAGCTTTTGTGGAAGCCTATTCACCCGAGATTATGTTGCTTGCAGAAGCAAATCAATGGCCTGAAGACACGATCGAATATTTCGGGGATGGAGATGAATTTCATATGAATTTTCATTTTCCCTTAATGCCTAGACTATTTATGGCATTAGCAAAATCGGATAGAACCCCAATTGATAAAATCTTAGCAAGAACTCCTGAACTACCTGAGATCTGTCAATGGGGAATTTTCTTGCGAAATCATGATGAATTAACATTGGAAATGGTCACAGAAGAAGAACGTGCGTTTATGTGGGATTATTATGCGCCAGATCCTGAGATGCGATTGAATCTCGGAATTCGAAGAAGATTGGCACCTTTGTTAGATAATGACCAACGCAAAATCAGATTAATGCATGGACTGCTGCTTTCATTTTTAGGTTCTCCAGTTTTTTATTACGGGGATGAAATTGGTATGGGAGACAATATCAAACTCCGAGACCGAGATGGCGTTCGTACACCAATGCAATGGGATGACACGATCAATGGCGGATATTCGGATGTTGAACCGCAGAAGTTGCGTATACCAGTTATTGATGATGAAATGTATGGGTATCAGAACGTAAACGTAAAAGCTGAGTTGGAAGATCCAACTTCCTTACTCAATTGGCTCAAAATAATGATTGTGATTCGAAAGCAACATGCTGTATTTGGTGAGGGCTCTTTAACGCTTTGTTCTCCTAAGAAGAAATCCATCCTGGCTTATGTTCGAGAAAATGAACAAGAAAAAATTCTTGTTATCAATAACTTTTCTTCAAGATCTCAAAAAGTTTCTTTAAATGAAATGTGTATTGACGACGTTGATTTACAAGATGTGCTCAATTTATACCAACCTGTGACGCTTGAGGACCGGACAGTAGTAATTGAAGCTTATGGATTTAGATGGTTTAAAGTAGGCCCTTTTTAAATGGAAGGTTATCAGTTTCCGGATAAATTTCTGTGGGGAGTTGCCACATCCGCTTACCAGATCGAAGGTGCATGGAACCAGGATGGAAAAGGTGAATCAATTTGGGACCGTTATTCTCACCGATCGCAGAATATTTTCAATAATGATACAGGTGATATTGCCTGTGATCACTATCACCGCATGCCCCAGGATGTCGAGTTAATAAGCAAGTTAGGCGTTAAATCGTATCGTTTTTCGATTTCCTGGTCACGTGTTTTACCTAAAGGTTTTGATGAAGTAAATCATAAGGGATTGGATTTCTATAAAAAATTGGTTGATGAACTACTAGCGGCCAACATTAAACCTTTTGTGACCCTTTATCATTGGGACTTACCCCAAACATTGCAAGAAATGGGTGGATGGGTCAATCGAGATACGGTATCTAGATTTACTGAGTATGCCCAACTAATGTTTTCTGCACTTGGAGATCGAGTGGATTTGTGGGCTACGCATAATGAACCACGGGTTGTTGCTTTTTTGGGGTATGGCGAAGCGGTAATGGCTCCTGGTATTGCGGATTTCTCAAAATCATATCAAGTAGCACATCATCTACACCTTGCCCATGGTTTATCAGTTCAGGAATTTCATAACCAAAGTCAACACGGAAAGATTGGTATCGTCATTGACAGTGAACATTCATTTCCAGCCAGCTTTTCGGAACAGGATTTATTGGCTTGGCAAAGATATTACGAACAAGATACTGGTTTATTTACTGATGCAATTTTTAAAGGTAAATACCCTGATTTACTGATGGATTGGATAGGTAGTATGCAACCAGATATCAAAGCTGGCGATATGGAAATTATCAGTACACCAATTGATTTCCTGGGGATTAATTACTACCGCGGTATGGAAGTCTCATACCACCAAACAGGAGGTTTTCTTAAATGTAAAACTTTTCAAGAAACACTTCCAATGGCTGGTTATACAGAAATGGGTTGGGGAGTCCACCCTTCTGGATTGCAAATAGTGCTGAAAAATATTAAAGATCGATATGGAAATATCCCGCTTATTGTGAGTGAAAATGGATGTGCTGTTCAAGAATATCCAGATGAAGCAGGTTTTGTTAACGATCAAGAACGGATTTATTATTTAAAATTACACATACAATCAGTATGGGAAGCTATTCAAAATGGTGCAAATGTAAAAGGATATTATGTTTGGAGTCTTATGGATAATTTTGAATGGGCTCAAGGATATCGGCCACGTTTCGGATTAGTCCGGGTTGATTATCAGTCTAAACAGAGGATTCCAAAGAAGAGTTTTTATTGGTACAGTAAATTAATATCAAATAATGGGTTTGATTAATAATGGATATTCAATATGAAGCTCAATTGACTTTCAATAGGTTAAAGCCTCGATTACAAGATCGATATTATGCCTTTAAAGAACAAAATCCGGAAGTTTGGAAGCAATTTTCTGAGAGGCTTGAAAAATATTTCCCAAAATTATTTGAGAATTTGTTTCCATTATATGGACAGGTATATGATGCAACTTTCTATATTGAAGAGCTATTTTATGTTATGGCTGATGCATGGATAGATCGCCCTGATGATTTGAAGCTTTTAGATAAAAAAAAGGAATCTGATCCACTTTGGTATCAATCGAATCAGGTTTTAGGTGCTGTTTGCTATGTAGATCTTTTTTCAGAAAATTTAAAAGGATTTTTTAACAAGATACCATATTTGTTAGAAATGGGGGTAACATATCTGCACTTGATGCCACTTTTTAAAGTGCCAAAAGGAGAGAATGATGGTGGATATGCTATTAGTAGTTACCGTGAAGTAAATCCTGATCTAGGCACAATTGATGAATTGATTTGTTTGGCAAAGGAGCTTAGGAAAAATGGAATCAGTCTGGTATTAGATTTCGTTTTGAATCATACTTCATTTGAACATGAATGGGCAAAAAAAGCTCGGGTTGGAGACCCTTATTATAATAATTTTTATTGGATTTATCCGGATAGAAAAATTCCTGATGCGTATGAAGCTCATCTAAGAGAAATTTTTCCTGAAGAACATTCAGGAGCTTTTACATATTTTGAGGATATCGATAAATGGGTCTGGACAACATTTCATTCTTATCAATGGGATTTGAATTATCAGAATCCTGCTGTTTTTGTTCAAATGGCAAAAGAAATGTTATTTCTAGCAAATATTGGTGTAGAAATTTTGCGTCTCGATGCAATAGCTTTCCTTTGGAAAAAATTAGGAACAAATTGTGAAACCTTACCTGAAGTTAAATTTCTAATTCAGGCATTTAATTGCGTTGCACGTATTGCTTCACCAGCTTTACTATTTAAGTCAGAAGCAATTGTTCACCCTGACGATGTAATAAAATATGTTTCGCAAGATAAATGTCAACTCTCTTATAATCCACTATTGATGGCATTAATTTGGGAAAGCCTTGCTACACGCGAAGTGAAATTATTAAATCATTCTATGACAAAACATTTTGCAATACCTGCAGAAAGTACGTGGGTAAATTATGTTCGTTGTCATGATGATATTGGCTGGACATTTTCTGATGAAGATGCTGCTGAATTATGGATAAATGGATTTGATCACAGGCAATTCTTAAATGAATTTTATCAAGGGAAATTTCCTGGAAGTTTTGCTCGAGGCTTACCTTTTCAGGAAAATCCAATAACAGGTGATGCAAGAATATCTGGATCTTGTGCTTCACTCGCTGGACTAGAAAAAGCCATCAATGTTGAAACAAAAGTTGAAGTGGACCTAGCTGTTAAAAGAATTGCTTTGATCCATGGAATTATTCTTACTATCGGAGGGATGCCATTAATTTATTTGGGAGATGAAATTGGCACTCTAAATGATTATGACTTTCGATTAGATCCTTTAAAAAATAAAGATAGTAGATGGGTTCATCGAACAAAATATAATTGGGACAGGTATCCAAGAAGAAAAAACACCAAAACAATTGAAGGAAAAATATACCAAAAGTTATTAGAATTCATCGAATTGAGAAAATCTCACAAGGTTTTTGGTAATTCAGACACTATTTTTTTTGACACGAATAATCCTCATGTTTTTTGCTACCAAAGAAATAATGAAAATGAAGCAGTAATTGTGTTTGCAAATTTTTCAGAAAAAATTCAAAAGATATTTTTAAAAAGTATATCTTCTGATGTGAATGGTGAAGTTGTGGATTTGGTAACAAATCAAAAAATTGATAAAGGTAGTATTGATTTAAGTCCGTATGATCTTAAATTTTTCAAATTAACAAGATGAACAATGGGAATTTAAGAAGTGAACAAGTTAAATGGTTGTTTATTATTTAATCATTAGTTTCATCACTTTGCTTATTTGGGGGTTTGATAAATTTCGAGCGAAATTCCAACAATGGCGAGTTCCCGAAAAAACACTTTATGGGTTAATTTTGCTTGGAGGTGGTATTGGGGCATTGGCAGGTATGTCTCTTTTTCGGCACAAAACCAGAAAACCACAATTTAAAATTGCTTCAATTGCCAGCATTGTGGTGCATTCACTTTTTTTCTTTTATTTTTCGCAGTAAACTTCAAATTAGATTACCACCGAACTGCAATATCCTGGTAGCGTCTTTTAGCAAATATCTTGGCAAGTATTACACCTGCAACAAATCCACCAATATGTGCCCAAAAGGCAACGCCGCCGACATCAGGACCACCCATTGATAAGACACCACTAAATAATTGCAGCACGAACCACAAACCCAAAACAATTGCTGCTGGGATTGTACTCATTTTTAAGAAAAAACCCAGGGGTATGATCGTTAATACGCGAGCTCTAGGATATAACACCAAATATGCACCAAGCACTGCGGCAATAGCACCACTTGCTCCAACTGTTGGAATTTGGGACATTGGATTGGTAAAAATATGTGCAAGAGATGCTACAAGGCCACCGATTAAATAAAATAACAAGAACCTACTATGACCCATGCTGTCTTCAACATTGTCACCGAATATCCATAAATAGAGCATATTCCCACCGAGGTGCGCTAAGCCGGCATGCATAAACATACTTGAGAAAATGTCTGAAATATCGCCCAATCCAATCCCACCTGTAAAACTTGCAGGAATGAGTGCAAACTGGTAAACAAGTGCGTCCTGATTTGGTCCGGCTAGCCATTGAAGAATAAAAACGAAAATGTTTGCAGCAATTAATAAATAGTTTATGAATGGTATTCTTCTGGTGGGGATTTGGTCTTTTATAGGGATCATGTTCTTTCTCCAGTCATCCTTTTTTGTTGTCTGAAAATTGAAAAAGGTTATAAGTTAAATTATAAGCATCAAAATAAATTTTGCCTAAAGTCTTATAAATGAATTAATAAACACCTTCTTTACTAACAAAAGGAAATTTAAAATATACACTAGTCATGACTGTAAAGCCCTATTTATTAATTCTTTTGACAAGAAAATCCAATCCCCCAAGCAAAATGGTAATGGCACCAATGGGTAAAAATGCACCAAGTAAGCAAATCAATCCTAAGAGGGCAGCTTGTAACCCATAAAAAATGGCAATCAAACCCAAGCCCACTACGAAAAATAAAATGATTCCACCAAAAATTAGTTGAATATTGGTTTGTTTTGCATATTTACGCATGTCTTGAGACATAATTTAGGTTTCCAATCTACATTTGGATAGAAAATTCTTTATTTACCTAAATGGCAAATAATCCCGTTCAACACGTGGACTGATCTGGCAGGTAATTTCATATGGGATCGTGTTTAATTTTTCAGCCCATTCGTAGCAACTGATTTCTTCCTGCCCACTGGCTCCAATCAAAATAACATCATCACCAACTTTTATATCGGTTTCTGGTCCCAAATTAACCATTGTTTGATCCATACAAACCCGCCCTGCAACCGGGTAAGACTTACCATTGATGAGAACACGCCCTTTGTTTGAAAATAGACGATTAAAACCATCAGCATAACCAGCCTGAATAGTGCCAATCCAGGTATCTTCTCTAGCCACCCAGGTTCTCCCATATCCTATACTCGTGCCTGCTGGAATTTTCTTTAGAAATGAAACTTTGGTAAGGAAACTCAAACCTGGTTTTAAAGGAATGATACGTGGCGTCTCATCACTTGGATAGTAACCATAAATCATAATTCCGGGGCGAACAATATCCATCCAACTTGATGGATGCGCTAATACACCAGCCGAATTTGAGCAATGAGCCAAATTGATTTTTCGACCAATCGTTGAATTTACATTATTGATAATTGTTTGAAATTTTTGAATTTGATTTTGTGTGTATTCCAAATCCGATTCGTCACTGACAGGTAAATGGGAATAAATACCATCCAGAAGCAGGTGAGGACAATTTTTTTCAATGTATTCCGCATAATTTACGGCTTCCTCAGGTTTTACACCAATTCGTCCCATGCCTGTATCAACTTTAAGATGAACATCCACAGTTGTTCCTATTTTTTTACAAGTTTCTTCTAATAAATCAATATTCTGATAATCACAAACCGTCAAGGTTAATTTGTGATTGATCGCATCTTCCATTTCCTGAGGAAAAGCAGGACTAAACTTAAGGATTGGTAATTTAATACCTGCGTTTCTTAATTGAGCCCCTTCAGGTACAGAGGCAACTCCGAGCCATTGCACACCAATTTCCTCTGCTAATTTTGAAATTGCTACCGCCCCGTGACCATATCCATTAGCTTTAACAGGAATTAATATTTTTTTATCAGGACCAATTAATTTCATAATGGATTCAATGTTAAATCTAATGTGATCAAGATGAATTTTTGCAATGGTTTGTTGAAACATAGTGTCCTCTATAGTGATCTAAATGGAATTTTGTCAGTATATCATCATTTGGTAATTTTTGACCAACGTCAATTGCAAAAAATTAAAGCCTTCGCACTAAATAATTGCGATAATTTTTTACTTTAAATTGTTGTTCAAATAAACCAAAACCCAAACAAACGGCGCATTCCAATTGATTGTCACTTCATTGGTTGTGTAAGACCCGATATCATCAATATAACGTTTAGATTCAGGGAGACTCTGCAAATTTGCATTGTTTGCAGCCGGATCTTCAGGATTAGCATTTGGCCCCCCTGACAGAGCTCCAGCTGGAGGTGGTGGAAATCCATTTGCAGGATCATTTGACCAAAATCGATGATGTGGGTGCTGCATCGTATAGGTACCATATCCTGATACGTAGCTTTGATTTACAGGATTCTTTCCCAACATATAATCCATACTTTGTACGACTGAATCCAGGTATTTTTGTTCACCACTTAATTTGTGAGATACACTCATTAAAATTAAGTTGTTCATGATCAAACCATTTGAACCCCATGGATAAGCGCCCTTTAGCAACACACCATACCCATCTTGTTGTTGGAGAAGAAGCAAATCTTCAGCAAAATCTATTAATTTTGTTTGAAGAATTTGTTTTTCACTATCACCCAAGCCATTATCTACCGTAAGAAGAGAAAGGGTCCCTAATGATCCAGTATGTCCCCAATCAAATTGTTCTACTAAACCAAATTTATCGCTATTGATGAGAAAATCCTCATAGTCTTTATTGCCAGTGGTGATAAATAACTCTGCAGCTGCCCAATAGAATTCATCTCGGACATCCGCGTCATCATAGTTACCGCCACCTTGACCAGGAGTGTTTCCATAGAATAGATCTGGGTTTGCTAACGCTGCTTCCCAGGCTTTTTCAGCGGCTATTAAGCATTCTTTAGAAAACCGAGGGTCTATAACCTTCCAAATTCTCGCACTCTGAGCTGCAGTTGCAGCCAAATTCAAGGTTGCAGCTGTCGATGGAGGAAATAAGTATCGCCCAGTTCCTGATATTTCATGGTTGTTGTCGTTATTTACTTCTGTGGGTGGCTGCATAGGAATTGGTGCCCAGCTCTCATCATGAATTTTGTGATGAACCATGCTAGCCTTATCATATCCTTCTGGAATTTGCATCGATAGTAGGAATTCCATTTCCCAACGAGCTTCATCTAACAAATCCGATACACCATTTGCACTTTCAGGAATTGTTAACGAGCCATCTGGAAATGCATCTTGGTATTGTTCATACAAATTCAGCAAAGTCCAAACAGAAATACCACCATTTACCACATATTTGCCAAAATCTCCCGCATCGTACCAACCGCCAGCAACATCTAAAACATAATCACAACCAGGCCAGGTGTTTCCTTCAGCATCTTTTCCCTGATAGCAGGTAACATTGTTATCGCTGATATGTCCAGCAGGTCGGCTCCACAGTTCACCAACGAAATCTGGATCAATAGGAATACCACTTCGATTATGGTAGAAATATGCCATGGCATCTTTCGTTAATTGCTGAAATAAGTTTTCAGCAATTTTAAAATCCGCACTTTCCAGGTTCTCAATAAGAATTTTAAAATGATCACCTGTTTCTGAAAATTCGGAAAAATCGATGCTGTGAAGATGATCCCCAGATGTATGGTCGAATCCTTTGACTTTCGTTGTACCTGAAAGCAAGTTTTCTCCATCCCCGTTAATTAACATCCAACTCAAAGACACAGTGGATTCATGAGCTAACAAAGCAATTTTTATGGATGATGGATAATAACCAACCTGATTTAGGCTTACCATAGCAGGAATTATATCAGGTGTTGGTGTTGTTGCTGCCGTAGGAATGATTTGCAAACCACTTGGTTCTGGAATGTCATCTCTCCCCAATTCAAAAAATATTCCTCTTCCAAACAAATATGGATATTGCCAGGAATTATCATCTGTATCAGCGTTTGACCAGATCAATTTTACATCCCGATCCTGGCTGGTTGCACCATTTATTTGAGCTTGAAAACCAATTTCTAATCCATGTTCAGGTTTCATAATTCCTTGATGAGGAATAGCAACTTCAAATCCCCAACCATCATCGGTCTTAAAAACAAACCCTTTAACTGGCACATCCGTGCTGAACACACCGGTTATGGTTAATCCTGCGGGGTCGGTATTGCCTATATCCGCGGCATTTATATTTAATTGAAAAATGTCCGTTTTGTAACCGGTTGCGTTCAAGTCATCGGACGCATTAATATAAAATTCCATTGAATCTTCATTCCAAAACTCAGTTCCGTGTTGTCCGGCGATGATATTTTGATCAGGCATTTGCATCGTAATATAAAAATTATCTAAATCCGCCGCTACTGAAAAATGAAAAGAGCCATTTTCGTTGGGGTTTTCAGGCACAAGTGGTCCTTTATCCACAAAATAAAATGGTAGATCATTCCAATCTTCCAAATTTCCATCGAGGACAACGTCAACAGGGTAAGGAATATAAATTACCTCACCTGGAATTTGGTCAGGAATGAAAAATTCTCCCGATTGATTTCCGGTCTCCTGGCTTGTCGGCGAACAAGCTGTAAATAAAAGAATAAAAATTAGCACAACTGATAGACTGAAAGGAATGTTTTTCATAGAACCTCGAGAAAAAAATAGATAATTCCTTGGTTACTCAAAGAATGGAATATGTTTGGAATAAATATGGTTTTTCGTGTTTTTTGGATTTCTATAGAAAAGCGATCTGAAGATTTTGAATAATTAATAAAGTTCTAAAAGTGAATCAGAAATTAACATTGATTCCCTTTTAGAAGTATTTAGTGAAATTTTACTATTTTCGTTTGAAAAAACGGTAAACTGCAATGACAATTACCGCACCGACAAAAGCAGTAATGATACTGGTTAAGTTCACACCACTCATAAAGTTCGTACTAAACAACAAACTTGATATCCAGCCACCTACAAACCCACCTATGATTCCTAAAATCATATCAAGTAACATACCGGTTTTTGTTTTCATGACCCAGGATGCCAATAGACCTGCAATTAATCCTACTATAATTGTTGCTAAAATTCCCATAATATTTCTCCTTATAGTTTAGTAATTTTTTCCTAGTAGTTTCTTTAGTCAGTCACTCAAATCAAGTTAATGACTCAACAAGTTTTCTTAGGTTATGTAATGTTTTCTTGACCCTGATCGCATCTTTGGGATTTCCACCCGCTACAAAATTCCCAAGGATACCACCACCCATTAATGTGTCAAAAACATAATCGATTTTTGTTTCATCCCGCGCTAAACCTAAAAATCCACCTGTTGCTTTTAGTTTAAATTTATGTAAATCCTTGTCATCCCCTAATTGAGTTAGAATTTCCAGATATTGCTGCGGTTCTAATGCGACAATAGTCCCATGACCAACCTGCCCATCATCAACCCATTCGAATGTTCCTCCGGCTGTAACTGCTGTAACCTTTGATACACTGTCGAATCCAGGGAACCATTGTGACCAATATTTGGGGTCGGTCATAATTTGCCAGACCTTCTCTACAGGAGCATCAATTTCCACATCTCTCTCAAATTTTGGCATACTTATTTCCTCCTCTTGGTTTAAAAAGAATCTAATCCAATTCTGAGGTAAATCTTTTTCATCGATTTTGTTTTCAAGAAAAGGTAAACCCCTATTTCTGACCGTTACTTATTTTCCAGTCTATACAACATTGTAGAACGGATCAAAGCGAAAGTCAATTAAAAATGGAATGATTCGTTTTCCGATAAACCAAGATGGCAAAAAATATTCACATGGAAAATGATTGATGTATCAATCAGCCAGGTCATAAACTGATTCAACATAATCAACCGCTCCCATACAATCCCCCAACAGATTTGGGTAAATGGCATCCCAATACATATTATCTCCATTAGCCCAGGCTGCTTCCATTGCAGTACCAACACAACCAGATCCGGCATGGTAATTTGCTACAGAGATTCTCCACATTTCTTCATAGGTGGATACTTCATTGATAGGCAGCTGGGTAATATTCTTAACCATTTGAGCAACCTGTGTGGAGCTCGCTTCAAATGTCGCTGCTAGTAAAGCGATTTCCTGGTCGGTTCCAACATCGGATAACACCAATCCTCGCAATAAGGATTGATCCTCCGGGTCAAGGTTAGAATATCCTGCAGAACAGGTTTCAACTGAGATCAATGTGTTGCATTTTTCCAAAAAGATAGGTGTATTCCAATTTAACAATAAGTCTGCGCCATTTTCGGTGATTCTACCTAATCCAAATTCTTTCGCATGCACAGGGTGTGGCCAAAACTGGGTTTCCTGAGCAATAATTCCCTTGAGTAACCGAGCAGGAACGGAAAATTCTAGCGACGATTGAAAAATCTGCTCATCATATTGATTTTGCCATTCTTCAACTTTATCCTGAGCAAGACGTTCTCCACAAGGGTTAGCGGTATTATTATCAACCAAACCAAATCCTGAACATGTGCTACCATCTACTTTTCCTGTAAGAATTAACTTTCCAGCCAGATATAGAAATCGATTATTTGTTTTTAATTCCCCAGGAGAAATAGGTTGTTCAAATAAATACCCATCCGGATGATTAAGTATTGGAATTAAATGCCACTCCTCTGATCCAACGGGGGCACCACCTTCAATTCCAGCACCTATAACATCCACACGAAACATATCATTCTTGTTCTCATCCGGCACATTTCTCAAAGTAAAAATTATGTGTTCACTTTCATCCCCAAAATCGGAGGTTGCCCAAAATTCAACTTCAACACCTTGATCATAAGTAATGGGCATACGTAAATCACAGAACGATTCATCACATTTTTTTTCAGTCGAACCAATTTTCACATGCATGCTGATTACATTATGATCAGATAATGGCTCTTCACCATTAAATCTCATAATGAGACGTTCATCACACCAGGAACCTGGTACACAATTTAGCATCTCAACACTTAATTTTACTTCTGGCAATTCAACCAATTCTTTAACGAGTTGGATACTTTTGCCCAAATAACCAATATAGACACCTTCGCATTCACTCGCATCCTGACCTAATAATGCTTCATTACAGGCAGGTGTTTCCCGCCAGGTTAATAATATTTCATCTCCACAATATGAACGGATTTCCTGTCCGCTTGGATAATTGGTGTGGGTGACATAAATATCACAAACTTTTATCCCGTCACTCCAACGTGAAAAACGCCAATGATTAGCCATTGTTAAACGATCCTCAAAGGCAAGACGTTTGTAATCTTCTGCAAAAACACTGTAGGAATTCATCCAAAATGGTTGTAGAGTAAATGACAAAGCAAAAATTAGCGCTAGGAGGGTTCTCCATTTGTTAATTGTTATGCGCTGTTTTGGATACCTCTGTTGCCATTTTTTTTCTACTATATCTCTCATCCTGCATCAGAATCTCATAATTAAATTATTCAATTACCACCCACTTATGTAGTATGGTGATTGAACTGCGTAGTTGGGAGGATAAACCGTTACCAAATTTCCATTTAAAACCTGCAAAATGATTGCGTTCTGACTGTTTTGGCCCGTCGCATCAAAATTAACCGTTCCTATTAGGGTTTCCCGTTGCTCAGGGAGGAGATTTCTCATTGTAGTCGTTAATTGTTCACGATAATCGATGAGTTGATCTCCAGTTAATTCTTGTGTTTTACTTTTGGTTGAAACTTTGAATTCTAATTGTTCCAATGCATCCGCCACAATATGAAGAGCGGCATATGTTTCGATATTTCTTGAAACAGGAATCGTCTCTTTGTAACCGTTCCTCTGGCTGAAAACCGCAAAATTTTGTGAAAAGTCCTCTATTCCAACCCATGGCAAATCGCTTGACCAATTGGATAAAATAAATACTTGCCTTAATTTGGTATAAATTTTTTCATTTTCATCAAACAGAAAACTTCTCTCCAAAAAACCAGGACCATGACCAATGATCATATTGGTGCTGAAGCGTTGTGATTGCAATGCACCAAAAATATTTTCCGTCTGATTTTTTGCACTGGAAATGATATAAACAACTTCAGGAGCAATTTCAACTATTTCTTCAGCCAGAGCTGTCAGATCACTGCTTCGGGTACTGAATGAGTAGTAACCAGCAACATTCAAATCCTGTGACATCGCTGTAGACGCGGCTACTACCGCAGAACTTTCCCCGTAAGCAGATTGTTCATATAAAATGACCACGCTTGCTCCAGGACCTAATTCACTGCGCACCATCTCGAAAGCAGTCTGTGCATCTGAGTCGTTGGTTGATTTCATGCGAAATATCCATTGATTGCCACTTTGGGTGAGTTCATCATTCGTTTTGATGGGGATAATGAATGGTACTTTGAAATATCCAGCAATGGCAGCTGCCCGCATGGTTGGATCATTGGTTGTACCACCAATAATGGCTAACACATTCTCATCAGCTAGTTGTAAAATGGAAACCTGTGCGGATTCGGTACTGGTGACTTCACCTTCATTTTTGTAAACTAGCTCAATAGGGCATCCCTGAATTCCCCCGGAAGCATGTATTTCCTCGAGCGCCATTTCATAACCTTTTCTCTGCTCTAAACCAGACTCCATATCCTCATCGGCGATTAATACGCCAATCCGGATGGGAAGACATTGGGTTTCTGTTGTTGGTTTCCCAAAGGAACACCCAGACAGAATGAGTGTCAGTACGATGAAAAGGCTATTCCATTTTTTTATAAATTTCATTCCATGCTCCGATTTTTTTCTAAATTTACTTTTCATAACAAAAAAGAAGCCCAATTGATTTGATCTATCATGCATTTATTTCACACCAATAATCTATTTACTGTACAGTATGTGTAACATTAGCTGAAGTTATAGTTTTATAATTAGCGTCACCAGAATAAGTTGCGGAGATTGTCCATGATCCTGCTGGGGTCAATATGAAACTGCATGATCCACCTATAACACTCCCTGTGCATTCCTCTTCATAATCAGTGCCCGAAACTTTTGCAGTGGCTGTTGCTGTGATTGTTCCTGTAGGTGTCCCAGTTCCTGGTGAAACAACCTTAAGATCAAAAATCACATTAACTGTTTGCCCTATACTCGAAGGTCGAGGTGTAGTTGTTATTGATAATGATGTTGTGGCTTGGTTGACTGTTTTATTTTCCGAATCATTACTTGTTTTGAAATTAACATCACCATTGTAAGTAGCAGTAATTGTCCAATCTCCAACGACCGGCAGGCTTATCCCGCACTTCTTGTCAGTTGATGATAATAAGATTTGACAAGTTTGTGTTGTTGCCCCGGTTTTTGTAGCTGATATTGAGACACTCCCTGTAGGAGTACCACTTCCAGGGGATTTCGCTATCACAGAGGCAGATACATCAAACGCTTGACCAACAACGATTGCGGTCGTAGGTACACTAACTGTCGTTGTTGTATCAGCTTGATTAACTGTATGAGATGTGCCAACCGAGGTGCTACTAATATAGGTAGACGTTGTACCCTGATAATACGCTTTAATCGTCCAGGTTCCAATTACTGGGAAGGTTATATTACAGGATCCAGACCCACTAGAATTTAGAGTTATCCCAGAACTACAATTAACTACTTGCCCACCCGTATGTTGGGCATTTACGGTCACTGTTCCGGATGGTTCATCTCCTGTTACACCATCTCTTTCCACTTTCACAGAGACTGCTACTGACTGGCCGGTTACGGAAGGGGTTGGGTTTATTAAGGTAATAGTTGTTTTTGTAGGCACTTTATTAACCAGATGAGTATTAGAGCCTTCGCTCCCACCAAAATCTGTATTACCTGAATACACCGCCTTGAGAGACCAGGTTCCTAAGGCGTTAAATGTAAGGTTACAACTCCCAACACCTGAAGTATTAATGGAAATGGCACAAGTAAGGTCTGTTGCACCTTCAAGTTCTGCAGTAATATTTACAGTACCTCCTAGTGTTCCGCTTCCGATACTTGTTTTAACAACCGCAACATTTATTGCAACTTGTTGACCCAATACTGAAGGGGTTGGGTCAACAGTTACGTTGGTAGAAGAGGTTAATTTTTGAACAGTTTGGGTGACAGTATTAGAGCTAGACAAATAATTAGCGTCTCCCTCATAATCAACTTTAATAGTCCATTCACCAACTGAATTAGGAGTGATTTTACAATTCGCTTTGGCGTCAACCAAGACTACGTTTTTGCACTCTAAATCAGTACTACCATCTTTTGATGCAACAAAATCAACCTTTCCAGTGGGCAAAACATCTCCTACCGAAGATGGATTTACAGTTACCTGTATTGTGATTTCTTGATTAAGATAGGAAGGATTGGTAGCAAGATTAATATTGACTGATGAATCCGCTCTTCCCACAGTTATATTTTCAGTAGAACTGGTGCTTGTTAAGTAATTTGTTGTTCCTACATAAACTGCTTTAACCGTTCTCGTTCCCTGGGTGAAAAATGTATATTTGCAATTGCCTTCAGAAGTTGTTGCATCCAAAGTTCCACTACAAAGTACAGTATTATCACTAAGTTGAATTTGGAAACTTCCTCCTGGTCTTAATGTATTTAGTGTATCAGCTCTTACACGGACTTTAAATGTTACTTCTTGTTTAACTTTAATAGTTGTTGGATCAATATCAATAATCTCAATGTTGGTCGGAGCTGGGTCAACTTTTTGAGTAACAATAGCAGAGGTTGAACCGGAGAATTTATCGTCATTTCCTAAATACTTTGCTTCAATTTGTCTCGCTGCTCCAGCTGCTTTTAGGGTTAAACTACAGGAACCCGTTCCTGAGGATAAATTTACCTCACATTTTTCACTTGCTTCGGTACTACCCACAAAATATACTTCAACTTTTCCAGTCGCTGGTGCTGGAACACTTGAATTTACTTTAACTGAAACTAATACTGATTCACCAACTTTTTTGGTAATTGAATGATCACTAGTAATTTCTGTTGTAGTGCTGGCTTTGCTAATGGTTAGAAGTTTGGCAGCTGATGAACTGGAAACATATTCTTTGCTACCAGAATAAGTAGCAACAATTGACTTGTCTCCAGACGTCTCAAATTTAATCGAACATGAACCTTTTCCATTTGTGTCGAGATCACTCGTAGTACAGGTATTTCCATCAGGTGAAGAAACAAGAGTTACTGTTCCCGTTGGAACATTGCCACCAGGCGGATCAGGAACAACTGAAACGCTAAACAAAATATTGTTTCCCACAACCAGATCACCTTCAACATTAACTATGGATGTCTTTGAATCTTTCTTAACAGTGTGTTCAATACTTGTTGATTCACTTGATAAATAATCAACGGTACCCAGGTATTTTACTTTCACAGACCTTTTGCCTTCTGATAAAAAGGTAATGGTGCATGTACCGAATCCATCTGCATTGAGTGTTGGATTTGGATCGCATTTTTCTCCGGTACTGGCTTCAACTACCGCTTGGCCAGACGGAATAATGTCTGGATTTGTACTACTTGGATCCAAAGAAACAGCAAAGCTAAACGTTACTGTTTCACCTAAAGCTGAAGGAGTTGGATCAGGGAAATTTAAAAATGTAGAAGTTTTAGCAGGTGTAACTTGATAATTATTATTGATCGCTTGACTGCCTAAATAATTCGGATCTTCCGAATCTAGATATTCTACTGTAATTGATTGTGCACCACTTTTTTTGAATATTACAGAACAAGATCCTTCACCTGTAATTTTGTTTAGCTTGACAGTAGGACATACAGGTTCCGCTCCTACTATTACTCTGACATTTCCAGTCGGCACTCCACTTCCTGGAGAAATTGCACTCACCCGAAAACTAATCGAGGTTGCCTGACCGACTGAATTAGTGGTAGGAGAAAAAGAAGTGATTATTGTTGTTGTACTAGCTTGATTTACTGTGTGGTAATAAGGTATTCCTGTTTCACTAGGTTCAAAATTGTCATCTGCATAATATCGACCAATAATGTTTTTCGTTCCTACAGTTGGAATTACTAAGTTACAACTCCCTTTCCCTAATGAGTTTAATGTGGCTGAACATTTAACGTCTTCTTCACCTTCAATTAATATATCGACAATCCCAGCCGGAACGATATCCCCGGGAGTATTTGCTTTAACCAAGAAATCAACCTTCAAAGGTTGACCGACAACAGTTGGAACAGAACTAATAAATAAATCTATTTCCGTTGGTGCTTTATCAACCTGTAATTGTTCGGAAATTTCATCTTTGATACCATCATAAATATCATTCCCTGTATAAGACAGAAACAAGTTCAGTTTACCTTCATCCAGAAAGGTTACTGTACATCCTCCTTGTGCAGACATTGGTTTTCCATCAACAGAAGTTAAATTCACAATACAAAGAGTCTCACCTTTCTTATCAACTACATTCACTTTTCCTGTAATGGGTGAAGTTGCAACAGGATTTTCAGGAGAAATAACAAATGAAATTTTTGTTGCTTGGCCAATCACCACTGGGTTATCGGAAAATTTTGGTTGTTCATCAAACACCGCAGTCTCACCAACCACATCCAAACCCACCGGATAAGGAGCAGAGGATTTGCGAACATAATTCTCATCCCCACTATACGTGGCAGTGATCTGTTTATTCTTTTCACTTGTATTCAAGGTTAATTCACAGGCATGCACCGGCAAATCCACAGGCTCACAGGTGTCAAAACCATCCGTTACCACAACTGAGCCACTCAATTCTGGCCAACCCATTGCTACTGGATCAACAATTTTCCCCGTTGCATCAGCAGCATACACACTGTAATAAACCATCACTGAATCGCCACGATTTATGACAGTATCCGGCACAATCTTGTTTATTTCAATATAAGCATTCTTCTTCGTCGGATTGACTGTCACTTCCAAAATGGCAGCAGAAGATAGATCGCCATTATAGGCAGTCAACACATAAGAAGTAGTATTGTTGACATTAAAGGATTTAAATCCTTGTGCTGGTAAATCTGCCAGAACTACACCATCAATACTTGAAATTTCAATGCGATCCTGAACACCGGAAACCGACCAGGAGAATTCCACTGCCCCACTGCCAACAATCTCTTCCGGCGCAACCTTGAAGAATTCCACCGTTGGTGGTTGTGGTTCAGCACCAGGTTCCAACACACCAATCGGTAATAAACGAATCTGTTCCAAATCTCGGTTTTTCACCGTGAGCACAAATTCCATGGATGCTTCCGGGAAGAAGGTCAGCTCACCTTCCAAAGGATATACCTCTTCAAATGGAGCAATCATTACATTCTCAACACCAATCCCGGATACTTTCCAAATGATCGTAACCGGTTCGCCTTTGATTATGGTTGTATCAGAAAGACTGAATTCTTCAATAACAATGGTCGGTTTTTGCGCATGGATGAATTCACTTTGAAATTGGGAACCACTGTCATTTTTTGCTTCAAGAACGATTAATGAATCATTTCTTAACGTCACCGTTCTTTCATTGTTGAACTCTTGAGGAACCAAAGAAGCCAAAACCCCATCTGCAGAATTCGGAGTTGACGCATTCATCTCTTGCGGGGTTAATGACGTCCGAATGCCATCTACGGTCAGATAAGCTTCATCGGCATTGGCAATAGACCATTTTATGGTGATATCATCACCCTCAAATATTCGTGTTTTATCAACAAAAAATGTAGAAATTTCAGGTGCAGGCGGAATAGCCAGCACAGTGATCGGTTTACTGCGCACATCCTCCATTCTGAGCATTCTTGAAAGCCAGTTTCCAGCTACCAGGGTGTATGTTTCAGCAGTATCATCAGGTACCACTTCTATCTGGTTTTGCGAACCACTTATCTCCTGATTTGCACCTTCAATTCTTATATTTGTTGTGAATGGTGAAACCTTCCAATTGAGTACTGCTGGATCACCCAAGGCAATCACATCCTCCACTACATTAAAATCTATGATTCTGGGACGTAATATGAAAAACGCGCTCAATAACAACAAGATTATTGCCATTAGGATGCTAAATATCCCCAATAATGGCCTGCTAACGAATGTACCAGAGACTATTCTGGAAGCGGCCGCTTCATTCATAGATTGGGTGGTTACATTATATTGATATTGTCTAGGCCGTAATCTAACCAGATTGCGTTTGACAGGCATGATGCGAACAGGAACATCAATCTCTTCACCTGGTCTAACAGATATTTCAGCTTGCTTAGCCAGAAATACCTCATCACGCGTTTGAAATTCAAATTTACAGCCATTCTCATCATCTTGTGCCATCACCAGATAATTTGTGACTGAGTTTCCCTGATTGATGATTGGATAATGGGTAATAGCAGAATTTTTACTAAAGGAAACGCTTTTATATCTCGGGTTTAAATTTCCTACCGCAAATTCGTAATAAGGATTGATTGTAAGTTCTACCCGATCCCCACCAACTTGACCGGGGTAGTTGCTGGATGCGACTTTAATTAGGACAGGATAATCTCCTGCTTCGCTTTCAGGGTTTCTTGGTGGTGTGATCTGTATTTCTACTCGTCCTCTGCCACCTTCATTTAAATTGACGCGTTCTGGTGTGATTTTTACCCATTCCTGAGGAACACCGTCGACCTGAACATCAAAGGAAGCAACAATCGAGCCACCATTGATGATTGTGAGTGGAAAAATGGCAGTTTGTTCAACATTAATGGTTTGTTTTAGTTCATGAATTTCAACTAATATCACATCACTGGTCGGGACAAAATCGATTTTTGATGTGATAGGGTGCTGAGTATTTGGTGTGTTTGTTACTGCTGCAGGACTGGCAACTGATGGGGAAAAATTAGCCGGTGTTGAAATTGTTTCTTCATTAAATTCTGGTGAGATTATAGAAAGTTTAGCACCGCCATTTCCACCATTTTTCTGAATCAAATTCATAGAATAACCACTGAAACTCACCTGACTGATATCCATCACCTCAGCTGTCTCATTATCAGTCAAAGCAACTCCATCAACCTTGATATCGGCATCAGGATTCAAACTCACAACCAGATAGGGAGATTGACGGAAGTCAATCATTAAATGGAAAGGCATTACGTTTGGATCCTGAACAACAATATCATTTTCAGGATGACTTCCAATATTTAAAATACCTTTTTCATAATTTATTTCATGAAATTCCATTTTTTGGGTAGGGGCGGTAAATTCAGTCATAATTACTCCTATCAACCAATGCTAGATTACGAATCTAGCTAACCAACTAATGAATAAAATAGCCCAAGTACTATTGATCACCCCAGTACTAAGTACCAATAAGAATGACAAAATCCAAAATATTGGAGAAAGTCCAGCAATTGAGAAAGTAAACTGAGTTTTTATATCAGAGGGTTCTTCGTTCAATAGCTCATTTTTTGAATCCATTTGGCGGACAAAAACCTCAATAAAGTATTCGGATGTGCGATATGGGTGAAGTGGGTCAATTGACAGTTCCAGGTTGAATGTGTCTCCTGGTTTAAGCGTTGGTGTTTCAAGATAATTTGCCAGCGAAACCTCTCGATACTCCACTGAAGACTTGATTGAGGATACGGATGTTTTGTTTGCTAATGCTTTTTCATATACCTGAATTGGCTCGTTGGAGTTTAAATTTTTTCCCGCAGAAGGTTTGTTTTGATCCTTGTCTTTCGGTGAAATTTGATTTACCTGACCTTTCAGTTGGTCAACCGACCGTAACTTTTGTTCCGGCATCTGCATTTTCGTGCTGGCATCCTGAGAAGCTTTTTGTAACTCGCCAGATTTTTCTTTTAAGGATCGTCCAACTGATCCCGGTATCAAAGAACCAAATGAACTAAGAATCCCTGAAACCAATCGAAGAAAGCCTAATCCTTTTTTGGATTTCTCTTTTGCTTTATTGGCTGATTCTTCTAATTTTTTCTTGGCATCATCCTTTTCATTTGGATGCTCACTTTTACTTACCGATTGGTTATCGGATGAGCTTGCTTGAGAATCATTTGTCGAAGAGGAAGTAGAAATTTGTGTATTGACGACTTCTTCTTCATGTTTCTCTAAAATTATTCTTTCAACCGCATTGGATTTCTGTAAGGGAACCCCTTCTAAAGAACACTGATAATTTAATTCGTTTTTTGGTAGATTAAATCGCACCAAAAAATTTTCATTCACATTTCCGCGATTTATAACTCTTATAATTCTTCTCACGGTCTGCGATTTCCACTTAATCTTAAGGATTATTCGGATCAGAACAAAGGAAATTAAAATTGCCAAAACCAAAGCTAACAAAGAAAATCCAAGAACGATCAGGATTGCCAGCGTATCAGGCAGAGAATTTAAATAATTTCCAACAAATGTATTTATCATAATGACATCTCAATCAATTTAATCTGTGTAAAATTCTCACTCATCTGAGCTCTCCAGTGGATCTTCCGTTGTGACTTTCAAAACCTGGACTTTGGATTTTGAAACTGATAATTTTGATTTGCCACGCTTAAGTTGGGTTAGTGGATCATTATTCATTGGTGTTGATGCTTGTTCTCCATCAGACCACCAATCCGCTTCTTCGCCGTTTTCCTGCCTAGTTTCAGGTTGAAAACTCTCCTCATTGGTTGTTTCACTTATTGAAACAACCTGCTCAATATGAGCCATGTCTTCAAATTTCTCATCTTTTGTTTGACTGTCATCCGATTGAGAAAGTTCTTTATTGCCACTCGCTCCACTCGCTGTTACTTGTGCGAATGGTTTTTGCATTGTTGTTTCGTCATGAACCTCAAGGGAAGAGTGATCTTCTAAAACATCGACTGTAAACCGATTGACGGCATCAACATTTAGCACAATAGGAAGAAGTACTTCCTCAGTCGGGTATGCCCCAACTGCAGAAACCCGAATCAGTATTGGACAATCTCCAGCAGAAGGACGCACCCCTAGATGAAAGAAACGTATTTGCAGTTTTTCCTCACCGCCTGGGTACAACAACGGTGCTGGATCAATTTGATAACAATCAGATGGCAATCCTTCCAAATCAATTTCAAATTGACAACGTTTTTCCTCACCAAAGTTCCGGACAGTTAATAATCCGGTTAGTTTCCTTTCCTCTTTAAGAATCAAAGAAGGCATTTCATATGTCACACCAATATTTTCACTTCGTTTTTCAATCGAAATTCCATGAGCAGATTGAAGGTAAAAAGTTAACAGAAATTCTCCTAATTTAAGACCATCACCATCTGTTAACTCACGAGAACCTTTTGCAGGGACTAATATTCTTCCTCTCGCTTCTGAAAGCGATACTTCCAATGGATCACTTACCAAATTTACCATGCGAAAACCACGTTTTCCTGGTTGCGAGCTTATCAGTTGAATATGAACGCTTGCAACCCCGCCACCATGACTTTCCGGGAGCACAATATCATTGAAAGAAGCAGATCCAATCATGGTTAATGCCTTTTCCAGTGGAAATGTTTTTGCCCATCCGGTTTTGTCAGTTACGTGTACTGTTCCGTTATAACTCATGGTTTACTCCAAAAATCTAATTCTTCAAATCTTTCAATTACTTTTAAATTTTTCTTTAAAATCAAGAATGAAATGTAGTAAATTCGAACCCCATTCATAGGCGGTACGAATACTTTCACGTTCTGGCGCTGCTTCTTTGCCTTCTCCGCTCCACAATGCACCATAATTGTAGGTGCTCAAGAGGCCACCATCAGCTACGACAAACTTTCCATCAGGTTCAAAGCCTGCTGGAACAACCGCAAAATAGTGAGGTTCTGAAAGTAAGCGATCTCCTTTTAATGGAATTGAGGATAATTCCAATTCGATCTCTTTCGCTAATTGTAAAAACGAATCACCTGCCTGAGCATCGCACCCTTCCATCAAAAGAAAACCTCCGCGATTGATGTAACCTTGCAACCCATTTAATTGGGCTTTGGTAAGCTGAATTTTTCCTTTTCCTACCAAATATAAGAAGGAGTTACTGAGAATTCCAGGATCAAGTTCCAAATTGTCGTTTACGACGAGATTTATATTATCAGTACGCCGAACAGATTGTGCCAATCGAAGTAATCCTTCTCCTTGAACATGATCTGTTTTCTCGCCTAAATACACAACACCAGCCGTTAACAACTGTTCAATTTGCATGGCAATTTGTCTTCGGAATCGTAAATCAATTTCATTAATAACAGGGCCATTTGGTAATTTAGCATCTTTAATCACAGATTTGCGATCTTTTCTGGTAAACCTGGCTAACTCCACCATTGATTTTTCAGGAACGGTTTGGCGAGCTGTAATTAAGAACTCGTCCTGAATGAATGCTAAACCCGATCCATCATTATTCTTCTTTAAACTAGTCGAAGACTCGCGTTGAATAATCGTTAGATATAACGGCCCATCAATTTCGTCTCCTAAATCATAGGCAACAGGTTCCGCGAGAACAATCACTTTGCCATTTGGATCAACAGCCACACCAGGAAGAATAAAGACCATTGAATCCGGTGGATCACTGGCAACCACTTCCAATCCAATTAATATACCCGAGCCATGAAAGAAAAGATTGTGAGCCTGGTTGTATAGCTTGTGATATTCATGTGCTTGCTGCCAAACGTCAGCAGTCACAGACATACCATCATATGGTTTAACTCTTTTATTCGGAAATAATTTCAATAAATTATCATTGCTCATTCGGCGTCCTTTCCTTCCACTAGGTCACTATTCTTAGATTTTTCAATTTCCAGATTTAATGTATATGCTGTATGTGCAGGTTTTCGATCCTCGATAATTTGATCTAACTTTTGATAATAAGCATTTTCATTTCGTGATCGATCTCTCGCATCCATTCTTAATAATTCATTCTCATCTATTTTTACATTTACTGTAAAAGTATGAGGTAAATTTTGTGAACCTAACGCAATTGCCCTTCCAAGTTTTGCTTCTTTACCTAAAAGAAAATTTTGTGATCTGTGTTCAACAATTTCAACTTGTCCGTTTGTAAAAATTTTTAAATAATCTTCCAAAGAACTTTTCGTTCCTCTTCTTTGATACATCCTTACAGCTACTTGTAATAATTTCCTTTTACGCTCTTCCGGTAGTGTTTCATCCCAGAGAACACCCAACCATGAACCGAGCCAGGGTAGAAAATCGGAAGGTGTGTATGACGGATCAAAATACAAGTCTATCTGCTTGATTTGTTGATTGATCGGTTTCCAGAAACTCTCAAACAACATTAAGAATCGCCCGATAAAATCATGGTCCTGATAAATTTCAGGCAAATTTGAGAGATAACTTCCTTTCGGATGTACAGCTATGCGCATGTTTTCGCTGGATAACAAATTTCCTTGTGAATCGATTAATTCTGCAACACAAACCAGGTACACCAACTTCCCTGGATTTTGAACTTTTGCTTTAACAACAATTTCAAATTTCTGACCATCCAAATAATTATTTCCGAGATGCCAATCAACTACCTGTCCGGAGGTTAAGTCCCTAACAAATGTTTCAGCCATCTCTTGATCTTTAATTGAATAATCGATTAGCTCTAGCCCTGCAGGTAATGCAACTGAAAGAATTGAATTTGAATATTCCTTTTTGTAAACAATGTTAATGAATATATGTACCGTTTCACCTGGATAACGGTTATAAAAATCAGGAACAATCGCTATTGTTGGAAATTCTGAATATTCAATTGGATTTTTCTCTTGTGCGATTAAGTCCATAATTCCTTACTCTCTTTGAATATCAGCCAGATCAACAACTGTCACTTGATGATCTAAGGAACAGAGGAGAGCATTTTCTGGCACCCACAAAACCTTTTCCTCAAATGGGAGAACGGGAGGTTTTTCATCTGGATTATTAGATTCAGTTTTTGGTGTCACTGGTCTTGAATAAATATCCGCATTTATCACATATTTCACACCGGGAACACGTTGCACCAACGAGTAAATTTCTGCTGCAAATAAGCTTTTGCCAAACGGCCAACCACCCCAACTGCCATCCTGTAATTGATCTCGTGATTCATCTTCAGGGAATGGTACTAACGGATTTAAGAAATTTGCCAAATGATGCTGCACACGGTTTAAAACAGTACTGGGATTACTATAATCATCCACAACAATTTTCACATTTACTTTGATACCCAAATATTCTGGTTCTTTCACACGAACATGAGTTGTTAATAACCGGAATTGATCTAAGTAGGCACTCAATTCTTCAATAAATGTTTGATTTACATACAATCTGGAAATGTCACCCACAGCCAGTGAATCATTCACAGCAGGTATAACTAGCATTTCAACAATACCCAGTTCACCGCGATTTTGATCCAACTTAGGTGTAACACACTTTACACGGGCAATTGATCTGCTAAAGTCCAAAGTTAGTTGTTCAAAATCCTGTGCAGTAACTGCCCGTTTTTGGGCTTGTAGTTCACGTTGTGCACGTAATTTCACTTCATCCAGAGTTTCCTGATCACGACCTCCGGTGGCTCGAACTAAATTTGAAACCCTAGAAATATATGCAATGGAAGAAGACATTGAAGTCAAATTATTCACTGGTAGATTTCCTCTTGCTCCACCGCCATAACGATAACTACTGAAATAAATTTGCCTGCCACTTTCTGGAATTCGTCCATATTGAACGATTGATCCATCAGGTTGTCTCACGGAAGGACCAAAAGTTACGGTTCCAGAGGCTTCATCTAACGTGAAATGGCGATCAAAACGCGTAGACTTTGAGAAATCATGAACATGTTGCCAGGGAACCATTACATTTTCCCCATTGCGAAATTCTTCAACCAGAATTGTCTCATTTTCTCTCAATGCCAAAACTGGATTTTGTTGAAGTTGATAACTTTGTCCTGCTTCTCCTGAACTGGTACCTAAAAACTCCTCATCAATTGACAAGGCATGGGTGGCAGGTACGGCAGCACCAATTGAAAGTGTTTCAATTTGTAAAACTCGTGGGGACTCGGTGTACATTCCTTGAGATGGATTTCTCTGTTCGATACGGCATCTTACCCAATATGCATTTTGTCCACTGAAAATATCAGGTTTTGCTTCTAATGGCAAATATAATACCAGGCTGCCAGTTGGGTTGTTCAAACCTCCAGTAGTGTCTTTTTCACCTTGTAATTTACTTAGTGGGATTTCTTGCCATTGACCATCACCCATTGAACATTCCCAAATCCAGGGTGGATCCTCACGGCGAATACCAACCGCTTCTGTTGGTTCACAGGTAAAATTAAATCTTAATATGTGCCCTTTGATATCATTGACCGGATCAAAACCAATATAAAAAGTATCACCTTCCTTAGGATTGTATCGATCGAATGGATAGAAAGTCTCAATCCCCATTCTGGCTAAGAAATTTTTATTCACTTCTGTAGGTTTTCGTAATTGTGAAAATTTTGGAGGAAATATTTCCAATGCTCTGTCGGTTGAAAAAACAATCTCTTCATTCCCTGATGAATCCGCTGTTACCTGAAATCCTCTTGGAATTATCACTGATTGTTGATTATCTTCACTGATTGGTAACGAAACGGATAACCAGAAAGTAAGGTCTGTTCTGGCACTGCTAGCTGGTTTTATTTGAAGACCTAATAATTCAAGGAACTTCACATAGTTCTTGTCAGGAACTCGATTGAGACGATATACCATCAATTCAGTCATCCATGCAAACAACTCTATTAAAGTAATTCCAGGATCACTTAAGTTGTAATCGGTCCACTCTGGACAATATTGTACTATTCGTTTTCGCGCTTCATCCACCAGGTCTTTTTGAAATCTCAAATCGTCTAAATTCGGTGTTGGTAATGGCATCCCTGATCTCCTAATCCAAATAAATAATCAACAATTACCAGTTCTCTTCATTTTCAAGGAAGAATGGGTAAACAATACTACGAACATCATGAGTTGTTTTAATCTCATAACTAATTTCCACTTGTAACGAGCCATCAAAATCATCATCAAGAAGAACATCGACTTGTAAAACCTGAATCCTAGGTTCCCAAAAATTTAACGCATCCAAAACATATTTTTTTAACATACTGGCTGTTGTTGCATCCCTGAGTTCAAACAACAAATCATGTGCTTTACACCCAAAAGTAGGTCTCATCACGCGTTCACCGGGTCTGGTACCTAATATAATGCGGATAGATTGCTCGATATCCTTTGCACCACTTACCAGAGCTATTTCTCCTCGAGAATTAACCTGCATAGGAAATGCCAGGCCTGTTCCTAAATATGTTTTGCTTAAATCTTTTGCCATGAAATTAACTCAATCCTTTTTCAACCACCAATTAGTACATTCGGCTGACCCTTAGCCACGACAGTAGAGACTGGCACACCAGTAGCCGGATTAGCACCAGCAACCTGACTGGTCATTCGAGCGGCAGGCCTACCACCAATCAAAACTGTCATACTTCCCATCACGATGGAACCAACACAAGCTGCCCCACTCACCATATCTCCAACCACAGAAGCAGGAAGCCCACCAATCAAAACGGTTGCTACCCCAGGCCCTGTTATCGTATCTCCTGTTGCTGTAATATCTGTTACTCTTGCTGCTGGAAAGCTCATTAATTTCTCCTAAATTTCCATAATTTGAAATAGATCAATTGATCTTGACAATTGCTCCTTGAATTTGAACCATTGCACCGGCTTTCACAGTTGTCTGAGCTGATCCATTCACTTCGACCTGTGGACCTTTCAAGGCTGCACCAGACATTTGCAAAGTTAGTTCTCCAGGTCCAGCTTTTAATGCTACTTTCTGCTTTGATTCCAAACTCATCGCGCTTTGACTTTCAATTTTTGCGCCAGCTTTTGAACTTAAGCTCAAATCCCCTTTACTCGTGACCGTAAATTTTCCTCCAGCATCAAATATCAAATCTCCTTCTGCAGTAAATGTGATCGATTTTTTGCTGGTATCAAATTCAATAATATTCTTTTGTGACTTATCTTTGATCGTTATCTTTTCTTTACCACTCTCGTCATTTAATTCGATGAAATGACCACTGCTGGAGCGGATCACACGACTGATTACTTTTTGGCTCTTTAACGCTTCACCACTTCCTTGAGGAGGTTTATCCTTCCCATTCCACAAACCACCCACAACATAAGGGAAATTGATATCCCCATGTTCAAAAGCAACCAAAACTTCATCATTTATTTCTGGCAAGAAATAAAGACCTCTTTCGGGACCTGCGCCAATAGACGCTAATCTTGCCCAAGTGCTCGAAAGTTCAGCACCATTATTTTTGGGTAACCAAGGAAATTTTACTTGAACACGTCCTAATTTATCCTTATCATTATTGTCTGTAACAAGTGCTGTCACGACGCCATCAATTCGATTGGAATCCAGACCATCTTTATTGTTTAACAATGCATGAATTGTATTGGGTGCTAATCCTGACACACCAAAAGAAACTGTGTACTCTCCCCGGCTGTAGTGATGTTGTGCTTCTGTTACATGATACTTTCCACTAAAGCGAGTCCCAATTCCATCGACTTCGATAATTTTCCCTGCAACTAACCGTGGGTCACCGTACGCACACTCTCCCTCTGCTTGAATAAAGGTGCTCTCTGCTAAATTTTTTGCACCTTTTGCAATTTCATCTGCCATGCTTTTGTTAGTAGCCAGCAAATTATCTGCATAATTTACAGCTTTGCCAAACGATTTTTCCGCGTATGCACCTCCTGATTTGGCATTGAGCCCAATCTTTGGAGCAACACTATCCGTACCTTTATCCATTCCTTCCACAGCAGTTTTAGTTTTCACATCCCAGCCTGTCACTGCTGTGCTTGTAACCTGACCACTTACAGATAAGCGCGGTTCAAACCGCCTTAAATTCAAACCCCAGGTCAATGTAGCTGGTTTTGCACCAGATGATTCTGTGCCAATTTTTTTAAAATTCAGTTTGTTATCATTGTAATAAATCTGATATCCAATTCGTCTCGCTCTGTACTGGATAAAATCCCAATCGGTCATGTTATGCTGCATTACATAATCGTATGTTGTGCTAGTACTGTCAACATTCACGCTCAGACCAGATTGACTTCCAATTTCCTTTACGATATCACTATCTTTTTTGTTTAAAAAGGTACGGCTCTTTTTACCACGGGTTAACCGATGAGATTTATCATATCCCCTGATTTTTAACATAACGGGACCACCAGCGGAAAATACCGGTTCGATGGCAGTTATTTCACCCGTGATCAACTCTGCTTTTACTTTTGAGGATTCAAGGGGAATTTCATCTGTGGAAATTTCGATCTTAACTACAGCTCCAATTTTGAAGATATCTGAATCAATATAATTAAATTTTCCTGTGTTTTGATCTTCATCATCCTGAATCAGCAAACTGAACATGGATGGCAAAGACAGATTTGTATCTACTACAAGCTCAATCAAATCATACATTAGATCTGTAGGTTCTTTACCATCAACTTTGATAATGATTTCTTCTGTCATAATTCGTTCCTGCTTCTTAAAGCGGAGGGATAATTAATACTTGCCCGGGATGAATATCGTTTGGATCATCTAACCCGTTTGCAGTAGCTATTTCTCGCCACAAACCAGGATGTCCATACTCTGTGAACGCTAAATAATCTAATCGGTCACCTTGGTGAACCAAATGAGTTTTCCTTGCTTCGGTTCTAGTCGTTGGATTCTGGCTATCCTGGGGACCATCTTCATCAAATGCTTGGATAAAATCCACCTTCGCTCTAGCTCTTACCGGAATACCACTTGCTAAGAAGAGGGTGTAGCTAATTTCCACTTTCTTTATTACGGCAATGAATAACACCAAATCGCCCCAAATAAATTGAACCAATGGTGGATCGTCCTCTTTCTTTTTGGGGTCACCAGCACCCATTAATGTCAAAGACAGTAGTTGGTTTGTAAAACCACGCACATCCTGGTTCTCCAGACGGGTTGTGTCAAAAATTAAATCCAATGAAAATTCAGCTGGATTTCCCCCACCAAATGATAACTCTGGGGAATTCAATTCCGGCCTGGCTTCTACTTTGTCTTTTTCACCCCTGCCCGCACGCCACTCCACTGTTTTAATGATTGTTAAAGACGAAGGATTGAACTGACAATCGATTGTTTTTGCTCCTGATCCAGCTGAATAGATGATCTTTGCCTTTTGCAAAGTTGGTTTTTCAGATGGTGGATTAAGTGTGCTTTTAATTTTATCTAACATGGATTACCTCCAAAATCATCTTATCAATACAATCTGCCCGATGTGCGTTCTTTTTCAATTGCAATCCAGCGTTTAATGATTGGATAAACATCTTTTGCTAATTTTTCCAAATCAATTTTCGTTTCCTCTCGAATTACTGGTTGTGATGAATCATCACTATTTTCATTGGACTCCACAATCATCCGTTGGACAACCGGTCCGTTTACTGCAAAATCAGGTTCAAAATATTTTTCTTGTCTTTCTATCTTCTTCGTCTGTAAAACAGGTAGGTCAATTTCTGGTGATTTTGTAATTTTTTCAGGTGCTTTTACTTTCGCCTGCTTATGCACCGGCATAGCACTTTTACCTGGGGTCTTTGAAGTTATAGTTCCTTCAGGTATTGCGTTTCTGGATCCAGATTTTCTAGGTGATAATTCAATTGGTTTGTTAAAATCCCTCATATCATTTTCGCTGTGCAATGGGATGATGAACGGAAATTTGTCCTCAGAATTTTGTTTAAAATCCATTTTTTGGATAGATTTTTCAATTTTGTTTTTTATTATTTTTCTGCCAGGGGATGTAACCAATAACCTGTCCTGTATCGATAGTGTTGGAAAGTTAGACATTTCCTGCTTTTTGGTTGGCTCTTTAATTCTTTGAACCAAATTCCTCTCAATTGATTGGAGACCAGGTTTTTCTTCATTTGATTGAGGTGATGTCGTCTTTCCTACTGGTCTGCCAGTCGATTCATCAATTCTGCTATCTTTCAAGATAGGTTGTTGACTGACTCTCGATGTAAATTTATGTCTTTGAACATCCGATTCTTTTGTGGGCAATAGGGAGCGATTGATTATCGGAAGTGAATCTCTCTTCGGTATACGTGACAGCTCGCTGCGTTTTTGTGATTTAATTACAGGTTTAAATATCCTATCGGGAACACTCCGTGGTGAGATGTTCTGCTTTTCTTTCCTTATCACCATTTCTTCTCTCAAGTTATCAGTTAAAGGTTGTCTTTGAAGTTCTTCTGATACTTGAGGTGATATTTTTTGTGGTTCAATTTCCTGAGGTGTTTGTTTAAAACCATTGGATTTACCGGGATCACCAATATCTTTTTCATCCACTTTACGTGGATGATCTTGGGTCTTATCACTGGAAGAATCCATTTGCCGTTGTACAAGGGTTTTCTCACTGGAAATAACATTTGATTTATCTGACACTGGTTTAAAAATTGGTGTTTTCAAAACCTGTGAAATTTGTTTACTCGTCTGGATATATTGATTTTTCTTGGTTTTTATTAAAGGAAGATCTATTCTTTTGTTTATTAATAATGGTTTTTTTGTTGGTTCACTCAGAGGATCATCTGAAACTCTTTGTTTATCAGCCGATAATTTTTCCTTTGAAGTAATGCCTTCAACAATCTGATCATCTTCAGGTTTTGCATTTACCGTATGCATCTGCTGGACATTTTTAGGAGGAACCGGTTGTTGTTTTTCACTACTTTCTGTTGTTACTAATTTCTTAATTTTTTCTTGAGAGTCTTGCTGTTCTTTATCAGAAGTTTTTGTTTTGCTTTTGTCAACCAACGGTAATTCCAGTTTTTCTTTCTCATTTGAAGGTATTAACGTTTCTTGTACTTCTGACTTCTCTACTTCTCCTGAAGCGGTCGGATCAAATTCACGTTGGATCCTGCTGGAAGAAGTTTTGGAAATATTAGGCTGACCTTCAGATTTTTCCTCAGTACTTTTTCGTTTTTCCGTTTTTGTTTCCGGAATGGATATTTCTTTTGGATCACTCAATTCCGGTTTTTTTACTTTTTCTACCTTTTGTTCCGGTTCTGGTTTGATCTGCGATTTCCCAGGTTGAGAAGTCCGGCTTTGGGATTCCTTATTTTGAGAACCCATAATTTTGGATTTTTTGTCTGTTGCCTTTTCAATTTCAGGGATAGAACTTACAACATTCTTGGGGTCAACGGTCGATGAAGTTTTTCGCTGAACCAATGTTTTCAAGTCTTCTGTCACAGTTGGCAGGGACGGATCTTTTGTGGTTGATTGTGTCTGATCTGGTTCACTCTTCTCATCTGAAACTGTATCAAGTTGGGTTTTTGGCTTCCCATCTGAAGATTTTTCCAATACTCTCTGAACAGATTTTTCACTTATCGCACTCGGTTTTATTTTTTCTACCTGAGATGGTTTTTGGGGGTTCGATTCATCTCTTGATTTTTGATCCTTTAATTGTGTTGGTTCTTCAACCGGCTTTCTGATCGTATCCTTTTCTCTTTCTATCGGCTTCGACATTTCCGTTGGCTTTTCAGCAGGTTGTCTTCTTGCCGGAATAATCTCCTCCACTCGACTGCGAGGACGTACATTGGGATCTGGTTTTTTTGTTTGAGGTTTGGTTTTCTTTTCTTCTTGCGCATTTAATCTTGCGCGACGTCTTGCAACAAAAGAAGGTTCCCCTTCAGAAGTTGGTGGTGGGTTGAAAGGTGAAATAACCTGTCCACCTGTCGGTAAACCTGCAGGCACATCCATTGAAGTCTGAGAAATGTTTGGGCGTGAACTTTCAACAGATGCTCCATTGGGTAACATCATCTCCATGTTTTCCCAGGATGATTGGCTGGTTTTTTTTACTTCACCAATAGTTGTTTTTGTTTTTGCTTTTTTACTACTTCTTAATTCTTCCCCAAAAGTCTTAATTCGTTCTCTTCTTGCATTTCCAGGTAAATTTAGATGTTGATTTTGTAATTTTTGAGAATTCTTTTTTATTTTTGCTATTTTGCTTCGAATTTTCGGAATCACGATACCTGAAGTAGACTTTCTTTTTAAAAGCCTGCTGAGAATCCTTGAAGAGGTTGGATTCTGTAAATTATTCTCTTCGTTTACCGAATTATTTTCGAAGTCTGTCATAAGTTTCTTATATTAAAGATTTCACCGCACTCAATGGGCTCATTGGCAAACCAAATTTTGGATCGATTGTAATTCCTTCGTGAACAATTTCCATCGTTTCGATTGCTACAGAGTTAATATCACTTACATTTAAATCTGATAATTTCCAACTGGCTGGATAGGCATTTACAACGTTCCAACGTTTAACGACACCATACCCACCACTTCCTGGGATCAATGATGTAACACTTTGACCTGTTGCACCTTGAATAATGGATAGATTCAAACGCTTCACTTGAAAATCATAAATCCCGAATTGAAACCAATCCCATAATTCTTTTGAGACAGACATTCCGCGTTTAAAGGTGATCCGATTGAATTCAACTGGACCAGGTAAACTATGAACGCCATCATTCAATCCACCTTCCTGAATTGTTTCTATTTTTCGGGATACACCAATTCCACTGATCTCAGTGAATAAACCTACAATTAAACCGGAAATTTCAATGTAAAAAAGGTAGGTTGGGGCAGGATCAAACCGAACTCCAGTTAAATTTTCGAGTTGTCGGATGCCAGTAGCTCCAACCATTCCTTTGGCAGCATCCATTAAATTTTTTTGAGCCGGTTTATTATTAGGTGCATCTATTTTTTTCGGACCATCTATTAAGCTCATGACTACTCCATCACATATCTCATCGGGGTGATCTTTCATTCTCTTCACGCAAATTCTTTTGCAATAGCTTCACAATCTCTTTGGCAAGTTCTTCAATGTCAACATGGTTTGTTTGTTGATTGGTTATTATTTCTATTTTTTGTTGAAGCTGAAATTCACTTTCTTCAGGTGCCATTTAGTAACACTCCAATGAAGTTAACAACCTTAGTTAGTTGCATTCATTCTTTTGTTAATTTTTGCTATTTCTTTTACCCATTGACGACGCTGGCGATGCTCCAGATCGAGCACTTGATCCAGTTCCCAATGGAAGTGGTAGGAAATATAGGCTACCTCCTCATAGATCTGATCGAGAGGGTAGCCTATTATTCCCCCCCCAAGGTAGCCAGGTCAATTTCGACAGGTTTACCACAATGATTACATGTAATCGTCCGGGTGGTTTTTCCGGTTTCATTGATTTGTTGATAGAAGGACTGCAAATAAGCTAAATCTGCTGCAAAAAGATTTTCAATAACACTGGTAGTAATGTGCTGTAATGTGCCTAAACTGGTGATTACCCTGGTTAATAAAACAATTATTAAATATGCTTCATTGGACTGAACACGCATATCATTGAGTGGGGTTATTTCATCCATTGCTGTTGCTAAACGCATCACACCGCGTTTATGAAGGTTTCCTTCCCGATCTACGTATCCGATTGGTAATTCAAACTCAAATTCAGTATGTAAGCTCATTCTTCAGCTATCCTTTCAAAATTATCCAAATAATTTATGGATCAGTTCTTTCTATAGATTCTGCTACTATAGTCATTGAAAATTTGGCGACGTTTGCGGTGTTATATTGGTTACTTTCAAAACCGGAAATTTTAGATGGCCAGGCATTGAATAAATTCCAGGCAACCAAAGGAATATATTCGCCATCTTTTAGTGAGTTTAATGTGATGGTGACATTTTTTCTTGCATCTGAATAAGCGCCACTGCTTGCTTGAACAAACCAGTTGTAAAGTTCTTTGGTGTTACCAAAACCGCTTTTCAATTCTACGGGAGTGTATGAAGTTGTCCCTGGAATTAACAAGGTACTGGATTCGCCCGAATTGTAAACAACATTATGTTTAATCACATTGATTTCAACATCACCACCCGAAAGTGTATCGAAGGTTGCTAATCGTGTTTGATTAACATCCAATGTGTAATAACAATCCAGTGGGTTTAACTTAAAATCTTCTTTTATTGAACTCAACATAAAATCACCATCTCTTTTAAAACCAAAATACTCTCAAGTCGATCGATGAGTAAGGAGGTTTTATTATTCCCAAGAATAATAAAACCTCCAATTTAATTGATTGATTACGGTTTTACTCGTTCCATACCTTCATGAACGATTGTGACTTCTTCAATCATGTACTCAGTGCTACCGGAATCTAATTCTGGCCCTACAACTTTGCTCGGCCAGGCACTTGTAAATTCCCATCTGGCAATTGGTTGCTGATCTTGTGAATAAGCTATGATTGAGCAATTTGTACGAGCATCATCAACTTTTCCCTGAACAACTAAATTACGCCAATCCCAGATATCTAAATTACTGGTAACACCACGTTTGAGGGTTACTTCAGTCCAGGTTAAACGACCGGGTAATTTTTGAACAATGGTCTCACCATTTTCATTAACTACTTTGTGTTCAACAACTTCTGTTTCAGAACCAATTCCACCAACAATGGTAAAAAAGCCACTTAATTTTCCTTCAATTTCCAATCCAAACTTAAACGCAACAAGAGGATCTTCACGACCAGGCATTTTCATGCTCCTTTCTCATTCAATAATGTTATTAATTACTCAGAACCCGGTCCAGCCCATTGACTAATCCGGAAAATCACAAATTCGGCAGGTTTCACTGGTGCCATGCCAATTTCGATAATTAATCGACCTAAATCACGAGATTCAGGTGGGTTCAATTCATCATCACATTTGACATAGAAAGCTTCATCAGGAGAACTACCAAATAGAGCACCATCCCGCCATACCATCTTCAAGAATGCTGTGGCATCCCGGCGAACTCTTGCCCATAATTTGCGATCATTAGGCTCAAAGACGACCCATTGGGTCCCATTTTCGATTGATTTTTCAACATAGTTGAATAATCGACGAACATTAATATACCGCCATGAAGGATTGCTGGAAAGCGTTCGACCACCCCAAACGCGAATTCCCCGTCCCGGGAAACTTCTGATCACATTTACTCCGATTGGGTTCAGAGTGTCTTGTTCACCTTTCGTTGTTTGATAACCAAGTCCAACTGCTCCAAGCACTACTTCATTCGCAGGGGCTTTATGAACACCACGCGTGTTGTCGTTGCGTGCCCATACACCAGCCATATGACCCGATGGTGGGATCGTGACTACCTTGTTGGTAACAGGGTCCATTATTTCAATCCATGGATAATAGAGCGCTCCATAACTTGAATCATAGCCAGCTGTGTTCATACGCCAATTTTTAATCTCCTGAGGAGACATATTTGGTGGAGCATCTAAAAGAGCTACGCGATCACCTAGCCTTTCACAATGGGCAAGCATCATGGTTTGAACACCTTTGACCATGTCCATATCTAGTTTTTGGCCAGGCATAACTGTCATCAAATCTGGTACACAAACCATCGTGACATCATCAAGCACTTCTAAACCTTCAACACCACTTCTCTTTGTGACGTCACCTTGAAATTCTGAAGGTGTTGGGGGTGGAAGTAAAGATTTCTCGATTGTGAGAACTTGCTCTTGCTCTTTAGGCATTAACTGTCCAACTGAGGCTTTGTCATTGGCAACAACCAATTCAACCAATTTGGAGAATTTGTTGTTCTTATAAGCAACTTCAACCTTCTTGTCACCATTAACTGACATATCCTGTAGTTGAACCTCTTTAAGTGTTTCAACCACTTTCCAACTTGCATCTGATTTTTCTTGTTCTACAAAGAGTGTGAAGCTGGTACCACCATCACCACCGATTTCCTCTTCGCCTTTTCCTTCATCATCCTTAGCTGATTTCTTAGTTGTTGATGCTGGAGCAGGTAAGGATACATCACCAACTCTTACCCGCAAACGCATACCTTCTGTCCCTGAAGTTCGGGCACGTGCGGTTAATGCTGGTTTTCCTTGTTGATTTAATAAAGTTGCCTCTGCTTTGGGGAATGTTCTTACGCTGACTACATAACAGCGAGAACCACCATTCATAAAATAACCATAAATGGATTGTGGTAAGTAGGCCCCGGAAACAAAATTTCCATATCTTTCAACATATTGTGTCCAATTAGTAACGAGTTGGGGTTTATTGAGCAAATTCTCAACTAATTGTTCACCATCAACCTCACGGACTAACTCGGCCTTTTCAGTAAAGCCAATAAATGCAGCCATCGCGGTACCTACACCTTCGATAGGTTTTGGACCTCGATCTACTTCTTCGACATATACACCTGGTGATAAATATTCTGGCATTTCTTCTTCCTTTCTATCAAGTACTTTTTTGATTGGGATAAATAATTAAAAATTCTGAGCAAATTATGACTATTATTCAACCTCCTTAGCGTATGATTCGGAAAACCAGACGACAAGCTCTTTAGACACTAATTTCTAAAAAAGAAATGGGGACAACAAATTTCTCATGCCTCAAAACCCTATCATTGAAAGAAACATCAATATGATAAGTGCCTTGTGTAAGCCTTTGAATAGTAAATTCACCATCATCTAGAATTGCAACTTCCTTGCCTGTTTCTTTTAAAACAAGCGTTAAGGTCGCAGGTGAGTATTTTTGACTATTTACTTTCCCTCGAATCGAAAAATATGACTTAGAATCCACAAGTTTAGCATTTGGATCGTCAAATTTCTGACGATTAGGGGAAGGGTTCTGTTTGAATCGTACCTCTGAAGTTGCAACTCTCGGTGAAGTGACAGCTTCATATGGATCAACAGTCAGTGTAACAGTCAAACGAATTCCAGGATGGGGATCATTATCGACCATCCCCCAAAAATCTGATAATTTCTGTAAACTTTTGCTTTGGCCCACCTCCAATCGAACTGGTACTGGTTGGTTTTTCAAGTTTTCTGGAAGAATATCTTCTGGAATATACGGTTGCCGTAATAAAGTAGTTAACGCAGCGGATAAGAGTTGTTGTTCATCCTGAATTTCCTTTGCCCAACTGGTCACAAGGTAATAATAGTTGATACGAACTGGATTTCGGCGTAAAGTAACCGTCCCATCTCCATTGTCAATTTGTGTCCACTGCTCTGAACCCCGTAATTCGATATTTTCCAGGATATCGTATAAATAAATATTTAATGTTGGTTTACTCAACCGCGAAGACCAATCTTTCTTGGGAAGTTCAAATTGAATATCAACATCCCCCTTACGAACTGGCATGTCACTAAGGAGCATTTTACGTAATGCTTCATTCAATTCATAAATCATAACCAGGAAACTCCTCAGCTTTAGTGTTAAGTCTCTCTAAATCTTTTATATAAGTGTACAGAGACATTTCACCGGATGCAATTGTTTTTAGACTGTCAATTCGGGATTGTGCGAAAAATGCCATTGCATTAACAGTCTCCATTACCATGTCAACACTGGGTTCATCTCCCATTACTTCGAATACATGTCGATAATAAATGACTTTCTGGCTTTCATTCATGCCAAAAGCACCTACCGGTGTTGACCAATTTGCCATTAATATCAACCGTGCCAGATCAGGCGTGGATTCAACGGTGAAATCAAATGGGAAGCGAATATATAGCTGCAAGAAATCCACATTGGATTTTTTAAATTCCTGGGTAACATGGGATAATTCTTGATCTGAGTTTGCAAGTTCCAACAAGTCACTGAGAAAGAAAATTGTAAGGGCTAAATTTGATTCCTTATCCAGAACTACAATGAGTTGTTGTTTGGTATTAGCTTCGTTAAAAGGAGCTTCATATACTTCATACCCTTGTTGGAGCAATCCTTTATTTAATTTCTTCAGAAATTTATTCACAAACGTCCTTTCCATTTTAAAGCTTTGATAATTTCGATTTAATTAATGCAATTGCAGCTGCTTCATCTTCATCAATCCAGGATGTATCTCCTGTTGTAACATCTTTGATTTTCAAAACATCAATGACAAACTTAAAGGCTTGATCTTTTGTATTAGTATCTGTACTTCTTAGCAAACTAATCAGATTTGCAGCCTGTGTATCTAATTCAGAATCACTGGGCTTGTCTTTCCCTTCAGAAATCATCTGTCCAATTCCACCCAGAATCCCCAGACCACTCAAAGCTGCTCCGGCAATCCCTAAACCAAAACCAGCGTCTTTCGACATGCCAGACAAGCTTCCAATACCACCTATCGTGCCTAATGTACTTCCCAAGAAAGATGTCGCGCTCTTAAAAATACCGAATCCTTTTCCAGTTTTGTTTTGGCTCTTCGCCGTAAGTTGAGCAATAGCATTCATTTTGGTTTCATCAGCAGATAATGATCCTCCGGTTGGAGGTTTTTTGATGAATTTTTCAGCAGCACTACTTCTCTTCCTAGCGCTATTGATTGAGGCACTGCCTTTTCCTATACCAAGTGCTGATCCAACCATTCCAAATATACCACCAGCCACTCCCAACCCACTCGAAGCTTTGTCGGCACTGTCGGAAGTTGGATCATTGGCTTTGGTAACATTTCCTGCAAAACTCGAGCCACTACCAGCCATACCAAAAACTGATTGTGTAATTCCCCATCTTCCGCGAGATTTTTCCTTTTCTCCGTATTGCTTTGACGCTTTGGAACTATTTTTATCCGACATTTTACTGCCACGACGTAATTGTGAAATACTACCTAATAATGACCCACCAGAAGCCAGGAAATTTCCCGCGTCTGCAGCCGCACTGGTTGCAGCACCAGCCCTATCCAATGTTTCATTATCCCCCGTACCCTTGGAAAGACTGGTAATTGACCCCGCCAACCCTACACTACTAAGAACGGTATCTGTTGCACCATGTCCTGTCACTTCTCCGATTTTATCCATGGCGTTTTCTTTTTTGTCTCTTTTGAACTTCGCATTATTAATAGCTTTTTGTATCTCAGCAGTGGAAGTTTGCGAAAGGGCTTGATTTCGTATTTGTGATCCTAATCCATTCCAGTAGGAAGGAGACATTTGAGGATAGGCTTTTTTAATTTTCTTCCAGTCCCCCGCGGAAGATATATCTCGATCACCACCATCCAATGGCCATATCCCAGATACTGCTGCAGTACCTAATTCAGCTAATTGATCATCATATAATCCAAATTCCAGGAGATAACCTCTTCTTTCATTGCTGGTGATTTTGGTCCAATTTGATAAACTCAATTTAAGCTTATCTTTAATTTTTTTGAAAATTCCATCATCCTTTATTGGGTCTCTGTTTTTGTCAAGCGGCCAATTTCCCTGGAGAGCAAGCATCACCAATTCTCCAATGTAACTTTCACCACTTTTATCTAAGAGAAATTTTCTCGTGTCCTTTTCGGTTATGGAAAGCCATTTTGCTAATGATATTTTCAAAGTTTCGGTGATTATTTTAAATTTACTATCATCCAGGATGTCCTGGTCACTGTCACCTTTTAGCCAACTATTTTGAAGAGCAAGCTTGACTAATTCTCCTATGTAAGTCGTCCGTGAACTATTATCGAGAAGGAATCCTCTTCTTTCTTTCGTTATAGAAAGCCAATTCGTCAAGGATATTTTCAGACTTCCAGTTATCGTAGTTAATTTACCATCATCAAAAATAAGTGCGTCGCTGCCATCCTTTGGCCAATTTACAGTGAGAGCCATCCCCGCTAATTCAACTGCATAAGGTTTTGTTCCATTATCCAAAAGGCATTTTCTTTTATTGGTATCGGTTATACTCAACCATTGATTAATGGGAATTTTCAAGGTCTTCGTCATAGTAATTAATTTTGCGTCATCCGTTATATCCGCACCTGTGTCATCTTGCGGCCATTTATTCTGGTGGGCAATTGATGCTAAATCAACAGCGTAAGGTTTTGTGCCATTCTCTAGAAGGAATTTTCTTCTATTTTTATCAGTAATGGAAAGCCATTGATCAAGGGTGATGTTCCAGGTTTTTGTCATAATATTGAACAAATTTCCATCCAGGATATCCTGATCAGACCCGTCTTTTGGCCACTGGGATGCTTTAAACGCAGTAACTAACATTTGAGCAAGAGCTGGATCAGTTTTGATCAAACCAAATATTAATTTTTGTTTCTCTGGGGGAATACTGTCCCAATCAGCTTGATCCACTACACCAGCTTGTTGCACCGAAGCTAAATCCTCTGGTTTCAGACCTGGTTTGGGAGTTATGGTGGGGGGTGCTGTTGTTTGGGATGGTTGAGTAGCACCTTGTGGAGAAGTAGAAGTAGACTGCGTTCCTCCCTTTGAAAATGCACCGCCAATTTTTGTCTTAATCCCTGCAATCGATAATCTTTGAACAGAACCGGTTGTTGAACCTGAAACCCCTTGTGATTGTTTTTGACCGGATTTGGCAAATCCTTCCGCCTCTTTTTCATACTTATCATTCGGGTCACCCAACTTTAATGATCCATTCGATACAGCACCAGAAGATTGTTGTACAACATGTGTCAATTCGTGCGTTAATGTGTCGCGTCCTTCTGCAGAATTCGGAGAATACGCCCCATTCCTGAAGAAAATATCATTGCCAATCGTAAATGCTTTTGCTTGTATCTTTCTGCTGATTTCATCAGCCTTTTGATCAGTATGTAAACGGACATTACTTAAGTCTTTGCCAAATTTTGCCTGCATTTGTTCAGATACATCTGGTTGCAAAGGTTGCCCCCCTGACTTTGCGGTCTGAATTTCATCGGCAATATTCTTGCTTAAGTTATTTTGATTATCTGTAATGGAATTTTCTGTTCGTTCTCGTTGGATTATTCTTCGAACTTCATTATTGCCATATCGTTGTTGTAGCTGAAGGATGGAATCTGGTGTTGCGTGTTCAGGAAAATTTACCGCATTTGCCATTTGGGTATTCAGCCCTAATTGATCTGGTTGGATCTGTGGTTTTAATGACTCATTTTTTAGAAAGTGATTTTCCTGATCTTTTAATGGGCTTTTCAGCTGATCATTTTGAGTTTTTGCCATTGTTACCTTCCTTTTGAGCCATGAACAAATCTTGATCTTGCACCAATCTACCCATTTTTTGCATTTCTCGACGAATGGCATGATTCAAATGATGATTTGTAACCGAAGAATTTTCACTGGCAGCAAGAAAAGAGGCACTAATAATCACATTTCGAATCGAACCACCCGTTAATTTGTACCGATTTCCATATTCTGCCAGGTCAATATCACCCATTCGGGGAACTTCAGGTGGAAACAATACTTTCCAAATTTTTTGCCTTTCCTGTTCATCTGGGAATGGAAAATCTACGATAAATTGGATACGTCGTGTAAAAGCATCATCCATATTAGAACGAAGATTTGTGGCTAAAATGACCACACCATCATAAGTTTCCATTCTTTGCAACAGGTATCCAACTTCAATATTTGCATAACGGTCATGCGCGTCTTTAACTTCAGATCGTTTTCCAAAAATTGAATCTGCTTCGTCAAAAAATAAAATTGCATTGCTGTTTTTGGCCTGACTGAATATTCTTTCCAGATTCTTTTCAGTTTCACCAATGTACTTACTGACAACCGTTGAAAGATCAATTTTGTATAAGTCCATTCTTAAATCGGCAGCGATTACTTGAGCTGCAAGCGTCTTGCCAGTACCTGGAGGTCCTGCAAACAATGCTGAGACACCAGCGTAAGGCATGAGCCTTTTACCCACTCCCCACTCTTCTAAAACAACCGATCTCCACCGGATTGTATTTGCTAATTCGCGTAGAGAATTGATGCCATCCTCAGGTAAGACAATATCTTCCCATTGATATCTAGGAAAAATTTTTGTCGCTAAATGATTTAAGTGGTGACTGGAGTAAAACCTAGTCGCCTCATATAAATCCTCAATTGAGGTTGGCTTCCCTTTTTTAAACGCCAGATCATGTGCTGAATAAACAATATTCTGAATTTGAGTTGCTGAAAGGTTAAATTGGTTGGCTAAAATCTCCAATTCTTTTTCATCAATATCGAAGTTTTTTCCAAGATATTGTCTCCAAATTTTTATTCGTTTTCCGCTTGTTGGATTTTTACAATCAAGCCAATAAACTGGCTTGATACGTTCAGTTTCTTTTCGAATAATTGGCCAATTTCTATTTGTAAAAATTATGATCGTTTCATCAAATTCACTTAAAGATTGAAAAAGCGTATTGATTTCAGTGTTATTTTCAGGAACCTGATCCACACCAACTATTACGGGTAAGGCATTTGCTAATTTAATTTCTCGAATAAATCCTCTAATCAACTCACTATTCGAGATTTGGGCTTGATATGCTTTGTTGATATCAAGAATTAACAGAGGTTGATTGTGAGTATTTGCTAAATATTCAGATATTTTTTGTTTTTGTAATTCATCCTGGCCATAAAGGACCATTAGTGGTTTTTTGTCTAGCAATGAGTCAATATCTTCAGGCAGGTCAACTAAATCATGGTTATTTAATTCATTTCGGACAGGAAAATTAAATTCCAAAGCTTCAGATAATTTTCGATCTGGTTGGTAATCGCCCATTAACCAGGCAATAATTTCGTCAGGAATAATGAAATTTTGTTTGATCAACGGTTTCTCACCTGATTGACTATCAGAAAGCCTGTTGATTAATTTATTTTTTAGTAGTGAGGATGAATCATAAAAATTATTTAAATAATTTACCTTATTTAAATCTGGTTTTAACAACAAATCAAAAATAAGTGATGGACTGGCGTATTTATTTGTCACGTCATCATGGAGAAAACCGTAAATTTTTTCATACCGTGTATCCAGACTCGGAGCTAAACATGTAAGAAAAATATCAAGCTCAAAATCCGTCAAATTAAAAATATTTGCAAATTGGTCAAGTCGCAAATTTATATCTTTTTCTTTTGCTTCTTTACGTTTGTTTATGATTTCTTCATTAACTTGAAGCTGTAATTGTTCGAATTGCTGAACTTCTTCTGGGGATACTACTGCAATTGAACCCCAATTACCACCTATTGGTTGACGTAGAATATCCTGGATGGTTTCTTCAGAAACAAACAACCCCCTAAATTTCTCAGAAATATCCTGTCCAGCCAATTCCCATCTTCTCATTGCAGATCGAATAAATAAATCGATCCTTAATAGATTTAAATACAGAAACGATAAGTTGAAGGACTTATCAGATTCTAAGTTGGTGTTTCCGACGAACTTTAATGAATCCACAAGATACCTTTTAATGAATATTTAGTTGTTAAAAAGAAAAAATAATAGATTTCAGATATGGATATCTATAATTTAAAATTATAGCTCATAATAATTTAATAAACAAAATCAAAAACGATATCTTTATCCGAATAATCTATTATTAGTTTAGAGAAACTTTACAAATTAAGCAAATTTTTGTAAATAATAAACACCCCCTTTTTATTAGAAAATTTTAATGTTCGTTGTTCAGCCCAATTATTTTCATTTTTTATTACTGGTTTTCAATATTTCATTGCCTACCCTCAGCCCCCCTAAAGCTACAGCAGCCGTAGATTGTCCAGGGAATATCGAATCACCTACCAACCAAATATTCTTTGCAATTCGGGGTGAAAATGTTTTAAACAAACTGGTTTGTGGAAAACCTCCTACCCAGCCTTGTTCTCTGCCAGTAAAACTTTTAAAAGTAATTGGTGAACCACTCAGCAATAACTTGATAGAATTTCGAAAATTAGGAAGGACTAATTCCACAGTATCAAGCACCTTTTCAGTCATGATCTTTTTTTGGTCCTTGTATGTTTGATCATTAATATTTTTTAAATCCCACCATGTGCCTAACCGTGTATGAGTACTTATAGTTACCGCACGAAGTCCGGCAGGAGCACGACTCTTATCCCAATTTGGACTTATTGATACAAACACACTGTCACCTTCTCCTAAAGGCGTATTTTTTATAATTTGGTGGTGCAATGGAAACTCCTCCGGAAACAAGGAGGACTCCACACCAAGGTATAACATAAATGCTCCCCAGTAATCTTCAGGCAACCTTTTTAAACGATGAATTTGTTTAGATTGAACATCTTTCAACAATCCTTTTAGGTTCCAGGGTGTTAAGTTAGCTATTACTATATCTGTGTCAAAAAATTCCATTTTCTTTGTTTGAAGTTTGAATTTTTGGTTAGTAGCTAAACTAATTTCAGTCACCTCTTGTCGAAATATTACTTTTCCCCCACTGCTCCTAATATTTCCTACTAATATTTCAGCAAGCGAGCCAATTCCTTTTGCGAAATGTGCAACACCTCTACGGGGTAAATCCAATGCGGATGCTGAATATAAGGCGTTTGCAAACTTGCTGGTCGTTTGGGCAGAGATGAGTAATTGACCATCTGAGAACATCTTTAATCTATCAGGCATACCATTTAAGTGGTGTGCTAATGGTAGAAAAACATCTGGTAATAGACGGGGTCCTGCAACAATTAATCTTCCATCTACAGCATGAATAATCGATAATAAATCTATAAAGGACTTAACCGGCCAGGATGGTAAACGCAATGCAAAGTGCCACAGCAATTCGGCTGTTTCTTCTTGCCATCGAAAGAACTTTTCTGATTTATCTCCAAATTCAAGTTGATACTCCTGCCAACGTGTTTCTTTATTATGGCAGGCAATTGATTCCCCATCCGGAAAATGAACTACCATAGCAGGTTGATCATGCAGAACCGGCCAGGAGTTTATCCCGATTGCATCACCCAATAAGTCCATCGGCCCACCTGGGTAGAAACCAGCCGCAAGGGTTGCACCAGCATCAAACCGGTACCCCTTGTGATAAAAAGTGCTCGCACAACCTCCTGGATTTACTTGTGCTTCAAGAACAGTTACATCAAACCCTGCTTTTGCAAGCACAGCTGCCGTCGTCAACCCTCCAATTCCTGCTCCAATAACTACTATTTTCTTGTCCATTAATTCCCTCTTTATTTCTTAATCCGATATTCTTATCCAGGAAGCAAAAATGAAAAATCAATTCAATTATTTCCTCCATTAAATTTTATTCTAATTGGAAAATTATTCAAAACCACCCATTAATAGAAAATGAAAGCAGAAATGTTAAAATCGACAAAATCATTCGAGCAACAGGAACGCTTTAGAAAAAGAAGAAGGGTTCTTCTTCAAATCACAGCAATCCTTTGTCTTATTTTAGGATGGAGTGTACCTTTATTAATCATCATCGGTATGATCTCTAACAGTTTATGGTTTTTATTTTTTGGTACTGGACTAATCGGGGTTGGTTTTATCATCCAATTGATGATTTCCTCAGGAGAAATCTGAGGTTACCAAACACCTGGAATCAGGTGATATTTTACTTTTTTACAGTATTCTTCGTATCCATCCAACTCTTTCGTGAGTTTCTTTTCTTCATTTAATAATCTTAAACTCAAAATAAACGGAAAAACAATTGCCGGTAATAGTGCCCAATAAGATCCCAAAGCAAGTGATTTAAACAAAAAATGATTGTCATTGCCAGATACATCGGATGTCTTACGATTGAGTACACACCACTGGAAACCACCTTCTGCCCTTCTTCAACAGAAACAGTCCTGGCAGCAAATTCATTCGTTCTGACTGTTAAAATAAAAAACATGTATCCAATGAACACAAAACAGTTTGCATGAATGGATATCCATACCGATACATTTGACCACCCAAGTCGTTTATCAAATCCTAGAATTAAAAAAATAGCAAGAATTAATAGCGTGGATAGGACAATAAACCACTTCTGTTGGGTTTCTCTTTCCTTTATGTCATTCTTCTTTTTAAGACAGTTTGTTGATTTTTCAGTAAGTAAATCGCATAAATTGTCATCGGTATAAATAGAACCGCCATATATTACCAAGCTTGCCAATAGAGTATGGTACCTACAGTGAAAAAGAATATCATACCGATAATCGCTACACCTGCAATTAAACGCAGAAATACCAAAAGACCTAAACCAATTGGTGTAGAAGATTTATTCATATGGACTTCTTTTAATAAAATATTTTAATTTATTTTATCGTGAAACCATCGGAAGATATGACACAAAAACCTTTTCTAAAGTAAGTTCATAAATAGCTTCTGTTCCGGAAAGGTTCGAATATAACGGTTCTATTTTTATATAAACAGTTCCTGGAGCATCAAATTTATTTATTGCGTTTAGATCCTGACCAGCTCCAGATGCCTGAGCAGATAAAAGAATTGTTGTCCCATTCTGAGCGTAAACCGTCGCTTTGACAGCGGCACCGCCATTGACAGAGCTGGCAAATAATTGGTAGTCACCAGGTTCAGAAATGGTTTTCTCAAACCAATCAGGATTCCCTGCAGGACACAGCCCTCTCAGTGCAGGTTGCCCATCAAAAACCTTGACCGGCTGTGAAATATCATCATCTGGTTCAAACATATCAGGAATACATTCTGAAGGCATTGAGGCACTCGTTTCAAAAACCTCCCCAGCAGGCCAGGCTTCTGGTTGGTTGTTATTATCGATTGCCCGAATCCTGAAAGCATATGTTCCACCAGGTTGACCAACAAACCACGCTGTACGTTGATTACCCGGAATTGAGATTATATTTCCAGCTTCCCAAATCCCAGTCTCTGTTCTCCATTGCAGGTCGAAAGAAGAAATCCCTGCACCACCATTAACAGCTTGCCAGGTTAATTTTGTTGCCGTTGAATCAAAACTTTCAGCAGGATATATGCTGCTCACCGGTGGAGGACACGCATGATCCACAATAATTTTTCTGGGGGTTAATGCGGAGGCTACATTGCCTTCGTGATCCCAAACTTGCAAGGCGATTTCCAATTCCCCATTCACTGGTACGGCAGAGCATAAATCAACATCCCAGTCATAATTCCCAGCGGAACCTTGGGTAACTTGTGGACCAATACCGACCCATTGATTATTAATTTTCGCCATCAATTGAACTGCTTTAACTCTCACATCATCGCTGGCGGTTGCGGAAACATCAATATTAGGATTATCACCTGAAGCCACAGTTGCACCGGCAGCAGGTCGAGTGAGTGTGCCTGTCGGAGGATAAGCACCCACATTGCCAGAAACAAACCAATCATTGGCAGGATTTCTGGGGTCAGATTTATCTCCAATGCAATTAGTAGCACCATCGTAAATCGGAAAATAGGATACTTCATAACAGGTTCGAGGTAATCCATTATTGATTGGAACATCGGCAAAACGTACATCAATCGATCGGCCCCAATAATATCCACTAGCCTCCCATAAGGAATCCACCACCATGAAATGAACGTGGTTCGAGGTACTATAACCCGTATCATCGGTGTCCCCAATATACTGCCCTCGTTTTACATAGGAACCGTAGGATAATTTGTCAGGAATTGTGCCATAGGCCAGATGAAGATAGATTTGATAGGTAGAACCATTTGTATCTTTCAAAACCATATAATTCGTACAATAAGGATTGCCATCACTACAACTATCTTTCGAGGCTAACACAGTCCCTTCTTTGGATGCTACCAGCGGAAAATGGTTTGTGTTGGTAAAATCATAAGCATATCGGCATAAACTTTGATCACAAGAGGGATATCCTAATTCCGGAATTGATTGAAAGTGACTGATGGAACCTTCCAGCCATTGCTTGGTGCCCGCGGCATATGGTAAATAATACCCTGTTAATGCGCTTGGTTGACTTAATTCATCCAATGCCACACCTTTAGGAGCGGATTGTAGTTCTGCCGGTAATAAATTATCAGGGATTTGGGATAATAAAATATCCCAATCTGGATCGCCTGGCAAGGCAACTTCCCATACTCCATTAACCAGTTTACCCAATGCTAAACCAGGCTCTGTTGCCATTTTTCGTCCATATTCATCGCGTAAAGCTAACCAGATTACTGCAACATCCCCTTCATCATTCAAGTAGGCTGAATCAATCTCTGGGTTAAACACATCAAAAGAAATCGCAGACTTTGCAACAGAAGCTTGAATTCTATGATCAAAAGCAACTGCCAGATCTTTTTCAATATGTTCTGATACTGGTCCAATTTCTGGTGGTTCAGTTGCAGCGATGAGCAAAATCGCTGTGAGAGAAAATATGAAGAAGAGAAAAAACCTAAAGTATCGCATTAGCTACAGCCTTACCTCTACATTTACAAAAGAATCAATCCTTTAAAAGATAGAAAAATGACGCTCTAAGTAAAGTTTTTGTTCCACCTTTTTGATGTTTTCAACTAATTTAAATCAAATTAGTAAAGAATCAAAATCGTTGCACATTATTAATGCAAATAATGTGCCAAAAAAATTCTCTGGTCATTCCCCCTTGGAAAAATTATTATTTTTTTCCTAGTCTTTATATTCCTCACCAAGTTCTACTTGACCACTGGTAAATATGTCAGCATTGGGATTGAAATTTGGAAAATCTCGGTAATTCCAGTCACCATCATAATTTGGACAATATAACGTTACTGGATCTGGTAAACTCCCATCCCAACAAGTGTTAGGTAAAGCCTTGAATAGACGTAAATCCTTCTCCCAGAAAATCTTGCCATCCACATTCTCAAGTTTTCCATTGTAGGTAATTTCCCAAAAAGGTGGATCGAGAACGAAATTGTGATTTAGTAAAAAATAACCTTTTAAGGAATTGTCTGTATTAGCGATGAATTTCGTTGTGTACCAGGGTTTTTCAGAATTCAAATCATAGACATTGAAAACTAATTCATCTGAAACTGGTTGATTGAATTCCACTTCAACGATTACACCACTGGCTGGTACACGGACATTCATGATCTCATTTTCAACATAGGCATCGTATGTCAACGAAAATGCTTCCTTTGAAATTCCAGAATCGGAAATTAAAATCAAATAATCTTTTGGAACTGACCACATCACAAGATTTTCCTCCACCAGTGCTAATTCTGGAGTTGGTGTGAAACTAGGTGTTGGGGTGGGTTCAATCGTAGTAGTAGCACTGGGTGATAATGTCGGTGAGCTGGTCGCAGTTTCAGACGGAATTATTACTTGGGTTGCTGTGACAGTATTCTCAAAATTAGTCACAGTAGTAGGAGCTGTGTTACAAGAACTTAATAATAATGTTGTGATGAGTAAAGAAAACACTATTAAAGAATGTATTTTTTTCGAGTAAATCATGTGTATTCCTGGATAAAGAAAGATTTTTAGTATGAATAACCATCGTCTGGTTTGTCCATCACAATTGGCAATTTTACCACCAGTTATTGATACCATTCTAAGGCAAATTAATAATAATTAAGATTGACCTCCCTTTGGTTTACTTGGTTCAGCTTGGGGTGCTGCTGGTATTGTAGGATCTTTTCTTGGTGGATGGTTATTCGATAAAAAATCTGAACGTCTCATTCTTACAAGTGGCTCAATTTTTTAACTTTCGGCATGGTAGCGATGGTTACTGCCAATACAACTCTTGCATTTCTAGGCTCAAGAATACTACATGGTTTTGGGATAGGAATTATCATGCCAACATATAACTCCCTGATTTCTAAGGTTGTTCAAGAAAAACAACGTGGATTAGGGTTTGGCTTTTTTAGGACTTCTTACGGAATTCTTTCATTACCGATGCCATGGATTGGTGCACAGTTGTGGGAAAACTTATCACCCCAGGCACCATTTTGGATTATTGCATTTCTTTGTGCTTTAGCCATTCCAATTGCATGGAAGAAATTTTCTCTCCCAAAACCTTTACCAAAATAGAACCACCATAAGGATGCAAAATAAAATTTCAGACGTTTAAACCCCCATGAAAAAATCAACCCCGGTTTGATCCGGGGTTGAAATTTAATTTACAGCAAACTTTTTTGGTTACTGTACTTCTTCCACCAAATCATTTGCAGTTACTGTTAATTCTGCCAGGATCGCTTCGACTTCTGCTTGGTCAGCAGCATTCCATAATTGAGCTGCTGCATCATTAATTGCACGTCGTACAGAGGACCATGCTGGGAAGGTTTGTGGTTCGGATGGGCCAATGGCTGCCAACTGAACACCAGAAGCCCATACTGGGTTCTCTGTTGCGTAATCTGTTAATAGAGCTTCCGTTGAATATTGAGTACCATAGTAACCACTAATCCGTACCCAACGAGCCTGAATCTCAGGAGAGGTTAACCATTCCACAAATAACCAGGAAGCCATTTCTTGGTCAGCCGTGCTGGGAACAACACCTAACATCTGTTGGAAGGCATTGACTGCTAAAGTGCCATCTGGGCCAGCAGCCGCCAGCCATCCCCAAACATCCGTAGTGTTTTCAGCATCTTCAAAGGCAGCGGCATAATATGGTGCACCAGCGGTTGAGCTCATGGTGATAATTGCTTTGCGTAACGCCTGTTCAGGATTTGGATAACTTTCTGTCTGCCATGCACAACCCTCATTTTTTAGATCCAGAATAAACATGGAAGTATCAATCGCTTCCTGAGTGTTGAAATCATAAGCCGTGCCATCATCATTGAGTTCGTCACCACCAAAAGCATACAGGAAGTGTAACCAGTTGGTAGCACTTGGGTAATAAACGATACCACCGGTTCCAGCAAAATCGCCACCTTTAGTAGCATTGTCTTCAGCTGCTGCGCAAACAACTGCTTTTAATTCTTCGGTGTTAGCTGGTGGATTTGCAAATCCAAGTTCTTCTCCCCATGTGAAGTTATAAACTAACACGTTGGCGGATTGGGTCATTGGATAAGCAACCCAGGCGCCATCGGGAGTTGATCCAGCAGCCTTCAAATGTGGATAAAGATCTTCCATTTGGTCTGCGGTCAAGCCATAATCAGGATCATTGATGTAAGGATTCAAATCAACAATGGAATCAACAGAATACCAATCCGCTAAGGAATTGGTATATGCCATTACTACATCTGGCAAATCGCCTGATTGAATACCAGCATTGAATTTGTCCTCAACATCACCATAATTACCCTGGTTTAAGGCTTCTACTGTAATGCCATATTCATTGGATGCATTGAATTCATCCACCAAAGCTTGTAAACCTTCGCCTGGGGCATCTGAATACACATGCCAGAATTGGACAACGGTACCAGCCAATGGTTGTTCTACAACAGGTTCTTCAACTGGTTCTTCTGCCGGTTCAGCTGGTTCTTCAACTGGCTCAGCTGGTTCATCCATAGGTTCTTCAACGGGCTCAGCTGGAGCAGCAGGTTCCTTGGTTGGGGTAGGCGTACATGCGGCGAGCACCAAGGAAATCACCATCAAAAGTGATAATAATAAGCTTACTTTTTTCATTTCTTTTCATCTCCTCAAAACTAGATTTTGGTTAATAAAATAAATAGTGAAAATCTTTACCGTTGCACCTCCATTTAATTTATTATACGATTAACTATCCTTTTAAACCTGATCGTGCAATACTCTCTGTAAATTGCTTTTGTGTAAAGAAGTAAATAATCAGGATTGGAATAATGGTGATAAAGGCACCAGCCATCGTCAAGTGAATTTCCTGACCGGCCTCATTGACAAAATTCATCAGACCTACCGAAATAGGTCTCCAATCTGGTGTATTGGTAACCAGCATTGGCCATGCTAAAGAATTCCAAGTGCCAATAAATGATAGAACCAGAATAACCATTATTGGGGCTTTGGATAATGGCATCACCACTTGAACCAGAAATCGGAAATGACCTGCTCCATCCATTTGAGCAGCGTCGAATAATTCATCAGGCACTTGCGCAAAAAATTGCCTCAATAAAAATATTGAGAAAATGGAGCCCATAAAAGGAATGGTTAAGGCAGGCCAATTATTAATCCACGGAATTGGACCTATGCGACCTAACCAGGTCACAGTTAGAAAATTAGGGATGATGAATACCATGGCTGGAATCATCATGGTACTCAATAAAATGGTGAAAATCAAGTTGCGACCCGGAAATTTCATCTTCGCAAAAGCGTAAGCAGCGAGGATACTAAAAGTAAGCTCTCCTGCCAGTGTAATGAGGGTAATCAGAATACTGTTGATAAAGTATTCCGAGAATTGTGCCCTCCGCCAGGCTTCCACATAATTCTCAAAACGCAAAGAAGATGGGAAGAACGTAGTCCCTAATGCTTCTCCTAAACTCTTGAAGGAAGTAGAAATCATCCAGATAAATGGAATTAAAGAGAGAAAAGCACCTAAAAAGAGGATGACGTAAGTCAGGATTTTTCTTTGCGTCGAAATTGAAAATCGGCTAATTTTCTTCTTCTTTTTATCCATAAAACACTCGTGAACCTTGTACTTTATTATTGATGACAGTCAATGCAAGAATAATCGCAAATAACACAAATGCCATTGCTGAAGCGTATCCGTAGCGCAATTTTTCAAAGAATTCAATAAATATTGTCACACTGAAGGTATCAGTCGTACCTAATGCAATACTCTCTCTGAAAATCCAGATCGTGTTGAATGCTTTGAAAGTGCCAATGATTGAAATTAAAGATAAGAAATATGTAGTAGGTGATAATAATGGGAAGGTTATGTGTCTGAACACATCCCACTTGCTGGCACCATCCACTTCTGCTGCGTCAATTAATTCGGTTGGTATATTTCCTAATCCCGCTAAGTAAATGACCGTATCATACCCCACATAGGTCCAAATAGAATGAATAATAATTACCACCAATGCCAGGCTGGGTCCAGCTGCCCATTCCGGAACATTAATTCCTATATTGTTTCCTAGAAGGGTGAATATTCCTTTGGCCTCGAACAACCATTGTTGCGGTTCTAATCCCAAACCTTGCAAGAACATATTCACCGGGGCAGAATGGCGATTGGAGAACATTTGTTTAAAAACAGCTGCACTGGCGATAGCAGGTGTTACATATGGGATAAAGAAAATAATCCGAAATATATTCGATCCGATTAATTTTTGGAAGAGAAGAATAGAGAGGAATAATGAAATCACCAATTGAAAAGGTACTGTTCCAACCGCAAAGAAAACAGTTACCTTCAAGCCTTTCCACAAATCTTTATCACCTGAGGCAACAATGCTTGGAATCTCACCAATCAGAAGCCACCCACCGACCAGCAAAACCATTGTTGCAAAAACATGTAACCAGAAACTAAGCTGGTTTTGTGCCTGTTCAGATCTTTTCCAAATTAACCAACCAAGAATTAATAGAATGACTCCACTTGTGATTGTGATAAATTGTGGCCAAATACCTGGATCCAAATCTTTTAATACAGCTACTTCATACGCAATCGCAATTTGTTGTTGTGTGTAGTAGAGTAAACCAATTCCAACACCTAAAGCAAAAAATATCAGGCTAAAATATGCCTGATATTCCAAATTTCTTGGGTTTCGCCAAAAATACAATACTAATCCACCACAAACCAAACCAACAGCCAAAACAATTATGAATGTTCGCCAGGCTGGTTGAACTGTCTCTGCTCTAAACGCCTCACCCAGTAAGCGCGTGAAAACTTCTTGCGATCTTTCCAATCCTCGCAATTTATCAGCAATACCAAGAAATTCAGGTAAAGCGTTGTAAATCCAGTTCAGAAAAGCAAAAGCGATCGCTCCATTTAGAATCCCTGGCAAAATACAAAGCCAAGGTTTTTCCTTACGCTCCTCAGATAATCTTTTAATCTTTCTGAAAAGAAAATAAATGCTAAATAACGCACCAATCGCCAAAAAGAATACAACCACATAGGCAAGATTTCCAATTGCGTCCGTGTAATTTTTCAAACCAATTACTTCAGACCGTTTAATGCGCCATTTATGTAAACTTACATATAGTGCGAATCCTACGGGAAAGATTCCAAAAATAAAAATCAGGATGGATGCCGGTGCAATGAATGCGTAAGCTGTCAGATACTCTTTTAACTTTCTTCCTCTGCGACCGGTAAACATGTTTTTTAACAAGTGTTGATTTTTCATCATATTCTTCAGAAGATTACTTATGGTGGAATGGCATTTATTGATTGGTATCTGAAAGTTTTAATAAATATAATTATACAAGACTATTATTAATTATTTTAGTAATTAATTCTTAAAATCTCTCACAGATTCATTAGATGTTTGTCATATAAATTATGTTTACATGTCAAAACAACAGATTAATACTTTTTAAAAGGAAAACATATGTCAAGCTCAATCAAGCAAAACCACATGGATACAATTTCCAATCATACCTTGCCAGGGTTGAATCTTCCACCTGATTTTATTTTGCCTAAGTATGATGGACAATCCATCTTAAACATTCCAGCCTCAATTTGCCAGGTATTCAGCGTTGCACCTATCCATTCAGTTCCATTAAGACCTGCGATTTTTCCTCAGGTAGAGGATAAAATACAACGCATTATTATCATATTGATGGATGGGCTTGCTTTATCCCGTTTCTCATCCTGGCTTGAAAAAGGTGAGATTTCTGTTTGGAACCAATTACTTAAATCTGGCAGCATTGCACCCATTACATCTATATCGCCCAGTACCACTTCAGCCGCGATGACCACCCTTTGGACAGGTCATTCAGCAGCTGAGCATGGTGTAATGGGATACGAAATGTGGTTAAAACAATATGGTATTGTCTCTAATATGATCTCTCAATCACCTATGAGTTTTAAGACCGGTCATGCAAATCTCTCACAAGCTGGTTTTGATGCGGAAACAGTTTTAACAATGCCAAAACTCGGTGAACATCTGGCAAAAAGTGGCGTGTCCACCTATTCTTTCCAGCATTATTCCATTGCAAATTCTGGTTTATCGCGAACATTTATGAATGATGTCAATATTTTTCCATATGCAAATGAAGCTGAGTGTTGGGTAAACCTAAGAGAATTAATTGAAATCAAGAAAAATGAGAAAATGTACCTGTGGACATATTGGAGCGCTCTGGATAGCCTGGGGCATCATTACGGCCCAGATGACGAACGTACCGAAACTTACTTCCAAAACTTCAGCAGAAACTTGGAACATAACCTGATCAACAGACTGACGAAAGAACAAAGAAAAGGCACATTATTGATCTTAACCTCCGATCACGGTCAGGTTACAACCTCAAAAGACCCATATTATAGTCTTATAAATCATCCAGAATTCATAAATTGCTTACATATCAAACCTACCGGTGAAAGTCGCCTGACATACTTGCACGTAAAACCAGACAAAGAAAAAACTTTACAAGACTATGTTGAAAAAACATGGCCAGATCAATTCCTACTGATGGATTCCTCACAACTACTAAATGCAGGATTATTTGGGCATGGTATTTTTCATTCTGACATTCACAATCGCATTGGCGATAAAATCATGCTGGCAAAAGAAAACAATTTTTTATGGTGGTCAGATGAAGCAAATCCCCTCTTTGGCAGGCACGGCGGTTTAACAGCAAATGATATGATTGTTCCGTTTGTTACCATTTCTCTTTAAAGCAAAAAGGATAATCAATGTTCATAATAAATAAATTTGTCTCCTGGTTGTTCGTTCTTATATTTCTAACAAGTTGTGTTGAAAAACCAGCGGCTACACCTGCTAATCCTACAAATACCACTCAATCTCCTACTACAAAGCACCTGGTGATCAGCGAAATCATGGCTGGCGAATCGGGAAACAACAATTTGGATTTTATTGAACTCTATAACCCCTCTCCTGAAATGGTAGATCTTCAAGGTTATTCCCTCTGGTACCAGCTTAAAAAAGACCAGGAAGACGTTTTAATTTACTCTTGGGAGGCTTCCGCTTTCATCCCTCCATTCGGCCATTATTTGCTTTTACGCCAAAATCAGAATATCGGTTTGGAAGTAGATGCCTACTTTGAATACTCGCTGGTACCACAACGTGGAAGTCTGGCGTTGCGCTCTCTATCTGATGGGATAGTTGACCAGGTTGCCTGGGGAGACACAGATGCTGTGTTTGTTGAGACATCAAATGCTCCTACAATGCAAAATGGAAATTCACTCGAACGATTGCCTGGCGGTGACGCTGGCAATGGTGAAGATAGTGATAATAACGCCAAGGATTTTTCTATTAACAAGAAACCAAACCCACAAACAACAGCAAGCCTGGCTACCCCGCATTTGGAAAATGATCTCGAACTTACCATAAAGGCACCAGAAACGTCCGAACCTGGCAGTGTATTGGTTTATTCGGTATCGATCAAGAATTTATCCAATAAAAAATTAGAAGACGTAAAGCTTCATGTCCCGGTTATTAAAGATCTTGTTTTCAAAAACAGCTCTGTTGCATTTGAACCAATGAGCAATCAGATTGATTTCTCAATCGGAAATCTCGACCCTGAATCCTCGACGAATTTTGAATTATCATTTGAAACTGCCTGGAAATATACAACTATTACTGTCCCCGGCATTTATGCCGATGCCAATAACATAATTTCCCCAGTGATGAGTGGCCCCATTCGGACCGTTATCCAAGGCGGATCAGTTCCGATTGGGATTGCACGTAACCTGCTCAATAACGAAGACGTCATTATTGAAGGAACAGCTACCATGTATACAGGTGGTTTTTATGCTGGTTCCGGTGTTAAGTTCTACCTGGAAGATAACTCTGGTGGTGTTCAAGTGTATGTACCTGGTGGTAGCGGTAAAGTGGAAGTTCCTTTAGGTGCATATGTGCGTGTGGAAGGAATTCCGCAACCCTATCGAGGTGCTATTGAAATTGTGCCTTCTCCTGAGAATGTAAATGTCATTCAACAACCTGTTGACCCATTTGCATGGGAACCGCGCATAATGATAATTAACGAATTAAAAACATCCTCTGAGGTCTTTGCTGGAAAATTAGTCACCATGCGTGGTGAAGTGCAACGCGTTGAAGAATTTTCTTACAGCTATGAGATGGACCTGGTCCAGGACGGAAGTATACTTGAAGTCTATATCGATAAATTGACAGAAATTAATGTAGAAGCAATAGAAACTGGGCAATATTTTCAAATTACTGGTGTTCTTGAAAATGTGGACGATGGTATCCAGTTATATCCACGCGTCCAATCCGACTTAGTGGAAATTCAACCCCCTACCGTAAGCATGAATGCCCATATGCCTATCAATTACGACCCATCTGAAGAGTTTGAGATTCAGGTGTCGGTTAATAATCATTTATCAGAAAGTATTACGGACTTGAATCTGTCATTACAAGTTCCAGATGGTTTTATTGCAAATCAAATTTCGGATAATGGTGAATTAAATAATGGAAGCATAATCTGGAATTTGGATACTCTTGCTGGTGAAGGAACTGAAAAACCTTTCTCAGTGTCCGGTACGATTTCTGATACGATTGAATACCTGTTCCTTGAAAATTATCAACTATCTTACGAAACCCAAGAAGAGGTATTGCTGGGCAATCCAACTTATAGCTTCCCGAGTGATTCAGTACCTGTGTGGGCAATACAAGGACGAACAACTCGCTCCCCATATTTGTTGGAATATGTAAAAACCGGAGGTGTTGTGACTGGTGTTTTCCCGGAATTGGAAGGCTTCTTCATACAAGGAGATCCAGACCAGGACAATCTCACCTCGCAAGGCTTGTTTGTTTATTCGGATATAGTAGACCCAACAATTACCGTTGGTGATCTCATTTCAGTGTATGGAACGATTCATGAACCGCATAGTGAAACACAATTATTTTTAGAGGATTGGCAAATAATTGATAATAATCAAACGCTTCCCGCTGCAATCACACTGAACCCACCCACTGCAACAATGGAAGGTGTCGCTTACTACGAAGCCTTAGAAGGGATGCTGGTACAAATTGAAGGATCAGCAAGAGCTGTATCTCCTACCAATAAATACGGGGAGACAGCCCTGGTTCTTCCTTTATATAATGGAACTCATCTCTTGCAAGGAGAGGAAAACGGATTAGCAATTCGGATAGATGATGGATCATCCGTGACACACACAGATCAATCAACAATGCCTTATGCAGCCGTAACTGGTGATATTTTCTACAACGTTAGTGGACCACTCTCCTATACTTATGGTTATTTTAAAATTCAGCCAACTTCCAACTTAGAGATGGAAAAACGAGCTGCTATCGTTGATGCATTACCAACGACGGCTAGCAATGAGTTCCGTGTTATGACCTGGAATGTTGAAAATCTATTTGATTTTCTGGAACCACATCCCAGCGATCCTGGCCTGCCAACAGTAGCCGAGTATCGTGCCTGGCTGGAAAAGATTGCCAACACAATTCTACTGGCTGATTATCCAGCTGTAATTGGCTTTCAGGAAGTGGAACATGTGGGTGTGCTTGAAGATATTGCAGAGCAACAACTATTGCAGCAATACAACTATCAGGCAGTGCTATTAGAAGGCACTGATAGCCGCGGCATTGATGTCGGTTATCTTGTGCGTGGGGATGTTGAAATTTTAGATGTTCAACAATTCCCGGCTCCCAATGAATTAACCCCACGACCTCCATTACTTGTGACAGTCCAAATTAACCTGGGAGGAGAATCAAGAATTGTTCACCTGTTGAATAACCATTTTCTTTCCATGAGTGGTGGCGAACAGGCTACTGAACCTCGGCGGATTGCCCAGGCAGCCTGGAATGGTGATCTGGTGCAACAAATTATTGCGGAAAACCCTGAAGCATTTGTGATCGTTTTGGGAGATTTGAATTCCTATTATGAATCACCGCCCATCGAAACCCTCCGCTCATCTGGGATGGCACATGTTTTCGACCAACTAGTGCCAGAAGATCGCTACACCTATATTTATCAGGGTGTAGCACAGGTCTTGGATCATATTATGGTAAATGAAAAATATGAGACCAGCATCACCAGCGTTGATATTCTCCATGTCAATGCGGATTATCCTTTACAGCCCCCTGGTGATACTTCTGCCCTACATAAATCTGACCATGATCCGGTCGTCGTAACCTTTCGATAAATAATTCTATAAAATAAGAGCCTGAAGTTGTGTAACTTCAGGCTCCATTTCCAATGATGTAGATCAATTTAAATTTTCCATCACGTTCCGTTTTGTCGAAAATGATCAGTACACAAGCTTTAGCCTTTTAGGTTTGTTTTCATAAAAATAATTTTTAAATCAACCTTTAAGTGTAATTTAGCATTAGATTTATAAAGAATTAATGATTATCAAACTTCAACACACGAGCAACAAATTCAGAAACCAACATCAAGCTCTCTTTCGTTTCTGGAAAGAAAGAAAAAAGCTGGAAAACATGGAACATATCGTCCCAAATTTTCAGGTTGACATCTACACCCGCTTTCACCGCTCTTTCATAAAACCTGAAAGAATCATCCAACAAGATCTCATTCCGTCCGGATTGAATGTGGATAGGCGGCAGACCGCTGAGATCTCCAAATAGTGGGGATATCAAGGGATCATTTGCGGAATGGTTACCCACGTAATAATTCACATATTTCTCAAGTATTTCTGCACTTAAGATCGGATCAAGATGCATATTTTTGATCACAGAATCACCACTGAGTGTTAAATCAAGCCAGGGTGAAAAGCAGAAAACCCCTGCCGGCAATGGCATCCCTTTCTCTCGTAAAGCCAGAAGTGTAGCAATCGCCAATCCACCTCCAGCAGAATCACCCGCGATACAAATCTGAGATGCTTTGATACCACGCGTAAGTAGCCAGGAGTATGCCTTTTTTGAATCCTCTAGTGCAGCCGGAAAAGGATTCTCTGGCGCACGCCGATAATCGATAGCCAATGCTTTACAATTTGTGGCTACTGCGAGTCTGGCAATCAATTCACGGTGAGAATTAACAGAACCCAGCGCATACGCCCCACCATGGAGGTAAAGGATAATTCCAGAACCAGCGTTTGGCGGTTCAATCCATTCGGATGGGATATCAAAGTCAGTGATAGGGTGAATTTTGATTTGTTTTGGCAGTCGTAAAAATCGAACAGATTTCTCCTGCCTGGTACGCTGTTCAGTGGTGGTGCCATCCGACCAACCAGATAGTTGTGTTCTAAGAATAGACAGGAGCAATTTTGTAAAAATATTCATCAAAGAAAAGCGGCCAGCCCAAAGAATACGATAAATATGAAAATCATCACGCCTAAAACAATAGAATAATTTTTAGGTCTGATTTGATCGTCATGATCCATTTTTCGAATCAGCGGAAATAAACGCCAGTAGAATGAAAGGGTTGCAATTCCTAACGCAATAAGACTCAATTGCTGAAGTTCAAGATCGCCAAAAAAGACAATTACACCCAGCAGGAAAAGAAAAATTAATTTTGTTCCAGCTACCCAATTCACCAGGTATTTTACAAAATCATGAATTTCCGGATATTGCTTTGATTTTTCCCAGGCGGAAAACACACCCACCGCATTTGCTCTTTGCGATCCAGGCTTGAAATATAAAGCAACAACATTGGATGCCTCTAGTAACATGAAAGCCAAAATAACAATTTTTACAAACATTCAGGAACCTCCCATTGGTAGGTTTTTTAAAAGTTATTTGTGTTAAGAGAATTTTTGAAAATCAAATCATTAAGCTTTTTTGTTTTTTGATGCTTTAATGATTTTCTGAGTTGCATACCAGCCTGTCAACATTGCTATAGGGACACCGGCTGGGGAATAAGACCATTGTCCCGCTTGATAAATATTGGGGATCGGTGTCAAAACAGACTTTGGGATTTCCTGCAATTTATTAATCACGGGTGAGGGTGTTTCAAATGACCAACCAACGATAGCACCTTCCGAACTTCCGGCAATTTTTTCAATGGTTAATGGTGTCGATGAGAATTTAAAGATGATATCTTCATTGATACCTTTATAAATGGATTTTGAGAGAATATTAATGATGTGATTCTCGGTACTGGCTTTAAATTCATCATACCAACCAGCTTTTTCAACAAGTTTTAAAAGCTGGTAATCAAACAAACAACTCACCATCAAGCCAGACTTTCCTTCCGGTGCAAGAGTGGTGTCACGAAGGGCTGGAATCGAAATTTCAAACGTATTTAATTTGAGGAATTTTTCCAGCCAATCAAAGACTTCCTCTTTCGATTTTTTTTCAAAATTCTGAATAAGTTCTAGTCTTTCTTCCGAATTCGTGTCTGCTAAACCAAGTGGAGAGGGAGTGTAGAATAAATGCTCTCCTCCATTTTGTTTAAAATAGGAAGGTAGACGATCGATCGCAGCGTACAATATATAAACCGACTCCGCTCCATCAGCTGCTTGCATATTTTTGGACACAACCGTTATCTCATTAGTAATCTCAGTTTCTAATCCGTCAGAATTGAGATTACGATACATTGTCTTAAGATCTGCTGCCCAGATCAAATGATCGTATTGGTAATCATGACCTTCAGCATCAACAACTTTCGATTGAGACGGAACAATTTCCACTATTTTTGTATTTAGTTTTATTTCACCGCCGTTCGCAAGAATATTTTCTCTTAATAGATCACTTAAAGCGCCTGTTCCATTTTTGGGATAAAAATAATCGAGGTAAACATAAAAATATCCAAGGGAAAAATAGGTTGGCGTCTTTCTAAAAAAGTGTTGAATAATGACATCAACTGCAGATTGATTTGTTAATCTTCCCCTGAGGAAGTCCTCCATGGGAAGATTGTATTGATTCAACTTTTGCAGCGTATAAAGAAATTTAAATGTCCAGGGAATGAGTTTCTTGAAAATAAATTTTTTGTTGTTTTTAAGGTCAATAAAATTTGGATTATCAAATTCGTACAAAACTTTAGTATAGTCAGAGAGCTTGGAAATCTCTGCTATGACATTTTTGATTTCTTCTTTATTTTCTGGGTATAACTGCTCCAGGACCCTTTTATATTCCTGCAGATCCTGCATTGAATTTACACAGAAAACATGGTCTTCAACCCCAATTGAAATCTTATTTTCCAATGTATCCAATTGAATACCCAAATCTTTGAAAATTGGCTTAACAATGCCAGAATTCACATACGCCCTGGGACCTGAATCGAAGAAAAATCCGTTACTATCAAATGTTCCTACCAATCCACCAACCCTATCGTTCTTATCAACTAACAGGACGTTATATTTCTCCCGAAGCAAATAAGCGGCAGCCGTTAACCCCGCCATACCAGCACCCACAATTACAACTTGATTCTCTTTAGTGTCCATTGAAACCACCTAAATCCAAACTGACTCGCCATAACTCATCTGCAGCTTCTTTGTCCAATGCAGGAGGGGCAAGCTCCTCTTCTGTCGTGAGGTTAAAAAATTTACCGCTAACATGGTCCAACTCTGAAGAGACCCCCAAATAATAGAGAGCTTCAGCCGAAATCGATAAAGGTCTGGCAGATCGATCAACAAATATCTTCTTGAGGTTTTTATAAAACCAACCATTATCCTGCCCACTATTTGTCCTTACATTACCAGGATGCATTGCATTAATTGTGATGTTGGAACCTAAAAAATAATCATATAATTTTAGCATTGAAAGCAATTGTGCCATTTTAGCAGAACCATAACTTTTCATGCCTGAAAATTTGTGTTTATCCCAGGATAAATCGTCCAAGTGAATGCCAAATGCAGCAAATCGATATGCCTCAGAATTTACAAAAATGATTCGCCCATTTTTTTGATATTTTAGTTTTTCTCTCAGAGAATAATTTAAGATAAAAGTGCTCAAATAATTTGTTTGGAAAACAGTTTCAAGGTTATCAACGGTCAGTGATTTTCTTGTTAAATAAAGGCCAGCATTATGAATTAATACATCAATCTCCCTGTCGAGGGTAGATAAATGTTTAGCAGCTGCGTGAACATCTGATAATTTAGAAAAATCGGCAATATGATAAGAGCATTCCGAATTAAACTCAGCACGCAATTCATCGCATAATTCATTTGATTTTTCTTCATTTCGGTTTATGAACAATAAATCTGCACCATGAGAAGCATACTTCTTTGCAGTCGCGTAACCAATTCCGGAGGTCGCGCCAGTAATAACCACCAAACGGTCATGAAAATCTTCTTCGCAAATTTTTGGATCTAACTTTAAATTATGAATCATTGCAAAGACATTAGACCATTTGTAATCTTTCCAATATCGTCTCAATTTGCCTCCATAATAGGTCAATTTTATCAGGAAAAGTTATTGCTTCCAATAAATTTAAGATGATTTTGTCTAACTTTTAGCAATAATTAAATTCTCCCTGAAACCCACTCGTTCAACAATGAAATTGATCCTCTCATGAATGCTTTTTGCATCAGTATGGTGGGTATGTTTGAATAATTTTCAATTCTGACCAGTATCTTTCTTGGAAAGAAGCTCACGGAGCAATTTGCATAAGCTTGTATTTGATTTTGTAAAAGGTTTGTAGTGTGTTTAATAAAAAAGGGAAATTATGACTGAAACACCAAGTTATTTTGTAATTAGAAAGGAAAATGACATTGAGTTGCGTCATTATCCAGCTTATATTAAAGCTGAAGTTTCTATCGTTTAAACATCCTATCGAAAAGCTGTATTTAAGGGATTCAATATTCTAGCAGACTATATTTTTGGTAATAACATCAAAACTGAAAAAATAGCCATGACATCTCCCGTCCAGGTTTCTCAATCTCAGAAAATAGCTATGACCAAACCTGTCACGATTAGTGGAGCTGGAAATAACATTGTTGCTTTCATTATGCCTTCAGAATTCAGGTTGGACACATTGCCAAAACCGAAAAATGATGCCATACAATTTAGTAGTCTTCCATCGCAGACCATGGCAGTGATTCGCTACTCAGGGTATTTTCATGGACCTAAAATCAAAAAGGCGAAATTTAGACTCAAAACCTGGTTGGAAAAAGAAGGAATTGAAACCAATGGAGACTTTATTGTTGCTGGCTATAATCCACCGTGGGTACCATGGTTTCTCACTCGAAACGAAGTCATGATCGAGATAAAGATGTGAAAGATTATGGAATCATTGGGATATGGTTATTTGGCGGAATTTGTGAAGTAATAAAAACAATTTTATGCTTGAAAAGTTCAGACTCTTAGTAAACCTCTGAATCCCCTGGCACCATAATAAGAATCTGCACCGTTGTGATAAATGAAAACCCTGCCAAATCGTCGATCGCCAAAGATGGCACCACCATGTTTTCTAACTTCAAGAGGTGTTTTTAACCAGCTTGAAGTTTTGGTATCGAATTCGCCAAGTTCCTGCAAATAAAAGTATTCCTTCTCTGTTAGTACTTCAATCCCCATCATTTCTGCCATATTCAGGGCACTATCCTCTGGTGGATACTTTTTCCTGGTTTCCAGCGCTTCATGGTCATAACAAACGTTTCTGCGACCATCCGGTGATTCAGCTGAACAATCAAAGAAAATCAATTCACCGGTTTCCTTATCATAACCAACCACATCCGGTTCTCCCCCCGTTTCTTCCATTTTATTGATCGACCACAGTTTTTCAGGAACCTTTGAGAGCTTTGTCTCCACACATGACCATTCTATATTTTCATGGCGTTTCATGTTTTTTTCAAATCGAGTTTTCAACAAACTTAAAAGATTCTCTTGATTATCAGCACTCAATTCTTTTTTTACTTTATTGATACTATTCATAATTTAATAATATTGGCAGCTGAAAGTTAGGTCAAGTGAATTGTATAAACACAAATAGGAATTATCATCGACTCTCTCTTGAGTACCATATCTGGTAGTAAGTGAGGATGACTGACCTTAATGGAAACAATGTTTCCGGTTGTTTATTCACCTGACCTAATAGCCCCTGGAATTCACGCCACAAAAAGAATCCTATTACCTCCGAATAAATTTTTGTATGTAAATGTACAAAGTGTACTTAAAATAGACACTAGATCCTGAATCCATGCCTTTTTTCGTTGGTTCATAAAAATTAGCATAACCATTCAAACAATCGATTTCCTTCTAAGTGGTTTATTGAAAATTTATCGATAAAATGTCATTTATTGGATTTTTCAATTATGGAAAATTTGACGATTTGGGAAACTTTGATTCATTATAACAATATTCCCAAAAACCAGGCTTGTTTGAACTTGATAGATATTATTTGTTTAGGTTCGAAAGATAGAGATTGACCCGAACAATAATCATCAATTTTGCAGATTACCTACTTGATCTAATGTCATCTTACCTTACAGGTCTCGTTGACACCCTTTAATCCTTATTCACCTGTCGGTAGAGAATACAGCTCCTCGATTGTCATGCCAAAGGTATCACTGACGTATTGCATCATCAGGTCCACGGAATGCTGGTAAACATCCTCGATTGCGGGATCGTTGCAAGCTTTAATGAAGTATTCTTCCACGGTCTTATCAGGGTAACTGCACCAGATATCGAGGTGCTCGCCAGTATCGATGAAATATTCAAAACTACCACCGCCCTGGCTGTTATCGTCCACGCTGGCGATAAACTTTTTTTCAGCCGCGTGCCAGGTGACAACGATGCGATATTCATCACTTATGGGAGTGAAAAAGCGAACGTCGAAATCCTTCTCCCCCCATTCGGGACGGTGGACTTCCATGTTGACGTCTTTTTCGCCCCGGTATTCATATAAATAGACCGCGTTGGGCTCGTCCGCGAAGAAGCCGAAGCTCTTGAGAGATGGCGGCGCGTACGGCAGTGCGTACAATTTGGCAGCGGTCATGCCGAAGGTGTCTTTGACGATGGCGTGAAAAACGCGCATGGGTGCGAGCAACGGATCCTCGTCTTCCATGACCTCAAATGCCGCGCGCACCACCTGTTCGATACTCGCGCGGTCTTCTTCACTGATGTTAATGTCACCACTGTGGGCGTCGTAAACGTAGTTTACCGGGGGTTCGCCTTCCTTGTGCATCATGAAGACGTAGGCATCGAGATCGTCATAGTAACCCAGTAACACCTTATGACCGCTCTCTGTATACATTGAGGTGCGGATGGTATTGTTGTGCCATTCCTCTTGAGGTTGCCCCCAAGCGGCATGGTGGATGGTGAATGAAGCGCTCTCGCTGTCATAGACGGCCTGGTGGCTGTTGACGTCCAGGTTGAATCCGAGATCAGCCAGGGTTGTGGCAATGATGAAATCCTTGTCTTCGAGGTTTGGGTAAATTGTCTCGAGGGGGTACAGGTCTTCAATGGTTGAGTTTGCTAGATGGAGCTGCCGCAGGTTGGTCAGCCCGGCCAGGGGAGTGAGGTCGGTGATAGTCGAGTTATCCAGCATGAGAACCTGTAAATTGACCAGGTTCGAGAGCACGCTGTAATCCTGCGCCTGGCTGCCGGAAAGGACCAATAGCTGTAGGTCCGTCATCCCTGCGAGTGGCGAAACATCTGCGACGGGGTTGCCAGCCAATGACAAGGCAGTGAGTTTGGTCAGCCCAGCCAGCGGCGAAATATCGGTGATAGCATGATTGGACAGGTCGAGGGTTTCAAGGCTGGTGAAGTTCTCCAGTCCGCTGAGATCCTTGATCGGTGTCTCTTCTGAAATGGTGCGCTGCAATTCATTGCTGAGGTTCATTCTCGTCACTGCCTGTGCCTCAGCCAGGGTAATGTCACCGACTGTTTTGCCCATTGAGCCACGAATCATTGCTTCCAGCGCCGGATCAGCAAACGTTACGACGACGGGTACCGATGTCTCAACAAGAGATGAGGTCGTCGTGACCTCCGCAACCGGGTTTGATGAGGTCGTTGTCACAGCGGGCGTGCTACAGGCTGCAAGGGTTATGGTCAGCAAAACGGTTATCAGTATATTATTAGGCTTCATCATTGAAAACAATCCTTTTTATTATTTTGAGTGAAAATTGTGGAGGTGGGCTAACAGATGGGCATCCTCTTTGTTCATATAAATTATGATAATTTTATACCTCTTTGTATTTTACTCTATCCACCTGATCACACGTTAAGCTGTGCAATACGAAGGCATTACTTGTTGACCTTTAGACTTTAGAGAAAATAAGTGACCACCCCGGTGCGCGTGCATAGCAGAGGCGTGGTGGGTACTCTGGATTAATTTTAACCAGGTTTACTATAATAAGTCTTGCGATCAGAAAAGTGAAGACTGCAAGTGGTGCTACCGCCGTACAAATTTGTTACAAATCCAAGGGTCAAGTAGTAAAACTCAAGCACATTGGAAGTGCCCATAACGAAACCGAACTCAAAATTCTTGTAGAGATAGCAACAAAAGAATTGATCGGGGATCAACCACCTTTATTTCCTGACGAGAAAATGGAACTCCACGTGGAGATCAAGCGCTCATATTCCGAATTATTATGGAACGTACTAAAGGCTCAATATGAAAAGCTTGGATTTGGAGAATTAGACGATGAGGTATTTCTTGCATTGTGCATAGCACGCATTGTTGAACCCACATCAAAGTTGGAAAGCTTACGAGTATTGGCTGAATTGGGGATTGAACAATTCGATCGGAATCAATTGTACCGTTGTTTAGCAAGAGTAAATGAATTGAATTACAGAGAAAAGATCAGCAGGGCGTGTTATGAGCATGCGCTGGATAATAAAATCAGTTTGGTTTTATATGATGTAACCACCCTTTATTTTGAAGCACAGAAAGCGGATGAATTTCGAAAACCAGGCATGAGCAAGGAACGGCGCTTAGAACCACAGATAATCATTGGTTTGGTGGTAGATCGTTATGGATTTCCGCTTGGTTTGCAAAGTTTTGAAGGAAATAAAGCCGAAACAAAGACTATTCTACCGGTCATTGAGGCTTTCCAAATGCAACATGGCCTGGGTAAATTAACAATTGTTGCAGATGCAGCCATGTTAAGTTCAACAAATTTAATCGCATTGGCAGAAGCAGGTCACACATATGTTGTTGGTTCTCGTTTGCGTAAAATACCCTATGAAATTGAAGAATATCAAAAGGATCATGAGTTTGAAGATGGACAAATAGTGGTCAGTCAATATGAAAAGTATCGAGTCATTTATCAATATCGTAAAAAAAGAGCTGCATTGGATATACGTAACATTCAAAAACAGTTGGAAAAAGCTAAAAAAATAGTTGAAGGAATGGCACAACCCCGAAAAAACAAGTTTTTAAGCCTCAAATCACCAATAAAAGAAATAAATCAAGCACTCGTTGATAAAGCATATCGATTGGCTGGGATAAAAGGCTACGTGACAAATTTAAATATCTCAGACAAAGATGTGATCGCTTTTTACCACCAGCTATTTCAGGTTGAAGCCACCTTCAGGATGGCAAAATCGGATCTGAAAGCGAGACCAATTTTTCACCGGAAACGGGACTCAATTGAAGCTCATTTGACAATTGTTTTTGCTGCACTTGCTATGAGCAAAAAGATTGAATTTGCCACCAAAAAAAGCATTAGACAGGTTGTAAAAACATTGCAACCATTGCGATCTGGGGTGGTATCGATCAATGGGAATGATGTGGTAGCAAAACCAAATGTGCCTTTTGCAACACAAACAATGCTTAAAAAGTTAATTTCAGGTCACTAATTTGAGAAACTCAGGTAATAAATAGACGGATTCGTCAGATAAAGTTGGCTGATAATGGTCGGCATATTGTGGAGTCCTTGATTGAGTCCCGATTTCAATGGTTGGATGCCTTTCCCTTACTGATTTACTCTAAAAAGGCGGATCAAATTCTGCTTTCGGTAAGTGAGTTAACAGAGGTTATATCGCGTATAGCGTAAACGCTTAACGCATCATCATCTCGTAGTGCCTTTGTTTGATGTTTATAATTAAAGATTTTCCTGTTCCCATCCACAATTGCCAATAGAGCAGTCATTGTCGCTGAGCGCGGTGGATGAAATCAGCGAAGGCATTGAAGGCGATTTCGCGCTTGCCTATCGGTTTTCACGGGTGGAACTGTTTTAACCATGTACAATTAGGCAAGCGGTCTTTCCACCGTGAAAGGGATAGGGTTCTGAGCCGGGGGCAATCGGTCAAGGAGAGGTCAATTAATTTACTCCGTATAAATATTACAGCCAGCCGTGTGAGTTGGCTTCCAATTGTCGGTCCTGCTCATCGAGAATTGCCGCCAGTCTTTGCACGAGCCGGGGTTCGGATTCGATCAGGTTATAGGAGTTGTTTTTTAGAAAATCGCGGCTTGAAATGTTTTCCCTTTGGAATACATGCTTACAATCCCAAGCGGGTGAATTGTTCGCCCGGAGCGTTGGTGGAGGTCAGAAATTCTCGCAGGCTGGCTTTGAGGCGTTCGACCACATCAGGGCGTTCGGCGTAGAGATTACGCTGTTGTTGCGGGTCGTCCTTGATGTTGTAGAGCGCGCTGGACATCGGTCCACGCGTGACCTGGGCGGAGTAGCGCTGTCCGTCGAAGTCATTGTTCACGCGCACGTCGCCGAATTGGGGCGGCAGGGGAGAGTACCAGTTAAGCGGTTCGTTTGTTTCAGTGGGGGGCCAGACATAGAGCGCCCACTCGCCGTCAGTGACGTTCATGGCTTCGCCGTAGCGTCCGAAGACAGCCGTCTCGCGGATGGGTGCGCCTTCGTCAGCGTGGAGAATGTACGGGAGCAGACTCAACCCATGTGTCCCGGCAGGCAGCGGAATTTTGAATTCATCCAAGATGGTGGCGAACAAATCCACAGGCTGTACTAAATGCGATACGCGCTTGCCCTTTTGTCCATTGGGATGGTAGATGAGCAGCGGAACGTGCGCCAGTTCCTGATACATATTTGAATCGCCCAGGTCTGACCAGGGTTTGCCAATCATGCCGTGTTCGCCAAAGAGATGCCCATGATCAGTGGTAACGATGATCATGGTATCGTCCATCAGACCCAGATGTTCAACGTTGTCCAACAGATTTCCCAGCCACCGGTCCACCATCGTGACTTCGCCCGCGTACAGGGCGCGGATTTCCTTGAGTTCCTCTTCGCTGTATAGGTTGGACTTGCCGTAGGTTGGCCAGATGAAGCGCTGGCCGTTGTAACCAGGGTTGTACATTTCGTTGTAAGGGAAGGGTGGATCGAAGGGTTCGTGTGGGTCGAAGACTTCCAGCATGAGGAAGAAGTCTTTTTGGTTGCGGTTACGTTCAACCCATTCGGAGGCTTTGCGGAAGACCTGCGGGGCGAAGTAATCTTCCTCCACGCGGAAGTGGGCGGTGTTGCGTTTATACCGTGCAAAGGAGCCGGGGCGCAGGGCATGATGCGCCATGCGTTCGGGGTCGCCAGGGAATTCAACGGGGATGTCGGGGTCGGTGATCCACAGGTCGTTTTCCTGTCCACGAATAAATTCTGCGCCAGAGAAGTTGAAGAAGTAGTTGCCTGAGCCACGCTCCCACATGTGATAGTGGTCGCTGATAAACATGCTGGTATGTCCGTTTTGGGTGACAATTTTGGCAATGTCAGGGTCGGAGGTTTCGAGCGGGCCCCAGCCGCGCCAGGGAAACTCGAAGCGTCCCGTCCACATATCGCGGCGGGCAGGCATACACGGGTAGGAGCCGAGATAGGCATTCTCGAAGACGACGCTCTTTTGCGCCAACTCATCGAGGTTAGGGGTTTGAATCCAGTCGTTGCCGTAACAACCGATGTGGTCGCGGCGCAGAGTATCAAACAGGATAAAGATTGTGTTCATAAGTTCTCCTTGTCAATTCGTATTTTCATGATTTCCGCCGCCGGGCGGTGATGACGGAGCAAGTCCGCCATGATTCTCATTGGCTTGTCTACGTGAGTGAAAAAAGTTTTGAAGCCGCTGCACAGGTGATTGAGTCCAGACTCACCGTCGGGAGTATAGTCGATACGGTCTTTAGGACAGCCGCCATTGCAGGCAAACAACACGGGACATTCGCGGCAATAACGCGGCAGGGACTCACGCTTGTCAATCCCAAATTGTTTTTGCTGGACGCTACCTACGAGTTCGGTCAGCGGCATTTCGAGTAAATTTCCCAGGCGGTGGCGCGGCTCGACAAAGTGGTCGCAGGAATACACATCGCCATTATGTTCCATCGCCAGCGCCAGCCCGCAGGTCTCCTGGAAGACGCACAATCCACCGGGCGCGCCCAGCCAGCGTCCGAGCGCGGTATCGAACATCTGCACAAAAACCTTGCCCACATCGCGGCGCAACCACTCGTCAAAAATCGAAATCAGAAAACGCCCGTACTGCTCGCCTGTGATGGAGCGCGGCGTGAGTGCCGTCCCCTCTTGAAAACCCGTCGCGTTCTCGCGCTCGACAATCGGGATGAACTGCATGTACTGCACGCCAATCTCGTCGCGCAGGAAGCGGTACACCTCCAGCGGCTGTTCGACGTTGGCGGCGCTGACACAGGTCAGGATGTTGAAATCTATCTTGTATTTTTTGAGCAGTTGGACGGCGTGCAGAACGCGTTTGAAGGTGGGTGCACCGCCCTTGTCCCTGCGATAGAAATCATGCGCTTCGCGCGGACCGTCGAGGCTGATCCCGATCAAAAAGCGATTCTCGGCGAAGAATTTGCACCACTCATCATCCAGCAGGGTGCCGTTGGTTTGCAGGGCGTTCTCGATGCACATACCGGAACGCGTATATTTTTTCTGATACATCACCGCGCGGCGGAAGAAATCCACGCCCATCAGGGTTGGCTCGCCTCCCTGCCAGGCAAAGTTTACTTCAGACACTCGTTGGGCGGCGATGTACTGGCGGGTATAATTTTCCAGTGTCTCGTCTGACATGCGGAAGGAACTGCCTTTGTACAACTCTTCCTTGCGGAGATAGAAACAGTAGTCACAATCCAAATTACAGATGGCGCCGCGCGGCTTGGCCATAACATGAAAAGCAGGGGGGGCATGAGGAAGGGTGGTCATGATTTCTTTTTTTAAATACTCCTTTCGTGCGGGCGCAGCAACTGGTACAGCGAGCGATGCCCGTTAACCTGGGGGTACAGTCCAGTAAAATTCGCTATGCGCGACGGCGCGCAGACGGAGTTGGCAGCGTAGTTTTGCGCGAAAGTCACCCCGTCAGCGCGCAGATCGTCGGCAATGATAATGACGATATTTGGGTGTGCGCTCATTGGGGATTAGGACTCCAACTCTTTCCTGCGTTTTGCCAGCAAGTCATTTAATGCCGTGCGGTCGCGGTGGTAAAACGGATAGAAGGCGAACCAGGAGAGCACGCTCAGGATGAGTGAAACGGTCACAGCCCAGAAGAACAAATTGGTGAGCGTGATCTGGTTGCCGATGACGCCGACAATGGCGGCGACCGCTGCCTGGATCAAGCCGTTGGCGAGGCGGTTGACGGCGTAAGCGGTGCTGCGTTGTTCGGGCACGTTGACAGCGGCAATCATCGGTGCGATGGCGGCAGAGAATGCCATATCCAGGAACAGACCGAACAGCAGGGCGAAGGCAAAGAAGGTCATCATGCCGCCCGAAACCTGCTGGAAGAAGAAATAACCCAGAAGAGCCATCAAGGCGCGCGACCCCTGCACGACGAACAACCGTCCGAAGCGGGGGCTTTTGTGTTCGGCCCAGTCTCCCAGCAGACCGCCGATCAGTGTGCTGAGCGCAGCGCCGATGACTATCCCGCTCAGCACGCTGGTGGCTTGCCCGGGGCGAAAGCCGCGTTCATCCACCAGCCAGGTGACAGTGAAGGTCAGGACCGTAATCTGTACAGGTACGCCGAAGATCTTTTCGATAATAAGCAGCAAGTTGGTCGGCACGCGAAAGATTTTTGCCACATTCTGCCAGGAAAAAGCATACTTTTTCTCCGCTTGCTGTGCCAAATCGTAAATGGAGGCTTCGGCGGCTCCGCGCCGCGGCTCGGTAAGGAAGATGGCAAAGATCAGTCCGCTTAACATGCTCAAAGCGCCGAAAATGACAAAACCGATGCGCCAGCCCGTCTCGGGAATCTCTGACATGAGTCCAAAGAACAGGATGCTGGCGATGACCGCCAGAGAGGAAATCATACGCATAATGCCGAAGACTTTGCCGCGTTCCTTTTGTGGGAACATGTCGGTCAGCATAGAGTTCATTGGCGCACCTAGCGCCACCAGCCCGATGGCGGCAACCATGCGTAGCGTCAGTAGCATTTCGTAACTAGCGGAAAAGCCGATTAACAGAGTCCAAAGTCCCCACACTCCAGTGCCGATGATCAGGATTCGCTTGCGGCTAAAGCGGTCGGCCAGCATACCCCAGATGGGTCCAAAGATCATCTCCATCAGCTTGCCCAGGCTGGTGATCGTGCCGAGATTGGCGGTGGTCATGTTTAATGAGGTGCGGATAGCGGGGAACATGGAAGACATCGCTTGGTCTTCGCCCGCATCTACGATGCCGGCGAATGCCAGCGTCACCACATTGCGCCAGCGTCCCTTGGCAGGCACATCGGCAGCGGGCAACTCTTGCGTTTGAGTAGTCATGTCATTCTCCTTTTGATTAGTCATGTCATTCTCCTATTGTTAGGATCCTGGAGGCTTCAAAAACCTTTAAGTCTTTGCGCTAAAAAAATCAGCTACTTTGCGATACACGATTTCCCGCTCCACATCCAGCGTGATGACGTGTCCGCTTTTTTCGAGCCAGAGCGTTTCGAGGCGCGGCGCGCGCAGTTGAGCTGAAAGCAAGTCCAGCGCATTCGGTTCAATCACCTTATCACCATGCGACTGGATTAGCAGAACAGGTACATTGATTTTCGATAGCCCATCCTGCATCAATTGCGCCAGCCCCGTAGCTTCTGCGATGGCGTGTGGCACATAATAGGCATAGGATGTTTCAGCACGATTGCCCACAGCAGCCGGCTTTTTAAATTTTGGGACAAATAGACCGAGCGGGCGCATGAAGCGGACGCGCCAGTCGCGAGTCAGCCCATATGGAGTAGATAGCGCCGCCACACCATGCACTTCATAGCGGCTGGCCGCAGTCAAGGTCAGGACTCCGCCCATGGAGAGTCCCGCGACATATATATTATCGCACATCCCTTGTAGAAGGTTGATACCATCTTCGACGGCTGTCAGCCAGTCGCGCCAGGTGGAGTGGCGCAAATCGTCGACTTGTGTACCATGCCCGGGCAGACGGATGCCCAGCGTGGTAAAGCCTTGCGTTTCGTTCAAATATTTGCCAAGTCCGCGCATGGCGGCGGGAGAGCCGGTAAAGCCGTGAATCAGCAAAACACCGTTGCGTTTGAAAGCGCCGGGAAACAGAAACGGCTCTGCGCCTGGCATGGTAAGAGACTTTTTGTCCATAAGCATCCTTTCTGCGATTACGTTTTCAGGGGTTTAAAACCGCGTCCCAGCACTTCCTGGGCCGGCATCACAATGACAAAAGCGCCGGGATCCTGCACCTGCACCAGAGCCCTGAGATGAGCGGTCTCGGTTACGGTCAAGGCAACCAGAAGCACTTCGCGTTCAGTATTGGAGTACATCCCTTGCCCATGCAAGGAGGTGGCCCCGCGTCGCATTTCATTGATAATCTGGTCGGAGACTTCGCGCGGCTTGGTGGTGATAATCATGGCCAGCAATTGCTGCCGTCTGCGCCGCGGCGAGCTTGTCTCGGTTTTTTTAGGATGATGATCATGCTCACCGTGGACTTCCATACTACGCCACAGTCCGCGGAAGACCGGCATCCCCTCGAATTTTGGAAGCACTTCACCGCTGGCTTGGGTCAGCCCGGCAGTGAGAATGCCCGCTAAAATTATTAGACCGTTTAAGACAAACCCCAGCGCAATCATGACCTCGCCGGAGATATTGCCTATTGCCGCACGGCTGACAAAATCCATCCAGGTGAGGGCTGGCGTGGGATGCAGGTAGATTTTGAACACCCAAGCTACATTCAGCAACATGAATATCCAGAAGTAATTACGGCGGAAACGACGTCCAACCGCCTCCCACATGCTGATTGAGAATTCTGGACTCAACAGTGATTCCGCCATGTTTTCCGCCCATTCGGCGTGAGGGGTAAAAGGCGGCACGAGCATGGCGGCAAAGAAATCCGTTTCTATCAGGCGGGTGCGAAGACTCCATAGTTCATAATATCGATAACGGCGCGCTTCGATCCAAAGGAAGATCATCACTAGCAGGCTGTTCAGGATGATCACGCCATAATGATTTTGAGGCGAAGACAAGGCAAACGAGATAGCCGCGCTGGAGGTAATCACCGCCCAATTGGTAGTGTTATCCAACCTCATGCGCCAGGTATTGGAGCGCTGGATTTCAGCGCGGTAAAAATGTACTATCGCCGTAGTAAACTCGGACGGGCGCAAATGATAGCCCCGATACGTCCAGACTGATTCGTCGAATGGGGGTATATTATTTTCAGGAAGGGTGTAGGAATCTGTCACAGACGAATTATCCTTTAAGCGCACCGAGCGTCAATCCCTTGATAATATAACGCTGCGCGAAAGCAACAAGCAGCAGTGCAGGGATCATGGCAAAGAAAGCTCCTGCCGCCATTTCTCCATAACGAATGCTGTACTCCTGCACAAAACTGGATATGCCTACAGGGATGGTCATGCCGCGCGGCGTGCTGGTTAGCGAAAGGGCGAACAGAAAATCGCGCCATGAGAAGATGAACGCCAGTGCACCCGCAGCAGCGATACCCGGCTGGATGATCGGGATCAGCACTTGGGTCAGGGATTGGAAGCGGGTGGCACCGTCTACCATGGCGGCTTCCTCCAGTTCCTTGGGAATGTCGGCGAAGAAGTCAAGCAGGATCCAGGTGGCGGTGGGTAGGTTCAGAATGATGTGCCCCATCATCACCGCCAGCACTGTGTCATAGATGTTGAGCGAACGAGCAATCAAATAAAATGGGCCAAGAAACGTGACCGGCGGGAGCATGTGAATGAACAGTATGGTTCCCAGCAGCAGACCACTCCACAGCGGACGCCAAGGAAAACGGCTGAGGCTGTACGCCGCCAAGCTGGCAATGACCAACACGATAAACATTGTCCCAGCGGCGGTGACCAGGCTGTTAGCAGTCAGACGCAAAAAATTACTTTGGGCCGGATCGAATAACCTCTGGTAATTGACCAGTGTGGGTGTGAACCGCAGGGAGCCGGAGATGATATCACGGAAAAATTTAAACGAGGTCGCCAGCGTAAAAAAAATCGGGATCAGCGTGAAGGCGACCACCAGCATCAGAAATCCATGCCGAAAAAAGGGTTCTATTGAAAATTTTTTCATGGGTGAATGTTTCCTCATGGTTTAAGTGGCGCGTCGTCCGAGACGCCGATAGAAAATGACAAAGACCGAGATAATGACAGACAGCCCCAATGCCAGGAAAGAGGCGTACCCCAGGCGAAACTGCCCGGAAAATACTTTATAGATATACAAACTAATCACCTCGGTCGCGGTGCCGGGTCCGCCACCGGTCAGCAGGAAAATTTCATCGAAAACCTTGAAGGCGAAAATGGTGCGCAACATGATTGCCGTGATCAGGGTCGGTCGCAGGAGAGGCAGCGTGACGTAGCGCAGAATTTGCGATTCGGAGGCACCGTCCACACGCGCGGCTTCGTTGATCTCTTGCGGCATGGATTCCAATCCCGCCAGGATGATGAGGAACATAAAGCTGGTCCAGTGCCACAAGTCCACCAGGATGACCGAGGGCATTGCGAGTTGCGGGTCAGCGGTCCAGGTGGGAGGGGCGGTAACGCCGATGAATTTCAGCACCTGATTGATGAAGCCATAGTTGTAATCGTACATCAGACGCCACATGGTGCCGATGGCGATGGGCGGGACCAACAATGGGATGAGTAATACCGTGCGATATAACCCCACCAGATGTTTACTGCGGCTGACCAGAATGGAGATGACCAGCGCAAGAATCGTCTCGATCACGACCACCGCTACCACAAAACCGAGGGTGTTCTTTAACGCCGTTGGCACAACTTGGTCTTGCAACACGGTTTCAAGGTGTTTCAACCCAACAAATTCCCACACCGCCTCCCCCTTGACAATATCCACTTCCGACACGCTCATGCGGATCAACTGGAAGGTGGGATACGCCACAAGCGTGAGCAGGACAATTACCAGCGGTGCGATGGTCCAATACTGAAAGGTGCGGTCTACAAAATTGCCCCAACGCTCAGACCAGCTTGGTGGTTCTTGGGAAAGGGAAGATTTCATGAGTTCTCCAAAGTGACAAAATAGCAAAGGAAGGGATAAGACAAACCTCCGTCCCTTCCTTTGGTTATTGTGGCTATTCGGACAGTGGTTTGACCTTGTAACCCGCGTCGGTCAGGATTTTGTGAATTTCCTTCGCGGCTTCCAAAAGTGCCTGTTCCGGCGTGATCTCCGAAATCAAAGCCTGCTTTAGACGGCGGTCAATTACTTCGATGATTTGGGGCGTCTCCGCCAGGCGCGGCTGGGCGTGAATGAAGGCAGTGCTGTCTGCCATGGCTTTCATCCACCAGCCTTGTGTCGGGTCGCTTGACATTTCCTCGTACACATCCTGGCGTACTGGGATGGCACCAGATTGGGCATAGAACATCTGCGCATCCTTGCTTAAAGCCCAGGTCAGGAATGTGAGTGCAGCTTGTTTACGCTCATCCGGCAGATTATGCGGAATGCCCATCACCCAGATACCGGACATGGTGGCATTCGATCCAACAGTTGCGCCGGGCACTGGTACAGCCGCCACATTTCCGATCACAGTGGATTTCTCGGGGTTGTCGAAGTCGGGCGCGCTGGCGCCAACCAGCACCATTTGCGGGACTTTTCCACTTGCCATCAGGGCGATCATTTCTGCCTGGCCGTTATCAGAATAGTTGGCGGGACCGTAATCAGTTCCAAGTTTCAGCCAGGTGTTCAGCGCTTGCAGGGCTTCGGGGCTGTTGATGGTCACTTCCCATTCGCCAGTCTGTTCATCCAGTTTGAAAATGCTTCCGCCATGACTGGCAAGGAAAGCCTGGAATTCCCAGTTGGGAGGGTTGGCGCGCACCACGTAGCCGGATATGTTATCGCCCTTGAGTTTCTGAGCGGCGGCTTCCACGTCTGCCCAGGTCTGCGGGGCGGCCAGTCCTTGCGCCTCGAACAGGTCCTTGCGGTAGAAGAAGAGCATGATGTTGCCGTTGATCGGCAGGCCATAGAGTTCGCCGTTCTGCGAGGAATAGCCCAGTTCGGGATCCCAGCGCGTGGCCCATTCGTATTCAATGACCTGCGGGTCGAGTTTGAAGTTCGGGTCAATCTCTTTGATGGGAGTCACCAACCCGTCGGCATAGAACTGCATGTACCACTGCTCGTTCAGCGTGAGGAGGTCAAACTCGCTCTCCGAAGCCTGTACCGCGTTGCGCGATTTCTCCAACATGCCGTTGAAGGGCGTGCGATTCAAAGTGACCTGGTTGCCGGTATTTTCGACATATTTATTGACCAAAGCCTCGAAACCTGCCAGCCAAGGGGATTCGTTAATGAGGATGGTAATGGGTGGCAAGGGCTTGGGTTCTTCTGTGTTGGTGGGAGCGGGAGCCTCTGAAGGAGCCTTTGTGGCAGATTCAGTGGTCGTTACCTGGGTTGGCGCTGGCGGTTCTGTCGTAGTAGCAGGACCACACGCGGCGATAAGGAACGAGAAGGCAGTCAGCAGGCTAAGGGTCAAAAAAAGACCGCGCCTTGGCTTTTTCAAATGTGAATTCATGGGTTTTCTCCTTATTGATTGAATTTTATTATGGACAGAGCCCGAGTGAGGGTATCACAAACCGATCAGAGCCACCTCCTTTCCCGAAAACGGTTCATTGATTTGTCGCAGACGCGGTGGAGTTTCTCGTAACCAGCAAAGTATCCATCTTGATTTGTATGAGTGGAGAGACATTCTTACCTTGAATGAGGGCAAGCAGGGTGTCCGCGGCAATACGTCCTTTTAGATAGGTATCCTGCCGAATCGTTGTCAACGGCGGACTAGAAAAGCGTGCGAGGCATACATCGTCGAACCCAACGACGGAAACATCTTCGGGAATGCGGTACCCCAACTCCTTCAAGGCCTGAATGGCACCAAACGCCATCATATCGTCGCCGCACAACAAGGCACTGGGGGGATTCGGGAGTTTCATGGCTTTGACCGCCAGTGAGTGTCCTGATTCGGATGTAAAGTCACCTTGCAGGATGTTTTCTTCCATTACAGGAAGTTTATGGCTGTGTAATGAGTTTCGGTAACCCTGCACACGTAAGCGCACTGAAACCAGGCTCATTGGACCTGCCAGTAGTGCAATACGGCGGTGGCCAAGCATAATCAAATGCTCCATCGCCTGCTCAATGCCACCTTCAAAATCCGCATCCACCCAATGGATGGTATTGCCGTCCTCGGAAATGCGACAGGTACAAACACAAGGGACCCCACTTTCCTCCAATCCTTGCAGATTGGGGTCTCCAATGGGAATACTCATCAGAATCAATCCATCCACCTTCCGCTGGGAAAATAATCTTGCATATGGAGCCTCCTCGTGCGCAAGGTAAAGGAGTAAATTGAAATTGTTTGCACTTAATACTTCAGCGATGCCCCGCAAAACCTCGTTGAAGAAAGGATGGGTAAAGATGTAATCTGTTGAATGGGGGATAACTACGCCCACGGTGCTGGTTCTTCCATTCACAAGGCTGCGTGCCATGGTATTTGGCTGATACCCCAGTTCCTGAATTGCTTGCTGAACCTTTAGTCTGGTATCAGGGGAAACTTCCGACAAGTTATTAACCACCCTGGAAACTGTTTTAAAGGAAACCCCGGAAAGCCTAGCTACATCTTTAATGGTTACCATTGGCACATTCTCGATTAATTGTTATAATATGATAATGACAACGTTTACGATAACGTTGTCATTATGCTATCACAAAATTTTTGATCTGTCAAGGATTCAGTATGAAGGATTCGAACATTCCACCCACCCTGCTCGAAATTAAAAAATATGATGGTCTTGGTTTTCAGCCACAGATAAACTCACTTCATTGGCGCGTTGCGATATTGAACTTTACCCACACCCTAACTCAAGAAAATATCGACGAATTTCAACGACACGACGAAACCGACGAAGTTTTTATTTTATTAAGGGGACACTGCATCCTCTTTATTGGGGAAGGTGACGATATTATTACGCGTCTCTTTGCCCAGAATTTGGAGCCTTTTACTCTCTATAATGTGAAACGCCATGTCTGGCATACTCACGTTCTCAGCCCGGACGCCAAAGTGTTGCTTGTTGAGAATCAGGACACAGCGTCTACCAATTCACCGCGCCTAAAACTGACTCCTACCCAACAAGCGGAATTACTCTCCTTGACCCGTCTGATGTGGGGAGAGCAGTAATCGTTTTGTTGCGGCCGTGTGTTCTTCCTACAATTGCTTTTCCAGCCACATTCTCACCGCCGCCAGAGATTCTTCGGCGATTGTATGGTTCATGTGGAAGTTGTGATAGGTCACAACCACGCCATAATGCAGGAGTAAGTCGCGGGATAGAAGCGACCATTCGAGCAGCATGCTTGAGTCCTCAAAATCATGCGTCATTACCACGAGTTTGCCTTTCACCTCCACTTCGCTGACATTCAACCCGGACTGCATGGGAACATAACCTGATTGCACGATGAAACTCGCGATGCGATTTGGACGAGTGAGCAAAAACGACATGGACATCATGCTGCCCCGGCTGAAGTCCATCAGGAAGAATTTTTGCGGGGCTATCGAAGGTGTTTATTAATTCATTTATAAGACCAAATTTTTGAAAAACCATCATTTTTTTGAAACAAAAGTAACCCTCATGCGTGTTTTTCTCATAAATAATCATACAAATCTGCATAAATTACTCATCATTTGACCTTATTTTTGTCACCATTGACATTTCTCCCTGGGTTATTCCCAAGCATATCCTCGATCACCAGCATATGTTTCGACTGGCAGGTTTTGTTCCAGATCATGATCTACCAGCGGTCGAAAATGATGTCCATCATACGCTTCCCCTGATGTTATTTCCAATCCAGTGATCAGACCACTTTCAGCGTT
>JACDJB010000134.1_pt1 | contig 102128 bp, 97 predicted proteins | sample 7454121 | NCBI WGS metagenome assembly JACDJB01 (sample SAMN14253290, study PRJNA609438) | sludge metagenome | isolation source: sludge after 25d culture with pyrite | collected 2018-12-20 | reverse complement strand
GCCGAGAGGTGCTCTGGACAGTCACACGATCAATTCGGTGAACGTCACGAACGCTCCTTGGATTACAAACGGCGGCGTGGAGCTGAATTCGGGGTTGGTGGCGGTGATCGGAGCTCGGGGTTCTGGCAAGACAGCGCTGGTCGATCTCATAGCGGCGGGCCTTGACGATGCCCTGGTCGCCGAAATCGAGCGCGTTATCTTCAATGCGCACCCGCTTGGCGAGCGGCAGGGCGCGGACTCCTTCAAGGAGTTGCTGGATGCATACCTGGAGGGCTCACGCCTGAAACGGGTGCATCAAAGAGAGGTAAAATCCTTGTGTGACAACGACTTGCAGACTCTCTTGGATTTCTGCGGAAGTCCGCAGAATGATGCGGTGGAGCGGGTGATGGGAATCGAACCCACGCTTGAGGCTTGGGAAGCCGCCGTTCTACCATTGAACTACACCCGCCAGGCGACGAATTATACCACTCTCATCAACGCCCTCCGCGAAGCGGCAACAGGCGGCGCCGGCCAGAGTATTCACAATCAGACACCAAAAAGTGTCGACAGCACTGTATTCAACCTATGATCTGTGACGCACGTTCGTTAACATAGGCCTTGACCCGAAAAAACGGCAGCGTGCCGACGCGACAGCCGGGTACGAATGCACCGCATATTATGGAGACTGCAATGCACATCACTCGACGTGACCTGCTCAAGACGAGCATCAGCTTGGCCACCCTGGCCGCCGCCGGTTCGGCGCGCACGGCCTGGGCGCAAGACGGCGGCGATATCCGTATCGGAACGCTCTGCCCCGTGACCAAGGCGGGCAGCATTTTTGGCGTCGGCATGCAAAGGGCCATCGAATACGCGGCGGCCGACATCAATGGGCTGGGCGGCCTGCTGGGCGGGCGCAAGATCCGGCTCTACAACGAAGATTCCCAGACGGAACCCGATGCCGCGGTGCGCGCCGCCAAGAAGCTGATCGACATCAGCAAGGTGCAGGCCGTGCTGGGCTCCTGGTCCAGCGGCGTGACCATGGCCATCGCCCCCATTATCATGCAGGGCAAGGTGGTCAACATGAACGCCTCGGGCACGACCGAGCTGCGCGACATGGACAAGGATGAATGGATCTGGCCCTGCGCGGCGTCCAATATCTCCTACGGCGTCATGATGGGCAACTACGCGGTCTCGCAAGGCTTCAAGCGCACGTCTTTCCTGGCGTACAACAATCCCTCGGGCATCACGCTGGGCGAGGAGTTCAAGCGCGTCATGGAAGCGGCGGGCGGCACCTGCGAAGTGGTCGTCTACAACCCCAACCAGACCACGTACCGCGCCGAGCTGGCGCGCGCGCTGGCCAACAAGCCGGAAATCATCGGCCTGGGCTCTTACCTGCCCGACACGACGATATTGCTCAAGGAATGGTATGTGATGGACGAGCCCACGCAGTGGGTGGGTCCGATCTGGGCCGTGTCGCCCGCGCTCATCAAGGCGGTGGGCAAAGAGGCCGCCGAGGGCGTGGCGTCCGTGGGCGCCATTCCCAACAGCCATTCGCCCGTCTACGAGGCGTTCCGCCAGCGCTATGAAACCGAAATGAAGCAAGAGGTGCTGGCCAACCCCTACGCGGCCATCGCCTACGACATGATGGTCGTGACCGCGCTGGCCATTGAAGCGGCCGGCAGCGACGATGCCGAGGTGTTCCGCCGCAAGATCCGCGCGGTCTCCAGCCCGGGCGGCCAGAAAGTGTTCGATCTGAAGGAAGCGTTCGAGCGCGTGCGCGCGGGCGAAGAGATCGACTACGAGGGCGTGGGCGGCAACATGGATTTCGACGAAACGGGCGAGGCCCGCCCCTACTTCGGTTTCTGGCGCGCCGAGAACGGCGAGCTGGTGCTCAAGGGCGAGGTCAAGGAATCCTGAGTCGGAAATATCCGTGAGCGCGTTTTTTCTGCAAACCCTGGTGGATGGCGTTGCGGGCGGGGCCGTGCTGGCCCTGCTCGCGGTTGGCCTGTCCGTGACTTTCCGTCTGTCCAAGTTCGTCAACATCGCGCATGGCGATGTGGCGACGGCCGGCGCCTACGTCACTTTCTTCGTGGTCGGCGCGACGTCGCTGGGCTTCTTTGCCGCGGCGGTCGTGGGCGTGATCGCCGCCGCCTTGATCGGCTATCTGAGCTACCTGGTGGTGTTCCGGCGCCTGCGCGCCGAGCGCCCCATCACGCTCATCATCACCTCGGTCGGGGTGGCCTTCATCCTGCGCTACCTGATCGCCTTCATCTGGGGGCAGAATCAGCAGGCCTTCGATCTGCCCCTCATGCGCGCCATCCGCGTGGCGGGCCTGCGCATCAATCCCTATGATCTGGCGATCTTCGTCGTCTGCATGCTGACCTTCGCGGCGCTGTTCATCGTCATCCGCTACACGCGCCACGGGCGCGCCATGCGCGCGGTCGCGGACAATCCGCAGCTGGCGCGCGTGGCGGGCCTGAGCACCGAGGCGGTGCTGGCGCGCATCTGGCTGGTGGCCTCGGCGCTGTCGGGCCTGGCCGGCATCCTGCTGGCGGCCAAGACGGTCATCACGCCCTACCTGGGCTGGTACATGCTGCTACCCGCGTTTGCGGCGATGATCTTCGGCGGCATCGGCAGCATCGGCGGTACGCTCATCGCCGGGCTCATCCTGGGCGTGGTCAGCGAGCTGGCGGCGGCCTATTGGCTGCCGACCTATCGCGTCGCGGCCATTTTCGGGGTGATCGTGCTGGTGCTGCTGATCCGGCCACAGGGGCTCATGGGCATCAAGGCGGTGACGCGATGACGGCATATCTGGTCGCGATGGGCATCATCGGGCTGATCTACGTCCTGCTCGCCCTGTCGCTCAATCTTCAGTGGGGCCATACGGGCCTCATCAACTTCGGTCTGGTGGCCTTCTTCGGCATCGGCGCCTACGTCTCCGCCCTGCTCTCCATGCAGGGGCTGCCGCTGTTCCTGTCGATGACCATCGCCAGCGTGGCGGCGGCGCTGGCGGCGTGGCCGCTGGGGCGGCTCACGGTGGCGCTGAAAGAAGACTATCTGGCGCTGACCGCCATCGGCTTCAGCGAGGTGGTGCGCAGCTTCCTGGAAAACGAAGCCTGGCTCACGCGCGGGCCGTCGGGGCTGCCCGGCATTCCGCGGCTGTTCGAAGGCGCGCCGGAAGCCTGGCGCGATCTGCTTGTGCTGTCCGCCTTGCTGGTGGCCATCGTCATCACCTACCTGCTGCTGGAGCGCCTGATGCGCGCGCCGTTCGGGCGCAGCCTGCGCGCCATCCGCGACAAGGAAATCGCCGCCGAAGCCCTGGGCAAGCACGTGGTCGGCTTCAAAACGCGTTCGCTGGTGCTGGGCTCGGGCATCGGCGGACTGGCGGGCGCCTTCTATGCGCACTACCTGACCTTCATCTCACCAGAGCAGTTCACGCCCGACGTCACCTTCAACGTCTGGATCGCCGTCATCATCGGCGGCAGCGGGCGCAGCCTGGGCGTGATCCTGGGCACGGCCATCCTCATGGTCTTTCTCGAAGGCAGCCGCTTCCTGAACGATCTCGATATCGTCGCGCTGGACGGCGCACAGTTGGGCGCGCTGCGCTTCATCATCATCGGCCTGGCACTGGTGCTGTGCATGCTGTATCGCCCCAACGGCCTGTTGCCGCCCCGTCAGGAGCTGCGCGCATGAGTCCGCTTCAGATCCGCGACATCCACCAGTCCTTCGGCGCGCTGCACATCCTGCACGGCATTTCCTTTACGGCGGATGCGGCGCAGATCCTGGGCATCATCGGCCCCAACGGCGCGGGCAAGAGTACGCTGTTCGGCGTCATCAGCGGCTTTCTTGCTCCCACCCGGGGCGAGGTCTTGCTCAAGGGCGAATCCATCCGCCATCTGCGCCCCAGCCAGGTGGCGGCGCGCGGCATGGTGCGCACCTTCCAGGTGCCCCAGGAATTCGGCGACATGACGGTGCTGGACAACCTGCGCGTGGCCGGCTCCAGCGCGCATGACGATTCGATCTTCTCCAGCCTGTTCGGCGGCGCGGCCGCAAGGCGCGCCGAGCAGGCGCTCACGGAAAAAGCCGAGCACATGCTGGAGCGCCTGAACCTGACTGCGGTGGCCCGCAATCCGGCGCGCGCCCTCTCGGGCGGGCAGAAAAAATTGCTGGAGCTGGGGCGTGCCCTGATGGTCGAGCCCGATGTCTTGCTCATCGACGAACCCTTTGCGGGTGTGGCGCCCAGCCTGCGCGACCAGCTCATGGCGCACCTGCAGCAGCTGCGTCGCGACGGCCTGTGCCTGCTCATCGTGGAACACGACATCGAGGCCATCATGACGCTCAGCGACCGCATCTGCGTTCTGGTGGACGGCCGCATCCTGATCGACGACACGCCCGAGCGCGTGCGCGAAGACCGGCGCGTGCTGGACGCCTATCTGGGAGCGGCAGTGGCATGAGTCAATTCCATGTGCAGGATCTGGTGGCGGGCTACGGCGACAGCCGCATTCTGCAAGGCGTGTCCATCCGTGTGGAAAAAGGCCAGATCGTCACGCTCATCGGCCCCAACGGGGCGGGCAAATCCACCGTGCTCAAGACCATCATGGGATTGCTCACGCCGATCTCGGGCAGCATCCGCTTTGAAGAACGCGAGCTGGCCGGGCTGAGTCCGGAGGCCATCGTCGGCCATGGCCTAGGCCTGGTGCCCCAGGTCGACAATGTCTTCCCCAGCCTCACCATCGCCGAGCATTTCCACCTGGTGAAGGGCAAGTCTAGCCGGCACAGCGTCGAGGCCGCCCTGGCCTTCTTTCCCCAGCTCGAGCCGCGCCTGAACCACATGGCCTCGGTGCTCTCGGGCGGCGAGCGCCAGATGCTCGCCATCGCGCGGGCCCTCACGCTCTCGCCGCGCCTGATCCTGCTCGACGAGCCCTCGGCCGCCCTGGCGCCGCAGATCGTCGAACTCGTGTTCGAGCGCATCGTCGCCATCGCCGCTTCGGGCATTTCGGTGCTGCTGGTAGAGCAAAACGTCAAGGCCGCCCTGCCGCTGTCGCACTACGCCTATGCGCTGCAGGTGGGCCGCAATGCCCTGGAAGGCACGGGCCCCGCCTTGCTGGCCGATCCGCGCCTGAACGATATGTATCTTGGCAAACCGGTGACGGGCGTCGCCGGTGCCTGAATCGGCCGCACGGCCGAAGGAGTCGAAGATGAGCCCAGCGCCCTGCCTGGAACAACGCCTGGAAATGCATCGCCGCATGCTGCTGGTGCGCCACCTCGAAGAGGCCCTGGGCGAACTGCACAAGGCCGGCAAGACGCGCGGCCCCATCCATCGCTGCGACGGTCAGGAAGCCGTGGGCATCGGCGCCACCGCGGCGCTGCGCGACACGGACTTCGTCACCAGCACCCACCGCGGCCATGCGCACTACATCGGCAAGGGGCTGGATCTGCATCGCATCGTGGCCGAGATCATGGGCCGGGCCACGGGTTACTGCGGCGGACGCGCGGGCCACATGCTGGTGGGCGATGCGTCACGCGGCATGATCGGCGGCAACGGCATCGTGGGCGCAAGCATTCCGGCGGCCACCGGCATTGCCCTGTCCCTGCAGGTGCAGGGGCGCGCCGACGTGGCCCTGGCCTTCTTCGGCGACGGCGCGGCGCAGACGGGCATTTGCCACGAATCCATGAACATCGCTGCGCTGTGGCGCCTGCCCGTGGTTTTCGTGCTCGAACACAACGAATACGGGCTGACGGTACACCACAGCGCCCAGTCCAGCGTCGCGGACATCAGCGTGCGCGCCCAAGGCTATGGCATGCCGTCGGCCATCGTCGACGGCAACGACGTGCTCGCCGTGCATGACGCCGTGGCCACGGCGGTGGCGCGTGCGCGCACCGGCGACGGCCCCAGCCTGATCGAGGCCAAGACCTACCGCATGCAGGGCTTTTCCACGTCCGACGTGGGCGGCTATCAATCGCCCGAAGATCTGGAACGCTGGCGCGCACGCGACCCCATCGCGGTGAGTGCGGCGCAGCTGCGCGACGCGCTCGACGCCGATGCGCTCGCCACGCTGGACGCCCAGGCGCGCGATCAGGTGCGGCGCGCCGTGGCGCAGGCACTGGCCGACCCCCTGCCCGAGTTTGAAATTCATGCCCCCGCCGCAGCCTATTCGGAGGTGATGTAATGGCCCTCATGCGTTACGCCCAAGCGCTCCACGCCGCCCTGCGCGAAGAAATGCAGCGCGACCCGAACGTCTTCCTGTTCGGCGAAGACATCGCCACTTATGGCGGCGTGTTCAAGGTGAGCCGGGATCTGCTCGCGGAATTCGGGCCGTCGCGCGTGCGCGATACGCCCATCTCGGAGCAAACGCTGGCCGCGATGGCCGTGAGCGCCGCCATGACGGGCACGCGCCCGGTGCTGGAAATCATGTATGCGGACTTCATGCCGCTGGTGCTGGACGCCCTCATCAACCAAGCGTCGACCTACGACTACCTGTGGCACGACCAGGTGCGCCTGCCCTTCGTGCTGCGCAGCCAGGGCGGCGGCGGCGCCGGCGCCGGCGCGCAGCACTCCAAGAGTCTGGATGCGCTCGTGGCCCACATTCCGGGCATCAAGGTGGTGGCGCCGGCCACGCCGGCGGACGCCAAGGGGCTGCTCAAGGCTGCCATCCGCGATGCCCAGCCCGTCGTGTTCCTGGAGCACAAGATGCTCTACAACCTGCGCGGCGAAGTTCCCGAAGGCGAGCACCTGGTCGAACTGGGCCGCGCGCACTGCGTGCGTGCGGGCAGCGACGTGTCGATTTTTGCAAGCTCGCGCATGGTGCTGGAAAGCCTGAAGGCGGCCGACCTGCTGGCCGAAGACGGCATTGCGGCCGAAGTCATCGACTTGCGCACGCTGCGCCCGCTGGACGTAGGCGCCATCACGCGCTCCATCGCGCACACCCACCACGCCGTGGTGGTGAACGAAGGCTGGCGCTTTTGCGGCTATGCCGCCGAGCTGTCGGCCACCATCATGGAGCAGGCCTTCGACGATCTCGATGCGCCGGTCGAACGGGTCAGCATGCCCGACATGCCCGTGCCCTACAGCGAGCCGCTGGAGCTGGCCGTGCTGCCCGATGCGCACAAGATCGCGGCCGCCGCGCGCAAGGCGCTGGCCTGAGAGGAGCGCACGACATGAGTATCGACATTCTCGTGCCGTCTGCGGGCGGCGAATACATGGAATCCGTGGTGGTGGTGAAATGGCATGCCGCGCCCGGCGATGCCGTGCAGGCCGGCCAGTTGCTGGTCACGGTGGAAACCGCCAAGACGGCCATCGACGTCACGGCGCCCGATGCGGGCACGCTGAGCACCGTGCTGGCGCAGGAAGGCGAGGACATCGCCGTGGGCGCCGTGCTGGGCCGCCTGGATGCGCAGGGCGAGGTCGCAAGGCCGGCGGCCGAGGCCGCGCCCGCCGCAGCCGTGCCCGCCGACGCGCCGGCACCTCCCGTAGCCTCCACGCCTGCCCCTGCGCCCGCGCGCATCGTCGCCTCGCCCGCCGCGCGACGCGCGGCCCGTGCGCGGGGTCTGGATGTGTCGCGCATCGCGCCCAGCAGCCCGAGCGGGCGCATCAAGCTGCGCGACCTGGACGGCATCGCGCAGGACACGCCCGAAGCAGGCATCGCGCCCCTGTACCTGCAGCACCGCGGCGCGCGCGAGGGCACGCCGGTGGTGTTCCTGCACGGCCTGGGCGACGACATGACGGGCTGGACGCCGCTGCTGTCGCGCCTGCGCGCGCGCCACCCCCTTATCGTGCTCGACCTGCCCGGACACGGGCGCTCAGCCGTCCATGACGCAGAGGATGTGCACGCCATGGCAGACGCGGTGCGCGCCACGCTGCAAGCGCAGGCGGGGCTGGGCGGCATTCACCTGGTCGGCCACTCGCTGGGCGGCGCCATCGCCATCCTGCTGGCGCGCAGGGGTACGTTCGACGTCCACAGCCTGGCGCTGCTCGCGCCGGCCGGCCTGGGCACCGACATCGCCGCGCCCACGCTGGAGGCCCTGCTGGGGGCGACCACGGCGCAAAGCCTGGGCGATGCGCTGCGCGCCCTGGTGGCCGACCCGGCGTTGATCGATGCCGGCGTCGTGCGCCTGGCGCTGCAGGCGCGCGCCAGCGCCGCCCTGCGCGCCGGCCAGCAGGCGCTCGCGCAACGCTTGTTCGCGAACGGGCGCCAGAACGACGATTTGCACGCCGCCCTGCGCGCCCTACACCTGCCCATGAAAATCATCTGGGGTCGCGAAGACGCCATCATTCCCTGGCAGCACGCGCTGACGCTGGACGGCCGCGCGGCCGTGCATCTGCTGCCCGGCGTGGGCCACATTCCCCAACTGGAAGCCCCCGACACCGTCGCCGGGCTGCTGGACGAGCTGTTCCGGAGCGCGCCCTGAACCCCGATATTTACTTTCACATCGATGGCGCGGCGCACGCGATCGCGCTGACGCCGGCCCGCGCGCCGCAAACCGTCGCCGCCCTGCTGGCCTGCCTGCCCATGGCCGTCGACATCCACTGCGCCAAGATCGCCGGGCGACACATCTTCTGGCATGCGCCCTTCGTCGCTCCGCTGGAAGGCGGCCAGGCCGTTCTCGACGCCCCGCCGGGCACGCTGCTTTATTGGCCCGAGCGCCAGTTTCTGGAGCTGATCTACGGGGATTTGCAGGCGGAATCGGCGCAGGTCAGCGTGCTGGGCCGGCTCACCGGTCCGGTGGACTGGCTGGCGGCCCTGGGCAAGCGCGTGATCGCGCGCCACGGGCATGAAAGCTTCGAGGCCACCCTGTCGCGCAGCGCCACGCCGCCCGCCACTCTGGCGCCAACAGCGGCCCCAGCCCCGCCCTGCGCGCACGCGCAGGCCGCCCAAGCCATTCGCGGCTGGCGCGCGCAGCGCAACGGCGCAGCGGCAAGCCAGACCGGGTGCGCGCTGCTGCGACAGGCCCGCGCGGCCGCCTGGGCGCGGACGCCCGACTGTCTGAAAGCCCTGGCGGCGCGGCGCGGCATCCTGCTGCCCTACGGCCCGCTGGCCATGGCCGAAGGCGAGTTTCGCAAGCTGCAAGAACTACTCTGGCGTTTGCGCGATCAGCAGCCGCCGCACTTCGCCGCCACGGCGGCTTTCCTCATCGACGCCTTTCTGACGCGCATCGTCGGGCTGTGCGGGCTGGGGGACAGCGGCGACGTGCTGGCACTGGCGGCGGATCTGCTGCGCCACGCCCCGGCCGACGCGCCGGCCGTGCTGGAAGACACCATCCTCTACTGTGGCCGCATGGCCGCCTGGCTGGACCTTGCCATCCCCTGGTACGACCTGAACGCGGCCGTGCTGCGCAGCCAGGCGGCTCAGGACGCCGACGGCGGCGCCGCGTAAGCGTGACCGCCGGGCGCCTGGTCGGTCGGCGAGACTTCCATGAAGCTCACGTCCACCGCTTCGGGCAGGCACAACGCCACCGCCACGCAGTGCGCGATGTCTTCGGGCTGCACCGTGCGCCGCTGCGCATACAGCGCGGACCAGTCTTGCTCGCGCGCGCCAAAGGCCTCACGGTAGATATCCGTGTGTACGCGCCCCGGTGAGATTTCTGTGACGCGAATATTGCGCCCCACCAGGTCATGGCGCAGCACGCGCCCGGCCGCCGTCATGCCGGCTTTGCTGGCGGCATAGGGCGCCGTGCCGGGGAACACGAAACCGCCCGCGGTGGAACCGATATTGATGATATGGCCATGGCCACGCGCCAGCATGCCCGGCAGCAGCAGCCGCATCAGCTGCAGGGGCGCGCGCAGGTTGACGTCGATCATGCGGTCGATGGCCTGGGCATCCAGCGTTTCCAGCGAGCCCAGCGCCGCCACCTGGCCGGCGTTGTTCACCAGCACGTCGATCTCGCGCGCGGCGCACAGCCGCGCCATGGCGGGCAGATCCGTCACGTCGCCGCGATGCACGACCAGGCCCGCAGCCCCATCGGCGGCGTCGCCCAGTTCCCCTTGCAGCTGGGCCAGCGCCTTTGCATCGCGCGCCACGGCGTGAACCTGCAGGCCCAGGGCCACCAGCCGGCGGCAAATGGCCGCGCCGATGCCGCGCGACGCACCGGTGACCAGGGCATGACGATAGGCGGCGGGCAAGGGCAACATGGGCAGGCTCCGAGGTGAAAAACGGGCAGGCGCCCATCTTAGCACCCGGGCCTTGCGCTGTGCTATTCTCGCCCTCATGAATCACCGCCGTCCCGCCCCGCCTCGTGCGCTGTCGTGGCGTTCCCAGGCCCGGCGCCTGGCAACGCTGCTGGTGGGCGTGTTCCTGCTCCAGACCCTGGCCTGGGCCCGCATGCCGCCGGCCGCCGCCATCTCGGCGGATGCCCAGGCGCTGCTGTGGTCGCTGTGTACCGCGCACGGCCTGGCGCAGCACGAACCCCGCATCGGTGATACTTCCCCCGCCGTACCCACGGCCATGCCGCATTGCGACCTATGCGTCTTCGCCCAGGGCCTGGGCACGGCGCCGCCCGTCGTTCTGCAGGATCGCGCCATCCGCCGCCTGCGGCGAGCGGCGCCGCCCCGCCATGCGCACGCGGCCACCCCGCTTTTCCATCCCCATCAGCCGCGCGCCCCGCCCCTGGCCTGATCACTTCGCTGCGTTGTACCGATTTGAACTTCAGACCAAGGATTTTCCATGACATTCCTGACCCGTTTCCTGGGCGCTGCCCTTTTGTCCGGCGCCGCCGGCCTCAGCCTTGCCGCCGGGCATGGCCATGACCAGGGCGCCCTGCACATCGACCAGGCCTGGTCACGCGCCACCGTGGCCGGCGTGCCCAATGGCGTGGCCTACATGACCATCACCAACCACGGCGATGCCGACGATCGCCTCCTGACGGTGGCCGCGCCTGTGGCCGAGCGCGCCGAGCTGCATACCCACATCAAGGATGGCGAGGTGATGCGCATGCGGCAAGTGCCGCACATCGACCTGCCCGCGGGCGAAACCGTGGCGCTGCAGCCCGGCGGCCTGCACGTCATGCTCATGGGTCTGAAGGCGCCGTTGAAAGACGGCAGCCATTTCCCGCTCACGCTGAACTTTGAAAAAGCGGGCAGCCTGACGCTGGATGTGCCCATCGCCTTGCGCAAGACGGGCTCCGGATCGGACGCTGCCGACCAGCACGATCACGATCATGGCCACGAGCACAAGCACGACCACGGTCATCAATAAGGGTTTGATCGCGGCGGATGGATTGTTCTGAATTCAGGACAATCCATCCGTATCATGCTGTTTTATTTGAGTTTGAATTGATTTATGATTCAATCATGATTCATTCAAGACGAGAAAGGTAAAACGCATGATCGAACATCGCGCATTCGCATCCCTGGGCGCAGCCAACCACGGCTGGCTGGACGCCCGCCACCATTTTTCTTTCGCCGGCTACCACGATCCCGCGCGCATGCACTGGGGTCGGCTGCGCGTGTGGAATGACGACACCATCGCCGCCGGCACCGGCTTTCCCCCACATCCGCACGCGGACATGGAAATCATCACCTACGTGCTGGAAGGCGCGATCACGCACCGCGACAGCCTGGGCAACCAAGGCCGTACCGCGGCCGGCGACGTCCAGGTCATGAGCGCGGGCACGGGCATCCGTCACTCTGAGTACAACCGCGAGGACGCGGACACGCGTCTGTTTCAGATCTGGATTCTGCCCGACGAGAAAGGCCACGCGCCCGCCTGGGGCACGCGCCGTTTCCCGCGCGATCAGCGCGCGGGCCAATGGGAAGTGCTGGCCAGCGGCTTGCCTGGCGACGCCGACGCGCTGCCCATCCACACGCGGGCGCGCGTACTGGGCGCCACGCTCGCGGCGGGGGACAGCCTCGTGTTCCGGTTTTCCGACCCGCAGCACCTGGGCTACCTGGTGCCTGCGCGCGGGCGGATCAGCGTGAACGGGCTGGCTCTGAACGCCCGCGACGGCGCCGCCATACGCGATGAGGCCGAACTGCGCATCACGGCGCAGGCGGATGCCGAGCTGGTGCTGGTGGAAAGCGCCTGATCGCGCGGCTTATTGCGCGACGCGGCTTTCCTGGTCGGCGGGGATGTTCCACAGCACGATGTGGACGTGCGGCTCTTCAACACCGGGGTGACCGGCGTTGTAGTTCATGTCGACGTGGTCCACCGTCCCCGCAGGCACCTTGAGATTGGCCAGGTCGAAGCCGGCATTCATCATCGACAGCGGCACCATGTAGGTGGTGCTGACGAGCTTGCCGTCGTGGTCATAACCCAGGAAGGGGCCGGCCGGCAACGTGGCGGGATCGACGAACAACTGCCCCAGGCCGGGAATGAAATCGGGCAGCGGTACCAGCGCGCTGACGGCCTGGTAGGGCGCGGCCGGGGGCGCGCTCAGCACGGCATCGTTGGCCGCAAAGGCGCCGGCCGACGCCGCGCACAAGGCAAGAGAAGCCAGACCGGCCGTAAACAGTGAGCGTGACATGAGTGTCTCCAAGAAGGGATGCGGCGGAAATCGTCGCATTTCACCTCATTGGATGCAGCGCACGGCGTTTGCGTTTCAATCTTGTGTATCAGGCAGGAACAGGGCGCGGATATCCGTGGCGCGCAGGCCGGCCGCCAGGGCGTCGCGCGCACTGGCCGCGATGGTCTGAATCAATCCCCCTTCCGATAACGCGCGCTGATCTCACCCGTGACGGCATCCACGCGCAGCTTCTGCTTGCGGCCCTGGGCATCGATGACCTTGGCCTTGTAGTACCCGCGCTCGCGCTCGATTTCGCGCACGTCCGTGTAGCCGGCGGCGTCGAGCCGGTCGAGCACGTCGCGCATGCCGATGCCGGTCGCGCGCGCCCGCGGGGCGGGCTGTGCCGCCTGGGCCGGGGTGGTGTCGGCCTGCGCCGCCTGCACGGGTTGCGGCACGGACGCGGACGCGCCGACGTCCTGGGCGATGGCCATGCCGGTCCACAGGACGGCGCTGCCGAGAAGCGCGGCGATGGCGAGGGCGGGTTTGCGTTGGAAATGTGACATAAAATTCTCCTGAGAGTGACCGTGGGGCGGCGGGGCCATCCCGCCAGCCTGCAATCATTATGGCGCCGGGCGCATGACGCGTTCATGACGCGCGCGTTCATGCGACGTTCATGCGCCACCCGGTAAAACCCCCGGTAAAGCCGTTGGACGCGCGCCCGATCAGGAGTCCCGCCATGCCCCTCGCTGTATCCGCCAATTCCGCCCGCCGCCGTTTTCTGCGCGGCTGCGCCATGCTGGCGCCGGGCCTGTGCGCCCTGCCCCTGTGCGCCCTGCCATTTACGGCGCGGGCCGACAGCCACAAGGATCACGACGCCGCGCGCCAGGCGCTGCTGGACGGACGCGTGCTGCCGCTGCGCGCGGTGCTGGACATCGTGGCGCGCGACTTTCCGGGCGAGCCCGTGAAGATCGAGTTCGAGCGCGAGGACGGCCGCTACATCTACGAGATCAAGCTGTTGCAGGCGTCGGGCAGTCTGGTGAAGCTGGAAGTCGACGCGGCGAGCGGCGCCGTGCTCAAGCTCAAGGGGCGCAATATCGAGCGCCGGAGCCGCTGATGCGTATCCTGGTCGTGGAAGACGAGCCGCAGCTGGCGCAACAGCTGCAAACGGCGCTGCGACAGGCGGGCTACGTCGTGGACGCGGCGGCGGACGGGGGCCAGGCGCACTACCTGGGCGAGGTGGAGCGCTACAGCGCCGTCGTGCTCGATCTGGGCCTGCCGGTGATGGATGGGCTGAGCGTGCTGCGCCAGTGGCGCGCGAGCGGGCTGGCCATGCCGGTGCTGATCCTGACCGCGCGCGACGGCTGGCCTGAAAAAGTCGCGGGCATCGATGCCGGCGCCGACGATTATCTTGCCAAGCCCTTCCACATGGAAGAGCTGCTGGCGCGGCTGCGCGCGCTCATCCGCCGCAGCGGGCGCCACGCCAGCGCGCAATGGCAGTGCGGCCCCATCCTGCTCGACACGCGTCAGGCGCGCGCCACGGTCGATGGCGCGGCGCTCGCGCTCACGGCGCACGAGTACCGCGTGCTGGCCTTGCTGATGCAGCACGCGGGCGACGTCGTCTCGCGCAGCGATCTGGTGGAACAGCTCTACGCTCAGGATTTCGAGCGCGATTCCAACACGGTCGATGTCTTCATCGCCCGCCTGCGCAAGAAACTACCGCCCGACAGCATAGAAACCGTGCGCGGGCTGGGCTACCGCCTGCGGGATAGCCGCAAATGACGCGCCTGGCGCCCGCGCTGCGCGGCTCGCTGCGGGCGCGCCTGCTGCTGGGCACGCTGGCCTGGATTCTGGTCTCGGTGCTGGGAGCGGGCTGGGCTTTGTCCGACCTGTTCCAGCAGCATCTGGCGCGCCAGCTCGTGGTCTCGCTGGATGGCACGCTGGATCAGCTGGCCGCCGGCCTGGATGTGGATGCGCAAGGCCGCGCCACGCTGGCGCCCGAGCCCGCCGACCCGCGCCTGGCGCGCCCGTTCTCCGGCCGTTACTGGCAGGTGGATCGCGTGGCGGACGACGGCGGCCAGGACGAGCCGGTGTTTCGCTCGCGCTCGCTCTGGGATCAGTCGCTCGCGCTGGCGCGCGATGCGGTGCTGCGCGACGGGCTGCACAGCCTGTCCGGTCCGGGCGGCGCGCCGGCGCTGGCGCGCGTGCGCCTGGTGCGCCCGGACGAAGGCGCGGCACACTACCGCCTGATCAGCGCGGCGGACGCGGCGGTGCTGGCGGCGCCGCTGGCGCGCTTTCAGCGCATGGCGGGGATCTTCCTGGGGCTGCTGGCGCTGGGGCTGGGTGCCGCCGCGCTCGTCCAAGTCGTGGTTGGCCTGCGCCCGCTGCAGCGCCTGCGCGCGGCGCTGGAGGCCGTGCGCCGCGGGCAGACAACGCAGATCGCGGGCCGCTTTCCGGGCGAAGTCCAGCCGCTGGTCGACGCCTTCAATGCCGTGCTGCGCCACAACGACGCCATCGTGACCCAGGCGCGCACGCAGGCGGGCGATCTGGCGCACGCGCTCAAGACGCCGCTGGCCGTGCTTTCCAATGCTGCAACGCAACAAAACGATGCGTTCAGCACGCTGGTGCGCGAGCAGACCGCGTTGGCGCGCCGCCAGGTAGACCATCACCTCGCCCGCGCACGGGCGACGGCCGCCGCGCGCAGCAGTACGGCGCGCACGCCGCTGGCACCCGTGGTCGATGCGCTGCTGTACACGCTGGCGCGCCTGCACGCGGACAAGGCATTGCAATGGCATGGCGCAGCCCTGCCGGAGACGCTGGCGGTGCAGGCGGAACACCAGGATGTGCAGGAAATGCTGGGCAATCTGCTGGACAACGCCGGCCAGTGGGCGCGCAGCGCGGTATGGCTCTCGGTGCAGGCGCCGGCGGCGGCGCCGGGCGCGCCCGCCCGCGTCGAGATCCGCATCGAGGACGACGGCCCCGGCCTCACTGCGGCGCAGCGCGAGCGCATCTTCCAGCGCGGCGTGCGCATGGATGAGCGTACGCCCGGCTCCGGCCTGGGCCTGGCCATCGTGCGCGACCTGGCCGAAGCCTATGGCGGCAGCGTGCAGGCGCAGGCGTCAACGCACGGCGGTCTGGCCCTCATCCTGCGCCTGCCTGGCGCACCCGCGCAAAGCGCGGGCTGAAACGATGGCGCCGCCTCGCGCATCCAATGAAACGAGTGCGGCGCTTCCGGCCGCACACGCGTTCAAGGGAGAATCGCATGACCGCCACACCCAGCCCGTTGCCGGCGCATTCACGGCAGCGCCGCCGCCTGCTCATCGCCACGGGGGGCCTGCTGCTCGCCGCGCCGCTGTGGCGCCCCAGCCGGGCCGCCGACACCATCGACATCCTCATGGCGGGCACACCCACGGGGGCACATGTCTGGTTTCGCCCGCGCGGCCTGCACATCCAGCCGGGGCAAACGGTGCGCTGGATCAACCAGGACAAGGGCAATGTGCATACCACCACGGCCTACCACCCCGACAACGGCAAGCCGCTGCGCATGCCGCGGGCGGCCACGCCCTGGGATTCGGGCTATCTGATGCCGGGCAAATCCTTTGCCGTCACGTTCGAGACGCCCGGCGTCTATGACTATTACTGCACGCCGCACGAGCAGGCCGGCATGGTGGGCCGCATCGTGGTGGGCGATGACACCGACCTGCCCTGGGCCGACACCGACGCCGCGCTGCCCGCGGCCGCGCGGGCGCAGCTAGCCCTGCCCGCCGACATCGTCGCGCGCGGGCGTATCGAGGACTAGGCCGGGCACGCCGGCCGCCACGAGCCGCGCGTGTACGCTGGCCACGATGCGGTCGCAGCGCGGCCCGGCGAAGGAAAACGCTTCGCCCAGATGTTCGTCCAGCAAGCCCTTGAGGCCGGACTGCAGCTGGCGCCGCGCGCGCAGGTAGCGCACGCGCACCGTGGTTTCGGGAATGCCCAGCGCGTGCGCCACTTCGGCCACGGCCAGGCCTTCCACGCCGCGCAGCATGAAGACCTCGCGGTATTTGTCCGGCAGCGCGCCGATGTGACGCTCGAGCATGCGGCGCAGCTCCGCGCGCCAGGCTTCGTGGGCGGGGCCGGGGGCGGTATCGGCCGGATCGGGAGGCAGGCTGGCGCTGGAAGGCATGGCGGATTTCTCGGAAAAACCGGGGTTCATGCTGGATTGGATGACTTTGGCGCGCGCAAGGTTTCGCCGCCGCCGCATGAGCGCCTCGTTGGCCGCGATGCGCGTGAGCCAGGTGGACAGCGCGGATTCGCCCCGGAAGCCGGCCAGATGCGCCCAGACCTTGAACCAGGCTTCCTGTACGGCGTCTTCGGCCTCGTCGTCATCATGCAGGATGCCGCGCGCGGTGCGAAACAGGCGCTGGTTGTAGCGCCGCATGAGCGCCGTGAACGCCGCCACGTCGCCCTGGCCCGCGCGTTCGGCCAGCACGCCGTCATCGCACTCCCGCAAAGCGGCTACCGCACTCATTGCTCACCGCCTTCGGCATAGCGCGCGACGCGATTGAAGGCCAGCGTGCCCAGGGCCGCCTTCATGGCGTCGAGATCGCGCCCGCGCGCCTGCACCAGCACGCGCCCGTCGACCAGCGTGGACAGCTCGCCATCCTGCAGCATCATGTCGCGCGCGCCCACCCGCACCACCTTGCCCATCAGCGCCATCATTTGTGGATTGCCCAGCAAGCCCAGCATGCTGGCCACCAGGGGATTGTCGGCCGTCAGGCTGACGGTGAAGCTTTCACCGTTGCGCGTGTAATCCGCCGCGGCGGTGATGCCGCCCATGCCCAGCAGGCTGAGCGCGCCCGCTTCCGCCTCTTTCTGCACGCTGCGCGACCAGCCCTCGGGGGCCGCCGGCAAGAAGGCCGCCAGACGCGCGTGCTTGATCGACTGCAAGGCCCGGCCCGCGGCCGCAAGCTCTGAGGTAGCGGCATCCAGCCGGCCCTGGGCATAGGCCTGGCGCGCGGCCTGCAAAGCGGTATCGACCGCATCCCCCTGCGCGGGCGCGGCGGGCGCGGCGGGCGCCGCCAGCAGGCCGGAACCCGGCGCCAGGGCCAGTACCAGCGCGAGCGCCAGACCGGCACGGGCCGAACGCGAACGGAAACTCATGGCGGCGCCTCTGTGAGCAAGGGTAATGGGCCTATTCTAACGGTAGCGCGGTAAAATCGGGCGCTGATGTCCCATTGAAACAGGAGCCTGTACATGAAGCAACGATTATCTGGCCGCAGCGCGGCCGTCGCCCTCGCCCTGGGTCTTGCCTGCGCGGCCGCACCCACCATGGCCGCCGACTGGCCCTCGCAGCCGATCACGCTCATCGTCCCCTTCGGCCCGGGCTCCAGCCCCGACACCATGTCGCGCATCGTGGCCGAACACGCCAGCGCCACGTTGGGCCAGCCCATCGTGGTACAGAACAAGCCGGGCGCCAGCGGCAACCTGGGCACCAATGCCATCGCCAAGGCCAAGCCGGACGGCTACACCTTCGGCGTATCCATCACCGGGCCGCTGGTGAACAACACCGTCCTCTACAGCGATCTGCCCTACGATCCCAAGAAGGATCTGGCGCCGCTCACGCTGGCCGTACACCAGTTCAACGTGCTGGCCGTACCCGCCGCCTCGCCTTACGAAAACTTCCAGCAACTGCTCGATGCCATGAAGGCGCCGGGCAGCGATTTCAACTTCCCCTCCACGGGCGCGGGCACGGTCTCGCACCTGGCGGTGGAGCTGCTGCTGGACCGCACCGGCGGCAAGGCGGTCCACGTCCCCTACAACTCCTCGCCCGCGGCGGTGACCTCGCTCATCGCGGGCGATACGGATTTTGCCGCCCTGCCCCCGATTGCCGTCATGCCCATGGTCAAGGATGGCAAGCTGCGCGCCCTGGCCGCCGTCTCCAGCCACCGGCTGGATTTCCTGCCGGACGTGCCCACCGTGAATGAATTCGGTATGGACGGCGTGGAAGGCTCGGGCTGGATGGGCTTCGTCGCCCCGGCGGGCATGCCGGACGACGTGCAACAAAAGCTGGCCGACGCCCTCATCAAGGCCTTGCACGAGCCCGACGTGGCCAGCCACCTGCGCAACCAGTACATGGAGCCCGTGGGCAACACGCCGGCGGAGTTCGGCCAGTACATGGATGACGACCTGCAGCGCTGGGGGCCGCTCATCAAGCGCCTGAACCTGAGCGTGAACTGATCACGCCCGTGAAGGCCGCGGCGCGCGCCCACCCGGCGGCGCGCCGCCGCGCCCCGCCGCTCAGGCGATGGCGCGCATGAAGGTTTCCATCTTGGTGGCCGTCTCCAGGATCTCGGCCTCGGGATCCGAGCCGGCCACGGTACCCGCCCCCGCGTACAGGCGCAGGCGATCGGGCGCCGTCTGCCAGGCGCAGCGCAAGCTCAGCGCCCATTCCCCGTCACCGTTCTCGCACTGCCAGCCGGCGAGGCCCGCGTAGTAGTCGCGCGGAAAGGCTTCCAGTTCGGCAATCGCCGCGAAGGCCACCGCCGTGGGCTGGCCGCACACCGCCGGCGTAGGATGCAGCGCCAGCGCCACGTCCAGCGCCGTGTGTGCGGGATCGGCCAGCGTAGCGTGGATATCCGTCGACAAATGCCACAGGGCATCCGTGCCGATCACCGAAGGCCCGTCGGGCACGTCCAGCGTGGCGCACAGGGGCGTGAGGATGCGCACGATGTCGCGCACCACGACGGCGTGCTCGCGCAAATCCTTGGGCGAGACGGCCAGCCCTTCGCGGCGCTGGGCATCGATGGCGGGATCCGCGTGGCGGCCGATGGAGCCCGCGAGCGGATTCACACGAATGCGCGCGCCGTCGCGGCGCACCAGCAGCTCGGGGCTGGCGGCCAGCAAGGTGCCGGCGCGCGCAAGACCGCCCTGCGCATCGGCCTGCCAGGCCGGCAGGGCGAAGGTATAACCGTGGCGGTTGCGCGCCAGCAGCGATTGCATGACGGTGGACAGCACCAGCGGCGCATCCAGACGCACGTCCAGGGCGCGCGCGAGCACGATCTTCTCGGCCGCGCCCGCGGCGTAGCGCCGCAGGGCGGCGCGCACGGCATCGCCGTAGCGCTCGGGCGCCGGCACGGGGCTACGCTCGCACACGCGCGCCCGCGGGCCCGGCGGCGCCGCTGGCGGCACGGCGGCCGCGGCGGTGCGCAACCGCGTGGGAAGCGTGAAACTGGCGCGCTGGCGCGCATCGAAAGGCACGAGGCCGAACAGGCGCGCCTGCGTCAGGCCTTGCGCGCGCGCCTGGGCGAACAGCTCGCGCACGGCCTGCGCCGTCGCCGGCACATGGGCGCGCAGCGCGAGGCTGTCCTGCGCCGCACGGAATTGTTGCGTGAGTGAGGCGAAATACAGATCGCCCTCGGCAAGGCCCGACACCAGGTCGTCGGCCGGCCCGCCGTGTGCGGGCGGGCGGGAAACATCATCCGTCATGAGCACCGTTTATTTTTGCATTTGCTGAAGCTGTTGCAGCTGATCGGCCATGCCCTTGAACAGCTCGGCCATGCTGGTGGGCGGGGCCGGCAGCGTGAAAGCGTCGGCCGGCGGCGCCTTGGCGGAAATGGATTCCAGCGTGATTCCCGAATCCATGCGCAGGAAGCCGCGCCGGCCCGCCGGCAGCTGGGATTTGAGCGCGCCCACGCGATCCGCGCCCATCAGGGCCTGAACCAGATCCATATACGCCCCGGTCAGCTCGTTCACCAGCGCGTGATCGGTCAGCACCAGCTCGATATCGCGCGTCTGGCCCTTGCCTTCGCTGAGCCGGCCCACGTAGACCTGGCCGCGAATGCCGGCGTGCGTCTCGCTCTGGCCCGTGGGTTTCAGATCGCTGATCCCGGCATTCAGCAGATGATCATCCTGGCCCAGCATGGCGGTGAACGCGCTCATCATGGAACCGACCTCCATCACCACGGGCTGGCCGCCTTCCTGCGTGACCATGTAGACCTGGCCGTCACGCGAAATGAGTGCGCCGTCGTCGCCCGGCATATCCACCCGCAGGTGGCCGGCATCGTCCCAGGCCACGCGCACGGTATCGGCATCCGCCTTGAGCGTAGCCTGCCCCGCCGCCCAGGCGCCCGCCGGCACCAGGGCCGCCAGCGCCAGAGTGGCCAATGCTTGATTCAAACGCGCCATGATCGCTCCCGTCGACACTGCCGGGCGCGCAGGAAATAGCCGCCCGGTCTGCGAAGCATCATAGCAACAAGCGGCCTATTTGCGCCAGTAGTCGTTGGCGGCGGCAATCGTCTGGAAATGAATGGCGATGACCTGCGATGCGGCGATCAGGCTGTCCGGATTGTGCGCATAGGTGTTGCGCAAGCCCTTGCGTACGGTGGCGTCGGCCTGCGTGGTGGCCACGCCTTTTTGCGAAAGCTTCACGGCCAACGCAAATCCGGCCTCGGGCGTATCCGTCATCAGGGAGGCCAGTCCGGCGCCGCTGGTCGCGGCGGGAGCGGCATCGGCGGCCCCGGCGATGCGAACGCCGCCCAGCATGAGCGCCAGCGCGACGATGGCGCCGGACAAAAGGGGCAGCCAGCGACCGGCGCGGCGCGCCGGCAGGGTGAACGTGGTATTCATGGGTGACTCCTTTTGGCTTGAATTATTCAAACATGGAGTCTTCAGGATAGCCCCAGCCGTTGCGCAAGGCCGGCATGGCGGCACTGCGAATGGGGGTAATCGGCCGGCGTGGCCGAAGCGCCCGCTGCGGCCTATTCCAGCATCAGCCCTGCCGGCCAGGCCACGCAGGCGCCCTGCACCGCCAGGCTCACGCAGGCATCCAGCGCGGGGGCGCCCAGCGAGGGCATGCGCAAATCCAGGCAGATCTCGCCCAGCTCCAGCGCCACCAGGGTGTGATCGCCCCGGAACGAGCGCCGGATCACCTGGGCGCGCACGCCTTCGCGGCCATGGGCCCACTGCACCTGCTCGGGGCGCAGCATGACGGTGGCCGGCGCGCCGGGGGCGCCGCGCGCCGCATCCGGGTGCAGCGCCAAGGTACCCAGCGGGCAATGAACGCCCTGAGCGCAATACTGGCCGGGCAGGAACAGGGCCGCACCCGTGAGCCGGGCCACGGCCTGGGTGGCGGGCTGCCAGTAGACCGCCTCGGGCCGCGCGCACTGCATGATGCTGCCCGAGAGCATGACGGCGAGCTGGTCGGACACGGCGAACGCCTCGCCGGGATCGTGGCTCACCAGCACCGTCGTGGTGCCGGTGCGGCGCAAGACCTGGATCACGTCCTCGCACATGCTGCGGCGCAGATCCAGATCGAGCGCGTTGAAGGGTTCGTCCAGCAGCACCAGGGTGGGATCGGGCGCCAGCGCGCGCGCCAGGGCCACGCGCTGCTGCTGGCCGCCGGACAGTTCGTGCGGGTAGCGCGCGCCCAGGCCTTCCAGACCGGTGAGGGCCAGCACCTCGGCCACGCGGCGCGCGCGCGCGCTCTGGCGCGGCAGGCCGAAGCGCACGTTGGCCTCCACCGTCAGGTGCGGGAACAGGCTGCCTTCCTGCGGCACGTAACCGATGCCGCGCCGCTCCGGCGGCACGAAGACGGTGGGCCCGGCCATGACGGTCTCGCCGAAGACGATGCGGCCCTGGTCGGGCGGCTCGAAGCCGGCGATGAGGCGCAGCAGCGTGGTCTTGCCGCAGCCGGATGGCCCGAGCAGCGCCATGACCGAGCCGCGGGCGATGCTCAGATCGATGCCGCGCAGCACCTGCACCGGGCCATAGCGTTTGTGGACGTCGGAAATGCGGATATGCGTCATGACCGGGCGCCGTGATGCAGCATGCGCCGGGTGAAGACCCAGACCGGAAGAATGGACAAGGCCACCAGCAGGGCCGCGAACGGCGCGGCGGCGGCGTATTCACCGTCGGCCGTGTGCGACCAGACCTCGGTGGCCAGGGTGACCATGCCGGTGGGCGCCAGCATGAGGGTGGCGGTGAGTTCGCGCACCATCTCGAGCATCATCAGCGCCAGGGCGGCGCCGATGCCGGGCGCGATGTTGGGCAGCACCACCGAGACGAATACCGAAAAAGGGCGCCGGCCCAGACTGCGGCCGATGGATTCCAGCTGCGGCGGCAGCAGTTCGATGGAGGCGCGCAGCGACGACTGCGCCAGCGGCAGAAACAGGATGGCGTAGGCGATGAGCAGCACGAACACCGTCTGGTAGAGCGCCGGCGCGATGCGAATGCTCAGGAACACCAGCGCCAGCGCCACGACCACGCCCGGCAGGCCGTGTACGATGTAGGGCAGGCGCTCGGCGAACTGCGCCAGGCGGCCCCGGTGGCGCACCGAGAGCAGCACCAGCGGAATGGCGAGCACGCTGGTGAGCACGGCGCCCGAGCCGGCCAGCGCGAGCGAGCCGCGGATGGCGGGCCAGATGGCGGCATAGCCCATGCCGGCGGAATGGCCGGTGGCCAGCCAGTAGGCCAGGATGGCCAGCGGCACGCCCAGCGAGAGCGCGCCCAGCAGCAAAAAGGCGGCCAGCACCAGCGGCGTGCGCCGGCCCAGGCGCACCGGACGCGCCACGCGCGCGCTGCCCCGCCCCACGCGCGCCACGCGCCGGCCCGCGCGCAGCCGCATCTCGGCCCAGGCGGCCGGAATGCACAGCAGCATGAGGACGATGGACTGCATGGCCGCCGAGGCGCTGTCGAACTGCAGCTCGTAAGTCTCGAAAATCGCCGTGGTGAAGGTTTGCACGCGCAGCAGCGCCAGGGCGCCGAACTCGGCGAACATATGGGTGACGACGAGCAGCGCCCCGCCGCCCAGCGCGGGTACGAGCTGGGGCAGCAGGGCCTGGGCGAAAGTGCGCCAGGGCCCGCGCCCGAGGGAGCGCGCCACGTCTTCAAAGCCGGGATCGGTGCTGCGCAGCGCCGCGGCCACGGGCAAGTAGACCAGGGGATAATTGGACAGCGCCAGAATCAGGATGGCGCCGCCCAGGTTCTGGAACATGACGTCCACCGACGCCCAGGCGTAGCTGGACACGAAGGCCGGCATGGCCAGTGGCAGGCCCGCCGCCACACGCCAGAAGCGGCGCCCGGGCAGGTCACTGCGCTCGACACACCAGGCCACACCCAGGCCGATGAAGGCGGCCAGCAGCGTGGCCCCGGTGGCCAGCGTAAGGGTATTGACGAGCAGCTCGAAATTGCGCGCGCGAAACAGTTCGGCCACCGCCCCGAGCACGCCGGTCTGCGCCGTGCGCAGCGTGACGTAGACCAGGGGCAGCACCACCAGGCCCACCGGCATCAGGGCGGCCAGCACGATCCAGGGCAGGCCCGCCCCCGGATGACGGCCTGCGGCGAGCGCGCCCGCGCTCACGCCAGCCCGGCCTCGCGGCGCAGCTCCAGCGCTTCGGCCGCCCCGCCCAGGCTGGCCGGGTTGACCTTGGGCGGTGCGAGTTCGTCAAACGGCTTCAGATCGAACGACGAGCTGACCTTGGGGTTCATGGGCCATTCGGCCACGGCCTTGGCGAGCACGCCCTGCCCTTCGGGGCTGACCATGAAGGCGATGAGCTTGCGCGCCGCATCGGGGTTGCGCGCCGTCTTGAGCAGGCCCGCCGCTGATACGGTGATGAGCGCCCCCGGATCGCCCGGCCCGGAGAAATGCAGGGCGGAATTCATGTTTTCCGCGCCGACTTCGCACGCCACGATGTACCAGTAGTAGTTGTTGATGAGGCCGGTGGCGATCTCGCCCTTCTCGACCGCGCGCATAGCCGCCATGTTGTTGTTGTAGATGCGGCCGTATTTCTTCAGGCCCTTGAGCCAGGCCAGCGCCGCATCGCGTCCCTTGAGCGTTTCGATGGCGATGATCTGCTGCTGGAAGGCACCGCTGGTGGGCACGAAAGCCACGCGCCCTTTCCATGCCTCGGTGGCCATGTCCATGATGGACGCCGGCAGCGCGGCCGCCTCCACCATATTGCGGTTGTAGACCGTCACGCGGCAGCGCGCCGTGATGCCCACCCAGCTGGCATCATCCGACGTATAGCCGGGGCGCACCTGGGTGACGATTTCCTGCGGCAGGGTGGCGAGCAGATGGCGCTCGGCCAGCGCCGCCACGGGCGGGCTTTCTTCAGTGTAGAGCACGTCGGCGGGCGAGCGATCGCCCTCCTCGATGATCTGGTTGGCCAGCTGCACGCTGTTGCCCTTGCGAATATCCACCGTGATGCCCGTGGCGTCGGTGAAGGCATCGATCAGCAGCTGCGTGGTCTTGGCATGCTGGCCGTTGTACAAAGTGAGCGTTTGTGTTTGCGCCCGTACCGCGTGGATGGGCAGGCCCAGCGCCATGCTGGCCCCCAGGCCGAGGCCGCCGCGCAGCAGGCTGCGCCGTGTCAGGGAAGTCATCGAGCAATCCTCCAGGATGAATCTCATCGGGGATTGTATCGCAAACAAGAATAGTTATCGATATCGTTTGCATCCCCCGCCATCACCCCAGCTCGAAACTGGTCATGCCAAACACGCGCCGCATGTCGATGGCGGGGACGCGGCCGCGATACATGCGCGCGGTCTCGAATACCGGCTGCATGCCCAGGTCCGCCGCCAGCTGCCGGGCCTGCGCATGGCTGGCCGGCACGTCCAGATAGACATTCTCATCCGCAGGCACGGCCTCGTCCAGGCCCGCCATCCAGGCCAACGGTACGCGCGCCAAGACGCGCCATGGCCGCGCGCCACAGCGCCAGACCGTGGCCGCGCCCCCGAAACGCCGGGCGCACGATGTAAAACCCCAGAAACCCGAAGCCCGGCCCATAACAGACCGCGGAAATGCAGCCCACGGGCTCGCCGTCCACCTGCCCCATCAAAAACCCACCCGGATCGGCCGCATGAAAGGCGACGGCATCCTCCAGGCCGGGGTTCCAGCCCTCGTCGGCCGCCTGATCCAGCACCCACGCCAGCTCGTGCGCGGCCATGCTGCGGATGGTAAGCGATGATGCCATGCTTGCCCCTCCTGAAACAACCGGTAGGCGCGCCTGCCGGCTGTGACACGAAAAAGGCCGCCTGCAACGGCGGCCCCTGCAAAGGCGCACGGGCGTGGCGCACACCCGTGGATCCGGCCCCGCCCGCGGGCCGAAGCCCGCAGGGTGGGGAACGATCAGTTGCCGATGGTCATGCTGCTGACCGACACGTTGCCCACCGCCGTGGCGCTGATGCTGTTGTTGGCCACGTAGGTAGTATTGCCGCCCTTAGAACCCCCAGCCACGATGCCCATGCCGGCGTTGTTGACCGACGCCGTGACCGCACCCGTATTGTTCTGGCTGGAAGACAGCGACTGGCTGGCCGTGGTCATGCCCAGCAAGGACGAGGCCGTGAGCTGGTTGTAGGCGACGTTGCCGTAGGCGCCGGCGGACACCGTGTTGTTGGCCATGCGGGCATCCACACCAGTCCAGTTTCCGTCCAGCGTAACGATGTCATAAGCGCCGATGCCACTCGTCGGTCCGTTGACGGTTGCCGAGACGGCGCCGCTGTTGCTTTGGGTATTGACGCCCGACATGGCGAGGTTCAAGGGCCCGGCGCTGGTGCTGGCATTCAGGATGTTGGCGGCGCTGTTGCCATAGGCGCGGGCATTGATGGCATTATCCGCGACCGTGGGTGTGGTGGTCTCCATACTCGCCGCGCGAATGCCCAGGCTGGCCCAGGTATTGAAATCGACGGTCGAGGTAATGGTTGCCGTGTTGCTCTGTTTATTTTCGAGATTACCGTCCATCCCCGAACCCGCCGTGGTCGTCGCCACGCTCAGCTCGTTGCGCGCGCGGTTGCCGCCCGCCACGCTGTCCAGCTGGTTGCCGCTTACCACCGCCGTGCCGCTGTCCAGTTTCCTGGCTTTCGTGTAAACACCGATGCCTTCCTTCACGTCCAGCAAGGCGGTGATCGCGCCGCCGTTGGTCTGCGTGTTGGTCAGGCTGCCGTCACCGGCCTCGGACAGCGCCGTCATGGCGAGCTGGTTGACGACATCATTGCCCAGCGCTTCGCTGCGCAACGTGTTGTCGTTCACCACCGCCGTACCGGAGATATCCCCCCCGGCCACGATACCCAGGCCACCGGCGCCATCTGCGCCCAAGATGAGCGTGGAATCAACGGTACCCGAATTAGTTTGCGTACTTTTCAGAGTGGCCGTTCCCACATCGCCCGCTTCCGAAGCAAGGGCAATACGGTTTTGCGCCTGGTTGGCGGCGGCACTACTGTCCAGCGTGTTGCCACTGACGACGGCGGCGCTGCCCGCATCCAGATCACCCGCCATGCCAATCCCGAAGGGGCCGTTCATGGTCAACTCGGCAATCACGATACCGCTGTTGGTCTGCGTATTCGTGAGGCTGGCTTCGGCCATGTCGCCATGCGCACTGGCAGCAACATCGTTGATCGCGGCATTGGCAACGGCCTGGGCGGACAAGGCATTACCGCTGATGATGGCTTCGCCATCCAGCTTTCCACCGGCCTGGATACCCACGCCGTCAAGCACCGCCAACGTGGCGCTGACATCCCCTTCATTGGTTTGCGCATTGCCCAATGTGGCTTCAGCAGTGATTCCACCGGCGCGCGATTCCAGGCCGAGGAGATTGACCGCATCATTGGCGCGCGCCTGGGCCAGCAGGCGGTTGTCCGCCAATATGGCTTTTCCGGCAATATCGTCCGCTGCCTGAATGCCCAGCCCGGCGACAGTGGTGTCTGCGGTGACAACGCCCGTATTCGTCTGCTGACTGTCGATCTCGGCGACACCGACCGTAATATCACCCAGGGCGCTCAGCTGCGCGCTATTGACCGCCTGGTTGGCCGTCGCCTGGCTGGCGATGACGTTGTCCACGATCGTCGCCGTGCCATCGATGGCTTTGGTACTGGTAATGCTCATGCCGTATTGCACAATGCCGTTATCGGTATGCGCGTTGGCGGAGGTATTCCCGGAAGCGGTCTGCGTGTTCACCAACGCAAGCGCGTCGCCCGAGGAGATGCCGCCGCTCGCGGCGGTCAGGCTGAGCGCATTGATGGCCTCGTTCTGCAAGGCGAGCGCACTGATCTCATTGCCCTTGATCGTGGCCGTGCCTTTGATCTCGGGCGCCGCACTCGGTACCAGCGCGTGCGGTCCAATCAGGATATGGCCCGTCGTATCGGCCGACACGTTACCCGTGCTGGTTTGTGTGTTCGTCAACGCGCCTTCGAGGTCGCTATTGATCACAAGATCCGTCCCCGCCGCAAGCGCCACGGTGTTTTGCGCAGAATTGCCGAACGCAATCGAGGTAATGACGTTATCCAGCACGCTGCTGTTGCCGTCCAGCACGCCCACCGGCGCGATGAGCGCCCAGCCCAGGGTGGTGGCGCTGGCGCCCTTACTGTCCGTTTGGGTGTTCCGCAGCAAGGCGGCGCCGTCTGCGGCCACTTCCAGCGACTCTATGCTGCTGGCGCGCACGGCATTATCCGCCGCATTACTCCCTGCCCGCGACGCAATGCGGTTCTGATTCACCGTGATGCGGCTTTCGTCGCCAACATCATTACCGACGACGACCCAGGCCCCACCTTCTGTGGTCGCTATAGCAACAGCGGTTTGCTGAGCCGCCACGCCTTGGGCATTGTTCACGCTGGCGACAAACTGGCCTTCCCCATCGACGTCGATCAGATTGCTGGCCACGTTCACGCGCGCATCGCTGGAAATCCGGTTGCGCGCCACGGTCGCCTGGACCGGATCAGTGTCATTGCTCCCCAGGATAGCGGCAACGTCGCCCGTCACGTCCGCCTGGACGCTGCCAGCATTGGCCTGCTGGCTGTTGGCGATACGGAAAGTGCTGTCGGCGATTGCCGGCGCACCACTTGCCCCCCCGACGACGATTTGATTGCCGGCCTCGCTACCGATGGCCGCCGCCTCGATGGCGTTGGCCGCCAGCACGACGGGCGCAGTCTGCTCAAGGGCTGTCGGAACAGTAGGAGTGCCAGAACCGGGCGTACCGAACACCATCATGTCCGTCGTATTGCTGGCCGCTACATCCGTACGGATATTACGCTGCGCATTGGCGATGGCGATGCCGGCGCCATCGAATGTTTCCGCCGTTGCAGTAATGGTATTGTCCGCGCTGTTGCCCGTGGACTGCGCGCGCGACCGGTTGCCGGCCACCACGATGCGCCCGTCGCCGCCTGTACCGCTAACCAGAATATCGCTGCCTTCGATCACCGATTCCAGATGCGCGTCCTGATTGCGCTGCACGCTAGCGATGCCCAGGTTGACATCCTTGACTTCCGCCGTCGGTTGGGCTGCTGCAGCAACCGCCGACGCCGTCGTAGTAAGACTATCACCGCTAAGGCGCAAGGTATCCAGCGCAAGCGTACTATCAACGGCATTGCCGCTGGACGACGCCAGGGTTTGTTGGCGCGCCACGGTTACGTTACCGTCGATCTTGTTTTTACCCAGGACTACGTTCACGCCACTGCCGCTGACCGATGCCGTGGGCGCGGCACCTGCTCCCGGGCTATCCAGATTGTCCTGAAAATTGGCGATGACGACGCTGCTGGCCTCGAAATCCAGACCCGCGCCTTCAAACGCCAGGCTGGCGTCGTTCGCACCGTAGTGCGCATCGACCGTGTTGCCGGCAACCCGGATACGACCATCCGCGGCAAAGCCGGCGCCAGCGTCTGTTGCATCGATCGTGATAGCCGCAGCCGTCACCGTGGCGGCCGAGCCCGACCCTCCGCGCGAATCCACCGCACGCTGCGCATTGGCGATGACGCCATTAGCCGAGGCAGAAATCTGCGGCGCTGGTGCAGACTGCACAGCAGCACTACCAGCCACACCCGTACCGAACGCATCGAGGCTGTCCAGGCTGGCCTCGATGGCGCTCTGGTTGACCGTCGCCTGCGCCTGCACCGTATTGCCACTAACCGTGGCGTCGCTCAAGGGCGCGGTGAAGGTGATAACAAAGCCATCCCCGCCCCCGCTGGTGCCGGTCACCGAAGCCGTGATTTCATTGCCAGTCCCACCCTGGTTGTACTGCGCACCGGCCAGGCTGAAATCCTGGGAGGTCAAACTGCTGATCGTCAGCTCGCTGTCGATCAGGTTGCCGCCCGCCGTCGCCGTTGCCGCGTTGTTGGCGATGGTGACCGCGTCCGTTCCTTTTCCAACCTGGACGATCTTGCCATCGATGGTTGCAGCTGCGGCCGCATCATTGAACTGCGCTTCTTTATCGGCGTACCCGGTTCCGGGCTGCGTGATCACCAGGTCGCCGTCGCTCGTCGCTATGGCAGGCACACTGATTGACGTCGTCTGCCCCACCGCTACATTCACCAACCCCAGAATCAGGGCCAGACCGGAAGCGCCGGCCAGGGCGCGGGCAGGCCCCTGACGGCCCGCCATTCTTTGATGTTGTTTCATATCACTCTCCAGAAGGTTCTTGCTTCCCGGCTACCTGCCCGCGATGGGCGGTGGACTCAGGCGGATTCACTGCTTTCCAAGCTCGAATGATGGACCACTGTGAACCGGGCACACCACCCGGCCCACTCCCTTTTATTGCGCTGACACCTGCACGATGGCGAAGATCTGGTAACCCGCGCCGTCACGCCGCATACTGGTGTCGGAAAGGCTGGGCTCCCAAGTCGTGCGCACGCGCGAAGGATGGACGCCGCGTGCGGCCAGGGCGTCGCGCAGGTTGCGCACGCGCTGCCCCGTCAGTTCCTGACGCTTCACGGGCGACCAGCTTTCGGTATCGCGCGCGATGATTTGCACGTCCACCGTTTTCTTCGCGGCGGCATCCGCCACGATGCGCTCTATTGCCGAGCCGGACTGGCGGCTGATGGCGGGATCACCGTATTCGTACGCCACCTGGTAGTTGTTGGCCGCCATGGCGGGGCCGGCGTTCTCGGCCTTCTCGATGGGCACGGGCGCCGCGGCCGTTGCCACCGCCTGGGTGCGCGCGGCCTGGTCTTCTTCCACGACTTCCGGTGCCTCTGGCTCTGCCGCCGCTACGGCCTCGGCATCTTCCGTGGCGGCTTCGGCGGCGCCGTCATCGCTTGCCGCCGGGGCAGGCGCCGCTACGGGCGCGGGCTCGGGATGCAATGCGTTTTGCACGCAAGGCTCGGGATCGACCTGCGTGACGGCACCCACCAGATCCAGCACGCCTTGCTCCAGCGCATAGCGCACGCCCAGCTGCAGCGGCTCCATGTTCTTGGCGCCCAGGTTGATGTCGTACAGGTTGCTGCCGAAGAAGCGGAACACGTCGATGCCGACTTCATACCCGGTGATCTGCTTTTGCAGGCTGACGGTATCGACCACTTCCAGCGTGGTGGTGTCGATGATGCGCAGGTCTACGCCGATGCTCATGGTGAAGCTGCGCGCCTTGGGGCCGACGCCCGCGATGACGATTTGCGCGCCGCCCGACTGGATGTTGTAGTTCAGCTCGGTAATGCCGCCCACGATGTAGTAGTTGGAGCGCAGGATGCTGCCGCCGAAATACGGTACCCAGGGCACGGCTTCCTGGCCCTGCGGCGTTTGCAGCACGTGCGTACCCCCATCGCCCAGCTGGCGCCGGTCGATATAGGCCAGCTCCAGCTCCGCGATGCGGGTGTCGAACCGCTCTTGCAGCTGGATGGCGCGGCGCATTTTGCCCAGGGCCGAGTAGACCATGAGCGCGCCGCCCTGCGTGATGGCGCTGCCGTCGTTCTGGCTGTATTTGCCGGTGTAGTCTTTCACGTCGCCCACGGCGATGGCCACGCGCGGGCGGCGCCGCGCGACGATTTCATCCGCCATGCAGGCGAAGGCGCCGTCGATGGGTGTGCGGTTGTTGCGCACGGCGGCCCCCATGACGACGGGGGCTTCGTCAGGTGCCATCTGCTGCGTGGTCACGGGCGCGCAGCCCGCCAGCACCAGCGCGCTCAGGGCGCCGCCGATGGCGGCCCGGCCACGCATGGCCGCGGCAAGGCGCCGGCGCGGAATGATCTGATTGGGTTCTGTCATGATTCGCTTCGCTTTATTCTGTTGTGCCGATACGGTGGCGCGCCTAGTTCAGCGCCACCCCGCCGCCCGTGCCAAAGTCGCAGGCCGTGGAGCCTTGCACCGATGCCGTCTGCGTGCCGGAGTTGCGCTGGTGTACGTTCAGGGCCTGCTCGCTGCGGCCGCGGCTGGCGTTGATGGGGGCCGAGCGTGAAAAGCTGGGCGAATCCGTCACCTGGGACGTGATGGGCCCGCTGTTGGCCTGATCCGTGCTGGCACTGGCGCTGCCCGCCCCTTCGCCGCGCGGGCGCAGGCTGACGGTTTCCTGTGGGCCGGTGCTGCTGGTGTTGCCGATGGAATCCAGATCATTGCCACTGGTGTTGCGCGTGTCGGGCGAAGACACCGTGGCCTGCTGGCCGCTGTCGGCCGCGGAACCCGTGGCCGTAGAGGTTTGCCCGCAGTTGTACTGGCGCCGGATATAGGTATTGTTGGTGGTGTTGTAGGTGGGGTTGAAGGAATCGTAATAACCGCCCTTCTTGCGCTCCATGATGTCGAGCACCACGGCCTTGTTGGCCTTGTCGGCCGCCGTCTGGAACTGCCACGGCAGGCCTTCCACCGCCCAGACCTGGGCCTGCGCCAGCGGCGCGGCGGCCACCAGCGCGGCGCCCAGCGCCAGACGGCAAAACAATACGGGTAAATGTCTTTTCATGGCGCACATCCCTTTGTTCACTTTCCGGCCACGGCCTGACCGGGAATATTCCCGCGCAGACCGGCGCCGGATTCCACTTGTCGAAACAATGTAAAGCATCGTAAACTTCAAGCGTTATCCCAGCGTTATTTGCCGCCGCGCCCGGCGCATCGGGATGCACACAATCCGCCTATGATGGCATACCGATCACAAGCAGCCATCGACATGATCCCTGAATCCCTCGCGGCATCCTCCACCACCGTGCCGGGACACCGAACCACCGTACAGCCACTGCGGCTCGACCTGCTGGGCGGTTTCGATCTGCTGCGCGACCAGCAGACGCTCACTGCGGCCCTGCATCGCAAGACCCAGGCCTTGCTGGCGTGGCTTGCGGGCAACACCCAGGAACGCACGCACACGCGCGAGCAGCTCGCCAGCCTGCTGTGGCCCGACATGCCGGCCGAGAAATCCCGCAACAATCTGCGCCAGGTGCTCTACCAACTGCGCCGGGCGTTGGGGCCTGCGGCGCAGGTCGTGCTGCAATCCCAGCGCGACAACGTGCGCCTGGTGGCCGCCGAGGGCCTGACGGTGGACATCTGGCAGCTGCGCGCGCCGCCGGCTGCCTGTGCGGTCTGCGCGCCGTCCGCCGAGGGCAACCCCTGCACGCACCAGCTGAGTGCGCTGCACGAACAGCTGGCGCTCTACCGTGGCCCCTTCCTGGATGGCTTCACCCTGCCCGACGCGCCGGATTTCGAACAGTGGCGCGATCAGGAACGCGACGCGCTCGCGACGCAGGCGCTGAGCCTGTGCGAAACCCTGCGCAGCGCCGCCGCCCGGGCCGGCGACAACGCCCGCGCGCTGGAATACGCGCGCAAGAGCGTGGACTTGCAGCCCTGGAACGAAGCCTTGCACTGCCGCTACATGACGGCCCTGATCGATGCGGGCCAGTCGACCCAGGCGCTGACCTGGTACCGGCAGCTGGAGCACACGCTGCTGCGCGAATTCGGCGTCATGCCGCAGGCGTCCACCCAGGCAGTGCTGGAGCAGCTCCACCCCACGGTCGCCATCCGCCTGGGCCATCCGTCCCTGCCCCAGATCACCCTGCAGGCGCCCAGCCGCCGTCTGGCCAGCGTGCTGTGCGTGCACATTGCCGTGCGCGCCGGCCTGACGGCGGCGGATCCCGACGCCATCGCGGAAACCAAGATCAGCGTCGCCCAGTGCCTGCGCCAGCACGGTGGCCAGGTGCGCCTGGTCTATGGAGACTATCTGATGGCGCACTTCGGCGTGCCGCTGGCCAGCCAGGACGCGGGCGAGCGCGCCGCCAGCGCCGCGCTGCGGCTGCAGGCCAGCCTGGCGGCACACTTCGATTTCCGGGCCGGGCTGAGCACGGCCACCATCACCACCAGCACCGATCCCGACCTGGTCGATCTGGACGGCACGGCGTCGCGCCGCGCCATGACCTTGTGCCACCGCGCGCAAGCCGGGCAGATCCTTACAGACGCTACGAGCGAGGCGCTGCTCAACGACCGCTTCCAGCTCGCGGCCTTGCCCGTTGACGACGCCACGACCCAAACCCTGCCCGCCCACCTGCTGCAGGCCGCGCTGGCGGCTGACCCGCGCCAATGCCCACCCGCGCGCTGCAGCCCCATCGTGGGCCGCGCCAACGAGCTTGCCCGCCTGCGACGCAGTTGGGCGCTGGCGCGCGACGGCGCGCCGCAACAGCTGTTGCTGCTGGGTGAGGTCGGCATGGGAAAATCCTGCCTGGCCCAGGCCATGTGCCAGCAGGCCCAGGAAGAAGGCGCGCGCATCCGGCGTCTGTGCTGCCAGATCGAGCAGCGCGACACGCCATTGTTCCCCTTCATCACCCTCTTCGAGTCCTTGTGCGGCTTCGCCGAAGACGACACGGCCGCGCAGCGCTACACCAAACTGGTGAACTACCTGCGCCGCCATTATCCGCAAATCATGGCCGAAGCCCTGGCCGTGCTGCAGACCATCCTCATCGATGCCCACTACCCAGAAAGCGGGCCCGCCCCCCTGCTGCCGCGCCAGCAGGTCTTGTCCATCGTGCCGCTCATCATCGAGAACCTGCACGCGCAGACGGCCACACCCCTGTTGCTGCTGGTGGAAGAGCTGCAGTGGGCCGATGGCATGACGCTGGGGGTGCTGGAAACGCTCGCGCACAAAGTGTCCCCCACGCCTTTCCTGCTGCTGCTCACGGCGCGCCCCGGCGGCGTGCCGGCGTGGCTCGACCCGCGCCACGTGATGGCGCTGCGCGCGCTGCCGCCCACGGCCATCAAGGCCATGGTGACGAACATGGCGCCCGAGCTGGATCCGCACACGGTGCAATCCATCGCCACGCGCGCGGGCGGCGTGCCACTGTTCGCGCGCGAACTGGCGCTGGCGAGCAGCCGCGGCTGGCCCCTGGGCCACGCGCTGCCACCCACCCTGCAATACCTCTTGCGCGCGCGCCTGGACGCCGTGCCCCAGGGCCTGCGCTGCCTGCAGCTGGCCGCCAGCATCGGCCCCGTCATCGACCACGCCCTGCTGGCGCGCGTGTGCGACCTGGATGACGACGCCTTCACCACGCAACTCGCGGCGCTCACGCGCGCCCAGTTACTTGAGCCGCATCCGGCCCAGCCCGGCCACGCGCGTTTTCAGCACCCATTGATTCGCCAGGTGGCCTACGATTCGCAACTGGATTCCGACCGCCAGGACGCGCATCTGCGCATCGCGCGCACGCTCAGCACGCAGTTCCCGGTGCGCGCGGCGCAGCACCCCGTCATCCTGGCCCAGCATTTCGAGGCCGCGGGCAGCCTGCTCTCGGCGGTGAACTGGTGGCGCAAGGCGGGCTGCCAGGCGCTGCTGGTGTCGGCCTGCGACCAGGCCGTGGCCCACCTCGAAAAAGGCGTGGCACTGGTGGAAAAACTGCAAGCCAACCCGGCGCGCGACGCGCTTGCGCTGTCCTTGCTGATACCCTTGGGCCAGGCCCTGCTGACCTGGCACGGCTACGGCTCGCGCGAGGCCATGCGCGTGCACGAGCGGGCGCTCGCCCTGTGTAACGGCAGCACGCCGCCGCTGCAGCATTTCGAGGTGCGCCTGGGGCACTGGATCGTCTCCAGCTCGCAGCCGGGCTCAAACTTTGCACAATCCGAGGCGCTGGCGCGCGAGCTGCTGCGCCTGGCCGAAGATGCCAACGAACCCACGCTGCTGGCGCACGCCCACAGCGCGCTGGCCAATACGGCGCTGTGGCGCAACCGGGTAGAGGCGGCCATCGTCCATGCGCACAACAGCCTGGCCCACCCCGTCGGCGCGCTGGATCCCGAGCGCAGCATCGACGCCATCCATCCGCATGTCAGCAGCCTGGCGCACGCCGCCTGGGCCTGGCACCGCCTGGGCAAGACCAACAAGGCCGTGGATGCCCGCCGGCAGTGCCTGACGCTGGCGCAATCCCTGCCCGGCCCACAAAGCGCGTGCATGGCGGCAACCTTTGGCGCCGTGCTGGCCGTGATGCAAGACGAACCGACCGTGGTGCAGACGCTCACGGCGGAACTGGGCCTGCTTGCGCGGCGCCACGACATGGCTTTGTGGCTGGGCGGCCACACCCTGCTCGAGGGCTGGCTGGCGGCGCAACAAGGCCAGGCCCACGGTGCGCGACGCATGCAGCAGGCCATCGACACCCTGCAAGACAGCATGCCCAGCGTGCGCTGCCTGGGCTTTTATCTGCTGGCCCGCGTCTGGGAGCAGCTTGGCCGGCCCCAGGCGCGCGACAAGGCCATCCGCGACGGCATCAGCGCCGCGGCCGCCGTGGGCGAGGGCTTTTTTCACGGGCTGCTGCTGGAGATGGGCGCCAGTTCACCAGCGTGATGCCCAGCCCCACCAGCACGGCGCCCAGCAGAAAGCCGGGATCGAGCGGGTCGTCCAGCAAGAGCACGCCAAAGCTCACGCCGAACAGGGGCGTCAGAAACGTGAACACCGACATGCGCGCCGCCAGGTAGCGGCGCAGCATCCAGAACCAGGTAAGCATGCTGGCAAAGCCGACGATCAGGCTTTGAAAGCCCATGCTGAGCCAGGCGATGGGCGTCATCACCACCGGCCCGGACTGGAACACCAGGTGGCCGACCACGCTGAGCAGGATGCCGGCCATGCCTAACTGATAAAGCATGGTGCGCATGGCGGGCGCGTCGGACAGCGCCGTGCTGCGAATGAGGACGGTCGTCGCGGCCCAGAGCAGGCCGGCGATCACGCCGAAAGCATCGCCCAGCAGCAGCGCGGCCACGCCCGCCTCGCCCCAGCGAAACAGCGCGCCGGAAAACGCGATCACGATGCCGCAAAAGGCCAGGATCACGCCCAGCCACTGCTGGCGCAGCAGCCGCTCGCCCGGCACCCACACATGCAGGCCCAGGGCGGTGAACACCGGCGTGGTATACAGAAAAACCACCATGTGCGAGGCGGTGGTATACATCAGCCCCCAGGCCACGAACAGGAACTCGACGGCGAACAGCAGGCCCGCGATCAGGCCGGGACGCAGGCTGGCATCGCGCGAGAACCAGGGCTGGCCGCGCACGCGCATCAACAGCAGCAGCAGGCCGGTGGCCACGAGCGAGCGCAGGCCGATCTGCAACACGGGGTTCAGCGCCGGCGCCGCCACTTTCACGGCCACCTGCTGCAAACCCCAGGTGGCGCACAACACGACCAGCAAGCCCGCGGCCCGGCCGTCCAGCGGCATGCGCTTCATCGATGGTTCTCCTCGTGACATCCCGGCCCGGCGCCAGTGCACCGGCAACGCGCCAGTATAATGGCTGCGTGAAAATTGCCTTCATCCTGATCGGCATCCTGTGCGCGGCGCTGGCCTGGCGCTTCGGCCTGCCGGGCCGCTGGCGCACCCAGGGTGCGCGCGCCGGGCGCCCCGTCCCGCGCCTGCAACGCCTGTTGCACAGCCTGGCGGCGGGCGTGGCGGTGTATTTCACGCTCATGGCGCTCGCCATGGTCTGGCTGGGCCTGCAGGCCGGCACCTGAATCCGCCCGCCGGATTCCTTGCTACTATGGATCCTGTTCATCCGTCAGACAAGGGTTTGAAACATGAAGACCAAAGCAGCCGTCGCCTGGAAGGCAGGCGCGCCCCTCACCATCGAGGATGTCGAGCTGGACGGCCCCAAGGCCTTTGAAGTCCTGGTCGAGCTCAAGGCCACCGGCATCTGCCACACGGATCACTACACGCTCTCCGGGGCCGACCCCGAAGGCTTGTTCCCGGCCATTCTGGGCCATGAAGGCGCGGGCGTGGTGCTGGACGTCGGCCCGGGCGTGAGCACGCTCAAGCCGGGCGATCACGTCATCCCCCTGTATACGCCCGAATGCCGCCAGTGCAAGTCCTGCCTGTCGCGCAAGACCAACCTGTGTACCGCCATTCGCGCAACGCAGGGCCAGGGCCTGATGCCCGACGGCAAATCGCGCTTCAGCATCGGCGGCAAGCCCATCCACCACTACATGGGCACTTCCACCTTCTCCAACCACATCGTGGTGCCGGAAATTGCCGTGGCCAAGATCCGCCCCGATGCCCCTTTCGACAAAGTCTGCTACATCGGCTGCGGCGTCACCACCGGCGTGGGTGCGGTGCTCTTCACCGCCAAGGTCGAGCCGGGCGCCAACGTCGTCGTTTTCGGGCTGGGCGGCATCGGCCTGAACGTCATCCAGGGCGCGCGCATGGTGGGTGCGAGCCGCATCATCGGGGTAGACCGCAATCCGGCGCGCGAAGCCATGGCGCGCCAGTTCGGCATGACGGATTTCGTCAACCCGCACCAAGTGGACAACGTCGTCGACCACATCATCCAGCTCACCGACGGCGGGGCCGACTATTCTTTCGAGTGCATCGGCAACGTGCAGGTGATGCGCCAGGCGCTGGAATGCTGCCATCGCGGCTGGGGCCAGTCCATCATCATCGGTGTGGCCGAGGCCGGGGCGGAAATCTCCACCCGCCCCTTCCAGCTCGTCACCGGCCGGGTCTGGAAAGGCACGGCCTTTGGCGGGGCGCGCGGGCGCACCGACGTGCCGCGCATCGTGGACTGGTATATGGACGGCAAGCTCAATATCGACGATCTGATCACGCACCGCCTGCCGCTGGAGCGCATCAACGAAGGCTTCGACCTGATGCTGGCGGGCGAATCCATCCGCTCGGTCGTCCTGTACGATCAGTAGGCCGGCCATGGCACGCCAGGCGCTGCGGGGGTGGGTTCATCCGCCTGGTGCCATGGCGGACGCGGAAATCGTACGCCTGCAACAAGAAGAAGGCTTCGCCTACCTGAAATAAACAGACCCATGAATGCATTGGACCAATGGTTGTTCCTGCTGGTCAATGCCGGCCCCGACACGCCCGCCTGGGCGCTGCAGGCCGGCGTGCTGCTGGCCAAACGCCTGATCTGGCTGCTGCCGCCGCTGCTCATCGTGCTGTGGCTGATCGGCCGGGGTGAAGCGCGGCGCTGCCTGCTGCGCGCCCTTGTCGTGACCGCGCTGGCCCTGGGCCTGAACGCCGCCATCGGCCACCTGTGGCCGGTGCCGCGGCCCTTCGTGCTGGGGCTGGGTCACACCTGGCTGGCGCACGCGCCCACGCCGTCGTTTCCGAGCAACCACATGGCGATCCTGTTGTCCTGCACGCTGACGCTGTGGCGCGGCGCCTGGCCGCGCACCGGCCGGGTGCTGCTGGCGGCGGCGCTGGTCATCGCCGTGGCGCGCGTGTTCGTGGGCGTACACTTTCCGCTCGACATGCTGGGCGCGGCGCTCACGGCCGGCCTGGCCTGGTGGGCGGTGTCGCGTCTGTGGCGGCCCCGCCCCGCCTAGCCCTTGAAGCCGTCGTTGTCCAGATAGGCCTGTTCCTCGGGCGTGGTGTCGCGCCCCAGGCTGGCGTTGCGGTGCGGGAAGCGCCCGAAACGCACGATGATGCGCTGGTGGTGCTGCGCCCAGTCCAGTTGCTGGGGTGCGTAGCGCGGATAGAGCTGCTGCGCGGTGTTCTGGTCTTCAATGTTTTCCGAATGCACGAACGGCAGGCAGGCAAACAGGCGCAGCGGCGCCGGAATCTCGTCCACCAGGCCGCTGGCGATGTACAGGCGGGCGTAATGGCGCGCCAGGCCGTCGGTGGCGAACATATGGCCCGTGCCGCGAAAGGCGTTGCGCGGGTACTGGTCCAGCAACAGCAGCAGCGCCAGGCCGCCCGTGGCATCCGCCAGCCAGTGCGCGCACTGGCCCGCGGCGGCGGCGAAGTGCAGGTCGTGGAACTGTTCCCGGAAGCGGCGATCGACCGCGTCATCTTTGGTGAACCAGCCCTCGGGGCCCAGCGCGGTCCAGAACGTCACCACCGCGCGGGCCTGGTCCAGGCCGGGTAGGGATGGCGTCATCACAACTCCTCCAGGTCGATGTGCAGGCAAGGGTCGAACGCCGGGTTTTCCTGCGTGTCGTCGCGGCGCGTATAGCCGCGCGGGTTGACGATCACGCGCGTGTCGCCCAGGCGGTAGTCGAAGCTGTTGTGTACATGGCCATGAATGGCCAGCAAGGGCCGGGTCTGCGTGATGAGCGCCGCGCAGTCGCTCACGAAAGCGCCGTTGAGCGGATTGTCGCGAAAGCGCTCGTGGATGGAATCCAGGGCGAAGCCGTGGTGCGTGACCAGCACCGTGCGCTGCCCGCGCGCGGCCAGGGCGGCCAGCGTCTCGTGCAGCCAGGCGCGCGCGCCGCGGTGGTCTTCGAGCACGTCGTCGCTGCGCAGGTGGATGCGCTCGCCCTGCGCGCCGGTGCCGGTATCGATGTAGTGAAAATCATAGAGGCTTTGCTCGGCGCCCTGCATGACCTCGAGGCTGGCGCCGTCGAAATCCGTCCACAGCGTGGCGCCCACGAAGCACACGCCGTCGATCTCGACGCTGTCGCGCTCGAGCACATGCAGGTTGGCGGGCAGGCCCCAGGATTGCAGCGCGACGCGCGCCGCCGGCCACTGGCCACGATAGTATTCGTGATTGCCCAGCACGTAGACCACGGCACGAAAACGCGCGGCGGCGGCGCGCAGAAAGGCTTCCAGCTCCTGGCGCCGGTAGATCACGCCCACGTCGCCGGCCAGCACCAGCGTGGTGGCCGCATCATCGGGCAGCGGCGGGATGACGAAGGGATGGAATTCGATATGCAGATCGGACAGGATGCGCAGCTTCATGGGCGGTTTCCCGAATGCAAAGGTCAGGCTCCCGAAACTGTAGCACGCCCGCCCAGGCGGGCCATTCTTGCCTACAATCACGCCATGGTGACCCCGCAACACGATCACGCCGCTGCGCCGGCGGTCAAGGATTACGAGCGCAGCTTGCGCGAGCGCGTGTTTCATGGCCTGCTCTTCGAGGTGCTGGCCATCGGCATCGCCACGCCGCTGGCCGCCTGGCTCACGGGCCGGGGCCTGTTCGCCATGGGCGTGCTGTCCGCCGTCATCTCCTTCATGGCCATCGTCTGGAACATGGTGTTCAACTGGGCCTTCGACCAGTTGCAGAAACGCCACGGCTTTCGGCGCAACACCTGGGTGCGCATGGGGCACGCCCTGGCCTTCGAAGGCGGGCTCATCGTCATGGCCGTGCCCTTCATCGCCTGGTGGATCGACGCCAGCCTGTGGCATGCCTTCGTGATCGACATCGGCCTGCTGCTGTTCTTTTTGCCCTACACTTTCGTGTTCAACCTGGTCTATGACCGGGTGCGCGTACGCGTGCTGGGCCGCGCGCGCACCCCGTGCCGCGCGGGCAGCCGCTGATTGCAGCGCGGGCGCGGGATGGGCTACCCTAATGGCCAAGACAGACTTTCGACATTCAGGAAATTTCGCATGAAAAAAAACGTCCTGACGGGCCTGATCGTCCTCGCCGGTGCCGGCCTGCTGGGGGGCTGCGCCAGCTCGTCCATCGACCTGGATGCGCCGCGCGGCACCTATTCCGACACGACGGGCAGCGCCGCCAGCATGTTCTCTTCGTTCGAGCATCGTTGCGATGCCGACCCGGCACAATCGCTGCTCGGCACCGCATTCAGCAAACGCGCCGAAGCGGAAGCGATTCACCTGAGCGGCTCGCGCCACGCGCGCACGCTGCGTCCCGGCCAGGTCATCACCATGGAATATGACCCGGAACGCGTGACGCTGCGCCTGGATGACGGCGGCAAAATCGTGTCCATCGGTTGCGGCTGAAACGGCGCGCTACGCCAGCCGCCGGGTGTTTTTCCACGCCGCTTTTCGCGCTACACTGGCTGAAAAACGCTTCAGCCTCAAAACGTCTCACCCGAGCCCATCGCGCTCGACCTCGCAAGGGATCTTCGCTTATGCACCACGATGACAATCCGGCCATCGCGCTGGCCCATCCCCAGGATATTTCCGTAGAAGTCCTGCTGGAAAAATACGCCAAGCACGCCGAATCGTCCATCGACGAAGTGCGCGAACGCGTCGCGCGCGCGCTCGCGCAGGCGGAAACGCCCGAGCAGCGCGCGCATTTCACCGAGCGCTTCATCTGGGCCATGGAGCATGGCTTCATCCCCGCCGGGCGCATCAACAGCGCCGCCGGTACCGATCTGCAAAGTACGCTCATCAACTGCTTCGTGCAGCCCGTGGGCGATTCCATCACCGAGCGCATCGGGCGCAAGCCCGGCATCTACACCGCGCTGGCCCAGGCGGCGGAAACCATGCGCCGCGGCGGCGGGGTGGGCTACAACTTTTCCGACATCCGGCCCAAGGGCGCCAAGGTCAAGGGCACGGGCAGCAGCGCTTCGGGCCCCATTTCCTACATGCGCGTGTTCGACCGGTCGTGCGAAACGGTGGAATCGGCCGGCGCGCGCCGCGGCGCGCAAATGGCGGTGCTCAACATCACCCACCCCGACGTGACCGAGTTCATCACCGCCAAGCAGGAACGCGGCGAGCTCAACAACTTCAACGTATCGGTGGGCGTCACGGATGCCTTCATGCGCGCGGTGCGCGACGATACCGAATTCGAGCTGACCCACATCGCGGAACCGAACGAGCGGCTCAAGCAGGCCGGCGCCAACCTGCGCGACGACGGCCAGTGGGTCTACCGGCGCGTGCGCGCGCGCGAGGTCTGGAACCTCATCATGGAAAGCACCTACGCGGCCGCCGAGCCCGGCGTGCTGTACGTAGACCGCATCAACGAAGACAACAACCTGGCCTACTGCGAAACCATAGAGGCCACCAACCCCTGCGGCGAGCAGCCACTGCCCGATTACGGCTGCTGCTGCCTGGGCAGCCTGAACCTGACGGCCCACGTGCGCCAGCCCTTCACGGCCGACGCCCACTTCGACTTCGAAGAAATGGAAGCGGTCACGGCGCTGGCGGTGCGCATGCTGGACAACGTGCTCACCACCACCAAGTGGCCCCTGCCCGAGCAGAAAGACGAGGCCGACGCCAAGCGCCGCCTGGGCCTGGGCTTCACCGGCCTGGGCGATGCCCTCATCATGCTGGGCCTGCGCTACGATTCCGACGAAGGCCGCGCCCTGGCGGGCGAAATGGCGCGACGCATGCGCGATGCCGCCTACGAAGCCTCCATCGACCTGGCGATCGAGCGCGCGCCCTTCCCCCTGTTCGACAAGAAAAAATACCTCAAGGCGGGCTTCGCCTCGCGCCTGCCCGATGCCATCAAGACGCGCATCCGCGAACACGGCATCCGCAACTCCCACCTCACCTCCATCGCGCCCACGGGCACGATTTCGCTCGCCTTCGCCGACAACGCCTCCAACGGCATCGAACCGCCGTTCTCCTGGTATTACAACCGGGTCAAGCGCATGGCCGATGGCAGCAAGAAAGACTATACGGTAGAAGACCACGCCTACCGCGTCTACCGGCTGCACGGCGGCGATACCGAACAGCTGCCCGAAGCCTTCGTCTCGGCGCTCGATATTTCCGCCACCGACCACATGCTCATGGTGGCAGCCGTGGCGCCCTACATCGACGCCGCCATCTCCAAGACCGTCAACGTACCGGTGGATTACCCCTACGAAGACTTCAAAGACCTCTACATGCAGGCCTGGGAGCGCGGCCTGAAGGGCATCACCACCTACCGGCCCAACAACATCCTGGGCGCCGTGCTGTCCGTGCCGGCCGACCAGGAAAGCGCGCCCGCCCCCATCACCCTGTCCGAACAGGATCGCCGCCTGGTGCTCACGGAAGTGGGCATGACGCCGCCGCTGGCCTCGCTGCGCTGGCCCTCGCGCCCCGGCCTGCCCGCCGGCGCTACGGGTTGGGTCAGTGAAATCATCCACACCCCCCAGGGCGCATTTGCCATTGCCGTGGCCGACAAGGGCAAGGTGCCATTTGAAGTCTGGGTGCTGGGCGGCCAGCCGCCGCGCGGCCTGGATGCCATCGCCAAGACCTTGTCCTCGGACATGCGCGCCAACGACCGCGGCTGGCTGCGCAAGAAACTCTCGGTGCTGTCGCGCGCCTATGGCGACGGCTTCGAAATGCCCATGCCGCCCGAAGGCGAAATGGTGCGCGTGCCCAGCGCCACGGCGGCCTTCGCACGCCTGCTGCAATGGCGCTACGACGATCTAGGCGCGCTGGATGCGCGCGACCCGGATCCCACGCCCGTGCTGGACGCCATGCTCGCGCCGCACGAGCCCAAGACGGGCACCGGGGGCACCCTGGCCTGGGTGGTCGACGTGAACAACCCGTCCACGGGCGATGATTTCGTGCTCATGCTCAAAGAACTGCAAATGCCCGACGGCAGCCGGCGCCCCTACAGCATGTGGCTCACGGGCGGCTACCCGCGCGCGCTGGACGGCCTGTGCAAAGTGCTCAGCCTGGACATGCGCGTGGTCGACCCGGCCTGGATCGGCATGAAACTGCGCAAGCTGCTCAACTACGCCGAGCCGCGCGGCGACTTCCTCGCCCGTGTGCCCGGTCAGGATCGCCAGGCCAACTATCCCTCCACCGTGGCCTACGTGGCCCAACTGGCCATCCACCGCTACGCCATGCTGGGCATCCTCACGCCCGACGGCATGCCCGTGAAAGAAATGGGTGTGGTCGCCGCACGGCCGCGCAAAAGCAGCCAGGCCCACGTTGCCCTTCTGGGCCGTATCTGCGGCGAATGCGGCAACCCCAGCGTCATCCGCAAGGACGGTTGCGACTTCTGCACCGTGTGCGGTGCCATCGGGGAGTGCGGCTAGGCCGCCTGCACCACCACTTGGGCAGGGCCGGTCTGCACGGTGCCGATCGCGCTGGATCGGCCGTCCCTCAGGTTTTGGGCAATCATTGCCAATCCATATCAACAGATGATACAGTTTGGCATGAGACATGACGCCGCGATCGACACTCTGCTTGATCTGAATGGATCGATTCTTGATCAAGGCAACGGCTACTGGATCAAGATCATGGCTTGGCGTGTTGAAGCGAGCGACTCGGTGCCACACGGCATTCGCTATGCACTAACGTTGCACGACCCCTCCGGCAACCGTATTCTGGGCTACGACAACGCACATCTGGTCAAGCCATCGAACATATACAAATATGCCGGTCGAATTTTGGCGTTTGACCACAAGCATCGGCATGTTTCAGACGAAGGTGTTCCGTACGCATTCACCGATGCCCAGCAATTGCTGGAAGATTTTTTTCGGATGTCGACCGCATACTGCAACAATCGAGCACAATATGAAGAAGTCCATCATCATTGGCATCATGCCCCAGGATCAGATCCGTGAGCGCGTGCTGGCCATCGCGCGCGGCGACCACAAGCCCGAACCAAACGAACCCAGAATCTGGTTTACGTCAATGAAATCACTGGCTGAAGTGCTCAGCGATGATAACCGTGCATTGCTGCGTACGATTGCGACCACAGAACCCGACTCGATTTCCGCGCTGGCGCAAGCCACCGGTCGCAAGCCGGGCAACTTGTCCCGCACCCTAAAGACCATGTCAAACTACGGCATTGTCGACCTCAAGCGCGAACGCAATGCCGTACGCCCTATTGTGAAGGCGACCGAGTTTCACATCGTTGCCGCCTAGGCCGCCTGCACCACCACTTGGGCAGGGCCGGTCTGCACGGTGCCGATCGCGCTGGCCTGATCAAAACCCTGGCTGTGGAAGATGTCCAGCACCGCGCCCGCGGCATCCGGCGCGCAGCTGACGAGCAGGCCGCCCGAGGTCTGGGGATCGGCCAGCAGCGCGCGTAAAACGGCATCGTCATCACCCTGCCACGCGATGGCGTCGCCATACGACTGCCAGTTGCGGCCCGACGCCCCGGTCACGAAACCGCGTTCGGCCAGCGCGCGCACGCCCGGCAGCCAGGGCAAGGCGGACGCCTGAAGCTGCAGGCGCGCGCCGGCGCCGCGCGCCAGTTCGAGCGCATGGCCCAGCAGGCCGAAGCCGGTGACATCGGTCAGGGCATGGACGCCGGGCAAGGCGGCCAGCGCGGGGCCGGGCCGGTTGAGCCGCGTCGTGCTGTCGATGAGGGCGGCGTAGCCCGCGTCATCCAGGGCATTTTTCTTGAGCGCGGCCGAATACACACCCACGCCCAGGCCCTTGCCCAGAATCAGCACATCGCCGGGGCGCGCGCCCGTGTTGCGACGGATGGCGTCGGGATGGGCCAGGCCCATGACGGCCAGGCCGTAAATGGGTTCGACCGAGTCGATGGAGTGGCCACCGGCCACTGGAATGCCGGCCTGGGCGCACACGGCGGCCCCGCCTTCGAGCACGCGCGCGATGGTGTCGTGCGGCAAGACGTTGATGGGCATGCCGACGATGGCCAGGGCCATGATGGGGGTGCCACCCATGGCGTAGACGTCGGACAGTGCATTGGTGGCGGCGATGCGCCCGAAATCATGCGGATCATCCACGATGGGCATGAAGAAATCCGTGGTGGCGATGAGGGCCTGGTCATCATTGAGCCGGTAGACGGCGGCATCGTCGGCGGTTTCGCTGCCCACCATGAGGTTGGGCCAGGCAGCCGGGCGCGGCATGGCCTGCAGCAGCTGCGCCAGCACGCCCGGCGCAATCTTGCAGCCGCAGCCCCCGCCATGTGAAAGTTCGGTCAGGCGCGGGCTGGCTTGGGCAACGGCGGACATGACGGTTCCTGTAGCAAAGGATGGCGGAAGGCAGCAGGAGTCGAACCTGCCCGGGAACGTCTGACGCCCCCAACCGGGTTTGAAGCCCGGCCGTGCCACCGGGCACGCTTGCCTTCCAGAAAACGATGGTGCGATTGCGCCATTATCCCAGCATTTGCGCCTGCGCGTCGGCGGGCACGGGGTCGAACAGGCGGCACTCGGGGCGCAGCACGTGTACGTCGCGCAGCCGCCGGGCGTAGCCGACCCGGTCGAAATACTCCAGCACCTGCACGGCGCGTTTGCGCCCCAGGCCAGTGGCATCGCGAAACTGCGCGGCGCGCACGCCGCCGTCTTGCGCCAACGTGGCGAAGGTCTGCGCCAGCCCGCACAGCGCCTCGCGATGGAAAAACCAATCGCGCACGACCTGAAACAGCAGCCCGCGGCGCACGAGCTTGACGAGCAATGCACGCACGGCGTCTTCGGCAAGACCCTGGTCGCGCGCCAGGTCGCGCACCCAGGGCGGATCGATGCCGCCCGCATGCAGCGGCGCCAGCAGGCGTTGCGCCAGGGCCGCTTCTTGCGGCAACAGGCTGAGGCGGTGATCGGGCAGATGCCACCAAGGGCCGCTGCGCGCGATCCGGCCGCCCGCCTGCAGGTCGGCCAGCAGCACGGGCCAGACGGCGTCGGGCAGGCGCGGATGGCAGATGCGGCGCAGACGCGCAGCGTCCAGACCGGGCTCGTCCGGGCTGGCGGCGTGGTGGGCCTGCAGGGCCGCGTCCACGGCCGCGCCCAGCGACTGCCAGTGCGTGCGCGCAATCAGGCGCCAGTCCGGCTCACCGAGGCGCCCTACCGCGATCAGCGTGGCCGGCCGCGCGGCAGCGTCGGTCAGCGCGGTCAGGCCCAGACGCTGCACGGCCGGCGCGTCCAGGCCATGGGGCGCTTGATCGAAGATGGCCGCGTGCGCGCCCGTATCGAGCAGCGTGCGCACGGCCCGGAGCCAGGCCAGGCGCGCCGGGCTGCGCCGCTTGCGATCCGGCGCCTGGGCATCGAGCACGCGCCCGCCGCCCAGCGTCTGGCGCGCCTGCGCATTGCGCACGATGAAACGGTCTGCGGGCATGGCGCACAGCGGCGCGTCGGTCACCAGCTGCACCAGCGCCGTCTGTCCCGCGGCCACGCTGTCGACCGAGAGCGGCACGACATGCGCCATGCCGTGACTGGCCCCCAGATGCAGGTGTACGGGTGTCCAGCTGCGCAGCGGCTGCGCGGCATCGTCGAGCAGGCGCAGCACGGCATCGATGCGCTGCGTCGGCGTAAAGCAGGCGGCGTCGGCGATCCAGTCGCCCCGCGCGAGCGTCTGACGCGCCAGACCACCCAGGTTCAGCGCGCAGCGCTCGCCCGCCCGCGCGCGCCGGCTGGGCTGACCCTGGCTGCGCAGACCGCGCACGCGCACGGGCAGCCCCTGGGGCATGAGGCGCAAGTCTGGCGGTGCGTCCAGATCCAGCTGCCCGGAATAGACGGTGCCGGTGACGACCGTGCCGTGGCCCGTGAGCGTGAAGACGCGATCCACCGCCAGGCGGAACAGGCCGATCTCGGATGCGGATGGCGCGGCGTGCGCGCAATCCCGCAAATGCGCGCGCAAGGCGAGCAGGCCCGGATGCCCGGGATCGCGGGCGTCCAGCGCAAACACCGGCGCCGTCGCCAGAAAGCCGGCCGACGCCAGACTCGCCAGGCTTGAACGCACCGCCTGCAGGCGCGCGTCGTCCACACGATCGGCGCGCGTGATGGCGACGGCACCGCGGCGCACGCCCAGCAAATCCAGAATGGCCACATGCTCGCGCGTTTGCGGCATGAGGCCGTCGTCAGCCGCGACCACCAGCAGCCCGAAATCGATGCCGCCGGCGCCTGCCGCCATGGTATGTACCAGGCGCTCGTGGCCGGGCACGTCGATGAAACCCAGGATGCGATCCGCGCCCAGCGTGCTGTAGGCGTAACCAAGCTCGATGGAAATGCCTTGCGCCTTCTCCTGTGCCAGGCGATCCGTATCCACGCCCGTGAGCGTGCGCACCAACGTGGTCTTGCCGTGGTCGATATGGCCTGCCGTGCCGATGATCATGGATCGAGGGTCGCCCACTGGTGGATGAAGCCGGTTTCATCCTCTGGTTCCAGGCAGCGTAGATCCAGCCACAAGGCATCCTCGGCCACGCGCCCGAGCACCGGCCGCGGCAAGGCGCGCAGCGCCGCCTGCAAACGCAGCAGCGCCGCCCCGCCCGCGCCGGGGACGTGCAGTCGCACACCGAAGCTGGGCAGCACGCTCACCGGCAGCGCGCCGCTGCCGATCTGGCTTGCCATGGCGACGGCCGCGATGTGGGCGCGCCCTTTCAGCGTTGCGCGCAGCGCCGGCAGGATGCGTTGCGCCTGGGCCTGGATATCGGCTTGCGGCCGCGTGAGCCAGCGCAAGCTGGTGAGGCGCTGCGCCAGGTGTTCGGGCTCGGCATACAGCCGCAGTACGGCTTCGAGCGCCGCCAGCGTGAGCTTGCCGGCGCGCAAAGCGCGCTTGAGCGGATTGCGCTGCAAGGCCGCGATCAAATCGGCGCGCCCGGCGACGATGCCCGCCTGGGGGCCGCCCAGCAGCTTGTCGCCGCTGAAGCTGACCAGATCCGCCCCCTGGGCCAGCACCTGCGCCACCGTGGGCTCGTCGGGCAAGCCCCAGCGCGAGAGCGGCAACAGCGTACCGCTGCCCAGGTCGACGGCGAGCGGCAGCTGGTGCGCCTGCGCGAGCGCCGCCAGCGCGGCCACGTCCACGCTGTGTACGAAGCCCTGGATGGCGTAGTTGCTGCAATGCACTTTCATGAGCAAGGCCGTGTCCGGGCCGATGGCGCGCGCGTAATCGCGCGCATGGGTGCGATTCGTCGTGCCCACTTCGTGCAGGCGCGTGCCCGCGCCGGCCATGATGTCGGGAATGCGAAAGCTGCCACCGATCTCGACCAGCTCGCCGCGCGAGACCAGGGTGGCGCGCTCCTTGGCCAGCGTATTGAGCATGAGCAGCACGGCCGCGGCATTATTATTCACCACCAGCGCAGCCTCGGCGCCCGTGAGTGCGCAGACGAGCCCGGCGACGCGCGCATCGCGCTCGCCGCGCGCGCCGGTGTCCAGGTCGAACTCCAGGTTGGCGGGCGAACGCATGACATCGGCCACCGCCTGCACTGCCACTTCGGGCAGCGGCGCGCGTCCCAGATTGGTATGCAGCACGGTGCCGGTCAGGTTGAATACCGGGCGCAACGCGGGACGCGCCGCGGCCTGCAAGGCCTGCGCGACCGCCCGGCCCAGCTGCGCGGGCTCCAGCGCCTGGGCAAGCAGGCGCCCGTCGCGCGCCCGCGCGCGCAGCTGCGCCAGATGGGCGCGGGCTTGCTGCGCCACATGCGTATGGCCGTGGATGGCGAGCAAAGGCGCAAAGGGCGCCGAGCGCAGCACGCGATCCAGCGACGGAATGGCCGACGCCGCTACGGTGCCGTCGGACTGACCCTCTGGCTCAGCCATGGCCTAGTCCTGCTCAGCATGCCAGAGCAAGGGATTGTCGCTGGCGCGCGAATAGCCGGCATCACCCATGAGGACATCCAGCGCCAGACTGGCCAGGTCGTCCGCCACCGCATCCACCATGAGCTGCTTGCTCTGGTGAAAGATTTTGCGATAGCTGTTGCAGTCATCGCAGGACTCGGCCTGTATGCCGTCCAGGCCGCCGTCGATGAAGTGATAGGCGATCTTGCCGGTCTGCTCGCAATGCGAACAGGTCACGCGCACCAGATGGCGCTCGGTGGCGCATAACGGGCAACACAGGTAGCGGCAGCCGTCGGCCGCGCCGCCCACGCGCACGATGCTGGCCACGGGCAAACTGCCGCAGACCGGGCAGACGCCAAACGGCAGCACCACGGGCAAGGCCGCTTCGGGCAGCGCGGCGGCCAGGGCGCTCCAGTACACCTGCAAACCCGCCATGATGAAGGGTGCGGCTTCCACGTCCACCGTCTGCAGACGCGCAAGGATGGCGTCGGCGCTCGCCTCCAGCGCCTCGGGATCGGCGTCGAGCTGCGCGAGCAGATCGACGCAGACCTGGGCCGCCGGCGCGGGCACACCCTGCCCGTTCGCCAGCGTATCCAGAATCTGCGCCAGCCCATCGCGCCACAGCGGCGCGCGCGCCCAGCCCGTTGCGGGAATGGGCGGCATGCCGTGTGCCTGCGCCGTGGCCAGGGCGCCCGCATCCGGCAGCGCCACGGCCGCGCCGAGGCGTGCCGCCGCGTCTTGCTGGGCATCGCAGACAATGGCCATGAAGCGCAGGTAATCCTGCAGCGGGTTGTCTGTCGCGAGCTGGCGCAGACGCGCCGCGCGGGCCGAGAACAGATCAGACAGGTCTGGCAGGCGCACGCGCGGAATGCGCGTATGGTCCAGGCCTTCAATCTCACCGCGGGGAAGAATGCGGGGCAAGCCGATCTCCTGGTTTATTTTGCGCCACGCCCGTCACGCAGGCTGCGCCACCACAGGCGGTGGTGCTTCCAGGCCCAGCCGGGGCTGACCGTGCCGCGCGTCATGGCGCGCAGGGAACCCTTGACCCAGATTGCGGCGTATACATGCACGATGATGGCACAGATCATGAGAAAGGCAAACAGCGCATGCAACAGCGACGCGAGGCGGATCAGTCCGACCGAGAAAAGGCCGTCGCCGAAGTATTCGCGCCACATCACGATGCCGGTAAGCAGCAAGCCCAGCACCAGCAGCACCTGCGCGTAATAGATCAGCTTCTGGCCGGCGTTGTAGCGCCCGGCCTCGGGTACGCGATCATCGCGCTTGCCGATGACCGAACCCAGGCGCGCGAGCCACTGCCAGTCGTGACGCTGCATGGCGTTGCCCTTGCACAGACGCAGGGCGAGCAGCAGCGAGAACACGGCCATGACGACGCCGATCCAGGGGTGGATGAAACGCGCCCAGCTACCGCCGCCGAACAGCCCGCTCAGCCACCAGAAGACGGGGTGAAACAGCGCCAGTCCGGACAGGGCCAGGAGCACGAAGCACAAGGCCACCATCCAGTGATTGGCGCGCTGCCCCGGCGTGTAGCGCACGATGGCATCGTGTCTATCCTGCATGCGTTCAGACATGATCTTCCTCCCGGGCGCGGCGCTCGTCCTGGTCGGTGGTCTCGCTGGGCCCCACGCGCATGTAATGGAAAAAGCCGGCCAGCGCGGTCAGGGCCATCAAACCCGCCGCGACCGGCTTGGCGACGCCCTTCCACAGCGACACCATGGGGCTGATGACGGGGTTTTCCGGCAGGCCGCTGTAGAGCTGCGGTTTGTCGGCATGGTGCAGCACGTACATGACGTGCGTGCCGCCCACACCCGCCGGATCGTACAGGCCCGCCTGGGCAAAGCCGCGCCCTTTCAGATCCGCGACGCGGCTTTCGGCCTGTGCCGTCATGTCTTCCTTGCTGCCGAACATGATGGCGCCGGTGGGACAGGTTTTCACGCAGGCCGGCTCCTGGCCCACGGCAACGCGGTCCGAGCACAGCGTGCATTTGTAGACCTTGTTGTCGTCGGGCGACAAGCGCGGGACGTCGAACGGACAGCCGGTGATGCAGTAGCCGCAGCCGATGCAGTTTTCCTGGTGGAAATCCACGATGCCGTTGGCGTATTGCACGATGGCGCCGGGCGCCGGACAGGCCTTCAGACAGCCCGGGTCTTCGCAGTGCATGCAGCCGTCCTTGCGGATCAGCCACTCCAGCGAGCCCTCGTCGTTCTCGTATTCCGCGAAACGCATCACGGTCCAGGACTTGGGCGTGAGGTCGACCGGATTGTCGTACACGCCCAGCGTGGAGCCGATCTCGTCGCGCGTATCGTTCCACTCCATGCAGGCGACCTGGCAGGCCTTGCAGCCGATGCATTTGCTGGTGTCGATCAGCTTGGCCACGCCACCCGGCGTGGCCGCTTCGCGCACCGAAGGCGGCGGCGTGGCCGTGGCCGAACGTCGCCGGATATCCAGGGATTGCAGTGCCATGAGCAGCCTCCTATCGCTTGGTGACGTTGACCAGAAAAGCCTTGAACTCGGGGGTATGCGTGTTGCCATCCCCCACGAAGGGTGTGAGTGTATTGGCGATGAAGCCCGGCTTGGTCAGCCCCACGAAGCCCCAGTGAAACGGGATGCCCACCTGGTGTACGGTCTTGCCGTCGATCTGCAGATCGCGGATGCGCTTGGTCACGACCGCCACCGCATCGATGTAGCCCCGGTTCGAGCTGACGCGCACCCGGTCGCCCGCCTTCACGCCCACTTTTTTGGCCAGGCCTTCGCCGATTTCGACGAATTGCTCGGGCTGCATGATGGCGTTGAGCTTCACATGCTTGGTCCAGAAGTGGAAGTGCTCAGTGAGTCTATACGTTGTTGCAACGTATGGAAAGGCATCCGCCGTGCCCATTTGCGCCAGGTCTTCCTCGAACACCCGGGCAGCGGGGTTGCTGGTGGCCCGCGCCTGATCGGGATGCAACGGGTTGTAGCCCAGCGGCGTCTCGAACGGTTCGTAGTGCTCGGGGAAAGGCCCTTCGGCCATGCCCTTGCGCGCGAAGAACCGGGCCACGCCTTCGGCGTTCATGATGAAGGGCCCCATGCCACCGGCCGGATCTTCGTCCAGCTTGTAATCGGGCACGTCCGCCCCGCCCCAGCGCTGGCCATTCCAGGCGATAAGCGCGCGCGCCGGATTGAACGGCTTACCCGCGACATCGCAGGAGGCACGGTTATACATGATGCGCCGGTTGGCCGGCCAGGACCAGGCCCAGTTCAGCGTCTGGCCGATGCCGGTAGGATCGGCGTTGTCGCGCCGCGCCATGAGGTTGCCCGCTTCGGACCAGGCGCCGGCATACAGCCAGCAGCCGCTGATGGTGGAGCCGTCGTCGCGCAGCTCGGCAAAGCCCGAGAGCTGTTCGCCCGCCTTGCGCGTGACTTCCCAGGGTTTGGCCGGGTTGGTCAGGTCTTTCAGCGCGCGTCCGGTGTATTCCTTGGCCAGATCTTCGGCGGCGGGATTGTTCGGTCGCACATAGGGCCACCAGAGCTTGACGATGGGATCGGGATAGGCGCCGCCCTCTTCCAGGTACAGTGCCTTGAGCCGCTGGTACAGGGTGGCCATGATCTCGATGTCGGTCTTGGCCTCGGCGGGCGGCTCGGCACCCTTGTAATGCCACTGCAACCAGCGCCCGGAGTTGACCAGCGTGCCGGATTCCTCCGCGAAGCACGACGTGGGCAGGCGGAACACCTCGGTCTGGATGCTGGCGGTATCCACATCGTTGAACTCACCCGCGTTGCGCCAGAACTCGGACGTCTCGGTGACCAGCGGATCCATGATGACCATGAACTTCAGGTTGGAGAAGCCCTTGATGAGCTTGGCCTTGTTGGGCGCCGAGGCGAGTGGGTTGAAGCCCTGGCAGATATAGCCGTTCATCTTGCCCTGAGCCATGAGCTCGTAGACCTGGAGCATGTCGTACGGCCGATCCAGCTTGGGCAGATAATCGTAGCCCCAGTCATTCTCGGCCGAGACGGCATCGCCCCACCAGGCCTTCATGAGGCTGACGTGGAACTTCTTGTAATTGCCCCAGTAGCTGAGCTGGTTGGGCCGCAGGGGCTTGGGCGCGCGCGCCGCGATGTAGGCGTCGAAATCCTGCTCGCCTTCGTTGGGCAGGGTCAGATAACCCGGCAACAGGTTGGTCATCAGCCCCAGGTCGGTCAGCCCCTGGATGTTGGAGTGGCCGCGCAAGGCATTCATGCCCCCGCCCGCCACGCCGATGTTGCCCAGCAGCAGTTGCAGCATGGCGCCGCAGCGGATCATCTGCGAGCCCACGGTATGCTGCGTCCAGCCCAGCGCATACATGATGGTGGCCGAGCGATCCGGCGTGGCGGTCGAGGCCAGCATTTCGCAGATCTTCAGGAAGTCCTTTTGCGGCGTGCCGCAGACTTTCTCGACGACCTCGGGCGTATACCGCGCGTAATGCCGCTTGAGCAGCTGATAAACGCAACGCGGGTGCTGCAGGCCGGGATCCGTCTTGACAGTGCCGTCTGCGCCGAATTCGTAGTCCCAGGAGGATTTGTCGTAGCTGCGCCGGCTTTCGTCATAGCCTGAATACAGGCCATCTTCGAACGCGAAATCTTCGCGCACGATGAAAGAAAAATCCGTGTAATTATGCACGTATTCGTGCTGAATTTTATCGTTCTCGATCAAATAGTTGATGACGCCGCCCAGGAAGGCGATGTCGCTGCCTGCGCGAATGGGGGCGTAGACGTCGGCCACCGAGGCCGAACGGTTGAAGCGCGGATCGACCACGATGAGCCGGGCGTTGTTGTGCGCCTTGGCTTCCGTGACCCACTTGAACCCGCAGGGGTGTGCTTCGGCGGCATTGCCGCCCATGATCAGAATGACATCCGCATTTTTGATATCGACCCAATGATTCGTCATCGCGCCGCGGCCAAACGTCGGGGCAAGACCTGCCACCGTCGGGCCGTGTCAGACACGGGCCTGATTGTCGAATGCGAGCATTCCTGTACTGCGTACCACCTTGTGCGTGAGATAGCCGACCTCGTTGCTGCTGGCCGATGCCGCCAGCATGCCGGTCGTAAGCCAGCGGTTCACGCGCTTGCCGTCATCCGTAGTCTGGATGAAGTTGGCATCGCGGTCATCCTTCATGAGCCGCGCGATGCGCGTCATGGCATCATCCCAGGACATGCGCTGCCAGCGATCGGAACCGGGCGCGCGATATTCCGGATAGTGCAGGCGGTTGGGGCTGTTGATGAAGTCTACCAGGCCCGCGCCCTTGGGGCACAACGTGCCGCGGTTGACCGGGTGATCCGAATCCCCTTCGATGTGCACGATTTGCGTGCTGACGTTTTTGGCGCCGTCCCCCGTGCCGTACATGAGGATGCCACAGGCGACGGAGCAATAAGGACAGGTGCTGCGCGTTTCCGTCATGCGCGCAAGCTTGTATTGACGGACTTCAGCCAATGCCGGACTGGGCACCGCACCCATGAGGGTGAGGCTGGATCCCGCCAGCGTCGAGCCCGTCAGCTTGAAAAACTGCCGACGATTCATCTGAAGCATGGACTCCTCCTGATAGGGAGGGCGCAACCGGGAAGCGCCCGGCCACCCCGATACAACTGAAACAACTGAAACACCTTGCCATTGACCCCAGTATAAGTAGGTGCTTTCGGTTTAACCAAGGAAAACCGGCTCCGGGATTACCCCAGGTTGCCCAAAGCCCGCTATCGCGCCGCGTTTTTCGCGCGATTCGCTTGCATGCCAACCCATGAATACGCTAAAATCATCGTCTTTGGGGCTGTTAGCTCAGCTGGTAGAGCACCGGACTCTTAATCCGTTGGTCGAAGGTTCGAACCCTTCACAGCCCACCAAACAAATCAAGCGCTTACGCCACCTTTTCACAGGTGGCGTTTTTGCTGGTGGTCAATAAAAACTGCTTCTAAAAGGGATTATTTCAAGTACACCTCATCCAGCGGCGAAAGCGCGCCCCAGATGGTCGTGGGCACGTTGCCGACACGCTGGGTGGCCAGCGTGTGGTAGGGCGTGCGCACGGTATAGATGATGGGCAGCTCATCCGTGACGATATCCTGGAATTGTGCGTAGAGCGCCTTGCGCTTTTCGACGTTTGCCTCCTTGCCCGCCAGATCCAGCAACTCGTCCACTTTCGCGTTGCGATAGGACTGCGTGTTGGTCCAGACCGCATTGCGGATGTTGGACGACAGGTAGGTGCGGTGCACGCCGATCACGGGGTCACCCCAGTTCCAGACCGTATCGGTGATCATGTCGAAGTCGTGATTCGCCACCAGAGCGGCCCAGGCCGGGAAATCGGCCGATTCTGCCAGGCGCACGGTGATGCCCACTTTCTTGAGCTGGGCACGCACGTATTCCGCCATGTTCTTGCTGATGGCGGCCGGGATGCCGGGCTGGGGTGCCAGCGTGAGGTTGAAGCGCACCCCATCCTTGCCGGGCGCAAGGCCGGCCTCATCCAGCAAGGCCCTGGCCTTGTCCAGGTCATAGCCATACTTGTGGATCGACGCGGGCGCATAGAACGGGCTGGACGGGATGATGGGACCGTCGATGGATTCGGAATAGCCGAAGAGCAGCGCCTTGACGATGAAATCATCATCCAGCGAATACGCGATGGCCTGGCGTACGCGCTTGTCGTCGAACGGCTTTCTGGCCGTGTTGATGCCCAGCCAGGCTTCCGCCCCGACGCCTTCATAACCCCGGTCGATGATGCTGATCGCAGGGTTGGCCTTGGCTTGCCGCAGCGTGGTCGGATCGCCCACGAAAGGCAGCAGATCGATGTCGCCCCGGTCCAGCGCCAGCGCCAGCGTCATCTCGTCTTCATTGACCTGCATGACGATGCGATCGAGGTAAGGTCGGTCCTTCAGAAAGAACTGGTCGAAGCGCTCCAGCACGATTTCCTTGCCGGGCACGAAACGCGCCAGCTTGAACGGACCCGAACCCACGACGCCCTTCACGTTGGCCGGATGGTTCTTGACGTCCTGGCCATCCCCGTAGATGTGCTTGGGCAGGATGGGCGAGAGCGCCGGAGACAGCGCAATCATGAGTGCCGGGTGCGGTGCCGACAGGCGGAACACCGCTGTGTGCGGATCGGGTGTTTCCACGCGATCCACGGCGCCGAACATCGTCTTGAAGGGGTGATTCTCCTTGATGGTCTCGATGGAGAACGCCACATCCTCGGACGTGATGGGCGTGCCGTCATGGAACACGGCGTTCTTGCGCAGATGCGCGGTGAAGCTCAGCCCATCGTCGGACCATTCCCAGGACTCGGCCAGATAGGGTTGCGGATTCCATTGATCGTCGTAGCGCAGCAGGCTGGCAAACAGCTGGGTGCTGGGCATGGCCGTCGCCGAACCGGATTGCACGGCGCCGTTGAGGTGGCGCGGCACCTGGTTTGCACCCATCACCAGGGTTCCGCCATGGGCTGGCTGTTCGGCCAGCACCGGCAGGGTGGTGGACAGCATCACGGATGCGCCGACGGCAAGTGCCAGACGGCCCAAATTTCGAAATATCACCATCTTGTGTCTCCTGTGCCACGGCGGCGCGGGCGGTCTTGTTACTGTGCCCTTTTCTGTCGTGGCCTGTTTCTCGGCTGGGTTCACTGCCGCATCACGCGCGGCAATGCAGAATTATCTTACCAACACGCAAGTATTCGTCCGATTCATTTCATATTTCGATACAAACGCGCGCCGCAGCCCCTGCACCAAGGCTTCCGTACTTGCCTTTCGGCTATCATGAGCAGCATGAAAATCGACCCGTCCACGCTGCTGGCCTACCGCGTTCTGGCACTGAGCCAGCAACTGTATCGCGGCATCGAGGTGGTGCTGGAAGATGAGCTGAACCTTTCGGTACGACAGTGGCGCGTGCTGCTGATGCTGGCGAATCTGGGGCCGCAATCCATGCAGGCCATCTCGGAATTCTGGCGCTACGATAAAAGCCAGGTGAGCCGCGCCGTGTCGGAGCTGCTACAACGCGCGCTGGTAAACACCACCGCCTGCGCCCAGGATCGCCGGCGCACCATCGTTACCCTCACGGCGCAAGGCCATCGTATCTACGAACGCGGGCTACCCCTGAGCCTGGCGCGCCAGCAGCGCCTGACCGAGTGCCTGAGCCCGGATGCCCTGCGTACTTTCGAAAACACCCTGGACATCCTGAACCGGCAGGCGCAGGCCCTGTTGCGCGAGCAGCTGGAGAAAAGGGCCGCCGGCGCGCAACAGGGCAAAGCAAAAACAAACGCAAACGCTAGTTCAGCGTGATGTTCAAATCCCGGATCAATTGTCCGGTTTTCTTGAGCTCGGCCTGAACGAAGGCTTCCGCTTCATCTGCCCCGCCCGGAACGACGGTCGCTCCCAGGGTCGTGATTTTATCGACCACTGCCGGGTCTTCTTTCAGATCCCGGATGAAATTCCCATAATCCTGGATGGTGGCTGGCGGCGTATCGGCCGGCACCAACGCACCGAACCAGCCGACAATATCAAAATCCGGGTAACCGCTTTCGGCAAGGGTGGGAATATCGGGGAACAGCGGCGAGCGTTCCTTCGAGGTCAATGCAAGCGCCCGCACCGCCCCCGCCTTGATCTGCGGTCCAATGGCCACGATATTGTCGAAGGCCACGGGTACGCGACCCGCGATGACATCGCTCAGCTGGTCGGCGCTTCCTTTATAAGGGATGAAGACCATGTCCACACCCGATTGCGCCCGGTACAGTGCGGCCGAGATATGCTGCGCCGACCCGATACTGGTGACCGCGACGGAAGCCTCGTCCTGGTGCGTCTTGAGATACTCTGCCAGTTCCGCCGGCGTGGATACGGGCAGCTCGGGATTCACCACCAAGACGTAGGGCGTGGAGGCGATCAGTCCGATTGCATGGAAATCCTTGGCAGTGTCATACGGCAGCTTGCCCAGCAAGAACGGATTGGCCGCGTGACCGCTTGCCGTAAACAGGAGAGTCTGGCCATCCGGTTTAGCCTTGGCAACCAAGCCGGCTGCCAGCGAGGTCGCCGCGCCCGGCCGGCTTTCCACGACAACATTTTGACTGCGCCGTTGCGTCCACTCATTGGCAAGTATCCTTGCCAGCGCATCGGTCGTACCGCCATGCCCCTGCCCATGAATCATATGAATGGCAGCCGTTTGCTGTGCCAGCGCCGCCGGGGGCAAAGCCAGGGCCGCGCCGGACACCAGCAACGCCGCCATACCTGATCGAAAAAACCGCATCCTATCCTCCTCTGGCGCCCAGCGCCTCCGCCATCGTGAAAGTGTCCGCATGGACGATGCGCCCGCCCACCAGGGTCAGCAGCGCACGAATGTCCGGAATCTGCGCTTCCGGACAGCTCAAGGGGTCGGCGTCCAGCACGGCCAGATCCGCCAGCCGGCCGGGCGCCAGAACCCCCTTATGATCTTCTTCCCAGGTCAGCAGGCCGCCATTGGCCGTCATGCAGCGCAGGGCTTCCTCGCGGCTGAGCGCCTGCCGCGGGCTCACCGGCAGGCCGTCGGCGCGGGCGCGCCGCGCCACCGCGTGCCACATGGGGTGAAACAGCGACACCGGCACGTTGTCGGTGGCAAGCACGACCGGCACACCCGCATCGACCAGCGCGCGCAGGGGTACGATGTCATCCTCGCGGCCAGGGCCCAGGCGTTCACGCAGCAGATGCGCTTCCTTATACAGGTAGCGGTTGGTATGCGTGGTGACGATCAGGCCCATGGCGCGAATTCGCGCGATATCCTGCGCCGACAAGACGGAGATATGGCCCAGCACCCAGCGCAAGCCAGTCAACGGGATGTCCTGATGCACCTCGTGAAACAAATCCAGCATGTTGGGCCAGATGCCGATGACCTGGATACGCTGGCGCGCGCAGGCACGCAACAGCGCCAGCACGGCGTCGCGCTGGCGCGCCGTATCGTAGTTGAAGCCGGCCCAGCCGGTGCTGGGATAGGCCTGCGCACGCAAGGCATTGTCCGGATCGGGCCCCATGTCGACGAACAGGCCACCGATTTTCAGCTGCCGGTCGCCCAGACCGGCGCCCGCCATCCAGCCGCACCAGGCTTCGAGGAAAGCATCGATATCCTCGCAGTGAACGCTGCGCCAGTGCGGGCTCCACGCCAGGCTGACGCGCATCGACAGCTGCCCTGCGGCATGCGCTTCCTGGTAGGCCCGCACCAGCTCGGAAGCGGCGCCGTGTCCTTCCACCACGCTGGTCGTGCCGAAGGCATGGTAGGCAGCGGCCGCGCGGGGGACGGAACCCAGCCGTGCCGACGGCGTGAACCGGGTTGCATCGCGGAAATACGTCAATTCCACGATGGGCATGAGCGTATTCTCGCGGAAAATGCCGGTCGGCACGCCTTGCGCATCGCGCTCGATGACGACAGCCGGTGACGGTGCGCGGGTATTCGCATCGATGCCGGCGCGTTCGAGCGCGCGCGTGTTGGCCATGGACACCAGCGGCGTGGTATGGCGCCAGAAACCCCAGATGCTGCGGATATACACCGGATGATCGGGCGCGGCCGCATCCAGATCATGCCGATCGGGAAACCGGCCCTCTTGCAGCGCCTGCGGCATGTCGTCGAACAAAGGCGGCGTGCCCAGCGGCATGACGACGATCCATTCGCCCTTGGGCGTGTGGCGTGCGCGTTCTGCAATCGCGGCCTGAATGTCCGCAATGCAGCTGACGCGACCCAGGGAAGGGAAAATGCCTTTCAGGCCTTCCCGGTCCAGATGGGCATGGCCGTCGATGAGGCCTGGCACGACGGTGCGCCCGCCCAGATCGATCTGACGGCAATCCGCCTCGGCCAGCGCCATGACCTCCGTGTTCGTGCCCACGGCACAGATGCGCTCGCCACGGATGCCGATGGCCTGCGCTACCGGACGGGCGGGATCCATGGTGTGGATGCGGCCGTGGTGCAAGATGAGTTCCGGACGGCCCGCCGGCGTCGCAGCGCTCATGGCGTCGCCCGTGGCGCCGCAGCCGCATCCGGGTCCAGCGCGTCGGCGGCCAGGATATCGTCTGCATAGGCAAACACGCCGGGCAGACCCCCGGTATGCAGGAAGACGACGCGCTCGCCCGCGCGAAACCGCCCTTCCCGGGCCAATGCCAGCAAGCCCGCGAAGGCCTTGCCCGTATAGACCGGATCCAGCAACAGCGCCTCCCGCCTTGCGGCAAGCGCCATGGCTGCAAGGCCGTCCGGCGTGGCCAGCCCATAGCCGGGGCCAACGAAGCGATCGTCCACCCGCACGGTATTCGCGGCCGCTGTTCCATCGATGCCCAGCAGCGCCGCAGCGTCGTGAACCAGGCCTTGAACAATATCGGTCAACGCCGCCGCCGGATGCAGGACGCTGATGCCGGTGATGGCGAAGGGTGCGTCACACAACTGCGCCCCCAGCACCAGCCCCGCCTGTGTGCCGCCACTGCCGCTGGCATGCACGAGATGATCGAAGGCCATGCCCTGGGAGGCCGACTGCGTGACCAGTTCTTCGATGCAACGCACATGGCCCAGAGATCCCAGGGCGTCCGAGCCACCGAATGCGATCACAGCGGGACGGCGACCTTGCGCGCGCAGCTGCGCCTGAAGCGTCGCCGCGAACGCGAGCGGATCGGCATCGGCATCGAGAAAATGTTGCTGCGCGCCGAGCAGGCGGTTCAGCGTCAGGTTGCCGCAGGCCTCGTAGTAGGCACCGCTGCGCGGTACTTTGCGGCTCAGAATGAGATGACAGGCCAGCCCCAGCTGCGCTGCAACGGCGGCGGTGAGGCGGGCGTGATTGGACTGCAGGGCGCCAAACGTGATCAGCGTATCGGCGCCGTCGCGCTGTGCCTGCGCCACCAGCAATTCCAGCTTGCGCAGCTTGTTGCCGCCGCCACCAATGGCACCGAGATCATCGCGCTTGACATAGAGCTGAATGCCGCCCAGGAACGCGCCCAGAGTGGGCAGGGGCAACAATGGTGTAGGGCTGAGCAGCGCTACGCGCGGCAGCGCCTGATAAGCGGCATGATTGATCACGATGGCCTCGCATCCTCGGCGGGAGCGCACCCGCTGCCCTCCCCTGGCGAACCATCATACGCAAAATTAGTTGCTACGGCAACCGATACGAAAGCGTAACCATCACACCGCTTGCGCCAGCCGCGCCGCCAGGCCGATATAAGTACGCGGCGTGAGGGCCAGCAGCCGGTCGCGCGCATCAGTAGGCAGATCCAGGCCGCGGATGAACTCTTGCAAGGCGTCCCGCGTGATGCCTTTGCCCCGCGTGAGCGCCTTGAGCTGTTCGTAAGGTTCGGGCAAGCCATAGCGCCGCATGACCGTTTGCACGGGTTCGGCCAGCACTTCCCAGCAGGCATCGATATCGGCGTCGATGGCCGCCGCATTCAGCTCGAGCTTGCCCAGGCCGCGCAGGCAGGCGGCGTAGGCGACGCTGCAATAGCCCAGCGCCACCCCCAGGTTGCGCAGCACGGTGGAATCCGTCAGGTCGCGCTGCCAGCGTGAGATGGGCAGCTTGTCGGCCAGGTGGCGCAACAGGCTGTTGGCCAGACCCAGGTTGCCTTCGGAGTTTTCAAAGTCGATGGGATTGACCTTGTGCGGCATGGTGGAGGAGCCGACCTCGCCTTCCTTGAGGCGTTGGCGGAAATAGCCCAGCGCCACGTAACCCCAGATATCGCGGTTCAGATCCAGCAAAATGGTGTTGGCCCGCGCCACGGCATCGAACAGCGCCGCCATCCAGTCGTGCGGTTCGATCTGGATGGAATATGGATTCTGACGCAGGCCCAGGCCGGCCAGCACGCCCTTGCTGAAGGCGGGCCAGTCCACTTCCGGGTAGGCGGCCACGTGCGCGTTGTAGTTGCCCGTGGCGCCGTTCATCTTGGCCAGGGGCTCGACCTGGGCGATGGCGTCGATGGCGCGTTCCAGGCGCGCCAGCACGTTGGCGAACTCTTTGCCCATGGTGCTGGGGCTGGCCGGCTGGCCGTGCGTGCGCGACAGCAGGGGTTGGTCGGCAAAGGCGTGCGCGCGCTCGCGCAGTGCCTGCGCGATGGCCCGCAGGGCCGGCAGGATGGCCTCGTCGCGCACGCGGCCCAGCATGAGGGCGTGCGCGGTGTTATTGATATCTTCCGACGTGCAGGCGAAATGGATGAACTCGGCGGCGCGCACGAGTTCGGCATCGCCTTGCATGCGCTCTTTGAGCCAGTATTCGACCGCCTTGACGTCATGATTGGTCACGGCCTCGATCGCCTTGATGCGCGCCGCATCCGCTTCCGAGAACGCGCTGACCAGCGTGCTCAGGCGCTGTACGGCGGCGGCCGAGAACGGCGGCAGCTCGGGCAGGCCGGCCTGCGCCAGACCCAGCAGCCAGGCCACTTCGACCTCGACGCGGTGGGCCATGAAGCCAGCCTCGGAAAGGTGGGCGCGCAAGGGCTGGCACTGGCGTCCATAGCGGCCATCCAGGGGCGACAAAGCGTTCAAGGGTGTCAACGGCGCAACGGTCTGCATGGCAAATAGGCAAGAAAGACGCAACAAGACCAGCATTCTAGCATCGGGTGCTATACTTTGACGGCCTCACCTTGACGGCCCCTGCCTGTCCCCTGAACTCTGTGGCATTACTATGAAACTGTTGGGTTCCCTGACCAGTCCCTACGTGCGCAAGGTACGTATCGTCATGGCCGAGAAAAAACTCGATTACGAACTGGTGCTGGATGATGTCTGGTCGGACGATGCGCAGATTTCCCAATACAACCCGCTGGGCAAGGTGCCCTGCCTGATCATGGACGATCAAGGGCGGCTGTTCGATTCGCGCGTCATCGTCGAATACCTGGATACCCTCTCGCCCGTTGGCCGCCTGATCCCGCAAAACGGGCGCGAACGGGCTGCCATCAAGTGCTGGGAAGCCATGGCCGACGGCGTGCTCGACGCCGCCATTGCCATCCACATCGAGAACAACCGGCGCGCCCCCGAGCTGCGCGATCCGTCCTGGGTCGCGCGCCAGGAAAGCAAGATTCTCGCCACGCTGGACGTGATGAATCAGTCCGTCAGCGAAAACGCGTTCTGCCGCGGCGTCACCCTGAGCCTGGCGGATATCGCCGTGGGCTGCGCCCTCTCGTATCTTGATCTGCGCTTTCCCGCCATCGACTGGCGCGGCCGCTGCGCGCACCTGGCGCGCCTGCACGAACGGCTGCAGGCCCGGCCTTCCTTCATCAACACGCGCCCGCCGGCAGCCTGAACCGCGCTGCGGGCACGCCGCAGAAACGCACCCCTACAAGGCCTGGTACTGCAACCAGGCCTTGTGCATCATGTAGGCGGAAATGCCGAACAGCAGCACTGCGAAGACGCGCCGCAGCGCGGATACGGGCAGGCGATGCGCAAAGCGCGCACCCAGCGGCGCCGTGAGCACACTCATGGCCGACACCAGAATCAACGCGGGCCAGAACACATAACCCAGCATGCCGGGCTGGCCGTGCACGACCTTGAAACCGGAATAGATGTAGCCCGCGCTGTTGGCCAGCGCGATGAAAAACCCCAAAGCCGCCGAGGTAGCCACGGCGTTGCGCACCGAGACATTGCCGTGCGTCATGAAGGGCACGGACAAAAAGCCCCCGCCCGCCCCCACCAGTCCCGACAGGAAGCCGATGCCCACACCCACGCCGAACATGCCGGGCTTGCCGGGCAGCGTGCGGCCCGGCGGCGGCGGCCGGTTCTGCAGCATGCGCACGCCTGAATAGCCCACGAACAAAGCGAAAAACAGGGACAGTCCGAAGCCGCTCAGGTAGGCGAGCACCGCGCCGCCCGACAGCAGGCCGCCCACGACCATTCCCGGCGCCATGATGGCGACGATGGGCCACAGGATGGCACGCTTGGCGTGGTGCGCACGCACGCTGGAGATGGACGTGAAGATGATGGTGGTCATGGACGTGGCAATGGCGGCATGCACGACCCACTGTTCCTGCACGCCATAGAGCGGGAACAGCAAGGCCATGAAGGGCACGAGAATCATGCCGCCGCCGATGCCCAGCAGGCCGGCGAGCACGCCGACGCCGGCACCGAGCGCAAGCATGCTGGCGATGAAGGTGAAATCCATGGTTGTCCCTGGTTACGGCGAAAAGAGGATGATACGACGTGGCGCTCAGACGATGATGCCGCCGCCCAGGCACACCTCGCCATCATAAAGGACGGCGGACTGGCCGGGCGTGACGGCCCATTGCGGGGCGTCGAACTCGAGACGGTAGCGGCCGTTGCCTTCGTGGTGCAGCGTGCAGGCCGCATCCGCCTGGCGGTAACGGGTTTTGGCCGAATAGCGGCCGGGCGGCGGCGGTGTGCCCGCGATCCAGGCCGCGTCCTCGAAGTGCAGCACGGACGACAGCAGCGCGGGGTGCGCGTGGCCCTGCACGACGATCAGGGTATTCGCTGGCAGATCCTTGCGCGCCGCATACCAGGCCGGCGCTGTACCATCGGCCTGCTGGTGGCCGCGCACGCCGCCGATGCCCAAACCCTTGCGCTGCCCCAAGGTATAGAACGCCAGGCCCTGGTGCTGACCCAACACCTCGCCGTCCAGCGTCTCGATGGGGCCGGGCTGACTGGGAAGGTAGCGGTTCAGGAAGGCGCGAAACGGCCGCTCGCCGATGAAGCAAATCCCGGTGGAGTCCTTTTTTTGCGCCGTGGGCAGCGCCAGCTTCAACGCCATGGCGCGCACCTGCGGCTTGGTCAGCTCGCCCAGCGGGAACACGCTGCGCGCCAGCTGCGCCTGCGTGAGCCGGTGCAGGAAATAGCTTTGATCCTTGGCCGCATCCAGCGCCTTGAGCAACTGGTACTGGCGTCCCTGGGCCGTGTCGACGGCGCGCACGCGCGCGTAATGCCCAGTGGCAATACGCTGCGCACCCAGGCTCATGGCGTGATCGAGGAAGGCCTTGAACTTGATTTCAGCGTTGCACAGCACGTCGGGATTGGGCGTGCGCCCGGCCAAGTATTCGCGCAGGAATTCGGCGAACACGCGCTCGCGATACTCGCGGGCGAAATTCACAGCGTCGATGTCGACACCAATCAGGTCGGCGACGCTGGCGGCGTCGAGCCAGTCCTGACGCGAGGAGCAGTATTCGCTGTCGTCGTCATCTTCCCAGTTTTTCATGAACAGGCCCACGACCCCGTGGCCCTGCTCCTTGAGCAGCCAGGCCGCGATGGAAGAATCCACGCCGCCCGACATGCCCACCACGATGCGATCTGCCGCGCTCATCGCGCTCCTTCCTGCAGCGCCGCGTCGACCACTTCGATCCAGTGGCGCACGGGCGTGTCGGTGCCGCCCTGCAGGTGGGTGATGCAGCCCACGTTGGAAGAGACGATGGCATCCGGCGTGGTCGCGCCGATATGCCCCAGCTTGCGGTCGCGCAGCGTCGTCGCCAGCTCGGGCTGGGTGACGGAAAACGTCCCGGCGGAGCCGCAGCACAGGTGGGATTCCGAGAACGCCTGCAGCCCGAAGCCCAGGTCGGCCAGCAAACGCTCGTTGAGCGCGCGCAGCTTCTGCCAGTGCTGCAGGGTGCAGGGTGGGTGGAAGGCCACGCGCGCCGGTAGACGACCCTGGAGCAGCGGCGCCAGCTCGGCCGCGTGCGGGGCCACGATTTCCGAAACATCGACAACTTTGGCCACCACGCGCGCGGCTTTTTCCGCATACGCGGGATCGTGGCGCAGATGATGGTCATACTCGCGCACCGTGGCGCCGCAGCCCGTGGCATTCATGACGACGGCCTCGACGTCACCGCTGTCGAGCAGCGGCAGCCAGGCGTCGATGTTGGCGCGCATCTGGTCGCGCGCAGCCTCTTGCGCATCGAGGTGGAAGTTGACCGCGCCGCAGCAGCCGGAACCGGCCACGATGCGACAGCCGATGCCCAGCCGCGCCAGCACGCGCTGCGTGGCGGCGTCGACCGTGGGCAGCATGGCGGGCTGCACGCAGCCCGCGAGCAAGATGACCTGGCGCGGCAACTGCTCGGGATGCACGGGCAGCGCGCCGGCCGCGCGCGCTTCGGGCAGCTTGCTTTTGAGCGATTCGGGCAACACGCCGCGCACGCTGCGCCCGACCTTCAGCGCGGGCGCGAACAGGGGCGAATTGATGAGCGTGCGCAAGGCCTTGCGCTGCACGCGCTGCGCGAGCGGGCGCTGCACCTGTTCGTCGACGATGTGGCGCCCGATATCCACCAGTTTGCCGTACAGCACGCCGGAGGGACACGTGGTTTCACAGTTGCGGCAGGTCAGGCAGCGGTCCAGGTGGCTTTGCGTGGCGCGGCTCACCGCTTGGCCTTCCAGGACTTGCTTGATCAGATAGATGCGCCCGCGCGGACTGTCGCGCTCGTCGCCAAGAATCTGATAGCTGGGACAGGTGGCCAGGCAAAAGCCGCAATGCACGCAGCGGCGCAGGATCTCATCGGCCTCTTTGCCCAGTTCGGAGTCGCGCGCCCAGGCGGCAAGATTGGTCTGCATGATGCTTATCCTTGTGCCACGGGCAGCCGTCTGCCCGGGTTGAACAGGCCGGCAGGATCGAGTTGTTCCATGAGGCGACGGTTGATGCGCTCCAGCGCGGCAGGCAGGGGGTGAAAGACGGGCACGCCCGCGGGTGGGCCGTCGTGCCGGTACAGCGTGGCATGGCCGCCCACGGCCGCCACGGCCGTGCGCAGCGTTTCGGCCGCGTGGGCGCCGGACACCCAGCGCTGGCCGCCGTTCCACTCGATGAGCGTGGGGCCCAGATCCAATGGCGGCGTGGTGGGCGGCACGGCAAGGCGCCACAAGGGCCGCTGCGCAAAAACGGCGTGCGTCTGGTCGCGCAGACTGTCCCACCAGGCGGCGGCGTCCTCGGGCGCCATGGCCTCGCCGCCGATGCTGTCGCGCGCGCTCGCCAGCGCCACGGCGCTGCCGGACAGGCGAACCCGCAAGCGCCCCGCCCCCGCGCCAGGCGCCGCGCCATCCAGCCAGGCCGTGGCCGTGATCGGCAGGGGCTGGCTGCGCCAGGCTGAAAGCTGCGCCAGCGCGCCGGCCTCATCCAGCACCAGCTCGCGCGTTTCTTCCTGCGCGGGCAGCGGCAGCACTTTCAGCGATACCTCCATGAGGGGCCCCAGACTGCCCAGCGAACCGGCCATCAGGCGCGAGACATCGTAGCCGGCGACGTTCTTCATGACCTCGCCGCCGAAGGCGAGCAGGTTGCCGGCGGAATCCAGCAGGCGCGCGCCCAGGACAAAGTCGCCCAGCTTGCCGGCCGCCATGCGCCGCGGCCCCGACAGCCCGCTGGCGACGCAGCCGCCCAGCGTTGAAGCCGGCCCGAAGCGCGGCGGCTCGAAGGCCAGCATCTGCCGCTTGTCTGCCAACGTAGCCTCGATCTCCGAAAGCAAGGTGCCGGCGCGCGCAGTGATGACGAGCTCGGACGGCTGGTAGTTCAAAATACCGCGATAAGCCGAAATGTCGAAAGGCGTGCGACCCGCCGCCGCCTCGCCGTAGAAGGCGCGCGTGTCGCCGCCGCGCACCAGCAGGGGCGTGCCCGCGTCGCGCGCGGCGCGCAGCTGATCACCCAGACGTGTCAATTCCTGTTTCATGGCAAACCCTCAAAAGCGCGGCAGGTCGGCAAACGGCAGTTGCCCCCCGTGTACGTGCATTTTTCCATACTCGGCGCAGCGCACCAGGGTGGGAATGAGCTTCTCGGGATTCAGCAGGCCCAGCGGATCGAAGGCACGCTTCACGGCCGAGAAGGCATCCAGCTCGGCGCGGCTGAACTGCACGCACATCTGGTTGATCTTCTCCAGGCCCACGCCGTGTTCGCCCGTGATGGTACCGCCGACTTCCACGCACAGCTCGAGGATGGCGGCGCCGAAGGCTTCGGCGCGCTCGACCTCGCCCGGCGTATTGGCGTCGAACAGGATGAGGGGGTGCAGATTGCCGTCGCCGGCGTGAAACACGTTGGCGCAGCGCAAGTCGTACGTGGTTTCCATGGTCTCCATGGCGTTGAGCACGCGCGCGAGCTGGTGGCGCGGGATCGTGCCGTCCATGCAGTAGTAGTCGGGCGATACGCGGCCCGCCGCCGGAAAGGCGTTCTTGCGCCCGGCCCAGAAGGTGAGTCGCTCGTCCTCGGACGTGGAAACCTGCAGGCGCGTGGCGCCGGCCGCCTCGAATACCGCCACCATGCGTTCGATTTCATCCGTCACTTCGGCCTCGGTGCCGTCGGATTCACACAACAGGATGGCGGCAGCATCGAGATCGTAGCCCGCGCGCACGAACGGTTCCACCATGTGGGTGGCGCGCTTGTCCATCATTTCCAGCCCGGCGGGGATGATGCCCGCGGCGATGACGTTGGTGACGGCGTCGCCCGCGTCTTCGACCGAGGCGAAGCTGACCATGATGACGCGCGCCACGCGCGGGTTGGGCAGCAGCTTGACCGTCGCTTCGGTGACCAGGCCCAGCATGCCTTCGGAGCCGATGAAGACGGACAGCAGATCGAGCCCGGGCGCATCCGGCGCTTCCGAACCCAGTTCCACGATGTCGCCCTCGATGGTGAGCACGCGCGCGCGCATGACGTTATGTACGGTGAGCCCGTACTTCAGGCAGTGCACACCCCCGGAGTTCTCGGCAATGTTGCCGCCGATGGAACAGGCGATCTGGCTGGACGGATCGGGCGCATAGAACAGGCCCAGCGGCGCGGCGGCCTCGGAAATGGCGAGGTTGCGCACCCCCGGTTCGACCAGCGCCGTGGCCGCGTTCACGTCGATGCTGCGGATGCGGTTCAGCTTGGAGAGCCCCACCAGCACGCCTTGCGCGTGCGGCAAGGCCCCGCCCGAGAGGCCGGTGCCGGCGCCCCTGGGCACGAGCGGAATGGCGAATTCCCGGCACGCCTGCAGCACCGCCAGCACCTGGGCCTCGTTTTCGGGCAGCACGACGACGGGCGGCAAGGTCCGGTACAGGGACAGGCCATCGCACTCGAAGGGGCGCGTGTCTTCGGCGCGCATGAGAATGCAGTGGTCGGGGACTTTGCCGGCCAGGCTGGCGACGAAAGCGGCAAAATCGGGCGCGGGCGCAGGCGCGGGCGGCGCCTCGGGGGCAGCCGTTTGGGGCGCGAGAGTATCGGTCATGGCGTCAGGGCAGAATTTTGCCCGGGTTGAGAATGTCACGAGGATCGAGCGCGTGCTTGAGCGCGCGCATGAGCGCGAGGGCATCCGGCCCGTGTTCGGCGAGCATATACTCCATCTTGTGCAGGCCCACGCCGTGCTCGCCCGTGCAGGTGCCGTCCATCTCGATGGCGCGCAGCACCAGGCGCCGGTTCAGGGCCTGGGATTCCTGCCATTCGGCGTCGCTGTCGGGATCGAGCAGCATGAGGACGTGGAAGTTGCCATCGCCCACGTGGCCGACGATGGTGTAGGGGAAGCTGGCTTGGTCCAGATCGGCCGCCGTTTGTGCCACGCAATCCGCCAGCCGTGAAATGGGCACGCAGACATCGGTGGTGCTGGCACGGCAGCCCGGGCGCACCTGCAGCCCGGCGAAGTAGGCGTTGTGGCGCGCCGTCCAGAGCCGGTTGCGGTCTTCGGGCTGGTGCGTCCATTCGAAATCCATGCCGCCGTGCTCGTGCGCGAGTTCCTGCGCGGTCTGGGCCTGCTCTTTCACAGCGGCCGGACTGCCGTGGAACTCGAACAGCAGCAGCGGCGTTTCCTTCAGCGATAGCTTGCTGTAGGCGTTCGTGGCGCGCACGGCGTGCGCATCCATGAATTCGACCCGCGCCACCGGCACACCCATTTGCGAGAGCGCGATCACGCAGCGCACGGCGGCGTCCATGTCGGCGAAGTTGCAGATGGCGGCGGAGACGGCCTCGGGCTGGGGATACAGGCGTACCGTGACTTCGACGATGATGCCCAGCGTGCCTTCGCTGCCCACGAACAGCCGCGTTAGATCGTAGCCGGCGGAGGACTTGCGCGCGCGGTTGGCGGTGTCGATGATGCGCCCGTCAGCGGTGACGACCTTCAGGCTGAGGACGTTCTCGCGCATGGTGCCGTAGCGCACCGCATTCGTGCCGGAGGCCCGCGTGGCCGCCATGCCACCCAGGCTGGCGTCCGCACCCGGATCGATGGGAAAGAACAGACCGGTATCGCGCAGCGCCTCGTTCAGCGCTTTGCGCGAGACGCCGGCCTGGACCGTGGCGGTGAAGTCTTCTGCGTGGATGGCGACGATGCGGTCCAGGCCCGACAAATCCAGGCTGATGCCGCCCTGCACCGCCAGCACATGGCCTTCCAGCGAAGAGCCCGCACCGTAGGGGATGAGCGGCACGCCGTGTTCGTGACACTGGCGCGCCAGCCAGGCAACCTCTTCCGTGCTGCGCGCGTACACGACCGCGTCGGGCAGCATGGGTGGAAACGGCGACTCGTCCGTACCGTGGTGCTCACGCACCGCCTGCGCGGTGGAGAGCCGGTCGCCGAAATGCCGCGCAAGCCGGTCGAGAAACCCGGCATCGGGCCGGCGCGCGGCGGACTCGGGAACATGGGGTGCATTCATCAGACGCTCCGGTATCAGGCGGCCTTGGCGCAGACGCTGCGGCGGGTGCGTACCGCCTTGGCCAGACGTTCGAGCACGGCCACGGACGTATCCCAGTCGATGCAGCCGTCCGTGATGCTTTGCCCGTACACGAGGGGCTGGCCGGGCCGCAGATCCTGCCGTCCGCCCACCAGGTTGCTTTCGATCATGACGCCGAAAATGCGGCTGTCGCCGGCTTCCATCTGCGCGGCGATGTCTTCGACCACCTGGGGCTGGTTGCGATAATCCTTGTTGCTGTTGGCATGACTGGTATCGATCATCAGGCGCGCGCGCAGGCCGGCCTCTTCCAGGCCCTGGGCGGCGTCCTGGACGGACTCGGCCTGATAGTTGGGCGCCTTGCCACCGCGCAGGATGATGTGGCAGTCTTCATTGCCCTGGGTGGTGACGATGGCCGAATGCCCACCCTTGGTGACGGACAGGAAGTGGTGCGGCTGCGAGGCGGCCTTGATGGCATCGATGGCGATACGCGTGCTGCCGCCCGTGCCGTTCTTGAAGCCGACCGGGCAGGACAGCCCCGAGGCCAGCTCGCGGTGTACCTGGCTTTCAGTGGTGCGCGCACCGATGGCGCCCCAGGAGACCAGATCCGCGATGTACTGCGGCGTGATCATGTCCAGGTACTCGCAGCTGGCGGGCACCCCGAGTTCATTGATGTCGATCAGGAGCTGACGCGCGATGCGCAGCCCCTGGTTGATGTTGAAGCTGCCGTCCAGGCCGGGATCATTGATCAGGCCCTTCCAGCCCACCGTGGTGCGGGGCTTCTCGAAGTAGACGCGCATGATGATTTCGAGATCATCCTTGAAGCGCTCGCGCTCGGCGGCCAGGCGACGGGCGTAGTCCAGCGCGGCCTCGGGATTGTGGATGGAGCAGGGGCCGATGACGACCACCAGGCGATCATCCTTGTCGTGCAGCACTTTGTGAACCGCCTGGCGCGTGCCATGCACGATGGTGGCGATGGATGGGCTGCAGGGGAATTCGCGCATGATGTGGGCGGGCGGACTCAGCTCCTTGATCTCGCGGATACGTAAATCATCAGTGTTGTAGGACACGATCTTGACTCCGGTTGGTGCCGGCGGGCCTGGGCGGACAACAAAAAAGCCGCCTGGCTGCGCTGGCGGCTTTTCGGGAATTGGCTGGTGTTACTGCGTACCGGGCACCCTTTCCTCCGCCAGCGGCATCGGAAATGCAAAAAAATAAAAGAAAAAAACGGGGATAGCCTTGTACATAGTGTTTCGATGCTAGCACAGGATGACGCGACGCGCCAGTAAGGGTTCACACGTAGACGTCGATTTGCTGCAGGCTGCCCACGCGGCCGTCCTCGTGCAGGAACACGCCGGTGCTGATGACATCCGCCAACGCGGCATTGGCCCCGTCGCGCAGGCCGAAAGGACTGGCCGCGCGCCCCAGGTACAGCGCACCCACGCCGTGCGCGGCAAGGCTGGCCAGCGTTTGCTGGCCATCGTCGGCGCGTCGCCAGATGCGCAAATCGGCAAATACGCTGTCATTTTCGTCGATCCAGCCGTTGCCATCCTCATCGAAGGCCGCCAGATCGGCAAAGCCGTCGCCGCTGTGTACGCCGAACAGTTCGCTGCCATCGTCAATGACGCCGTTGCCGTTGCGATCCAGCGCCAGAAAGCCGCTGCCGCTGCCCAGGAAAGGCAGCCAGTCGGGCGTGCCATCCGCATCCAGGTCGAAGGCGATGCGGGCATCGGACAAGGTCACGGCGTGGCCGTCCAGATTGATGACGAGGGGATCCTTGGGCTGCGGCTCGGGCGCTGCGCCGCCCACCCGCAGCGTCACCGTGCTGCCGGCCTCATGCACGCGCTGCATGTCCAGCGCGAGCGTAATGCGGATCTCGCGCCCGTCTTGCGTGCGCACCGCGCCCTGCGCGCGAAAGCGCGTCTGCTCGGATTCATGCGTGAATTCGCTGCGCTGCACGCTCAGCGTCCAACCCGCAGGCAGGGACAGGCGCCGCCCGCCTTCCTCACCCGGCGCCGCTGCCGGCGCATTGGGCGCTTCGAGCGCTTCGGGCGCGGGCGCACCCTCGGCAATCGCGAGCCCGAGCGCGCGCCCCAGAAACCGTTCCACCGCGCGCACCAGCAGGCGCACGCCGCGGCCCAGCGTGTCCTCGGCGGATGCGGACGCTGCGCCCGGCGCGGCCGATGATGATGCCGCGATGTCACGCGGGGTTTCCTGCGGCGCCACGGCCGGCGCCATGGCTGGCGCACGCTCCGCTCGCAGGCTCAGGCGCTGCGTCACCGCCGTCGCCTGCATGCGCACGCTCTGGCTTGCCATCTGTATCTGGGACTGCGCAATTCTCACGGCCGGCTCCTGGAAACGCCGCAAGGGCATGCAGGGGTTTACGGCCGCCGTGGGTATTACTTTAAATACGGCGCTCTGAATTGATTTGTATACGAATGATTTTTCAGTGTATTATTTTTCTGCTAATCATTCCTGAACAAATCATCCGGTATTCATCGAATCCCGAAACCTCGGAAGAAAGGACACATCATGCGCAAATCCGTCATCAAACCCGGCATGGCGCTGCTTGCCGCCACCCTGGCGAGCGCCCTGAGCATTGCCGCAGGCACAGGCGGCCAGCCTGGCCGAGATCAAGGGCGAAGGCACGATCCGCATCGCGCTGGCCAATGAAATCCCCTACGGCTACAGCGATCTGGACGGCACGGCCAAGGGCATAGGCCCGGATGTCGCCAAGCACATCATGGCAGAATTGGGCATCGGGAACGTCGTCTGGGTCACGACCAGCTTCGGCTCGCTGATTCCGGGCCTGCAGGCCAATCGCTTCGACATGGTCGCGGCCGAAATGGCCATCCTGCCGCAGCGGTGCAAGGAAGCGCTGTTCTCCGAGCCCAACAGCTCTTACGGCGAAGGCCTGCTGGTGGCCAAGGGCAATCCCAAGGATTTGCATTCCTTCGAGGCGTTTGCCGATTCCAGCGACAAGATTGCCATCATGGCCGGCGCTGACCAGCTCGAAATGCTGCAAAGCCTGGGCGTGGACGAGGCGCGCATGGTCACCATCACCAATAATGCCGACGCCATCTCCACCGTGGCCACGGGCCGCGCCGACGCCTATGCCGCCACCAGCCTGACGGTCAGCGAGCTGGCCAGCAAAAGCGACAAGGTCGAGCCGGCCGCGCATTTCGTCGATCCGGTCGTGGACGGCGAGACGGTACGCAGCTGGGGCGGTTTCGTGTTCGCCAAAGGATCGGAAGATCTGCGTGATGCGGTCAACGCCGAGCTGGCCAAGTACAAGAAAACCCAGGACTGGGCCGACACCATGGCGCGCTACGGTTTCAGCGATACCGACGCGAGCGAATCTTTCGTGAAGACCACCGCACAACTCTGCGCCGGCTGAACCCGCATGCACTGGCTCAGTTACACCGCGCCCCTGATCGAAGGGGCGTGGGTAACCGTACAACTCACGGTCTACTCCACCATCCTGGGTGGCGTGCTGGCGTTCGCCTTCGGCATGGGCAAGGTCAGTAGTCATTGGATGGTCAGGGGCCTGGCGATTGCTTTCATCGAAGTGTTTCGCGGCACTTCGCTGCTGGTGCAGCTGTTCTGGCTCTACTTCGCCCTGCCCGTCTTCGGCCAGGTCATCGGCGTGGATCTGCGCCTGCCAGCCGTGGCGGCGGGCACGCTGGCGCTGGGCCTGAACATCGGCGCCTATGGCGCGGAAGTCGTGCGCGGCGCCTTGCAGGCCGTGCCGGAAACCCAGCTCGAAGCGGCCCGGGCGCTGGATTTCACACCCCGCCAGACGCTGTGGCGCATCGTGCTGCCGCAGGCGATTCCGGAGATGATGCCCAGTTTTGGCAACCTGGCGGTGCAAAACCTGAAAGACACGGCGCTGGTGTCGCTGATCGGTCTGGGAGATCTGGCGTTCCGGGCGGAACAGGTGCGCAACTTCACGCAGGACAGCACCACGGTCTACAGCCTGTTGCTGTTCATGTACTTCGGCATGGCCCTGGTGCTGACCGCGCTGATGCGTCTGCTCGAGCGCTCGGTCGGACGCTGGCGCACGGGGGTTCACTGACATGCTGTTCGGCATCCCCTGGGATACCAGCAGCAGCGCGGCATTCGCGCTGTCCCTGCTGCCCATCCTGTTGCGCGGCCTGATCGTGACCGTGCAGGCCACCGTGCTGGGCTTTCTGGTGGCGGCCGTGCTGGGCCTGGTGCTGGCGGCGCTGAAATCCGCCACGCTGCGCCTGATATCCTGGCCCGCGCATGTGATCACGGAATTCATCCGCGACACGCCCCTGCTGGTACAGCTGTTCTTCCTGTATTACGTGCTGCCGGACTACGGGCTGGTGCTGCCCGCCTTCATGACGGGCGCGCTGGCGCTGGGCCTGCAGTACAGCGCCTATACCTCGGAAGTCTATCGCGCCGGCATCGAATCGGTGTCGCGTGGCCAGATCGAGGCGGCACGCGCGCTGGATCTGCCCGCCCTGCGCAGTTTCGCCGTCGTCATCGTGCCTCAGGCGATTCCGCGCATCATTCCCGCGCTGGGCAATTACCTGGTCTCCATCATGAAGGACGTCCCCGTCCTTTCGGTGGTGTCCGTGCTTGAAATGCTCAACGTGGCCAAGATCATCGGCGATCGCACGTTCAACTACCTGATCCCCCTGTCCCTGGTCGGTCTGCTCTATCTGATCATGACGCTGCTGGCCGCCTGGGGCGTACGCTGCCTGGACCAGCGTCTGCCCAAAAGAGGAATTCCGCTGCGATGAACGATTCCCAGGAACCCATCATCCGTTTCGAGAAGGTCGTCAAGCGCTTTGGCGAGGTCACGGTGCTCGACGGCCTGGATTTCAGCGTGCGCAAGGGCGAGAAAGTCACCATCATCGGCCCCTCGGGCTCGGGCAAATCGACCGTACTGCGCATCCTCATGACGCTGGAAGGCATCGATGGCGGCGTCATTCATGTTGCGGGCAAGCCCTTGTGGCACGAATGGCGCGGCGACACGCTGGTGCCGGCCTCGCCCGCCCATCTGCGCCAGATGCGCAAGGAAATGGGCATGGTGTTCCAGCAGTTCAACCTGTTTCCGCACATGACGGTACGGCGCAACATCACCGAAGCGCCGCAGCACGTGCTGGGGCTGAGTCGCGAAAAGGCGCGCCGCCGCGCGGAAAAATACCTCGATCTGGTGGGTCTGGCGGATCAGGCCGACAAGTTTCCCAGCCAGCTTTCCGGCGGCCAGCAGCAGCGCGTCGCCATCGCGCGAGCCCTGGCGATGCACCCTGGCATTTTGCTGTTCGACGAGCCCACCTCGGCGCTCGATCCCGAGCTGGTGGGCGAAGTGCTGACCGTAATCCAGCGCCTGGCGGGCGAGCACGACCTGACGATGCTGCTGGTGACGCACGAAATGCAGTTTGCGCGGGAAATATCGGATCGCGTCTGCTTCTTCGATCAAGGCAAGATGGTCGAGCAAGGCCCGCCCGAGCAAGTCTTCGGGGCGCCGCAGCAAGCGCGCACCCAGGCCTTCCTGAAGAATTTCCTCGAAGCCGTCTGAGGCATCCGGCCGCTAGGCGGCGTGGCGCAGCACGCGCGCCAGGCAGGTTTCGAGGATTTCCAGCCCGCGAATCAGCTGGTCATCCGGCAAGGTCAGCGCAGGCATGATCTTGACGATGTGGTCGCGCTCGCCGGCGAGGTAGAGCAGCAGGCCTTTTTCGCGCGCCTGCACGGCGAGGCGACGCGCCAGCCGCGGGCAGGCCGCCATGTCGAGCGCCTGCACCATGCCGCGACCGCGTACGCCCAGGCCGTGGTCGGGATAACTGTGTACGACGTTTTCCAGCCAATCGCGCAACAGCGCTTCACGACGCCGGACCTGGCGCGCAAGGCGCGCATCGCGCCAGAACAGTTCCAGCGCATGGCGCGCCCCCAGCAGGGCCAGCCCGGCGTCCATGGACGCCTGCCAGCCCGGTGCCGCCTGGTCGCGGCGCGGCAGCAGCAAGGCCGGATCGCTCAGCAAAATGGCGAGCGGCAGGCCCAGGCCCGATAAAGCGCGCGACAGCACGATGATGTCGGGCCGCACACCCGCCCCCTCGAAGCTGAAAAACTGGCCGCTGCGCCCGCAGCCCACGCCGCTTTCGTCCATGATGAGCAAAATGCCGTTGCGCCGGCACAAGGCCGAGAGCGCGCGCAGCCAACGCCAGCTCAGCACGCCCACGCCGCTGTGGCCCAATATGGTTTCGACGACCATGGCGGCCGGCAGGCAGCCCTGTTCGTGCAGTTGCGCCAGCTTGTGCTCGACGAGCGCGAGCGTGTCGATATCGGGCCCCAGGCACTGGTCGTAAGGCATGAAATGCACACCCGACACCCCGGCCGGCCCCGCAGCGCGGCGCAGGCTGGCCTGCGCCAGGGCGTCGGCGCGCGCCGCAGCGCGCCCGTGCAGGTGCGGCGTGAAGGCGATGGCACCGCGTCGTCCCGTAACCCGGCGTGCGTGCCTGAGGGCCAACTCGAGCGCATGGCCGGCATCGGGGCCGGCCAGTTGCATGCGCAGGCGCCAGTCGCGCGGCGCCAGCAGCGCATCGTCCAGGACATCGAAGAAGGCGTGCGCGCAGGCCTGGCGTTGCTGGCGTGCACCCGCCGTGGCCAGGCAGGCCGTGTCCGCCTCCAGGCGTGCCATGAGCGCCGGATTGCAGTGGCCGTAGTTCAGGCTGCCCTGGGCACTGTGGAAATCAAGGTATTCGCGCCCGCCGTACTGGAGCCGATAGCCGTCCACCGACGTGAAGCCGGCCGGCAGGCCGGCGCGGGCCGCCGAGGCTTGCACGATGCGCTGCGCCAGTTCTGTTTGCATGGCGGCGACGGCGGCAGCGCGCCCTTAGACGGCGATCCCGGATTCGGGCTGCGCGCCACCGGCCACGGGCACATCCAGGATGGGCGATGCGGGATTGTCCGGCGCCTCGGTCGCCACTTCACTGTCGGACTCCATGAGATCGACAATGCGTTCCAGCGACAGCGTGATGGTGGCCTGCTCGAGCTCGGGCAAGGCATTGAGCGAATCGGCCAGCTTTTGCTGCAAAGGCGACGGCGTGCGCTGCGCCAGCGAGACGCCGGCCGGCGTGGCCGTGATGAAGACGATGCGCCGGTCTTCACGCCCGCGCTCGCGGCGGATCCAGCCCTTGTCTTCCAGGCGGTCGAGAATGCCCACGACCGTGCTGGGGCTGACGTGGATCTCGCGGCTGATGGCCGTGGCCGTGAGCGGCCCGTTCTCAACGATGGCGCGCAGGCACACGAGCTGCGGCGCCGTGATGTTGCTGTACGCGGACAGCTGGCGCGAATGCAGGGCGATGGACCGTGTGATGCGCCGCAGGGCGCGCAGAATGCGCAAATCGTAGGTTACACCCGCAGCCGATTGAGTTGACATGAAGCACACCAAAATAAAAATGAATCAGTGAATCAACCATATACCCTGCAACCCAGGGGGTCAAGCCGCGCATCTCGGGCTGCGACCTGGGCCAGACTCAGGCCGTGCCCCCGACCGTCAGGCCGTCGATGCGGATGGTGGGCATGCCCACCCCCACCGGCACGCTCTGGCCATCTTTGCCGCAAGTGCCCACGCCAGAATCCAGGGCCATGTCGCTGCCCACCATGGCAACCTGCGTCATGGCTTGCGGCCCATTGCCGATGAGCGTGGCGCCGCGCACCGGACGCGTGACGCGGCCGTTCTCGATGAGCCAGGCTTCGGAGGCGGAGAACACGAACTTGCCGCTGGTGATATCGACCTGGCCGCCGCCAAAATTCACGGCATACAGGCCGCGATCGACCGAGGCGATGATTTCCTGCGGATCATGCTTACCCGCCAGCATGCAGGTATTGGTCATGCGCGGCATGGGCAGGTGGGCGAAGGATTCGCGCCTTCCATTGCCCGTGACGGCGGTATTCATGAGGCCGGCGTTGAGGTGATCCTGCATGTAGGCGCGCAGCACGCCGTCTTCGATGAGCACGTTGCGACGCGTGGCGTTGCCTTCGTCATCGATATTCAGCGAGCCCCTGCGTCCCGGCAAAGTGCCGTCGTCCACCACCGTGACGCCGGGCGCGGCCACGCGCTCACCGATGCGCCCGGCGAACACGCTGGAGCCTTTGCGGTTGAAATCGCCCTCGAGCCCGTGGCCGACCGCCTCATGCAGCAGGATTCCGGGCCAGCCGGGCCCGAGAACCACGGTCATCTCGCCCGCCGGCGCCGGGCCGGCTTCCAGGTTCACGAGCGCGCCCTGCGTGGCCTGCTGAACGTACTCTTGCAAAAGGGCATCGTCGAAATAATCCAGCCCGCAACGCCCGCCGCCCCCGGCGCTGCCGGTTTCGCGGCGCCCATCCTGCTCGGCGATAACGGTGAGTGACAGGCGCACCAGCGGACGCACGTCGGCGGCCAGACGGCCGTCGGAGCCGGCGACCAGCACCACCGTGTATTCGCTTGCCAGGCCCGCCATGACCTGGATGATGCGTGGATCGGCCGCGCGCGCCATGCGCTCGACGCGTTCGAGCAGCGCCACTTTGTCGGGCGCCGCAAGGCTGGCGACGGGATCCAGCGATGGGTACAGGGCGGCCGACGCCGCGGGCAGGCGGCGCTGCACCTGATGGCGCCCGCTGCCCCCCTGGGCGGCGATGCTGCGCACCACGCCGGCCGCCGCCATGAGGGCCGGGCCAGACAAGGCATCGGAATAGGCGAAGGCGGTCTTCTCGCCACTGATGGCGCGCACGCCCACGCCCTGGTCGATAGCGTAGCTGCCCGTCTTGACGATACCCTCTTCCAGACTCCAGCCTTCACGCCGCGTGTACTCGAAATACAAATCCGCATAATCGACACGATGGCGGAAAATCTCGCCCATGGCGCGCGCCATGTCGATCTCGCCCAGACCCCAGGGGTCGAGCAGCAGCGATCGGGCTGTGGTCAGGGAATCAAGGAAAGGCTCGGCAGGATACATAGACAGGATCAACGTGGTGAAAGGCAGACGCGATGGCGAAACGCCGGCAGGCTCTGGCGCACCCGCGCCAGCACCCCGGCATCGAGAACCCCGGCCGCCAGGCCTTCACCTTCGGCATGACAATCCAGCACGGTTCCCCATGGATCTATTAGAACAGAATGTCCCCAGGTACGCCGGCCGCTTTCATGCGTCCCCCCTTGCGCGGCCGCAAGCACATAACATTGGTTTTCAATGGCGCGGGCCCTAAGTAAAACTTCCCAGTGCGCCTGGCCGGTGGTCCAGGTAAATGCCGACGGCACCACGATCAGGGCCGGCGCATCGAATGCCCGGTACAATTCCGGAAAGCGCAGATCGTAACAGATGGATAAGCCCACACGCCCGATGGGCGCTTGAAATGATTGCGGCGAATTGCTGCCCGGCACGATGGTTCGCGCTTCGGAAAACGCTTCCGTGCCATTATCGAAATCGAACAGATGGATCTTGTCATAACGCGCAATGCATTGGCCCTGCGGATCGAATACCAGGCAGGCATTGTAAATGCGCGCCGCCTCGTCCGAGCGCAGCGGAATGGTGCCGCCGATGAGCCAGAGGCCATGCTGGCGCGCCTGCCCGGCGAGGAAGCGCTGCAAAGGCCCGTCGCCCGACGTTTCGCGAATGGCCAGCTTGTCGGTATCGCGCAGGCCCATCAGGCAAAAGTACTCGGGCAGCAAAACCAGGCGCGCCCCATTGGCGGCCGCGCGGGCAATCCAATATTGCGCCCGCGCCATGTTTTCCTCGACCCGGGGTGAAGAAACCATTTGCACCGCAGCCAGCGCGAAAGTTTCAGATTCTTTCATGTGCAGCATCCGATTGGGTGTTTTCAAACTAGCGGTTTTATACTATTATCGCTTGCTTTTGTTTTCGGTCATACTTCTTTCAATCCCGCTTCAAGGAATAAACAATGGTCATCAATCAATATCTCGACGAGAAGCTCAAAATAGAAAGCGAAATCCAGAAACTCGAAAAGGAAGTACGCGCACTGCAAGCCCGTCATCGCGGCCCGGCGCTGGAATCCATCATCAACGCCATGCAAGAATACGAAATCACGCCCGAGGAAGTCGCCCAGGCGTTTCGCAAGGGCAGCGGCAAGGCCAAGGCGTCGCGCGGCGCCAGCATCCCGCCGAAATATCGCGATCCGGTCAGCGGGCGTACCTGGACCGGGCGTGGACGCACGCCGCGCTGGATGGAAGCGGCCCTGGCGCAAGGGCGCAGCCGCGACGAGTTCCTGATCCAGGCCTGACGGGAGCCCTCATGCGCAGCGAGCTGCCGGTCGCCATTTCGCGACTCGACTACCAGCCTTTCGGCTTTCGCCTGCACCAGGCGCACTTGTGCCTGGCGCTGGACAGGGAACGCACGCGGGTCGATTCCGAACTGCATTTCGAACGCCTGGGCGACGCACCGTGCGATCTGGTGCTGGACGGGGAAGCGCTCGACCTGGACGCGATCAGCGTGGACGGGAACCCGCTGCGCGCTGGCGACTACACGCGCACGGCGCAACAACTGGTGTTGCGCCCCACGCCACGGCGCTTCGTTCTGCGCATCACCAACCACTGCCACCCGGCGCGCAACACCGCCCTGATGGGCCTGTACGCCTCGGGCGAGCAACTGTTCACACAGTGCGAGGCGGAGGGCTTCCGGCGCATCACCTGGTTCCCGGACCGGCCCGACGTCATGGCGCGCTATCGCGTCACCCTGCGCGCCAGCAAGAGCGCGTTCCCGGTGCTGCTATCCAACGGCAACCGGGTCGCGGCGCGCGACCTGCCCGACGGCTGCCACGAAGCGGTCTGGGAAGATCCGCATCCCAAGCCCAGCTATCTGTTCGCCGTGGTGGCGGGCCGCTTCGATTGCCGCGAAAAGCAGCTGCGCACGCGCAGCGGGCGCGCGGTCACCCTGCAGATCTACAGCGACGAGGGCACGCGCGACCAGACCGCCTGGGCGCTGGAATCGCTGGAAAACGCCCTGCGCTGGGACGAAGCCCAGTACGGGCTCGAGCTGGATCTGGATCGCTTCATGGTGGTCGCCGCGCGCGACTTCAACATGGGGGCGATGGAGAACAAGGGCCTCAACGTTTTCAATGCGGCCTACGTGCTGGCGAGCCCGGATACGGCCACGGACGCGGCCTATCGCGCCATCGAAGCCGTCATCGGCCATGAATACTTCCACAACTGGACCGGCAACCGCGTCACCTGCCGCGACTGGTTCCAGCTTTCACTCAAGGAAGGCCTGACGGTCTTTCGCGAGCAAAGCTTCTCGGCCGACATGCTGGCGCGCGGCCTGGATGGCGCCGCAGCGCACAGCGCGCGCGCCGTCAAGCGCATCCAGGACGTGGATCTGCTGCGCAACAACCAGTTCCCCGAAGACGCCGGCCCCATGGCGCATCCCATACGGCCGGAAAGCTATCGCCAGATCAGCAATTTCTACACCGCCACCGTGTACGAAAAAGGGGCGGAAGTCATTCGCATGCTGCACACCCTGCTGGGCCCCGAGGGTTTCCGTGCGGGCATGGACGAATACTTCCGGCGCCACGACGGTCAGGCGGTCACTTGCGATGATTTCGTCGACGCCATGCAGGCCATCTACCAGCGCCAGTTCCCCGGCAAGGATCTGGATATTTTCCGGCGCTGGTACGCGCAGGCCGGCACGCCCCGGCTGGACTTCACGCTCACGCATGACGCGGCCCGGCGCCAGAGCTGCCTCACCCTCACGCAAGCCAACCCGCCGGTCGGGCTGGAAAAAGTGCTGGCACCCGCGGCGCCCAAACCCCCCCTGCACATCCCCGTGGCAGTGGGTTTCCTGGATGCGCACGGTGAAGCGCTCGCGCTGGCCGATGGCGCAGATACCGAGATCCTGGCGCTGACCGACGGCGCGCAGACCTGGTGCTTCGAGACGGGCGCGCAACGCCCCGTGCTGTCCCTGCTGCGCGGGTTTTCCGCTCCGGTGATCGTGGAGACGCCGCGCAGCGAGGACGACCTGCTGTTGCTCGCGCGCCACGATCCCGATCCATTCGCGCGCTGGCAAGCCATCCAGGATCTGGCCGGCGCACAACTGTTGCGCCAGCTCGCAGCCTACCAAGACACCGGCCTGGCGCCGGCCGACATGAGCGCAGAACCGGCCCTGGTGGACCTCTGGCGCACATTGCTGCAAGAAGCCGATCTGTCGCCAGATTACCGCCATCGCGTCCTGCAGCTCATGGCACCGACCACCCTCATGCTGCTCGCGCCCGCCATGGACCCCGTGGGTGCCGCCCGCGTTCACGACGGCATGCATGCCGCGCTTGGGCGCGCCCTGCCGGATCACTGGCGCGCGCTCTACGATGCGCACGCCGACGTGGCGAGCCGAGCCTACAGCCCGCACCCGGTGGATGCCGGGCGGCGCGCGCTGCGCGGCCTGGCCCTGGGCCACCTGCTGGCTACCGGCGTCGCCGACGCGGCGGCGCTGGCACGCACGCATTACGCACAGGCGAACAACCTGAGCGATCGGCTGGGCGCGCTGGGTGCCCTGACCCGCTACGGGCCGCAGGACACCGGCCTGGCCTTGCTGGATGATTTTCTGCAGGGCCAGGGCGCGCGTTCACCGCAGGTCATGGACGCGTGGTTCCGCCTGCACGCCACGGCGCGCTGGACCACGGTGGCCGACGTACGCCAGTTGATGACGCACCCGGCCTTCGCGCTGCGCAACCCCAACCGGGCGCGCGCGCTCATCTTCCAGTTCTGCCTCAACAACCCGCAAGGCATACACTGCCCCGAGGGCTACGCGTTCTGGGCCGAGCAGATCCTGGCGCTGGATGCGCTCAATCCGGAAGTCGCGGCGCGTCTGGCGCGCGGCCTGGACAACTGGGCGCGCCATGTGGAACCGGCGCGCAGCGGCATGCAGGGCGTGCTGCAGCGGCTGCAGGCGCACGACGGCCTGTCGCGACCGGTTGCGGAAATCGTCGACAAGGCCCTCAGCCTGTAACCTTCTGGAGCAAGACTCGCATCATGCATGACACCCATCTCGACCGCTGGCTGGAGCGCCAGACGGCATCGGCGCCGCTGGCATCCCTGATTCTGACCGTGGCGCAAACCTGCCGCCAGATCAGCGAACGCGTGGCCCTGGGCGCCCTGGGCGGCGTCCTGGGCAGCCAGGGCACGGAAAACGTGCAAGGGGAAATCCAGAAGAAACTGGACGTGCTGGCCAACGACATGCTGCACGCCGCCTGCGCCGAAAACAGCGCCATCCGCGCCCTGGCTTCGGAAGAATGGGAGGACATCCACACCCTGCCCGCGCGCGACGCGCACAGCCCTTATCTGCTGCTGTTCGATCCGCTGGATGGCTCTTCAAACATTGACGTCAACGTCTCCATCGGTACGATCTTCTCGGTGCTGCGCGCCGCGCACGGTACGGACGTGACGGCGCAAGACTTCCTGCAGCCGGGTAAGGCGCAGGTGGCGGCCGGCTACGCCGTCTACGGCCCCCAGACCGTGCTCGTGCTGACCCTGGGCGCGGGCGTCGCGGCCTTCACGCTGGATCGCGCCACGGGCCAGTGGGTGCTGACCCAGCAAGACATCCGCATCCCCGAAGACACGGCGGAATTCGCCATCAACGCGTCCAACCTGCGCCACTGGGAGGCGCCGGTGCGCCGCTTCATCGACGAGTGCCTGGCGGGCGAGCAAGGGCCGCTACAGACGAACTGGAACATGCGCTGGATTGCGTCCATGGTCGCGGACGTCCACCGCATCCTGATGCGCGGCGGCATTTTTCTGTACCCGCGCGACCAGCGCGCCAAAGTACGGGAAGGCAAGCTGCGCCTGATGTACGAGGCCAACCCCATGGGCTTTCTCGTGGAGCAGGCGGGCGGTGCCGCCATCGACGGCGCGACACGCATCCTGGATATCGCCCCCCGGCACCTGCACCAGCGCACCGGGGTGATCCTGGGTTCACGCAACGCGGTGGAACGCCTGCGGCGCTACCACCAGGACGCTGTGCCTACAGCGTGAAGATGGTGGCGCCCACGGTCTTGCGCTGCGCCAGCGCGATCTGGGCCTTGCCCGCGTCCTCGAGGGCGAAGCGCTGGCCGATGTGCATGCGGATGCTGCCATCCAGCACGTGGCCGAACAGTTCGTCGGCCGCGGCCTGCATGCTTTCTTGCGTGGGCACGTAAGAGCCCAGCGTGGGGCGCGTCACGTACAGGGAGCCCTTGGCCGCCAGGATGCCCAGGTTCACGCCGTCGACCGCCCCCGAAGCATTGCCGAAGCTGACCATGAGGCCGCGCGGGCGCAGGCAGTCCAGCGAGGTGAGCCAGGTGTCCTTGCCGACCCCGTCGTAGACCACGGGCAGCTTGGCGCCCCCGGTGAGTTCGGCCACGCGGGCGACCACGTCTTCGCGCGTGTAGTCGATGACTTCCCAGGCGCCGTTCTCGCGCGCCAGCGCCGCCTTTTCCGGGCTGGATGCCGTGCCGATGAGGCGCACGCCCAGGGCTCGCGCCCACTGGCAGGCGATCAGGCCCACGCCGCCGGCCGCGGCATGGAACAGGATGGTCTCGCCCTTTTCCAGGCGGTAGCACTGGCGGAACAGGTATTGCACGGTGAGGCCCTTGAGCATCATGGCCGCGGCATCCTCGAAGCTGATGCCGTCGGGCAGCTTGACGACCTGGTGCGCCGGCACATTGTGCGCCTCAGAGTATGCGCCCAGCGGGCTTTGCCCGTAGGCGACGCGATCCCCCACCTTGAGGTGACTGACCTTGGCACCCACCGCCGCGACCACGCCCGCAGCCTCCGATCCGATGCCGTGGGGCAGCGGGCGGGCATACAGCCCCGTGCGAAAATAGATGTCGATGAAATTCAGGCCGATGGCCTTGTGGCGGACGGTAACCTCGTCATCCTTGGGTGCCGCCAGGCTGATGTCGTGCATTTCCAGCACTTCCGGCCCGCCATGCTGACTGATGCGAATGGCCCTGACTTGATTGCTCACAACCGTTTCTCCTTGATGATGGTGACGACGTAGGTGATGACGCGCAACCGTGCCCGAATCTGCATTCACCTGGCCGCCGTGTTGTTCGGCCTGACGGCCATCCTGGGCGCCCTGATTGCGGCCGATGCCGTCGTCATCACGGCCGGCCGTGCCGGCTTTGCCGCCGCAGCCCTGCTGCTGATGCTGCGGGCCCGGGGCGCGCGCGCATGGCGCAAACTTGACGTTTCCAGTATAGCCCTTCCCGGCCTGGCCGGCGCCGTGCTGGCGATCCACTGGGTCACGTTTTTTCTTGCCGTAAAGACGGGCGGCGTCGCCATGGCGACGCTGGGTTTCGCCAGTTTTCCGGCCTTTATTACATTGGGTGAATGCGTCTTGTTTCGCGAAGCCATCCGGCGCGATGAATGGCGCGCGCTGCTCCTGGTCAGCCTGGGCCTGGTACTGGTCGTGCCGTCCACCGACCTCGCCGACCGCGCCACCATCGGGCTGGCCTGGGGCCTGCTGTCCGGCCTTTCCTTCGCCCTGTTCACCCTGCTGAACCGCAAGGCGGCGCAATACTTGCCCGCCGGCCAGCTGGCGGGCCTGGAAAACCTGGTGGTGCTTCTGCTCACGCTGCCCTTTGCCGCCCAGGGCCTGGCAGCGCTGAGCCCCAAGGACTGGTTCTGGCTGACGGTGCTGGGTCTGGCCTGCACCGCACTGTCGCACTCGCTGCTGGTGGCCAGCCTGAGCGTGCTCAAGGCGCGCAGCGCCGCCATCGTGATCGCGCTCGAGCCCGCGTATGCCATCGTCTTTGCCGCCCTGCTGTTCGGAGAGAACCCCGGGCTGCGCGCGGTCATGGGCGGCCTGCTGATGCTGGCCGCCATCGTGGATGCTAGCCGCGCAGAAAAGCGTGCGTGACCGCCTGCCCTACCTCGGCCGTGGTCGCCTTGCCGCCCAGATCGGGCGTGCGCACGCCGTGCTCGAGCACGGTTTCCACCGCCTTGACGACGGCGCGGGCGGCCTCGTCGTAGCCGAGGAAATCCAGCATCAGAGCGCCGCTCCAGATCTGCCCGATGGGGTTGGCGATGCCCTTGCCGGCAATGTCGGGGGCCGAGCCATGTACGGGCTCGAACAGCGACGGGAAACGGCGCTCCGGATTCAGATTGGCCGACGGCGCGATGCCGATGGTGCCCGTACACGCGGGGCCCAGATCGGACAGGATGTCGCCGAACAGGTTGGAGGCCACGACCACATCGAACCAGTCGGGATGCTGGACGAAATGGGCGCACAGGATGTCGATGTGGTATTTGTCCCAGCGCACGTCGGGATATTCAGCCGCCATGGCCTGCACGCGTTCGTCCCACCAGGGCATGGAAATGGAAATACCGTTGGACTTGGTCGCCGCGGTCAGATGCCGGCCGCGCTTTTGCGCCAACTCGAACGCGAAGTGCAGCACGCGATCCGTGCCGATGCGCGTGAACACGCTCTCCTGGATCACCACCTCGCGCTGCGTGCCGGGAAAGAGGATGCCACCGCTGTTGGAGTATTCGCCTTCGGTATTCTCGCGCACGATGAAGAAATCAATGTCGCCCGGGGCCCGGTCCGCCAGCGGCGAGCGCACGCCCGGCATGAGGCGCACCGGGCGCAGGTTGATGTATTGGTCGAATTCACGCCGGAACAAGAACAGCGACTCCCACAGGCAGATGTGGTCGGGCACGATCTCGGGCCAGCCCATGGCGCCAAAGAAGATGGCTTCGTGCCCCCCGATGCGCGCCTTCCAGTCTTCGGGCATCATGCGGCCGTGGCGGGCGTAATACGCCGAACTCCAGTCCAGCTCATCCCATTCGAAGTGGATGTCGTAGCGGCTGGCCACGGCATCGAGCACTCTGAGCCCTTCGGGCATGACTTCCTTTCCGATGCCGTCGCCGGCGATGACCGCTATCTTGTGCGTCGTGGACATGATCTTCCTTGGTGCAGATTGAAAGAAATGGAACGGGGCGGGATGTCAGCGCCGCCCGATCAAGGTACCCAGCAGGCCGCGCAACAGCTGGCGACCCGTACGGCGCGCTTCGGTCTTGATGACGGACTGCACGATGCCATCGCGCCGCCCGCCGCGCGGACCGACCGAGCCGAAGAAGAAATCGCTCACCGCGCCGGCCAGGCCGGCGGACGGGGCGGCGGCGCCGGCTGCGGCCTCGCGCTCCTGCGCCGCGCGTTCGCTGCGCGCCAGCAGGATCTCGTAGGCGGATTCGCGATCCACGGCGCGCTCGTACTTGCCGTGCAAGGGCGAGGCCGCGCGCAGGCTGGCCAGCACGTCATCCGGCGCGGGGCCGATGCGGCTGCCGGGCGCCATCATCCAGACGCGCTCGGTCGGCGTGGGCCGCCCCTGCGCATCGAGCATGGAGACCAGCGCCTCGCCCACGCCGAGCTGGCTGATGGCCTGTTCGACGTCCAGGCCCGGGTTGGGACGCATGGTGGACGCGGCCGCGCGCACCGCCTTCTGATCGCGCGGGGTATAGGCGCGCAACGCGTGCTGGATGCGGTTGCCCAGCTGGCCCAGCACGCTGTCGGGAATGTCGAGCGGGTTCTGGGTGACGAAAAACACCCCCACGCCCTTGGAGCGCACCAGGCGCACGACCTGCTCGACTTTTTCCAGCAGCGCCGGCGGTGCCTGGCGAAACAGCAGATGCGCCTCGTCGAAAAAGAAGACCAGCCGGGGCTTGTCGAGATCACCCACTTCCGGCAGGCTTTCATACAGGCTGGACAGCAGCCAGAGCAGAAAGCTTGCGTACAGTCGGGGCGATTGCATGAGCCGGTCGGCCGCGAGGACGTTGACCACGCCCCGGCCCTGGTGGTCGACGCGCATCAGGTCGAACACATCCAGCGCGGGCTCGCCGAAGAACAGCTCGCCGCCCTGCGATTCCAGGCGCAGCAGGCTGCGCTGGATGGCGCCGATGGAGGCCGAAGACACGTTGCCAAAGCGCAGACGCAGCTCGGCGGCGCGCTCGGCCACGTGGGCCAGCATGGCGCGCACATCCTTGATGTCCAGCACCAACAGGCCTTCTTCGTCGGCGAGCCGGAACGCCATGTTGAGCACGCCTTCCTGGGTGTCGTTCAGCTCCAGCATGCGCGCCAGCAGCAGCGGGCCCATTTCAGAGGCCGTGGCGCGCACGGGATGGCCTTGCTCGCCGAACAAATCCCACAAGACCACCGGGCTGGCGCCCCAGCGCGGCTCGGGCAGGCCCAGGGTGTCCAGGCGCTTGCGCAGCCCATCGCTCAGGCTGGCGGCCTGGGCGATGCCGGTGAAATCACCCTTGACATCGGCCATGACTACGGGCGTGCCCATGCGCGAGAAGGCTTCGGCCAGCACTTGCAGGCTGACCGTCTTGCCGGTGCCGGTGGCGCCGGTGATGCAGCCGTGGCGATTGGCCATGGCGGGCAGCAATTGGCAGCGGGTGTGTGCGTTTTGTGCAATGACGACGGGATCGGACATTTTCGCTATGATCAAGAGGAAAACCGGAAAGGCCATCCAGTGTAAACAATCCACGCCGGGCTTTCGCGGTTAAAATGGCTTTTTTCACCATATTGAATCGATTGACATTTTATGGCCGGACACAGCAAATGGGCGAATATCCAGCACCGAAAGGGGCGCCAGGACGCCAAGCGGGGAAAACTCTGGACAAAGATCATCCGTGAAATCACGGTGGCCGCACGCGATGGCGGCCCCGATCCGGAATCCAATCCCCGCCTGCGCCTGGCCTGGGACAAGGCCACCGTGGCCAACATGCCCAAGGACAACATCCAGCGCGCCATCCAGCGCGGCAGCGGCGGTGCCGACGGGCAAAGCTACGAAGAAATCCGTTACGAGGGCTATGGCGTGGGCGGCGCGGCCGTCATCGTCGACTGCATGACCGACAATCGCCAGCGCACGGTGGCCGAAGTGCGCCACGCCTTCACGCGCCACGGCGGCAACCTGGGCCAGGACGGCAGCGTGACTTTCCTGTTCAAGCACTGCGGCCAGTTCATCTTCGCGCCCGGCACGGATGAAGACCGCGTCATGGAAGTGGCGCTGGATGCGGGCGCGGACGACATCGAAACCGACGATGACGGCGTGATCGAAGTCACCTGCGCGCCCGCTGACTACGCCGCGCTCAAGGCGGCGTTCGAGGCGGCGCAACTGGTGCCGGAAGTGCAGGACATCATCATGAAGCCGCTGAATGAAACCGAGCTCACCGGCAAAGATGCCCAGACCATGCAAAAGATGCTGGATGCGCTGGAAGGGCTGGACGACGTGCAAGTCGTTTACACCAATACCGTATTCGACGAGACCGAAGAGGCGCTGGATTGATGAAGATTCTCGTGGTGGGCGGCGGCGGGCGTGAACACGCGCTGGCCTGGAAGCTGGCGCAATCGAAACGGGTCAGCCAGGTGTTCGTCGCACCGGGCAACGGCGGTACGGCGCGCGATCCGCGCATGCGCAACGTGGCGCTCGCCACGCCGCAGGCGCTGGCCGATTTCGCGCGGGACGAAGGCATCGCCTACACCGTCGTCGGGCCCGAGGCGCCGCTGGCTGCGGGCATCGTGGATGTCTTTCGCAGCCGGGGCCTGCGCATCTTCGGGCCCACGCAGGCCGCAGCCCAGCTCGAAAGCTCCAAGGACTTCGCCAAGGCCTTCATGCTGCGCCACGCCATCCCCACCGCCGCCTACCAGACGTTCACCGACGTCGACAGCGCGCTGGCCTATATCGATGCCCACGAAGCGCCCATCGTCATCAAGGCCGACGGCCTGGCCGCGGGCAAAGGCGTGGTCGTCGCGCAAGATCGCGCCGAGGCGCAGGCTGCGGTGCAACATATGCTGGGTGACGCCGCCTTCGGCCAGGCCGGCGCACGCGTGGTCATCGAGGAATGCCTGTACGGCGAGGAAATCAGCTTCATCGTCATGACCGACGGCGAGCACGTCCTGCCGCTGGCCAGCAGCCAGGACCACAAGCGGCTGCTCGATGGCGACCAGGGCCCGAACACCGGGGGCATGGGGGCGTATTCGCCCGCGCCCCTGGTGAGCCCCACGTTGCATGCGCGCATTCTTGCCGAAGTGATCCACCCGACGCTGGACGGCATGCGCGCGGACGGCATCCCGTTCTCGGGCTTTCTGTACGCCGGCCTCATGGTCGGCCCCGGTGCCGATGCCACGCGCAGCATTCGCGTGCTGGAATACAACTGCCGCATGGGCGATCCGGAAACCCAGCCCATCCTGATGCGGCTGCAATCGGACCTGGCCGAGCTGTTCGACCAGGCCGTGGACGGCCGGCTCGATGCGCAAGGCGCGCAGTGGGATGCGCGCAGCGCGCTGGGCGTGGTCATCGCCGCCGCGGGGTATCCCGGCCAGGTGCGCAGCGGCGATGCCCTCACCCGGCTGCCCGAGGATACGGCGGACTGCGTCAGCTTCCACGCCGGCACCGGGGTGGACGACGATGGCCGGCTCGTGACCACCGGCGGTCGCGTGTTGTGCGTGACCGCGCTCGCGCACGATGTCGCGGCGGCGCGCGAGACGGCCTATGCCGCCATCGAAGGCATCGCGCTGGATGGTATGCAGTATCGCCAGGACATCGGCTGGCGCGCCCTGCAAGCGGCGCGCACCGGCCACGACTGAAACAGAACCCGAAAGAGAGCGCCATGCCTGTTCCCATCGCCACGGCCCACGATTACTTCCTCGATCTGCAAACGCGCATCGTCGCGGCGCTCGAAGCGGCCGAGGGCCAGCGCTTCGCGAGCGATCACTGGCGCCGCGAGGAAGGCGGCGGGGGCATCAGCCGCTATCTGGAAGGGGGCGCGCTGCTCGAACGCGCCGGCGTGCTGTTCAGCCATGTACAAGGCAAGACCCTGCCGCCCTCGGCGAGCGCGCACCGGCGCGAGCTGGCCGGACGCCCCTGGGAAGCCATGGGCGTATCGCTGGTGCTGCACCCGCGCAATCCCCACGTCCCCACCACGCACATGAATGTGCGCCTTTTCGTGGCCCATGCGCAGCCCGGCAGCGGCGAGGACGACGTGTTCTGGTTCGGCGGCGGCATGGATTTGACACCTACCTATCCCGTGGAAGAGGACGCAGTGCATTTCCACACGGTCTGCCGGCAAGCGGTTGCGCCGTTCGGCGACGACAAGTACCCGGCTTACAAGACCTGGTGCGACCAGTATTTCTACCTCAAGCACCGCGACGAGACGCGCGGCGTGGGCGGCCTGTTCTTCGATGATGTGAGCGCGCCGGACTTCCACCAGAGTTTCGCCATGACGCAGTCGGTGGGCGATCACTTCCTGCCGGCCTGGCTGCCCATCGCGCAACGGCGGCGCGACACGCCTTATGGCGAGCGCGAGCGCGATTTCCAGGCCGTGCGCCGCGGCCGCTATGTCGAGTTCAACCTGGTGTTCGATCGCGGCACGCTTTTCGGCCTGCAATCCGGCGGGCGCACCGAATCCATCCTGCTGTCCATGCCACCCACGGCCAGCTGGCGCTACCGCTGGCAGCCCGAACCCGACAGCCCGGAAGCGCGCCTGGCCGCATTCCTGAGGCCGCGCGATTGGCTTTGAGCACACCGCGCATCGGCCTGCTGGGCGGCAGCTTCGACCCGGTGCATCGGGCCCATATCGCCATCGCGCGCGCGGCCTACGAGGAACTACAGCTGGATGCGGTGCAGCTCATCCCCGCTGCCGCGCCCTGGCAACGCGCACCCCTGCAGGCGCACGCGACGCATCGTCTGGCCATGCTGGAGCGCGCCTGCGCGCCCGAGCCCTGGCTACAGATCAACCCGGTGGAAATCTCGCGCGGCGGCCCCACCTATACCATCGACACGCTACGCGCCCTGCCGGCCAACGTCAGCTGGTACTGGATACTGGGCGGCGACCAGCTCGCCAACTTTTGCAGCTGGCACGCGTGGGAAGACATCGTCGCGCGCGTCCATCTGGTCGTGGCGCGGCGCTCGCCCGACGACGCGGCGCCCGCGGCCGCGCTGCTGGCGCGCCTGCAAGAGACGGGGCGCCCCCTGATCACGCTCGAGCTGCCGCCCTGCGACATTTCCGCCTCGGGCATCCGCGCGCGCCTCGCCCAGGGCCTGCCCGTCGACGATGCCCTCGAACCGGCCGTCGTGGCCTATATTGAAGCGCACGGGCTTTACCGTACGCCCTGACCCCCTTTCCCGGAGACAACACCGCCGATATGGACTTACAGAAAATGCAACGCCTGGTCATCGACGCCCTCGAGGACGTCAAGGCCCAGGACATCAAGGTATTCAACACCACGCATCTGACCGGGCTGTTCGATCGCGTCATCATCGCCAGCGCCGCATCGGGCCGCCAGTCCCGCGCCATTGCCCAGCATGTGGTGGAGAAAGCCAAGGCCAGGGGCCTGGAAATCATCGCGCTGGAAGGTCTGGATGCGGCCGAATGGATCCTGGTCGACCTGGGCGATATCGTGGTTCACGTCATGCTGCCGGAAATGCGCCAGTACTACCACCTGGAAGAACTCTGGGGCGAGAAGCCGGTTCGCGTGCGCCTGCTGCCGCCGTCCGGCGCGGCACCGGTGCCGCCCACCCGCGTACGCCACGCGGTGGACGCGGGCTGAGCCCGGTACGCGGGCGCCGCCATGAAACTGCATGTGCTGGCCGTGGGCACGCGCATGCCCGCCTGGGTGGCAGAGGGTTGGGACACCTATGCGCGGCGTCTGCCGAGCGACTGCGCCCTGGTGCTGCACGAAATCCGGCCGGAGCCACGGCGCACGGGCAAAACCGTCGCGCAACTCATGCAGGCCGAAGCCGGCCGCCTGCTGGAGGCCATCCCGGCCCAGGCCTTGTGCATCGCCCTGGATGAAAAAGGCCGGCGCCTCCAGTCGACCGACGTCGCCCAGACCCTGCAGGGCTGGCGCGACGACGCGCACGATGTGGCATTTTTGATCGGCGGGCCGGACGGCCTGCACGACAGCGTCAGAAACCGGGCGCAGGCCCTGTGGCGACTCTCGGACATGACGCTGCCCCACCCGCTGGTGCGCATCGTGCTGGCCGAGCAGATCTACCGGGCCTGGGCTATCATCAACCATCATCCCTACCATCGGGCCTGAAGGAGACCGCAGGACATGAGGCAACGCCGTACCAAGATCGTGGCCACGCTGGGCCCGGCAACATCCGACCGCAAGACCATCGAAGCGCTGATCCTGGCCGGCATGGACGTCGCCCGGCTCAACTTCTCGCATGGCAACGCGGACGATCATCGCCAGCGCTGCGCGCTGGTGCGCGAGCTGGCGCAGGCGCATGGCCGGCATGTGGCCGTCATGGGCGATCTGCAGGGCCCGAAAATCCGCATCGCACGCTTCGCCCAGGGCCACGTCACGCTCGCGCCCGACCAGGCGTTCACGCTGTCCAACCGGCACGACAAACAGGCCGGCAACGCGTCCATCGTCGGGGTAGATTACCCACCCCTGGTACAGGCCTGCCATCCGGGCGACGAACTGCTGCTGGACGACGGCCGCATCATCCTTGCGGTGGAACGCGTAGAAGATGAGGCCGTGCATACCCGCGTCGTCCAGGGCGGCCCCCTGTCGGACAACAAGGGCGTGAACCGGCGCGGCGGCGGCATCGCCGCGCCCAGCCTGACCGAGAAAGACAAGGCCGACATCAAGCTCGCGGCGGCGCTGGCGCTGGACTACATCGCCGTCTCTTTCCCGCGCAGCGGGGAAGACGTCGAGCAGGCGCGCCACCTCATCCGCGCCACGGGCAGCGACGCCTGGATCATCGCCAAGATCGAGCGCGCCGAAGCCGTGGCCGATGACGCGACGCTGGATGGCATCATCGCCGCGAGCGACGGCGTGATGGTGGCGCGCGGCGATCTGGGCGTGGAAATCGGCGATGCGCGCCTGGTCGGTCTGCAAAAGCGCATCATCCGCCGCGCGCGCACGCGCAACAAGCTGGTCATCACGGCCACGCAGATGATGGAGTCCATGATCAGCAACCCTTTGCCCACGCGCGCCGAAGTCTCCGACGTGGCCAACGCCGTGCTGGATTACACCGACGCCGTCATGCTTTCGGGCGAGAGTGCCTCGGGGCAGTACCCGGTGGAAACCGTCAGCGCCATGGCGCGCATCTGCCTGGGCGCCGAGCAGGAGCCCTCCACCATGCGCTCGCGCCACCGCCTGGACGAAGTGTTCGAGCGCTGCGACGAGACCATCGCCCTGTCGGCCATGTACGCGGCGAACCACTTCCCCGACATCAAGGCCATCATCAGCCTCACGGAAAGCGGGCACACGCCGCTGATCATGTCGCGCATCCGCTCCAGCGTGCCCATCTACTGCTACACGCGGCACGCGCCCACGCAGCGCCGCGCCGCCCTGTTTCGCGGCGTCTATCCGGTCGCTTTCGATGCGTCCAGCCTGGATCCGCTGGACATCGGGCGCAATGCCGTGCAGGCCTTGCAGGCGCTGGACGTGATCGCCGCGGGTGACAAGGTGGTGCTCACGCATGGTGATTTCTACCGCCAGAACGCCTTCCACAGCGGCGGCACGAATACGCTCAAGATCCTCACGGCAGACTAAGCAGTGGCGATGCAGCTCTTGCTCGCCTCGGCCAGCCCGCGGCGCCACGAAATCCTGAGCCAGTTGCGCATCGCGCACCGTGTGCTGCACGTGCCGGCGCCACCGGGAGAGGACGAGCCGCGGCTGCCCGGCGAACCCGCCGCAGACTACGTACGCCGCACGGCGCGCGAGAAAGCCGTACGCGCGGCGCACTGGCTGCGCACGCCGGCCGCCCATGCGGCGCAGGCCGGGCTGCCCAGCGCCGCGCACGCCTTGATCCTGGCCGCGGATACGGCCGTGATCCTGGAGGAAGACATCCTGGGCAAGCCGGCCGACCGCGCCGCGGCCGAGGCCAGTCTACGCCGCCTGTCAGGGCGCAGCCACGCCGTGCATACGGCGCTGGCCGTGATTCCGGGCACGGGCACGGCGCGGGATGTGCTGGAAACCGTGCAGATCAGCGAAGTGCAGTTCGCCGAGCTGACGCCGGCCGAAATCACCGCCTATTGCGCCGGCGACGAAGCCATGGGCAAGGCGGGGGCCTACGCCATCCAGGGCATGGCGGGCGCTTTCGTGCGCCACCTGGCGGGCAGCCACACGGGCGTCATGGGCCTGCCTGCGCACGAGACCGTCATGCTGCTGCGCCGCGCCGGCTACCACTGGCCGTAGAACACGCCCGCCTTCTTGTAGGCATCCGTCCCGCGCGCAACATCGTCCAGCGTGACCGTGGTGCGCCGTTTCAGGCCCGCGAACCAGCGTAGCAAGGAAGCACGCAGGTCTTCCCGGACGGCGGCGTGGCTGTCGTGCCGGCCGAGATCCTGGAATTGCCGCGGATCGTTTTCAAGATCGAAAAGCTGCTCCGGTTCATCCAGCCAGTAGACGTACAGCCAGCGCTCGGTGCGCACGGCCCAGGCGCGCGCATTCTGCGCCGTCTTGCCCGTCAGCAGGCGCGCGCGTCGGTAGCTGTAATCCAGCTCTGAATAGACCGTGTTGCGCCATGCGTCGGGCGCCGCGCCGTGCAGCAGCGGCAGCAGGCTGCGGCCTTCGAGGCGATGCGGCACCGGCGGCAGCGCGAGCCAGTCCAGAAAGGTGGGCAAGAGGTCGATGGCCTCCACCATGCGCGTTTCCACCGTGCCCCGCGTGGCGTCGGCGCGCGCCGACGGATCGACGATGATGAGGGGCACGCGCAGCACGGCATCGTAGAACAGTTCTTTTTCACCAAGCCAGTGATCGCCGAGGAAATCACCGTGATCGGCGACGAACACGATCAGGGTATCGTCCATGCGGCCGGCCTGCGCCATCCAGTCGAACAGGCGGCCCAGATGATGGTCGAGCTGGGAGATCAGGCCTTGGTAGGCGGGGCGCACCGCGCGGATGCACGCATCGTGCGAAAAACTGACGCTTTCCTCCTGCTGACGATAGGCCGCCACCACGGGGTGGGCGTCGCGCTTTTCCGCGTCGCTGCGCTGCACCGGCAGGCATTGATCGAACGTGTACATATTGTGATACGGTGCCGGCGCGATATAGGGCCAGTGCGGCTTCACGTAGCTGAGGTGCATCACCCAGGGCTGCTCGCCCTGCTGACGCATGAAGTCCAGCGCCCGGTCCGTCATGTAGGCGGTTTCGGAATGGGCCTCGTCCACCAGCGCGGGGTAGACGGCGTTGCGCATGTGCCAGCCCGATACCGTTTCACCCGCATCCGTGCGCGCCGCGATGACGAAATCCGTCCAGGGATCGGGCGAATCATAGCCGTGGCGGCGCAGATAGTCCGGGTAGCCGCTTTCCGCGCCCGGCGCGTGGTGGCCGTCATAGCGATCGATCTCGACGAAGCCGCCGTCATGCAGCAGACGGCCCAGCTCCGTGCCGCCATCCAGCGCCAGCCGCGCAAGGCCGGCGTGATCGGGCATGACGTGCGTCTTGCCCGCCAGCACCAGGCTGCGCCCCTGATCACGCAGGTATTCGCCCAGCGTGATCTCGCCCACCGACAGCGGTACGCGGTTCCAGGTGGCCCCGTGGGTGGAGGGATAGCGCCCGGTGTAAAAGCTCATGCGCGAAGGCCCGCACACGCCGGAGTTCACGAAGGCGCGCTCGAAGCGTACGCCGCGCGCGGCGAGCGCGTCGATATTCGGGGTGCGTATCCATGGATGGCCATAACAGGCGAGATGATCGGCGCGCAGCTGATCCGCCATGATGAAGAGAATGTTTTTCATATTGCCGTTCGCTGCTGCGCCCTGCCCCGGCCCGCCGGCCGGGAGGATGACAGACACTGAGAGCGCTTATTGATCGACTTGATAACCCGAGTCGCGAATGACAGGATCCCATTGCGCGCGGAACTCGGCAATCGCGTCGGCCGTCTGGGCGGCATCGGCCACCACGGGGATGAGATCGCCGTCGAGCAGGGTTTTCTGCACGCCGGGATCCGCCATGATCTCGCGAATCACACCGCCCAGGGCGGCCACCTTGTCATCCGCCATGGTGGCCGGCGCGAAAAACGTATTCCACCCCGCGGCGGACAAATCGATGCCCGACTGGATGAAGGTGGGCACCTTGGGCAAATCGGGTTCGCGCGCCTGCCCCGATGTGGCCAGGATGCGGATGCGCTCGCCCAGGTGCTGGCGCGTGAGCACATCCAGCGTATCGATGGCGATGTGCAGGGTGCCGCCCATGAGATCGGTGAGCACCGGCGCCGAACCGCGATAGCCGATCACCTGCACCGGCTGGCCGATATGCTCGGCCAGCATGAGCGCGAAGAAGTGCGGCAGGCTGCCGGTGGCCGGCACGCCGACGTTGAACTCCTGGGGGTTTTCCTTGACCCAGGCGATGAGTTCGGCCAGCGACTGGATGGGGCTGTCCGCCGAGACGGCCACGCCAAAGCCGTATTGCGTCACCATGGAGACGGGCTTGAAATCAGCGTAGGCGTCATAAGGCAGGTTCTTGAAGACCAGCGGCGCGACCAGCATGACGGCGGGGTTGCCCAGCATGAGTGTGTCTTGTGCGGGATTCTGCCCCTTGACGAGCTGGGCGGCGACGCGGCCGCCGGCGCCCGTCTTGTTCTCGACAACGACGCTGACGTCGAGCTTGCGCTGGAGCTGGTCGGCCACGATGCGGGCCGCGCGGTCGGACGCGCCGCCCGGCGGGTAGCCGACGACGATGGAAAGGGGATCCGAATAGGTTTGCCCATGGGCCAGGAACGCCGTCCCTGCCAGGGCGGCCGCACAGGCCAGGCGCCCGATGTGTACAGCAATGGCTCCGAACATGATTTCCCCTCTGTATTCTGTTTATTACAAGCCTCAAAGTGTAGCGGGAACATAGCCTTGGGCCAAGTGGGGGATCATCGGGGAAAGCCCAGAGTTGGTGTACTATCGCCTCTGAGTCGCGTCAGCCGCGCGTTCATTGACTGCGCCGGCGTGGCTTTCGCATCACTGTTTTGCATAAATTCACGCAACCGGAGGTATGATCATGATGAAATTCGCACAATGCGCACTGGTGGCGAGCCTGTCCTCGCTCGCACTGGGGGTGGCCGCCCAGGCGGCCGACTGGCCCGAGCCAGGGCACACCGTCGAAGTCATTCTTCCAATCAATGCCGGCACCGGCACGGGCGATGCGCTCGGGCGCCTGGTGGCCGAGGGTCTGGAAAAGCAGCTCAACATCAAGGCGGTACCGCTGAACAAGCCGGGCGCCAACGGCATCGTCGGCGCCACCGAGGCCGCCAAGGCCAAGCCGGACGGCTACCACCTGCTGTTCTCCTGGGCGGGCACGCTGGCCGTGAACCCCAGCATCTTCAAGAAAATCACCTACGATCCCATCAATGATTTCGAAGTCATCGGACTGGTGGCCGAAGTGCCCAACATCCTGGTGGTCAACAAAGACTTGCCCGTCCACTCGGTCGATGATCTGATCAAGTACGCCAAGGAGCACCCGAACGATTTGTATGCGGGCTCCACCGGCATCGGCAGCTCCATGCACCTGGCCTCCGAGCTGTTCCAGAATGAAACCGGCACCAAGATCGAGCACGTGCCGTATAACAGCCCGGCCGAAGGCACGACCGACATGATCGGCGGTGAAATCCAGCTGATGTTCCAGCTCGTGCCCGGCATCCGCGCCATGGTCGAAGCCGATCGCGTGCGCGCCCTGGCCATCATGAGCGAAGAGCGTTCGCCCGTGCTGCCCAACGTCCCCACCATGGCCGAAGCCGGTCATCCAGACCTGCTGTCTTCCACCTGGTTCGCCCTGCTGGCCCCCAAGAAGACGCCTGCGGACATTCTGGACAAGCTGAACACGGCGCTCAATGCTGCACTCGCGGATGACAGCGTACGTGAAAAACTCGAGAGCTACGGCGCCAGCCCGCTCACCAGCACGCGTGCGCAGGCCAATCAGCACTTGGTTGATGAAACCGCCAAGTGGGCCAAGGTGATCGAAGCCGCCGGCATCGAAAAGCAATAAAGCGGCGTGGCGGGTTACACGCCCCTGGGCTGGATCGGGCTGGGCGCCATGGGCATGCCCATGGCGCAACGCCTGCTGGACGCCGGCCATGAACTGGTGGTCTGGGCGCGCCGGCCGGAGGCCGCGCGCCCCTTGCTGGCGCGCGGCGCCACGCTGGCCACGGATCCGCCCGATCTGGCGCGCCGGTGCCGGCAGGTCTGCACCATTTTGCGCAGCACAGCAGACGTCGTCGAAATCCATACGGCGCTGGCCGCGCATCTTGCGCCACAGGCCGCGCTGGTCGACCTGACCACAGCGGCCCCGGAAGCGGCGCAGCGGCTCGCACCCCTCATGCGCACGCGTGACATCCGCTGGATCGACAGCCCTGTCACTGGCGGCGTCAAGGGCGCGCGCGAGGGCCGCCTGAGCCTGTTCGTGGGCGGCGCGCAAGAAGACCTGGCCGCCGTGCAGCCCGTGCTGGCAGTTTTCGGGCCGCGCATCGTGGCCTGCGGCCCGGCCGGCAGCGGCTACCGCATGAAGCTGATCAATCAAGTCATCATGGCGGGCGCCCTGCTGGGCGTGGCCCAGGGCGCGGCCATGGCACGCGCCGCGCAGCTACCCGCCGAAACGGCATACGCCGCCATGGCCCAGGGCTCGGCGTCGGGCTGGATGTTCGAGGCCTACCTTGAAAAAATGATCCGCGGCGATGGCGCCGTAGGTTTTACCCTGGGCATGCTGCACAAAGACCTGCGGCTCGCTCAGGAAGCGCTGCGCGAACTGCATCTGCCGCAGGAGCGGCTCGAGCAGATCGTCGCGGCGGTGGCGCAGGCGGGCGAGCGTCACGGCTGGCATGCGGGCGTACAGGCCCTCGCCTGGCTCTGAGCCCGCACCCCCTGCCCTTTATTCTCGTTACCCCCCGGCGGTTGTTCACCGGGGATTTTCAGGAGTTGTTGATGAAGAAAATGGATCATTGGGATCGCATCCAGGCCTGCATTGCCGGCGAAGCGCTGGACCACCCTCCCGTGTCGCTGTGGCGTCACTTCCCGGAGGAAGACCTGCATATGGACAAGCTGGTCTTTCGCACGCTGGAATGGCAGCGCAAATGGGATTTCGATCTGGTCAAGTACAGCCCCTCGGGCACCTACAGTGCCGAAGCCTGGGGCGCATTTTCGCAGTACCTGGGCATTTCCATCGGCGCGCGTTCCATCATTGAAGCCGCGATCCGCAAGCCCGCCGACTGGGATGAGATCAAACCGGTCTCGACCCGCATCGGCCCCATTGCACGCCAGAATGAGGCGCTGGCCCATATCGCGCGCAACCTGCGCGGCCAGGCGCCGCTGCTGATGACCATCTTCAGTCCGCTGACCACGGCCTTCAAGATGGCCGGAGAACGCCTCTACGCCGATCTGCGTCTGGTGCCGGACAAGGTGGAACGTGCCCTGCAGGCCATCACGCAAACCACCATTGACACCATCCATGACAGCCTGGCGGCCGGTGCCCACGGTATCTTCTTCGCCACCCAGCAGGCGTCCAACCGCGTGCTCAGCGTGCCGGAGTTCGAACGCTTCGGCAAGGCCTTCGATCTGCAAATCCTGGAAGCCGTCAAGGACAAGCTGCGCGTGAGCATGCTGCACGCACACGGGCATGACATCATGGTGGACAGCCTGGCTGATTACCCGGTCGACATGATCAACTGGCATGACCGCGAGACCCAGCCGTCGCTGCAGGAAGCCATGGGCCTGTTCGCCGGCAAGGCGCTGGTGGGTGGCATCAGCGAGATGCAAGTCATGATGCAGGGCTCGCAGGACGATATCCGTCGCGAGGTACAGGACGCCATTGACCAGACCGGTGGGCGGCGCCTGATGCTGGCTCCGGGCTGCGTGCTGCACATCAAGACCACGGATGCGGCCATCCAGACCGTCATCGATACCGTACGCGGCCACAATAGCGCAGGCTGAGCAAAGCAAAACACCCCGCAGGGCCAGGCCTTGCGGGGTGTTTTGGGAATGGGTTGCCTGACGATGACCTACTTTCACAGACGCGCAGTCCACTATCATCGGCGCGAAGGCGTTTCACGATCCTGTTCGGGAAGGGAAGGGG